>Ga0209184_1000232_pt1 | contig 70413 bp, 55 predicted proteins | sample EN8Hudsemesocosm_2_FD_184627 | JGI IMG/M metagenome (GOLD analysis project Ga0209184, IMG submission 184627) | Methane-oxidizing microbial communities from mesocosms in the Hudson Canyon - EN8C Hudson Canyon (SPAdes) (version 2) | ecosystem: Environmental > Aquatic > Marine > Cold seeps | place... | reverse complement strand
GGGATATTGTATCGGGTAAGATTGATGGTTTGCCTACGAGGGTAGGGCTGGTCTCGTTTGAAGCTCAGGCTGAACTGATTGAATTGGAACGTAAAAAAGATGACGCCGACATTATGGATGTTATCTCCGAAGGTACGACGGTCCACGAAATCCTTTTTGAAGGCTGTCGGGACCTTGAATTAGCTAAAGAACTCGCTGATAAGTTTGACCTTATCAAGTTGCTTGATCGCTCATTTCGGAAGCTATCTACGGGTGAATCGCGCAAAGTGATGTTGATTCGAGCACTGGCCAGTAAACCCGAGCTATTGGTTCTTGACGAGCCCTTTGATGGCTTGGATACCAACACTCTGGCCATGCTTCAAGCGCACTTGCAAACACTTGTTGAAACGGTTCCTATGGTTATGGTACTCAATCGCTTCGATGAGTTTCCCGCATTTATTACCGACATTGCTTATATCGATCAAGGACAGTTGCAGCTCCAGGTGAGTCGTGATGATGCCACTGCATATGATGAGCTCTATAAATTATTACATCTTAAAACTACCGACTTGATCGTTCCGCCTGCTGACCCTGATACATCCATTCCAGTATTAAACCCCGATGAACCACTGGTTCGCTTGACTGACCTGACGATTAAGTACGACGATAAAAAAATCATCGACGGCCTTAACTGGACCATTCAACCAAATCAGCACTGGCAGTTAAGCGGTCCGAATGGTAGTGGAAAAACAGGATTGCTGTCGATCATCAATGGTGACCACCCGCAGTGTTATGTTAACGATATTTTTGTATTCGGTTTCAAACGTGGTAGCGGTGAAAGTATCTGGCAGATCAAACAGTTTATTGGCTATGTATCTACCGCTCTGCAATGGGAATATAAAGGCACCACCGGTCTGCGCAATGTCATTCTCTCCGGTTTTCACGACAGTATTGGTTTGTATAGCAGATCTACTGACAAACAAAAAGCCATCGCTAATGAGTGGCTAGAATTACTGGGTATGAGTGATAAAGGCGATGAGATTTTTGGTAAGCAATCTTATGGTGATCAGCGTTTACTATTAATTGCTCGGGCGATGGTAAAACACCCTCCACTATTAATTTTGGATGAGCCTTGCTTAGGCCTTGATGACATGAATCGGCAGATGGTACTCGCCCTGATTGAGAAAATTTGTGCGGGCAGTGAAATATCTGTGGTCTACGTGAATCACCACCCGGAAGATAAGATTAAAGGTATTGAAAATTATATCGCCTTAGATTGAAAACCCATTCGTCCTAGATAGAAAACTGAAGGTATTAGAAAGTAGTCTTGCTCGACTTTTCTCACAAAGTGCAGCGTTTTTTTTCAAGCATGCATACAAAGTGTGTTTATGGTTAGCAATTAAATGGTACTTTTCATGCTGCAATCAAATATAAGTGACTTTTCACCTTGAGAATCAACTTGGTAAGCGCGTTGTAGTTCGCTCATACTAAGTATTTCTAAAAGAAGTCGGGATGATGAAGTTTCTTGAAGGTGGGCATCATAGAATTTACTCTGAGCGTCCAGCTTGTTAGTTGAAGCCGTATATTGGGTTAATTCATTACCAAGCGATCCAAATCGTTTGAATTCTAGCGGGGCTCCGTTAGGTGACTTTATGAGTGTTTCAATGCCTTTAGCGTCGACTTTTCCTTTATTTACATAGCAACATAAACGCTGAGAAATATTGTCGTGGTAGGTGAAAAAATTATCATTGTAAATACCTTGGGCAAAATACTCTCGACAGAAGTGTATTTTTCCATCTTCTACTGCGCACAGAAATAAAGCTTCACCTTGAACTTCTTCATCAGACTCAAAAAATTTTATGTCTGCTTTACGCATATTCTCTAATTCGTATTCAAAAGGCTTGAGACTAAAAAAATCTTCAGAGGTATAGACATACATGTACTCATTATTTTCTATCTCGGCGATTAAACTTGGATATTGCTCGCTGAGTGTTTCAAAGTTGTGTTTTAGAACTTTCATAGGAAAATGGAGTCCGTGTATGGGAGTTAAGGTTGTTCTTATTCGTTATTTGAACAAGATTTATATTTCATATTATCTGGTTTCTGAAATATTGCTAAAATGCCTATTAATGGGTGAGATTTGGGTCATGCATTCCATAACTATTCTCTTATTTAATTTATCTAATAAATTAGAGAATAGTGCAATATTGATAAATTATCACTACTGTCCGGTTAAACAAAACAGCCCTCCATTTCTAGCTGAGGGCTGATTATTTTCTTCACCTTTTTTTCTATCAGGCTCTGGATGTAACAGCGCCAAGATAGAGCGTCGACTGGTGAGATTAAGGCTTATCAAACGCGCTATTTGTTGTAATGAGAAAGAACGCTTGGACTCGAGCTGTATTGGCTTTAGCAATAAATAAGCGATCATGGCAGACAACACTTGGATCAATACGGCATTTTCACTTCGCCCTAGAAAACTTTTGATTTTCAGGTTCTGCTTAATTCATTTAAAAAACAATTCTATTTGCCAGCGTTGCTTATAAAGGCCTGCTATTTCATTTGCGCTACGCTCTAAATCGTTACTGATGAATACTAGAATTTTCTGATCTTCTTTTCGGCGAAAAGTAATGCGTCTTAATAAGATAGGGCAGTCTTTTTTTACTTTATTTGAGGTTAATGTAATCACCTCATCCATTAGACCACGTCAATTTTCTCTGGCTTCGTCTTAATGAGAAATATTCATTGCTTTAAGTTCCATACAAGAGTAACGAGAGTCCATTATTCAGATACTTTATCTATCACTTTCATTGAGAACTGCTTAAGCCTCATGGTTTGTTTGATGGAGCCAAATACGTGATCATACGCTAAGTACTTTTACAGCCTCTGAAAGTAGCGTATTAAGGTGATTTTTTATTCGACTCGTAGGTCTTTTAGTCTTCTTTTCAGTGCGGCTTTAGAAACTTTGAGATCACTTACCATGAATTCTAAATTTCCATTGCTTCTCTGATAGGCCTCTCTAAGTTCGTCAACGCTGTAATCGCTCGCAGTTCGTATAGAGCTGGTCTTTTCAATTATTTTATATAATGCTGCACGAGAAATATTGAGAGCTTCAGCTGTTGCTTTCAAGTCCCAAAGTTGTTGCTCGAGAGTACTGATTATTTCATGTTCACTTACAGAGCTTGGCTTACGTCTTGAAGGGGTTAAGGGAGGGGGCGAAAAGGAAGGCTCTGATAATGCTACATTGTTGTTTGTACTTAGTTCAGCTATGTCAGCATTGATTCTGTCTGGGTCATGAGAGGGGGGGAGGGAATGTGAAGAAACTGTAGAGTTTACCTCTGGCTGCGTATACTTTGGTGAAAATAAGTCATCGATATGGTCGGGTATTGTTAGGAACTCAACGTCACGATTGTAAATGGCGACTTGTTGGGCAATATTGATTAATTGACGAATGTTGCCAGGCCAATCATACAAACAGGCTTTAGTAAATAAACCAGCCCAAAATGAAACATTTTGAGGCGTATTCTCAAGCAGTTTAATCTCATTGACTTTATTCAATTCTTGCGACAAAAAGTGAATCAAGAGTCTGCCTACATCTTCCCTGCGTTGACGAAGGGGCGGGATACGGATCTCAAATCCTGCTAATCTTTGTAAAAGCGGACTACGAAAACGTTCATCTAACACACTTTTTTCAAGGTCAGCATCAGTAGCAGCTACTAACCTCACATCAACATGAATTGAACTTGAGCTTCCGACCGGGGTAACGTCTCCAGTTTCTAGGGTTCTAAGTAAGGCAACTTGAATTTGTTCTTGTGCATCGCCAATTTCATCAAGAAAAAGTGTACTTTTATCAGCTTGTTGGAAATAACCAGCTCTATCTTTAGTCGCCCCAGTGAAAGCGCCTTTTTTACTGCCGAATAGCTCCGATATTGCCAGAGACTCGGGAATGGCAGCAACGTTAACGCTCACAAACCTTTCTTTTTTTCGTTGGCTACCATTATGGATAGCTTGTGCAACTAACTCTTTACCTGTTCCGGTCTCACCACGAATTAGGACGGGTACCTGTAAGTCAGACACTCGGCTGATCACTTGCCTAAGTTTGCGAATGACTGCGCTGTCACCTAATAAACCATGATTGTTTTGTTGTGGTTTACTATTTTGAGGCGAGTGGTGAAGAAAAAGAACTACCCTGTTGCTCATAGAAATAACAACACCTTTACGCCATTCATCACCTACGATAAATAACTCATTTACCAGCAATCTGCCATTGGCCGTAACATTGCCAGTCAACTCACTTGGTTTGCGTATGTGTAAGCCGCCATTTAGAGGCGTTAGCTGAAGTGGTTTTCGGCTAATGTATGGGTCCGCGATACTTTTACTTATTTCAGATTCTGGCTGTGAAAACTCGGGCGTTAATCGGGAGATATCTTGTGAACGGTTGTGTTTTAGTTCGAACAGCGGTGTTTCTTCGCCAATTCTTTTTGCGTCTGCATGATAGATAATCGTCGCCGTAGGAAATAATTCCTCGGTTACCCTTTTCGCAAACGGATTTTGAGTTATGAGTGTTTGATCTAATGTCATTTTTATTGTTTAAAGCATGGTCCGTTGCTGAAGTTATTATTTTCCATTTAAGCATGTTGGGACTATTAAATGATAGAACTTTTTCACTAAGTGATAAGGTATTCTCAGGTTTTGACTGTTAAGGCGTTTTTGTTTGACGAACTGAGTGTGTAACTTAAGAGACTAGATAATGTTATTTATTTTATACCCTAAACGAATTTTTAGGGCTGAAAATATATTTACTTGCAACATGATCAAATTGCACTTATTGCTTGAAAGCGCGTAGTATTAATTTGCTAGAAATAAAAACTATCCTTTCTTGGGCTTCTGAGAAGTATTTTGTCATTTTAATACCATATGAATATTCCTGATAAGTTATCTGTTGCTGGGCCAGATAAAACTAACTGTTTGAGATGGTCAGCTGCGTCTTTTGGCGATAAAAAAGATAAACCTTTATTAATTTCTTCATCGCTAATAGGGTCGTATAACCCATCTGAACATAATAGAAAACGATCACCGGCTTGCAGTTGATGATAACCACATTCAATTTCTAAATGATCGCTTACACCAACCGCTCGAGTAATCGCATTATTTCCTATGTTCTCGGTTGGTAAACCGGACTCTTCGTAGAGGTTAATAACAGAATGGTCTTTTGTTAGTTGAATGAGTTGATCATTCCTTCTTAAATATAGACGACTATCTCCCGCCCATAAGAACGCACACTGATTGCTATTTTGAATTAGTAAAACAACTGTGCTGCCACATGTAGTACGCTGTTCTTTGGAAAAATCTAGTATTTCATGGTTTACCTTATGTAATACTAGATTAACTTGTTCAATGTTTGCGAAAAGGTCGCCATGGAGGTCAATGGTACTTAATTGCTCGACAATGGCACGGCTGGCCCTGTCGCCCGAACTATGCCCACCCATTCCATCGGCAACCACCCACAGAGCATGTCTTTCATGCAGAAGAATAGCGTCTTGGTTTTCATCCCTTTTATTTCCAATGTCGCATACACCCACAGAATGTTGTTTGAGTATTATTGGGTTAATCTGTTGATCGTCTGGGGAAGAGTCACCAATAGTCGACAGTATTTCATTCGATGTTACGGCGGAAGCATCATTTATCAATAATGAACTTGCGTCAGCACTAACTTCGGTAGCTTGGCTAATCTGAGTTGATTGGGTATTCTTTTGCACTTGGATAGGCTGCGAAGGCTCTATATTTGAGGCCACTTTCGGTATTTCATTTGCTTGAACCGGCTCAACTTTTGCTATAGATTTTGTGGTTGTGCCAGTAATTATAGAAGAGTCCGTTAGTGGAATAGCGAGATGCTTTTGACGCCAGTGATCACTATTTTCAAAACCTGATAACATTGCAATAAATTGCTGTTTATTTGGTAAACCATTGTTGATAAGCAGGGAGGGCTCAACAGCTTGACTACCATTACTCCACCATAAAGTTGAACCAGTATTTTGTTGCATTAGTTGCATCAACCATAAACTAGATAGCGCGCCAGACATATCAGATTGATCCGTCAACGTAAATCGGTGGCTATCTAACTTGTCTGGCAGATGATCGATTTGTTGTTTATTTAGTTTATCTAGAAGGGCTGCGCTTAGAGCGTCAAGGTCTTCACATAGCATGCTGATATTGCCATTTTCAGCATTTAAATATTTAAGAAAAACTGTTTCTAGGTTTGAGTAGATAGACTGGAAAGCGTTTGTAAATATTGGAGAAGCTTTCGCTGGTGAAATAGGTGCAACTATGGTCATCGGGAAATAACGGCCAACACTGTCAACAGAAGGTGCAAGTATTCCGATATAAGCATTACCATCCATAACCGAAGGTGCGATAAAATAGCGCCAAATAGGGCTGGTTAAATAGTGCTGCAACCATTCATTTTGGAACTGTTCCTGGCATGCCAATATATTTTCTTGAAGCCAGTTATCCCAGCGATGTATAAAGTGATTTGGCAGATTCCTATGAATGAAGTCTCCATTTATAGGTAATTTGCCAAAGAAGCCAAACCTGGCTTCGTTCTCTAAATAGCTTTCGGGCATTTGAATTGAATCCTGGAGCCAAGTCTATAAGGGTTGGAAGCACTACCCGCTGTTAATCTATAGTGTGCAGAATAACCGCTGGCTTTAAAATTAACATTATAAGACGACCTATTAGATAAACGTTTAACTTGAACTTTGTCTAAAAGTTTAAACCATGCCCAGTCACCTTCTTCTGTAATCGTAATATCACTTCCTCTTACTTGTTTTAAGGTCAAGCGAGCCCCAGAGCCAGGGTTTGGTCCAGGCCATTCAAGTTGATCTGAAATAAGCGGCCCAAACTCATAATTTACTGATTGGCCATCAAGTTCTAAATAAAAACCTCGTAGACCGTCATCTAGTTCCTGGGGTTTTAATTTAAAGGTTGAACTTAACGTTTTTTGTCCATTTTCGAAAAATGATTTACGAATATAGTGAGCCTTTTCAAATGCAGTTAATGCACTAGCTGAAATGCTTATCAATTTCTTGTGAGAATTATGTACACGCCAAGGAGACCTTGTTGTATTTACATATACCTTTAGGTGCTTATTGAAAAATGATTCAAGAAGTCCACCATAACCAAAAATTTCACCGAAGTCAGAATGAGCAATTTCTGTTGACGCATTTTTGTTGAATGGGTAGTTGTTATCAACCGCATTGACGCACATCTCATAAGGCTCTTGTGCCCATTGCTGATTGATGTGAATCATTACCCCGCCAAAGGCTAAGTTACCTGCTCGGTTAGCAACGCTATTAATATAAGGTGACAAAAATAGAGCAGGTTGCGTTTTAGCAATCTGACGGGTTTTTTGAAATTTCTCTTCACCAATTAAAACCATATCAGGAGGTAAAGCCCCATCTCTTGAACTAGATGATACTTTATTCATGAAGTCATTCAAGTCGGTAAACTGTGTTAAAACAGAGTCTAAGGGGATCGAGCCGCCTTTAGAATTTTCCGTAACGACTCTATGAAGTGGTAGAAATTCCTGAGTAATAGGATTCGTTGGTGTACTAAGGTTTTCAGATGAAATATCGGGCGAGCTCCCTAGCATCATTTTTAGCTTATCTTTCGCCTGCTTGAATTTTGAATTGTCAGCAATACCATTAATTAGCTTAGCGCTGCCAAAGTCTGTTTCATCTTTTATTGAGTTTAAAAGTTGTAAAAGTGGTGATGGGTTACTTTGCCCTGATAAAATGTGCAAGACATTTGCAGCAGCATCATAACTTGAGAATGGGATAATATTAATATCACTCAGAAGCTCTTTATATTTAAGAATATAATCTTTTCGATATAAATTTGTTACACCTTTTATAAGTGAGTCTTTATCTATTGCTCTAGTATGTTGATAGTTATCACCATAAACCCACGATTCTTTAATTACTTCATTGGTTAAAGTTTCAATTTCTTCGTTGATGATCTTATTGTAAGCGCTCTTTGTATAAAGTGCTTCTACTCCTTCAGACAAAGAACGTCCACTTTTTCGCGTAAATACAGAGCTAGCTAATTGTTGTCCTGCCTTTTCATAAATTGTGAAAGGGGGAGTGTCTTTTAAGTCAACTTGTTGAAGTCTACTGTAAATTGTTTGTTGTAACGGGGCGTTGGTAAGTTTGAGCTGTGTTTTTTCAATTAAATCAGTGTCCATGACAATGGGTAATGGAACAGGGCGTTTTTGAAATAGAACATTTATATGCGAAGCTAGTTCATTATATTCGTCTTGGTTAAGGTTTACTGCTGCTTTTTGCAGCCAGCTTAGTTGGTAAAAAGTACTTACTTCTTCGGCTTGGTAGTGTTCTTCTGAACCAAGCATTAAATAAGTGCGTAGAGATGCGTAGGTATAACTTCTATCTGTTTTTGTTTTTGCCATCTCATTTTCGGTATATACGATTAAACGAGACAATAGGATTTTATTAAGCGCTTCTTGATATGTTGTAATAGTTGAGTCGCCTATTTTATTACCTTGATAAAGACCTAAACCACTAAAGAAGGGGTCGTCTGATAAACGCGCATCAAACCCAGCAGGTAATGCTCTTGCCGCGTTTAATATAGGTAATAGCTTTGAGGGGCGAAGTTCACTAGCAGGAAGTTGCTGAATAAGTTGATCTATCTGGGCAATCTTTAGAGACGTTTGATCGATAAGTTCACTGTTGTTTTGATAGGAAATTCCCCAGCCGCCAAGAACGAGTACAGATGTCAAAACTACTGCCGCTATTGAAGTGCCGTTATATAGTTTAAGTCGTTTTTCAAGTTTTAGGTCATTGTCGACTAGGCCACTTTCTTTAAAAACTATATTTTCAAATAGATCCTTGATGAAGAAACTTTTGCCTTTGCCTGGCGTAGTTTGAATTGAGCTAGGGTTGGCAAGTTTATTCATTAATCGGTCAATTGGGGTGCCTTCTTGTGTGCCGCTACAGAAATAACAGCCACGTAACATGAGCTGTTGTGAGTAACGACTATTTTCAAAAATATCACCAAGAAATTGAGCGAGAAGCGGTTTTACACTTTGTAGTTGTTTAGGGAATGAACCAATTTTTTGAGCGCGTTGTTGATCTCTTTCCGAGTGTAAGCGAGGTATCAGTCTTTCATTCAGTGTTTGAAGAAGCTTGTCGTACTCAGCTGAGAATAAATTAAGTGAGGCAGTGCTGCTTTGGTCTTTTTCATAAGGAAAAGTTATCCCCCAAACCTGATCTCGCTCATTCTTGCCAAAGTTATCAAAGTATTCTTCAAAACCGGATATTAGATCACTTTTAGTAATCAACACATAAACAGGAAATTGAACTTTGAAAACATCTTTTAATTCTTGTAAACGATTACTAATTGCTGCGATATGTTTAGCACGTTGATCTGCTGTTTGAAGGAGTAATTCTTGTAGACTTATTGAAACAAAAACACCGTTAATTGGGCGTCGCTTACGGAATTTTTTTAGTAACTGAAGAAAATCTTGCCAAGCGGAACTATCGACTTCTTTGTGGCTGTCTTGTGTGGTGTAACGGCCCGCCGTGTCAATAATAATGCCTTGGTCAGTGAACCACCAATCACAATTCCTAGTGCCACCGATACCTTGTATCGCGCCATCTCCAAACTCTTTAGATAATGGAAATTTTAAGCCAGAATTAAGTAATGCGGTCGTTTTTCCGCTCCCAGGAGGGCCTATTATGATGTACCAAGGGATCTCATATAAATTAAACTTTGTACTAATATTTTTACTAGATTTTTTTAGATTAGTGAAAGCTTCTTTAAACTTAAGTTCTAGTGTTTCACGTTCATTTTTTGAAATATCTTCGTTTTCAGTGGTTTTTTTAACGAAAAGATTATCAAGAAAACCACTTTCTTGATTTTTTGATTTTATGAATTTGAAAAGTTTAATTGCCTGCCAAGTAAACAAAATAACAAAAATTGTTATCCATCTAGATGTTGTGGTCATTAATGGTGACCAGTCGGCAATCGCGATAAGGGGGCCAATAAAATAAATTACCAAGGCGATGGCTAGCGCAGTAAGTATCGATAAAGTCCATTTGTTAAATATAATAGCTTTAAGTTTCTTCATGATGGTTAAGCTTTCTCAGATCAGTTAGAAAATAACAAGATTTCAACGCGTCTATTCTTTGCGCGGTTCTTAGCATTTGTATTTGGATATAGAGGTTGTAAATCTGCTAAACCTTCAACCGTTATGTTTCGATTATTTGCTGTTTTATTAATCATTTTAGCGATAGCTTCAGCACGTTTTTTTGATAAGTGTAAATTAGAGGGGAACTCGATCGTTCTTATGGGAATATCATCAGAGTGTCCGATAACTTTTAATGGGCCATTGATTTGTTTAATGACGGTAGATATTCGCTTAACCAGCTCTATATTTGCTACCTGGGCGCTACCTGAATTAAAAAGCCCGTCGCCAAAAAGTATAAATTTAATACCTCCGGTGATTTTTTTGATATCAATGGTGCCATTTGTTAGATCATTTGCCAGTGTGTCTAATAGACCTTGCTGGTTATTGGTGGTGGGTGTTGATCTTTTCTTTTCAATCAGTGAAGGCATTTTGGTTTGTAATTTCAATGCTTGTAGTGCAACAGGTTCTGACTTGTCATTGAGATCGAACAGCAGTGCACTATAAGCAATAAGAAGTACTGTAATGGATAAAACCGCAGTTAGTAACAGTGCTTTACCTTGTGTCAAAGGATTACTTTTCGTATCGATACCTTCTACTACCGTAGAAAGAGGTAAATCCTGATGCTGTCTTATTTGACGAATGTGTTGATATAAATTCTCTTGAATGCTGCTGATCTGGGTAGTGCCATCGGCTTGCATTCTATATTTCCCTAAGTAGCCAAAAGAGAGGCATATATATACCAATTCAATAAGGTCGATATAGCGAGCACTTTGTTGTTCAATCTTTTGTAAGATATCAAAAAACTTTGCTCCCCCTTGAGCTTCTTTATGGAAAAAACTAAGTAGGGACCTAGTACACCATTGGCTGGTAGACCCCCATGGGGTATTTAATACCATTTCGTCAATGAAAGAGCATATTAGATAGCGCGATGTAACGATGACCTCATCTGCTTGGCCCGATATTCTGAGGTTTTCACCCATCTCTTTAATTTGTATGACGAGTTCATTGAACAGTTGTGGTACATCAGGCGGACTACTTAAGTGTCTGAGTTGTGCGGCATAACAAATGATCGCTAAACTGTTTCCTAGAGTGTAGTTTTTTTCAGCACCTGGAATATGAGCCAATTTAGGCAGCTGTATATCAGGTGACTGGTTTCCTGTTTGAGTTGAGCTAGTTTGTTGGCCTATGTTTGCAAAAGCTTGTGCCGCCTCGGGCTTAGCTGCACCACCTGGTATTGGCAGAATAACTGTTTTGTCAGACTCAAAGGGGTTAAAGTTGTCATCGCTAGGCATAAGTATTTATTCCTTTATTGCCCAAAATTCAAGTTCTAGGCCGCTATACTCACCACTTATATGTAATGCGAAACCAGAGGAGTTTTTAAGGTCTTGCCAAGTATTGCTTTCACGTTTTAATTGAAAATAAACGTAACCTGAATGGTAAGGGATTTTGCGTGGTGCAACTGGCAGAGCACTGACCTCAATACCTGCCATACCAGACATAATTAAATCTCTAATTTTCTCAACTGAGGTGATTTTGATCTGTTTAGGGAATGTTTTTCTAAGATCTTCCGCAGGTACATTTGCTTTTACTGCTATCACAAATATGTTGTTTTCAATTAGTGCTGGGTCACTCAAAAGGGCCCTATAAATGCCAAATTTAGGGTCTTTAAGGGGGATGTTGATCGATTGCGGGTCAATTACTGTTGATAGCTGTTCCTTCAATAGCGTCATAACATCATCAAAGCTATCTGATAATTTATCATGCCTATAAGGATTTAATGATTTCGGCTTGCGAGGGTCTGCAAATGATGACATTTCCCCAGTAAGCTGAATTATATAGCGATAAAACTCTTCAGGGTGAAGGTAAGGTAAAGAATTGAGATGTTTGAATAGAGGGATGTTGCGATTAATGACCTGTAATAGTAGAAAATCAGCCACTTCAGATGCACCCCCAGTACCGCTTGCCGTCACTCTAGCCGCTAAATTTGTGGAGCGATGCTCTAATAAATTTGCTAGCTCATTGAGGTAGTTTTTTAAATGTTGTGAGTGTATCGCATTAAGGCTCGGTGGGATAAAACGTTTGTTAATAACGACTAGTTTATCTTTGTTGCATTCGACAACGTGCGACACCGCAATGCAACTATAGTCTGAGCGCTTATCTTCTTCCTTAAGAAAAACAAAATTAAGCTTAGCAACCTGTAATAAGTTAGTTTGTTGGGCGTTGCTAGCGACGTCGGGTAGTTCATCTTGAGAAGGCTTGTATCTAAATACACCGGGCTCAGTGTCGTACTCTTTATATTCACGATTAAGAGACCGAACAGGTAGACAAAGATAAATCTGTTGGTCAAGCACGCCTTCATCAAAGTCTATCGGAGCCGGTGATGGCGTGTCACTAGGAATGTTAAAAGGGGTGCCGTCAGGCATTAGACCGCTTGCAGAGCTAAGCGCGAACTTTCCTATGTTAAGAAGGTCATGGTCAATTGAAAGTTCGAAAAAACCCCAGCCATGTGCACTGCTGAATTGCGTTAGTTGTGTAATAAAATGTTCAAGATAACGTTCTTGTTGTTGAAAATGAACGGGTTTAACAAAAAGTCCCTCAGACCAGATCGTTTTGTTTTTCCATGTCATTTGACAAATCTCTTTTTTTGTTAAAATTAATTATGCGAAGAATAGGTGATTCACAAGCACTTAGTTTAGTGACAAATATTTGTATTATAAAGCTACCAGAAAGTAAATTCTGTTTGTGCTGGGTCTTTAGTACTTTTTATCTCTTCTGCAGTTTTTATTTCTTCAGGCGCTTCAATTTCGATGCTCTGTTTAGTGTTAGCAGAGTTTGGGTATTCAGCACCTGTTTCTAAATATACTGATAACCTATCAACTTTAATTTTAATAGGGTCCCATAAACCTGGACCAATACAAATGAAACACTTTTCTGGAATAGGTTTAATATCTTTCCAAGTGGAGTCTTCAATACTTCTAAATGCAGCCACAACCGCTATGTACTTCAAGTCATCAGTCACTTGCTCATTGAGTTCTATTGACTGGCTGGGCAATAATTGATGGCTGCTTATATGCAGAACGGTATCACCTAGGGCTTTGTCCGGATATCTGTATAAGTCAGCAAAATTAGCTTTAGAAAATAATTCATCCGATTTTAAGTAGAATACTTTAATATTTACGGGTCTGTAACCGCCCTTAATATCAGGGTTGAGTACACTAGATGATTGTATGTAACCGTCAATAGACATCGTCTGGGGTTGATTGCTTGCACAACCAACAAGTAATGTTAGTGAGGCGATGATTGAAAATAATTTACTGGCAGACCATAAATTCCGTATAAAATCTGATTGTATTTTCATGAGGTTATTTACCATTTCGTTTTTGATTGTTTATGTGTGACTCATACGCTTTTACAAAATCATTACCGAACATGTCGATAAACGAGTCACTGGAGTTTTCTAAAATATGTTGATAGGTCTCTTTATAGAAGTTCCACTTTTTGGACGAGCTTACCTGTCCAAACAAATTCTTTTTGCCTTCAAGCGACTCAATTTTTGTTTCAATAGTCTCTGGGTTCATTTTTTTAAGTAGCCCATTTAATCCTGCTTGTATGCCGGATATCAGTGCCGCTTCATGTTGAGCTAGGTCTTTAAATGCCTGTTGTACTGAGTCTGTGGGGTTGAGAAAGCCAGGGCGCTGATTAATTATTAAATTTTGAATAGCGTCTTGAAGATTGACAGAAAATTTAAGCGGATTATTTTCGATGGACTGCAGTATAGTTTTCGATGCGCGTAACTCATTTTTTATATTTGCTCTAGAACGAAGGGTGTCAAGAGTGCCATCTAAAAAATAAGGCAGTAGTGCAACGGCTTGATCAACAAAGTCAGGGTCACTGAGTAAAGCTGGGTCTAGGTCTTTGGCTCTAAATGTCGCCTTAGCTATTTTGAATTGATTAGCATCCCGCTTAGTGTGGGTTTGATGCAAATGAACATCTGAGGGTGATGGCGTGCTTTGATTTGCCTCTAAATTATCTCTTGCGTAATTACTTGCTTGCTGGTCATGATGCACTGAAGTAGTTGGTTGTGGTTTTTCAAATAGCTCTGATAACTCAGCAGTTTTAGGTTCATTTGGTGAAATAAGTGTTTGGTCGTAAAAAAAATCTGGGTCTTCAGATAGTGGTGTATCGCCGATTAAATTAGTATTAAATGTATGTTTGTTCTTAGCTTTTTGCTCAGTTTCTAAGCGTTCCGTTGTTGGTGTTCTAGGTGCAGATGGAGCGGAATCAAGTATGTCGACCGAGAATGGATCATTATTTATTTCTCTGCAGTTTTCTAGTTCAGTATTTTGAGCGCGAGAGTTTCTTGAGGGTACGCTTTCTGTTGGTGGTGTCGTTGCTGAAGGTTGTGCAGGTGCTGGAATAGGTATAGCCGAAAAGCTAGTTTTGTCCCAGTTTTCAGGGATGCCTGCATTATTATCAGGAATTGAGTGTGTTACTGCGTTTGGTGGTATGAAGGCGTCATTGATTTTCGGTGTTACAGAAAACTCGTTTTGGATTTGTTCTTCATTAAATTGATTAGCTTCATCATCACCAAATAAATCAACCGGTAGGTCAAAATGATTAGGTGTATTTTGTTCCTCAGCCGAGTTAAGTAAATCCATCGGGTCGTGAGCAATATTGTCCGATAAAAGTATTTCGTTCGAGGGTGAATGATTGGATGATAATAGAGCGTCAGATTCTAAATTGTCTGAGAGGAGTCCTTCAGTAAGGCTGTTGTCAAAGAAGGGGTCATATTGTGGCTGTTGGTTGCTCTCGATATTTATACTGACGTCAATGGAATATTCGCCTAAAAATAATGTACGTACTTGATTTAATGGTGTGGTATTACCATTACCAAGGGGTTTACTTGCATCATTTATAAATAAACCGTTCGAAGATAAGTCAGTGATAAAAAATTGATTGTCCTGATAGGAGATCAAAGCATGTTGAGACGATAAAAAACGAGCGGAGTCTGGTAGTATCCAGTTATTTCCGTCGGCACGGCCAATGGTCCCACCTTCGACTCCAAAAGTCTTTATAGCTTGTGGTCCCATGAGTTTACTTTGCGGGCTTGTAATTTTAAGAACTAGGCTCGTTATCATTCTGCTTTTTCTGGTTCCATTGTTGCTATTTGTTAGTCGTTATTAAAGAAGCAAGTACAGATTTATCATTATCAATTACTGATGACTGTTTTTGTACCGAATTTATATTTCTTAAAATCTAAAGAAATCATAATACAAAAATCTTGAAGATACACGTTATTCATCTATTAATAAGGCGCATTAGTGTTCTTAGATGTTTTCGTAAAACTAGATTATTTAATTTAAGTTTTTATGTGGTTAAAGTTAGTCATGTTGATATTAGTCTTCGTACCAATGCTGAGTAATGTTGACAAATGACGCTATAGTAATATTATGTAATAAATATGGCTATTGGTAATTTATAATGCTTGAATTAAGTGTGTAGGCTTCGCTATAGTCTTTTTGGCCCAAAAAATTGAGCTTTTAGATTTACTGCGTTAGGGTTTTGCGGAGCTTAACCTAATAACTAATAATAAAAACTTCATTCATTTCATTGATTGAAATAGTAGGAATAAATAAAGCATGGGGCATCCCTTAGAAACACTACTTTCTCCAGTCTCTCCAGAAAACCCTTGCGGACTATTTGCTGATAGTAGTGCTGAATTGTACTCAGAGTTTAATGCGCTAATGCAATTTGCGGACGGTAGGCCCGAGCAAGTAATGGGCGATTCAGTCATTCCAGCTGTAGAGCCTAATTGGGCAAAGGTGCAAGAGCTGGCTCAAGCTTTACTTTCAAAATCTAAAGACCTTCGAATAGCCTGTTATTTAACTCAATCTCTTATAAAGAAAGGTGGTTTTTTGGGTTTGAATGATGGTTTGAACTTTGTTAATTCGTTGCTTGGAGAATACTGGGAGGAAGTCCATCCGTGTTTAATTATTTTAGATGAGGACGGGGATGAGGATGATGATCCAGATTACAGAATAAACGCTGTAGCTTATTTGGGAGATGCTGGCTTTATTAATAGCCTCTCTGACGTTAAATTGGTATCTTCTCGTGCAGTTGGTAGTTTTAGTTTAAAAGACTACCGCATAGCCATAGGGTCCCAAGGAGACAGTAAGGGAGAGAATAAACCAGACATATCATTAATTAATGCCGCATTTATGGATGTGGATGTTGAGCTGCTTCAATCAGCACGACAAGCAGTGATCGAGTCTATTGAATCAGTTAATCAAATCTCTAATAAATTTGCAGAGAAATTATCAGCAGCGTCTAGTCCTCAATTAAAACCATTGCTTGCCGACCTTCGTTACGTGATTAAAATTTATGATGAAGTTTTATCTGAAAGAGGTGTTGTTAGTGATGTGAATGACGACCAAACAGATGATAGTGTCTCGGAGGAGGGACAGGCAATGAACAAAGAACTTGAGTCTGTTAAGCCGGTAGTTAATGCAGGTGAAGTTAATACTAGGGATGATGTAATTAAGCAAATTGATAAAATTTGTAAATACTACCAAAAAAATGAACCGTCTAGCCCAGTGCCCCTAATACTAAATAGAGCAAAGAAACTGGTCACAATGGATTTTATGGATATTATGAAGGATATGAGCCCAGAAAGTGTGCAGAGTATCGTAGCATTGGCTGGGTTAGAAGAATAAGCGAATTAGCTTATGGTTTTAGTATTTGGCTAGCGATAAAGGAATTGGATTTATAGGTTTAGTCGAGAATGAATTTTAGTCAGTTAACAATCGAGAGGAAAGGATCGTGGCAGGCAATAGTCAGAAGTTTATAGCAAAAAATAGAGCGCCAAGAGTTCAAATTGAATACGATGTAGAGCTTTATGGTGCAGAAAAAAAAGTACAAGTTCCCTTTGTGATGGGAGTTATGGCAGACCTTTCCGGAAAGCCAGCAGAGGCACTCCCAGGCGTTCATGATCGTGACTTTTTAGAAATTGATGTAGATAACTTCGATGACCGATTAAAAGCAACCAAGCCTAGAGTTGCCTTTAATGTCGATAATAAGCTTACAGGGGAAGGGCAACTTCCTGTCGAAATTACTTTTGAAAGCATGGATGATTTTTCGCCTGCTGCAATTGCTAAAAAGGTGGCAGGTTTAGACAAACTTCTTGAAGCAAGAACACAATTGGCAAATCTAGTGACATACATGGACGGAAAAGCAGGTGCTGAAGAATTAGTCTCTAAAGCCTTGCATGATCCTGCTTTGTTACAGTCGTTAGCTTCTGCACCAAAGCCTGACGGCGAATAAGTCAAAGCAGAGTGAATATTTAATTTGTTGCTATTAGAATATCAAATAGGATGTGTAAATTATGGCTGAATTAGAAACAGAACAAACAGCAGAAACCGGCGAAGCCATTGCCGTAGATGATTTTCAATCATTGTTAAACCAAGAGTTTAAACCAAAATCTGAGCGTGTAGAAAGCGCGGTTAGTAGTGCCGTGAATACTCTGGCAGCAGAGATCCTTAATCGGGAAACTGATATTGTTCAGGATGACGCTATCGCTACAATTAATGCAATTATTGCAGAAATTGACGAAAAGTTAACGGCTCAAGTTAATGAGATTTTACATAATGAAGAATTTCAAAAGCTTGAAAGTGCTTGGAGAGGCTTGCATCACCTTGTAAATAACACGGAAACTGATGAGCAGTTAAAAATTCGTGTAATAAATATTTCTAAGAAAGAGTTAGGGAAAAACCTTAAGAAATTTAAAGGGACAGCGTGGGATCAAAGCCCATTATTTAAAAAGATTTATGAAGAAGAATTTGGTCAACTAGGTGGCGAGCCTTATGGTTGTTTGATAGGTGATTATCATTTTGACCACAGCCCTAAAGATGTTGAAATATTGACTGGTATTGGTCAAATTGCAGCCGCCGCACATGCTCCTTTTATCTCCGCTGCTGACCCAACCGTCTTGCAAATGGATTCGTGGCAGGAATTAACAAACCCGCGTGACTTATCTAAAATATTTTCTACGCCAGATTATGCGCCTTGGCGTTCATTCAGAGAGACTGAAGACTCCAAGTATATATCATTAACAATGCCTAGGTTTTTAGGCCGCCTGCCTTATGGTGAAGCAACTGACCCTGTTGAAGAATTCAGTTTTGAAGAATTGACCGAAGCGGGTGATTCTTCAAATTATTGCTGGGCAAACTCTGCTTATGCTATGGGTGTAAATATTAATCGGGCGTTTAAAGAATTTGGTTGGTGTTCGCGTATCCGAGGTGTTGAATCGGGTGGTGCAGTTGAAGGCTTACCTTGTCATACCTTCCCATCAGATGATGGTGGTGTTGATATGAAATGTCCAACTGAGATCGCAATTAGTGATCGACGTGAAGCAGAACTTTCAGCAAATGGATTTATGCCACTTATACACCGTAAAAATTCTGATTTTGCAGCATTTATCGGTGCACAAACACTGCATTCACCTGCAGAGTTTGATGACCCAGATGCAACAGCGAATGCGGCATTGGGTGCACGTTTACCTTACTTATTTGCAAGTAGCCGTTTTGCACATTACCTAAAATGTATTGTAAGAGACAAAATTGGTTCTTTCAAAGGCCGCGAAGAAATGCAACGTTGGTTGCAGAGCTGGGTAATGCAGTATGTCGATGGTGACCCTGCAAACTCTAGCGAGTCAACTAAAGCACGCAAGCCGCTTGCTTCAGCTGAAGTAATTGTTGAAGAAGTCGAAGGCGCGCCGGGTTATTACACGTCTAAGTTTTTCTTGAAACCGCATTATCAGTTAGAAGGTTTAACCGTGTCGTTGAGACTTGTGTCTAAACTACCTTCTGTTAAGGGTGGCTAGTCGTAATTTTAAGTAACATAAGACATGTGTACTTTATTGCGGTATGCATGTCTTTGTTTATAAAGTTACAAGCAAACAAAACTATTCAAACATAAAGCTTATGCAGTGTGCATATGCCTATATATAAAATGGAGAAATGATAATGTCAGCAGATATGTTTTTAAAAATCGAAGGTGTGGCTGGTGAAGCTGTAGATCATAAACATGGCGGCGAAATCGACGTATTGGCATGGAGCTGGGGTATGTCTCAGTCAGGTTCTATGCATGTTGGTGGTGGCGGTGGCGCAGGTAAAGTGGCCATTCAGGATATCTCAATTACAAAGTACGTTGATAAGTCTTCACCTAACCTGATCAACACTTGTTGTACGGGTAAGCATTACCCTGAAGCTACAATCACTGTACGTAAAGCGGGTGATAAACCTGTTGAGTATTTCATTGTTACCATGACTGACGTGATCGTTACTTCAATCTCTACCGGTGGTAGCGGTGGTGAAGATCGTTTGACAGAGAATGTGTCATTGAACTTTGCAAAAGTAAAAGTTGAATATACGCCACAAGGTAAAGACGGTAGCGCTGGCGCAACGGTTGAAACTGCCTTTAATATTGAAGAAAATACTGCTATGTAATTTTTTCATAGTTTGTTTAAACCGGTCTTATTGACCGGTTTTTATCTTAAGTTAGGGAAATACATCGCGATGAGGCCAGAAGAACTAATAAAAACCGGTAACCCCGCTGAAGCCAAAGCTAAGTTAATGGGGTTGATAAGGGATGATCCAGCGAATGTTAACCATCGAATTTTTTTGTTTCAGCTTTGTTGTGTCTTAGGTGAATACGACAGGGCATTGAACCAGCTTACTGTTATTGGTGAAATGTCAGATAAAGCCCTGCCTATGGTGCAGACTTATCGAGAGCTTTTACAGTGTGAAAGATTAAGACAAACAGTATTCAAGGGTGAAAAAACACCACTCGTATTTGGCGAGCCTGAGCCTTGGGTGGGAGAGTTATTAGAATCCGTTAAGTTGCAAGCGCTTGGTAAGACCGCAGAGGCGCAAGAATTACGCTTGGCTGCTTATGAAAAAGTGACTCCAGTGACGGGTGAAATTAACGAAGAACCTTTTGAGTGGGTTGCTGACGCTGACTCTCGCATCGGCCCCTTGTTAGAAGTGATCGTTAATGGCAAATATTATTGGGTTCCATTTAACCGTATCTCTAAGATTGTTATTGAAGCGCCAGAAGATCTGAGGGATTTTGTTTGGTTGCCCGCTCAATTCACTTGGGAAAATGAAGGGCAAACAATCGGTTTTATACCTGCGCGTTACCCTGGTTCTGAAAACATTCAAGATGGCTTGATTCAGCTAAGTAAAAAGACAGAATGGAACCAGCTGCAAGAGAATGTGTATGAGGGAATAGGGCAGAAGATGTTGACTACTGATCAGAATGATTATGCCATATTCGATGTTCGTCAGATTAGCTTTAATCCCGTTAGTTAGAGTGACTGAAACTTATGGCTGAATTATCACCTGCTGAAAAACTGCAGCCTTCTTTATTAGACAGGTTGAGAGATGATGAGCCGGATAAAAAAGAAGAGAGTCGTAATGGCCGAATAATCTCGTCTAAAAAGCTACGTGATTATGCGGTACGGGATCTATCTTGGTTGCTGAATACAGCCAAACTGAGTGTTCATCAAGATTTATCCGATCTACCAGAAGTTGAAAAGTCTGTGCTTAATTATGGTGTTTCAAGCTTATCTGGTTCTTCAGTTAGTCGTGATAATATCCGACCGATAGAGTTAGAAGTAAAGCGCGCTATTCTAAATTTTGAACCTCGTATCGATGCGAAGTCATTAACCGTTAAAATCTTTTTTGATACAGAAGAGATGGGAAAAAACGCAATGGTTTTTGAGATACAGGGAGAACTATGGGGCAACCCAATACCCACGAGTTTATTTCTTAAAACCGAGATAGATCTTGAAACAGGCTCAGTGAGTATTAAGTAGCAGTAGCAGTAGCATTAGCATATGTAGTCAATTTTAAATCAGTAAATATTTGTGGACGTATTTTTGAATGGATAAGCGCTTTTTAGAGTATTACAACAAAGAACTAAAACATGTACGTGATACTGCCGGTGAGTTTGCTCTAGCTTATCCCAAAATAGCTGGTCGTCTTGGTTTAGAAAGCATGGAGGTGTCTGACCCCTATGTCGAACGACTAATTGAATCTTTTGCATTTTTAGCTGCAAGGGTGCAGTTAAAGATGGACTCTCGTTTTCCAGAGTTCACCCAGCACTTACTACAAATTGTATACCCTCAATTTCAGGCTCAAAAACCTTCTGTACTTATTGCTCAGATGACCCCAGATCCTACCGAAAGCGATTTAGCTGACGGTTATGTCGTGCCTCGACATTCCAATATGAAAAGTCGAATTGGACCAAAAGATAAAACTGCCTGCCAGTTCCGTACCGCGCATGAATTAACCTTATGGCCTATTGAACTAACTGACGCTGTTTATTATTCAAGTGACTCTCAGATAGAAGCAGACAATTGGATGGGCGGATTGGGAGAAACCAAGGCAGGCTTAAAACTCTCGTTGAAAACCACAGCAGGTTTGGCTTTTAATGAAATAAAAATGGATGAACTTCAACTTTTTATTACTGGCCCTGATGAACTTCCCATTACTATTTATGAGCAAATATTTTCTCAGGCTACTGGTTTTTTAGTTCGTGCAAAAGGTGACAAATCAAAGTCGCCTATGTATCGAGGTAAAGATAAAATCGCGCCTATAGGGTTTGAGGATGACCAAGCTTTATTACCCGTACCTGGGCGTCAGTTTAGAGGTTATCGCTTATTACAAGAATACTACCTCTTCCCAAATCGCTTTCTTTTTTTCTCGCTAAATGGTCTGCAAGAATTTTTAACGCGTTGCCAAAGTACCGAAGTAGAAATTCTAGTACTATTTGAAAGAGCCAAGCCGCAACTTTCCAAGTTAATCGGTAAAGACAATTTTTTACTTCACTGCTCGCCAGCGATCAATTTAATTGAGCGAACAGCCGACAGGGTTACCATAAAGCCAACTGTGCACGAATATGAAGTGGTGGTTGATAAAACCCAGCCGATGAACTTCGAAGTGTATAGTGTAGAATCCGTTCAGGGATACACAGCGGCTAATGAAGAAGAAGTCGACTTTTTACCTTGTTATGGGAAGTATGATCACACCCATGACAATCAGGAGGGCGCTTTTTATGCGACTAGACAAGTCCCTCGTTTGTTATCGACAAAACAAAAGAAAAAAGGCCCACGATCTAGTTATATCGGCAGTAATACCTACATATCCTTAGTCGATAGTGCAGCTGCACCAATAAACCCATCGATTAAACAAGTCGCAATGCGAGTATTATGTACTAATCGTGATTTACCTCTTCAGATTCCTTTAGGTCGCGGTGGTACCGATTTCACCTTAGACCTCGGTGCGCCTGTAGAAGAAATTCGTTGTGTACAGGGGCCAACTAAGCCAAAACCTGCTTTACCAATGGGCGAATCGAACTGGCGCTTAATTAGTTTATTATCGTTAAATATGGAATCACTTGTTGCTGGTGACGATAAAAGTGCCGTCGCAATAAGAGAGTTATGTCGCTTACTTTCTGATGAGATTGACCCAGGGGTTGAGCGGCAAATAGAAGCTATAAAAAGCTTGGAGGTAAAACCCGTCGTTAGACAGCTTCCTGTACGTGGTCACATTACATTTGGACGCGGAATCGAAGTAAACCTCATGTGTGATGAAAATGGCTTTCAAGGGTTAGGCGTATTTCTATTTGGTACTGTTTTTGAACGCTTTTTAAGTCGTTATGTATCAATGAATACCTTCACCGAATTAGTTTTAAGTACGCAACAACGAAACGAGATACATAGATGGCCAGCAAGAGTGGGCAACAATCATCTGCTATAGACTTATTTGAGCAGATCAAGGAAAAACCGTATCAATATTCGTTATTCGATGTATTACGCTATGTTGAGGCGGTTAACCCTGATAAACCACGCTTAGGTGAAAGCGTGAAGGTTACTGAAGATCCAATATTGATCCGTCAACAACCTTCAATGGTGTTTGCACCTGCGACGATTAGTCGCTTTATTCTTGGTTACAAAAAACAGGATCAGGTATTCAATTTCCCCTACGGTTTTTTTGGGCCTAATGGACCGCTGCCATTACATTTAACAGAATATGCTTATGTGCGAGAGCTGCATGCGGGTGACGATACACTTAGTCGGTTTGCAGATGTTTTTCATCATAGATTGATTAGCCTGTTATACCGAGCGTGGGCAAACACTCAGCCTACCATTGGTTTAGATCGACCCGATACTAACAAGTTCGACCAATATGTCGCGGCTATTGCCGGTACCTATGTAGATGATGAACGAATAGGCGATCGCTCAATACATCCTAAGTTATTTAGATCCGGCTTGTTCAGTCAGCAGGCGCGGTCGGCTGATGGTTTAGAAACTTTACTCTGTGATCATTTTCAAATACCGTTTCATGTAAGCCAATATAGTGGTGGCTGGCTAACACTGGGAAATAACGACCGCTTTCGGTTGGGTACTTATGGTTTTGCAAACATTTTGGGTGAAAATTCTTGTTTGGGTTCTAAAGTGTACGACTGTCAACACAAGTTTACGGTTACAACTGGGGATTTAACCTTTGAACAATTTGAAAGGTTGTTACCGAGCACAGAAACATACAAAACACTCTATGAATTGATTACTGAATATATCGGAATTTCCTTTGAGTGGGACCTGGTCTTAAAGTTAAAAGCAATAGAAACGCCTAAATGGACTTTGGGCCAAGAAGGCCGATTAGGTTGGACAAATTGGTTAGGTGAGTCAGAAAAATCTCAAGAGGCGTTACAAGACGCTTGCCAAGATGTAGTCGCAGTGCAATTACAGTCCAGAAGCGTGATGCATTACGGAACAGTTTAGTTTATTCACTAGCTCTTGTTTAGCAATATAAGCTAGAAACGAAAAATATAAGTAGTTAGAGTTATCTGTTAGATAACCAAATATAGATTTAATAAATAGATTAGCAACAATAATAAACGGAGTTAAGAAATGGTTACGATCAATCGCTCGGCAATTTTTGGAAAATTAAATCCCGTTGCTTTTCGAGCAGTGGAAGCAGCATATAACTTTAGTAAATTACGTAATAACCCTTACGTTGAACTTGTTCACTGGGTTCATCAGATTCTGCAATTACAAGACTCCGACTTACATCGAATCATCAAGCACTACGATTTAGACCCCGCTAGATTAGCCGCGGATATCACCAAAGCATTAGATGAATTGCCACGCGGTACAACAAGTAACGTGAACTTTTCTGTCCATATCGATGAGGCTATCGAACATGCTTGGTTAAAAGCTTCCTTGCTGTTTAACGAGTCGCAAATTAGAACGGGTTACTTGGTCGCGGGTATCTTAGAAAAGAGAGAATTGGCCGCTCAGCTTTATCAAATTAGTGAACAGTTTAAAAAAATAAAGTTTGAGGACTTAGTTGAAACCTTCGATGCCATCTCAAGTGGATCACCTGAGACTAATATGCAGGCAAAAGATGGTTTTAAGAGCGCTGCGCCTGAAAGTTCCGATGGCATGGCACCCGCACCAATGGGGAAAGGTGAGGCCTTAGCTCAGTATACGGTCGACCTAACTGAAGAAGCCCGAAGTGGCAATATGGACCCTATCGTTGGGCGTGATGAAGAGATTCGTCAAATGGTCGATGTGCTTATGCGGCGTCGACAGAATAACCCCATTCTTACAGGCGAAGCGGGTGTGGGTAAAACGGCCGCTGTTGAAGGTTTTGCGCAACGTATTGTAAGGGGTGATGTACCCCCTAGTTTAAAAAATGTGACATTACGTTCACTTGATATCGGCTTATTACAAGCTGGTGCCAGTATGAAAGGTGAATTTGAAGAACGCTTACGCCAAGTCATTGATGAAGTTCAAGCTTCAGAAAAACCAATTATCATGTTTATTGATGAAGCGCATACCTTGATTGGCGCTGGTGGCGCAGCCGGAACGGGTGATGCAGCCAATTTATTAAAACCTGCTTTAGCGCGTGGCACCTTACGTACCATTGCAGCAACCACCTGGGCAGAATATAAAAAACATATCGAAAAAGATCCTGCATTAACGCGACGTTTTCAAGTGGTTCAAATTGATGAGCCTTCAGAAGAAAAAGCCGTATTAATGATGCGGGGAATTGCCAGCTCTATGGAGAGCCATCATCAGGTTCAAATACTAGATGAAGCGCTTGATGCAGCGGTGAGATTGTCACACCGCTACATTCCGGCTCGTCAGTTACCCGACAAGTCTGTTAGCTTATTAGATACTGCCGCAGCACGCGTAGCCATTAGTCAACATGCTGTGCCGGGTGAAATTGATGATTACCGTAAACAAATAATCGCCTTAGAAACTGAACTTGAAATTATTGATCGTGAAAGTAATATCGGCATCGACACCCAAGAGCGACATGAAAAGGTGGGTGCCTTGATGGACGCCGCCAAAACTGACTTGCTAGAAATTGAAACACGTTGGGAAGAAGAAAAAGTAATCGTAAAAGAAATTCTCGCGTTACGCGCTAAGCTGCGAGAAGGCGCTAAACCTATCGAGCAGTCAGTGGCCACTGAAGGAAGTGTGAATAAGGCAACTGATAGTGAAGCAGCTGAGAGCCCAGTAGCCGAGTCGGAAGGAGACGATGCAGAAAGCGGAAGTCTTACCACTGAAGACCGACAAACATTGTTAACTGAACTCAAAGATCTACAGCACACGCTATTAGAACTTCAAGGAGAATCGCCTTTAATTCTGCCTACGGTTGATGCACAAGCCGTTGCCTCAGTCGTACAAGACTGGACCGGTATTCCAGTGGGTCGCATGGTTAAAAATGAAATTGAAACCGTGTTGAATTTACCTAAGGTGATGGCTGAGCGTATTATCGGGCAGGACCATGCTTTAGAAATGATTGCTAAGCGGGTACAAACTTCACGAGCAAACATGGACAACCCAAACAAACCGGTTGGGGTATTTATGTTAGCGGGTACCAGTGGGGTCGGTAAAACAGAGACCGCATTGGCATTAGCTGAATCGCTTTATGGGGGCGAGCAAAATGTCGTCACCATTAATATGAGTGAATTTCAAGAATCGCATTCAGTGTCTACCTTAAAAGGTGCGCCTCCTGGATATGTCGGCTACGGTGAAGGCGGTGTGTTGACGGAAGCGATACGCCGGAAACCCCATTGTGTGTTATTACTGGATGAAGTAGAAAAAGCGCATCCTGATGTACATGAAATTTTCTTCCAGGTGTTTGATAAAGGGCAAATGGAAGACGGCGAAGGCCGAATGATTGATTTTAGAAACACGCTCATTCTTCTTACGACGAATGCAGGCACCGAATTAATCAAAGGCATCTGTAAAGACCCAGAGCTTATGCCCAGTGCCGAAGGCATCGCCAAAGCATTACATGAGCCCTTAACCAAAGTATTTCCACCCGCTTTACTGGGCCGTTTAGTCGTTATTCCATACTATCCGTTAAATGATGACATGCTTAAAGAAATTGCCAAGCTGCAAATTGCACGGGTACACAAGCGTATGCAGAAGAACCATAGCATTGATCTTAACTTCGATAACGATGTGCTGGGTTTAATTGTGAGTCGCTGTAATGAGTTAGATAGTGGTGGTCGAATGATCGACTCTATTCTTACCAATACGGTACTGCCCATCATTAGTAATGAATTACTCAGAAGAAGTATAGACAGTGAGAAGCTAAGTAACATTACCTTAGGCGTCGAAAGCGATAGCTTCACCTATAATTTTGAGTAGTATGACTTTACTATTACCCGCTAAAAATGCACTGGGTGACATGCTTGTTTTGAATACTATAACAAAGTGACATGTCACCTAGAGCAGAAAACTAAGCTAAGTAGCGGGTATTAGCTATAAAGCTAATATTTACGGTTGGCATAGCTTTTGCTGAAGCTATAACTAATTCAAAAGACTAAATTGAGATTCAACAAATGGCATTCGCACAAAGCAATAGACGGTTCACCGTAGCCACCCCCTTAGGTGATGACTCGCTCGTATTACGGAGAATGTCAGGTTCGGAGCAACTAAGCCGATTGTTTGAGTTTGAGCTTGAATTGCACAGTGATGACATTGACATAAAGCATGAAGACTTATTAGGCGAAAACGTTACCGTAGGTATTAGGCTTCCTAATGATGAAATGCGACATATCAATGGCTTCGTCAGTAAAATCTCAATGGAAGGCTATGATGAACGTCATGTTGTTTACCGCGCAACCTTAAGCCCCTGGCTCTGGTTTCTCACCCGTACAGCCGACTGCCGAATATTTCAGGAGCAATCGGTACCCGATATCATCAAACAAGTGTTTAAAGATCATGGCTTTTCAGATTTTGAAGACCGACTAACAGGCTCCTACCGCACCTGGGAATACTGTGTGCAATACCGGGAAACAGACTTTAATTTTATTAGTCGTTTAATGGAGCAAGAAGGTATTTACTATTACTTCACACATGAAGATGGTAAACATAACCTGATCATGTCTGATGCGCCGAGTGCACACAAAGCGACAAGCGGCTATGAAAAAGTTCCGTATTACCCACCTGAAAATCAAGACCGCCGAGAACGAGACCACCTGCAAAGCTGGAAAGCCTCTAAGCAAATTCAGCCCGGCGCCTACGCATTAACAGACTACGACTTCAAAGCGCCTAAGAAGAGCCTAGCCGCGAATTCTGAAGTACCAAGAGAGCATTCGGCTTCTGAGTTTGAAATATTTGATTACCCCGGCGAATACAGTGAATCCTCCGATGGCGATCAATATGTTAAAGCCCGTATTCAAGAGCTTCAGGCTCAGCATGAAATACTTCAAGGTGATGGTGACGCAGCCGGTTTGAGTACCGGTTCAGTCTTTGAATTAACTGACTTTCCACGCGACGATCAAAACAGACAGTATCTTATTATTGGTGCCAGTTATGATCTCAGCTCATCGGGCCTAGAAGGTGGTCGAGGAAATGAAGAAGAATACTTTCATGTGCATATTCAAGCCATGGATGCAGAACAAAACTATAGAGCAGCACGCACCACCCCGAAACCTGCTGTGCAAGGTGTTCAAACCGCCGCAGTCGTTGGCCCAAAAGGCGAAGAAATTCATACCGACGAATACGGACGCGTGAAAGTCCAATTTCATTGGGACCGTTACGGCGAAGCCAATGAAAACTCATCCTGCTGGATTCGTGTTGCACAGGTTTGGGCCGGCAAAGGCTGGGGCAGCATTCATACGCCACGAATCGGTCAAGAGGTCTTAGTCGATTTTCTAGAAGGTGACCCGGACCAACCGATTATTACCGGCCGTGTCTACAACAAAGACAACATGCCTCCTTACGAGTTACCCGCAAACAAGACGATTTCTGGTACGAAGTCTAACTCCAGTAAAGGCGGTGAAGGCTTTAACGAACTACGTTTTGAAGATAAAAAAGGTGAAGAACAGGTTTTTGTACATGCTGAAAAGAACATGGATATCCGCGTTAAAAATGATCGTTTTGAAAATATCGATAAAGACCGTCACCTCACCGTCAAAAATGACAAATTCGAACTAGTAGAAAATAACCGCAGCGAAGAAGTTAAAGCGGACCATAGCGAAAAAATCGGTAAAGATCGTCACCTAGCCGTTGAAGGTAAAGAAGCTAAAAAGGTTACCCAAACATTATCCTTAACGGTGGATGGTGATGTGTCGGAAGTGTTCAAAGCCAATCACTCCATGCAAGTGACCGATGACTGTTATATCAAAGGTACCAATATTTGTATTGAAGCCACGGATAATATCACCTTAGTCGTGGGTGGCTCATCGATATCCATCGAGTCGGGTGGTATACGAATTGAAACCAGCGGTAAGGTTGAGATTGATGCAGGTAGTAGTTTAGATACTGCATCTGGAGCGAATACCACAATTGAAGCTGGTGCTAATTTAACCGCGAAAGCGAGTGCAAATGCCAAGCTCGAAGGTGGTGCAATGGTGGATGTGAAAGCGGGGGCGATGGCGAATATTAAGGGTAGTTTGGTTAATATTAACTAAGCAGTATTTTGTCAATCCGGTAGTCTGTAAAGCCGGAATCCATATGTCTTAAAGTGTTTTATACAAACAAAATATTAAGCCAGGTCACATGATTCAACTAGGATAGTAGCGCAACACTATGAAAGCTAAAGGTGGAAAGAAAGTAACAGCCGTTGCGCCGCAGAAACCAGAAGATGTATTCGGTGCAGATGACTCTGACCCTGGGAAAATTGCAGAGGTAAAGGCTGAACAAGTTGAGAAGAAAGCCGGGAAGTACGGCTCTACGGGCTTGCCTGCGCATAAGGCACCTAAAAACCAGAGTGACGAAGAGAAAGAAGAAAATACTAGTTGGATCGAGATTGAGTTATTGGATGAAGAAGATAACCCTGTTCCGGGGGAGAAGTATGAGATTGAGTTGCCTGATGGTTCAATGGCAAAAGGCTCACTTGATGGCAATGGTTTTGCTCGCGTTGAGGGAGTAGAGTCTGGCGAGTGTAAGGTGACTTTTCCTGAGTTGGATGAGAGTGCTTGGGGTTAGGAAATTTTAGTCCGTAGAATTTTATAGTTAAAGCAGATAATTGAAAATTAATTGAGAGTAAATACTCATGAATATGTTATCAAATGAAGAATCTTATTTAGAACATAATGAGAAATCAATTGAACCTAGTCAGAAGTTGCCATCCACTCATATCGGTAAAAAAGTTTCTAAAAACGAGTCGATCTACACACTTGCTGAAGAATTCGGTTTGCTGTGGACCGATATCTGGAATGACCCATTAAATAGAGACCTGAAGTTCGTGCGTAAAGATCCTCATGCATTAATGAGTGGGGATGTTGTTGCTATTAAGTGTTTGAAAGTTAAAAAAACGCCTTGTGCGACAAAGGAAAGGCACAGTTTCACTAAATTTGGTGTGCCAAAGTACATTGCGATGAAACTTGTTAAGTTTGGTGAGCCGCTGGCTGGGGAGCCTTATGTCATCAATATAAACGGTAAGAAAACTGAAGGGATTCTGGATGACGAAGGTGGTTTTATTGAAATCGTTCCTTTGAATGCAACGATGGCGACATTAACTGTTGGAGAAGGTGTTTTTGCTGATCATTATGAATTGAGCTTGGCTGGCCTAAATCCAATTGAAAGTGTGTCAGGGATTAAACAACGGTTACAAAATCTTGGCCTTCTAGCAGGAAATTGTACTGAACCAGAGACTTTTAGGGCCGCAATTTTACGCTTTCAAAATCTATTTTGCATGGAGACAACTGGTGTTGCTGACGCACAGTTTATTCAAAAATTAAAAGAAAAGCATGGTAGTTAAAATAATATGGACTATAAAAGTAACGTAAGTTTAAGCAGTTCAAAAAACTCGACTAACGAGTCCAATAAGGTAGATAGTGCAAATCGAGTTAGGATTACTGAGCGTCTTTTTGCTGATAATCCTAGATGGACGAAGGATAAAGATGGCGATACATATAAGAAGTATGTTAAGAAGTATGGTTCGAATATTGAAGACTCTGGTTTGGAAAGAGAGCCCACTTTACAAAATATAATCGAAAAAGATCATCAAATTCCGAAATATTTAATAGATGGCGAGACTAATTGTGTTCGTATGTGCATGAGTGAAGGTTGTCGACTTTCAAGAGAAATGGAAGCCTTGAAGAAAGAAGAATTGAAGCCGGTAGACTTTGCTGATTTTCAAGCTACAGCAAAATATGAAGTTAAGAAACTATCCAGATCTTGTAAGTGCGGAGCACCGATGTATGTATTCCCTATAATTGACATCGCTGACAAGTGGATTTATGTGCTTAAAGAAGAGTCGAAGAACTCTGTGGAGCTTACCTTGGAAGTTCATGCTGTTGATGAGAGGAATTGGCATGTATTGCTAATGGATAGTGGCAAAGCAAAACTTCCTATAAGTGAGCGACCTTTTCCCCAAAAAGAAACACCCTCAATTAAATTCGCTACGCCAATGTTTCTCAGCAAGTACCCAGGTATGTTCCATACTGCTGGGTATGTTGAGTTGGATGATATCGATAAGCATCTATGGCATTTTTTCTTGAGTCCAGTCCAGTTAGGTCCGAAAGCTCTTGAGAAACTAGTAAATGCTAAAAAGCAAAAACAAGAAAGAGAGAAGAGCTTCAAAAAACTGAATTCTCGCAAAAACAAGCCTGAACAAGGGATAGACTTATCGCTTCAGCCGTGGGCTACTACAATAAGTATGAAATTTGATTCGGATTCTCCAGAAACTAAGTATGTACCGTTAGTTGATCCTTTTGCTTATCTGGCGCAACTATCAACACTGGATTATCGGTCGGCTGCTAAAGTATTTAACGCGTTGTCTACATCTGAAGTAGAGCAAATGAAATCCTTTATTGCAGGTACGTTGGCAGGTATTGCATCGAGCAGGGCAAGCTTTTTAGATCGTGATCCAGAGATAGCTGACAACAACTCTGATGAAGAATCGTTGTTGCCACCCATTAGTAGCTTTTTATCTAATCAAGACTTTGAAAATGCAAAGAAGGCTATGGGGATAAAGGAAACCCCGGGAATTTCGAACAAAATTACGGAAAAAGTTACTATCAACGATGCTGCGCAATATCCAATTAGGTCGAACAGTAGGAAATCTTTGTCAGAGTTGAAAAAAGATGCTCAAAAGGCTGCTGAGGATATAAAAGAAGTTCTCAAACCGGTTCCTGATGATTTAAAAAAACACTTTACAGGTGCTAATAATCTTGCCGAGCTTTGGTCTCAACGATATAGCAAGACTATTGAATATGTGGGTACTGAACTTGAATGGGCTTGTGCAAGGATTTCAGAAATAATTAAGAATAGTTTAGCGCATGAAATAGTCGAAACAGCTTGTTTGGAACAAGGGGATAAAAAAGGTTTTCTGGCTCTCGGATTACAACATTGGATGGTTATTTTAAAAGACATCGGTCTCTCAGGCGAAGGCCGAAAACTTGTTAAGTATCTTATTACGTCTGAGGGGGCGCATCATTTACCAGGTCAAATTATCTTGAAGACGGGGAGTGGGCTATCTGAGGCAGTTATAGATGAGGCTGGTGGTTATGGGGTGCCTTCTAATATATTGGCAACTCTTTTGCCTGAGTTGATGCGTAAATCTGAAAATCCGCTTGATGAAGCCTATGCTAGTTTTGAGCACATCAGCCGTGAGAAGAAGCTTTTACTCAACTTAACTGGCCCTGCAGCAAAAAAAGTCGCTACCGATTTTAAGGCTGGTGGTCTTAAAACTTTTGGTACTATCAAAGGCTTCGCTGAGACGCTCAAGGACTCGAATGGAACTCCGATCAAATGGTCGAGGGAAGTTCTCTTTAAAATAGATGAGAAGATACTACAAGAGGGGTATCTGAAAAAAATTCCCACGTTTAAATCGATGCTGAAATGGACAGAGGGAAAGTCAGCAACGAAGCTATTTAAGGCCATAGAAAATATAGAAGTTCTAGATGACTTTGTTGCGCTTTACTATGACTTTAGCACCTTTACTAAATCCGAAGAAAAAGATAGTAATTGGAAACAAAAAATGCTCCACACAAAAGGGCAACTAGAATACCCTGCTAAGCTCTTAGATTTTGGAGCAAAACGCTACTCTAAATATTTAAAAGGTCGCTTGATTAAGGATGCTGGTGGAGATTTGAGTTTTGGAGCAAAAGGTCTTGTTGATGCTTTAGACGGTGGAGCTTTAAAGAGCCAGCTAACACCTTATCAACTAGAGCTGATAAGTCGTAACAGCTCTCTGAAAGCGTTGCAGAGGGCTGCCACAGTGAAGTGGGCTATTGCTGGTCCTCTAGGGATCGTATTTCATGCTACAGAAGTGGCAGGCAATCTTCATGATGCTAAAGTCTCTTCTGGCGAGGGTGATAAAGGAAAAGCGCAGAGTTCGTATATGTTGGCTACAGCTGCTACTTTTGGAGTTATTGGTGCTGTTGGTACAACTGTTGGGGTAGGTACTACTGCTGCGGCAGGAGCTGGTTTCGCATGGGTGCCAGTTGCTGGCTGGATATCAGCTGGTTGTACGGTAGGGGGAATAATATGGATGCACTATTTTGCAGATACAGAGATGCAAAGCTTTGCTCGCAATAGCTTTCTAGGCGAGAACTATGGTAATGCTGGTCCTGAGAAGTCTGATAGACCTTGGATGGTCAAGAAATCGTTCGCAGACTTCAATCATCTTAAGGGTAAAGCATTTGACATTACACCTTTCAAACTCCAACAAGAAGCTCTGATTAGATTAACGACCGGGTTCACTGTAATTGCTTGTACTGTGTGTGATACAGAAAACCTAATTGGAAATGAGGTGTTACCAAGACCTAAACGAGCATGCTTGTTGGTTCCAAAAACTTTCGCTCCTGCTGCTAAGTATCACGTGGAATTCGGTGTATGGACTAAGAAGGATAACCAGAAGAGACACTATAGTTTCTATCTTTATCCAGAAACAGGGGAAATCAAGCCATTTAAGAAATACAAGGGGTTGGACTGGAGTTCAGATCGTTATGTAGGAGATTCTGGCATAGAGATTAGAACTCTTAGAGATAGTAAGGGGCTAATCTGCTTTATGTTTAATACGGCTTGGGATGAAGAGGTCAGGTCAGACGTTTATCTTAGTGCTCGTATGGATGTAGATGGTAAGAAGAACTATTTATTACCAGGTGGGACAGATATGGTGACCGTTACAAATCTAAGCAAGGACGTGGATAGCTATGGGTACTATGAAAAATCAAGCGCGGAAGGTGTTGGAGATTGGAAATCTTATGAGGAAAATTGGCTAACTAATTGAACTAAAGGGGACGCAACTATTTATGGTCAAGCTAGTTTCGGATTACAGTTAGTCTTTGCGAGGACAGCCAACTCGATATTAAACTCCACAAACGAATAATAACAAGGGTATACGGTGTTATATCTTTATTCTATAGGAATAGAACCCAATGGATAAATTAGTAAGCAAAAGAGAAATAGCACGCCAACTTTCTGAATGGAGGACCATCGCTCTTAAAACTGACCAAGGAGCGGTGAGCTGTCCTCACTGTAAACGTTTTATTAGATATTTGCCCAAAAATTATCTAATGCCACTTTTGCACTGCTATGAAGATAAAGTATTCTTTCCTCTAATTACTGACCCAAAGAACTTACCGAGCGGGTTTAGTCATAAAGGAGGGCGGCTTTATGATATGAAACAGAAGGATATCTCACACGTGATCAGCTGGCATCACAGCCTATTTACGCCCGAGCTCATGCTTTACTTAACCGGTATGTCCAGTCAGACAAAAAAGTAAAAGACATAAAAGGGGCGCAACTATTTAAGGTCAGCCTGAGTCAAGGTTTTGAAATTAAAGGGGATGAAATTATTTAAGGCCAGCCTAAACCGGAATCCTAGTTGACTGTTTTCCAAAACCTATATAATCAGATTTGATGTCGATTATTAGCTTTATATTGTTGCTCAGTGTTTTAAGAAGTGGTCTCAATAAAATATGATCAAGTTTCCAAATGTTAAACAATATAATAATTACAATGTGACAGGAGAAAGCTCTAATGACCCTACATGGAACCCATGGCCGTACAAACTACAAAAAAGACATGAACGATGTAAACAAACGTTTAGATAGTATTAAGGCTTTCAAAAATGATTTCAGAAGGCCTTTAGATTACTGTCTTATCAGGTGCGATAGAGGTCTCAGAACAATTTTCGGAGGTACTTATGGCTATACGAGAGTGGCAGGAGGAAAACCAAAATTTCATGGAGGACTTGATTTATATGCGCAAGTTGGTTCACCCTGTTACGCGGTGCATTCAGGAGAAGTTGAATGGACTTTAGATTTCGGAAATAAAGGTTGGGGTAAGTGCGCGCTTGTTCGATTCCAAACACCAGATTCAACCTTATGGGCCTTATACGCCCATTTATCTGAAATATATGTTAAAGGAAGTACCAAAAATATCCAGCCGGGTACGTTGATTGGTACTACTGGAATAACCGGAAATGCTGATTCTGATTACCCGCATTTACATTTTGAAGTGTGGACATCTACAAAAGCTGGGGTGAAGGGTTCAAATGAACGATACCGAATCAATCCAACCGAAATATTAGGAGCTTTACCGTTAGTACCATTTGCTGAAGAGGTAATAAATTACAATACTAGGACAGCTTAAGAATAAAAAATATAAATTAAAGGATTTATTGAGAAATTAAAGGGGATGCAACTATTTAAGGTCAACCGAAATCAGAATTATGGTTGACTGTAGGTAAATTGATCCTATCAGACTCATTTCTGTCACGCATAATCTAACAAAAAAAAGGAACGAGAAATGACTGTCTCCGGTGAAAAAAGAGGAAGCTCAGAAATATCCACGGATAATATAGAAAGCGGTAAAAGACAAAAAACGCTGAAACACGATAGTTATGAAGGAATGTGCGACGAAGATGAAAAAGATGGCATTCCTTTTAATGGTAAGCAGATTCGAGCAACATGGCTTCCGGGAATTTACGACATCCTCAAAAAGTACAGTGAAACGCGAGCTAAAAACAAAGCTTTGGTTTGTGGAATATGCGACGGTGATATCCCTATCGATGTCTTTGGCGAGGAAATTTACGATAAAGAACTGCACTATACGAATTCGTCCCGCCCTCATATCGATCATTACGACCAAGTCTGGTCCGGTAGATTAACGTCAATTGAAGCTAAAGCAAAAAAAGGAAATTGGGACGTAGAGCAATATAAGACTGAGATAAGAAAAGTCTTTAATTCACCTGGCCTACAACTTGCGCATAAACGGTGTAATCTGGTTAAGGGTGACACAAAAGGAGTGTCTTCAGGTTTCTATGATAAATGCCGTGGGGATATTGCGCTTCATGTCTCAAAGAAACTTGGTGAATAGGAATTAAATGATTAAAGGGGACGCAACTATTTATTATGCCTGTTTGAAAATTGTTATAAAACATTGACCCCCTTTAAAATACTATCCTTCAATTTCCCAGCACTTTTCGTTAATTGGTAAAATAGCGATAGCAATAGGCCATGTCGAATACATTGGGGATTTCATTGGTGGGCTTCCTTTGTCACCGCTTTTAAAAGCCACGTGCATCGTTCTGCCGTTGACTGCATAGCAATAACCAATAGCACCATCTTTTAGTTCTGCTTGTCCTCCTTGGTGGTTGTGGAACTTTCTAGGTAGCTGGCCTCCCTTATAACGGACATATCTACCCTTATAATTATTCATTACGTTATTTAGTGGTCCGAAAATGACTGCCATGTATTCTTTTCTCCTATATTCGAAAGTGTCTTATTAAGCTATTTTTTAAATTGATATAGGGCTTAGCCTTTTTTTCATTGCCGGCTAAAAGTTGGTAACTGAATCGGTAAACTCCGAAATTTTCTTATCTACTTCTTGTTTAATTCGACTGACAATCTGGTCATCGATCACGTTTAATATCATACACATCCCAGCGACAAGCGCAGCTAGAGCAAGCAGCTTGATACCCACAGTTGCCAAAAGCGTCGACCCAGCCAATGTAATAAGCCCTATCGCATAATCGACTAAGAATACGCCAACAGCAATCTTCACGACTGGACGCAAGGTGTTTTCAATGAATTGTTCTAGATATTCTGGTGATGACTTTGCAAAGTTAAGGATTTGTTTGAACGTAGGGTTGTTTGAAACTCTTTCAAGAATCGACTCGATTTGTCCGAAATCACCCTTTTTTAGCGATTCATTTAGTGCAAGCGCTTCTTGTTTTGTCGATGCATTAAACTGGTTTGTATGGATTGCGCTGATAGTTCCGCTCATCATGTTTGCCCTCTATTGTTATTTATTATTTATTATTTATTGTTTCTAAGGCTATAAAACTTGGCTGCAAATCATACAACTTGTTGGGGTCTTTAATCTACATTAAATGATGGAATTAAACGAGGCGCAACTATTTAATTGACTAAAAGTTGTAGAGTTATAAATGAAAATGCATAAAATGGGACGCAACTATTTAAGGCCATTTAAGATCAGTCTGAATTAGAATTTAAGTTGACTGTTTTCTAAAACATACTCAAGGAGTGAGTGACGATGCCAAGGAAGGCGAGAATATTAATACCGAACTGCCCACACCATATTGTACAGAGAGGGCACAACCGCAAAGCATTATTTGTGAGCGATGAGGATAAGCTATATTACTTAAGCAATCTCAAGGAATGGAAAGAAAACCTTCAGATAAAACTCTTGGCCTGGTGCTTGATGACCAATCATATTCACTTGATTGTTGAGCCCTCAGTAGACGCCAGTACCTTATCTGAACTAATGAAACGTATTAATGGAAGGCAAACAGCATATGTCAATCGGCTTGAAGGCCGAAGTGGCTCTCTTTGGGAAGGGCGATTTAAAGCCAGCCCAATCCAGTCAGAAAATTACTTGTTGCGTTGCTATCGTTATGTTGAGCTGAATCCGGTGCAAGCCGGAATGGTTAAGCTGCCTGAAGCGTATGGTTGGTCAAGTTACCAGTCTAGGCAAAAAGGCCAAAACGAGGGTATGTTAGATGATCATCCTGTGTATCTTTCCTTAGGGATTGATCATGGGACAAGAGTAAAGCACTACCGAGAATTTGTACGACAAGGTATTGCTGTTAATGAAGCGCAGTTTATAAGGGATTCCATCAAAAGAAATCAGTTAACTGGGAATGATCGTTTCATTGATGAAATCGAAGAAAGAGTAGGGTTTAGAGTTGAACGAAGAAGTCCTGGGCGGCCGCGGCTATAAAAAATAGTTGCGTCCCCTTTAATTATTGCCTTTAATTATTGAGGTGGTTCAATCGTAGCTTACTTAAATGAGCCGATTATTGGGCGCACTGTCGGAAGAAAGGGACGGACAAGATAGATAAAACTTGCCGTGTTTCTGTGTGTGTTTTATGCTTTCAGCCAGATATTACTTAGTGAGACCAAACGCACCACTATGTTATTTGGTCGCTTATGTTCTAAATAAAGGAAATTTTAGTGGCTATTTACAATTTATATTCTAAACGTCAGAGAAACCTACAAAGTGAGCCAGTAGAGTACGGTTACGATGAGATTAGCGATGTCTTAAAAGTGCAAATAGTACACATTTGGAATGATATTCTTGGCGATTAGAGTGACTATGGCACTAAAAATGTAGAGAAGGAATACAAGTTTATCGTGAATACTCTGTGCCGCGAGTTTGGTGTGTTTGAGCTTGGTGCTATTCCAGGCCCAGAAGTCCGTGATTACCGACAAGAATTGATCGATTTTTTTCGCGAAGAGTCAGAAATTAATAAATTGCTGGATACCGTAGATATAGCCTTCCAAGTGGTTAATACACGAGCCAGAACGGTTGCCTACCTACAGCGTGGCGATGCTTCCATTTTGTCTGATGACGCTATTACTGAATTAAATGAGCGTTTTCGGGAGCATAATTTGGGTTACTCATTCAATGGAACTGAAATTTCTATGCTCGAACAGCCTGGTGGCCAAACCGCAGCAGATGCTAGTCCGGTAGAGTCGGAACAAGGGCCTGAAGTTGAACCAGAGCTTGGACAAGAACCAGAAAAAGTGGATGAGGACAGAAATTAAAGTGAATTATTAAAGGGGACGAACTATTTAAGGTCAACCTGAAGCATAATTTTGGTTAACTGTTAGTTTAATTCTACTCAAGGAGTGAGTGAATATGCCAAGGAAAGCGAGAATAATTAGTACCTAACAACGGTTGGAATTGGGATTGATGGAAGAGAACCGGCTTGGTCATGGCGAAATAAATAGTTGCGTCCCCTTTAACTCTTAGAAATTTAAGTGATCAAAATGAATAAATGGGTATTGAAATGTCTAATATTAGAACTACTAAGCCTCAAGCATCTTTAATTGAAAATACTGGAACATATAGAGGACCCACAGGCATTTCTTTGGCACCAGGAGAACAAAAAAACCGCGGTGTTGTAGGAGAAAATAACGGTAATTCAAAAGACCAAATACCCGAATGCTGGTCGTCATCGCTCTACTTCTCTTATCGTAATAACAAACCGGTAATTTACGAATATGCTAATGAAACGTCTTGGTTTGGTAGTCAAGGGGGAAGCAAAAAACTCGTCAAGCAGGGTGCTCTAAGGTACCAATCACCGAAAAAAAAGGGTTGGTATGAAGAGGGTGATCTTATTTTCTGGGATCAATTTCCCATGAAGACACTCGAGCAAATATTTCCGGAACTTGCAACAAAAGGAGATGAAGAAGAATCACCAATTACTCAGTTGGTAATAGGCTTCTTATTAGGTGCGCCAAAGGAGTATAGAGTAGCGTCTAGAATTAAAAAAATATCCATTGAAGCAGAACATAAAGGTCGCGTAATTCTTTGTCCTGTATTATTTCTAGATGAAAAGACTATCATTGAATTAAACCCAAGAGATAAGAATTTTACGTCATTCTCTGTTAGATGGGCATATGATAAACATACTGCTAGTAATGCTTTTTTGCGTTCATCTTTGAATGTAATTGGTGAAGCCGCTTTATTGGTTGCTGGGGGTGGGGTTTCAGGCGTTGCAAGAACTGGCGCAAGAGGCGTTGTTAAATATGCCCTTAAAGAAGCAATTAAGCATAGTGGTAAAAAAGTTATAATACGTAAAGTGTGGCTTTCAATTCGCAGCAATCTTGGACAAACTATTGTTAAGGCAACAAGAGATTATCTTTTAGCATTTGCGAAAGAACTTAGGGCTGGGAATGAAATACAGGAACTGGGTGAGAAGGCTAAAAGTGGAAACCTCAAAAATGAAGTACTGCAGGTCGCAAACCTGGTTGCATGGAAAGCTTTTGTGAACACTCTAATTACTGAATCATTGACGCCAGGGTTGAATAAAATAGTAAGAAATTCTGGTTTATCTGCAATTCAACAAGAGGTTTCAAAACGATTATCTACTCCGTTTACTATAGGCATACCCACAATGTTTGTTACTGCTATCGCTGATGCCGCGACGAAAAGTCGTAACAATCCTAATGACTTTAATAAACATTTCACAGATGCCCTTCAAAAAGACCTGATTACAAAACTTAAAGCTATCGTATCGATTGACTTAAAAAAAATAGGCGGAAGTTTTAGTCTATGAATTAAAGGGGGCGCAAATGTTTAAGGTCAAGCTGAAGCATAATTTTGGTTAACTGTTAGTTTAATTCTACTCAAGGAGTGAGTGAATATGCCAAGGAAGGCGCGAATATTAATACCGAACTGCCTGGACCATATTGTACAAATAGGGCACAACCGCAAAGCACTATTTGTTAGCAATGAGGAAAAACAGTATTACTTAAGCAACCTCAAGGAATGGAAAAAAAATCTGAAGATAAAACTCTTAACCTGTACTTGATGACCAATCATATTCATCTGATTGTTGAACCCTCAGCAGAAGCCAGCACCTTATCTGAATTAATGAAACGTATTAGTTGCAGGCAAACAACAGCCACTACAATATAGACTTACAATTATATAAAGCAAAAGTTAATAAATTGACGAAAATGATCGCTATGTTTTGAATGGTCTAGACCCATTAGTTGGCGAGTTTCAATATTAAATTGTTTTTTTTAAAAATTAGCTCCCGGGTTTGCAGAACTTACTGAAACCCGGGGCAGTCATTACATCGCTGTATTTTCTTCAATGTTAAAGGCCGTCTCAACTGTTGCGCCAGCGCTGCCATCTTTTGCTTGAGGTGTGTATTCAACTTTAACTTTAGCAAAGTTTAGTGATACGTTTTCAGTCAAGCGATCTTCACCACCACTTCCGCCGGTTGAAATAGAGGTTACGATGACATCTGTCATGGTGATAATCATATATTCAACAGGTTTATCACCCGCTTTACGTACCGTGATTTTTGCTTCAGGGTAGTGCTTACCTGTACAGCAAGTATTGATTAGATTAGGTGATGATTTATCGACATATTTAGTAATAGAGATATCTTGAATAGCGACTTTACCAGCGCCACCGCCACCACCAACATGCATTGACCCAGACTGGCTCATACCCCAGCTCCACGCTAATACATCAATTTCATCACCGTGTTTGTGGTCAACTGCTTCACCCTGAACACCTTCGATTTTTAAGAACATATCTGCTGACATTTTTTTACCCTCCAACGGGTGTATATATTAATGTGTATTTGAGTCTGTGTTACTACTGATTAAAGTGTATCAAAATGCGTGCCAATAATTTAATGCATAAAAACACTATTATCTCGGTATTTTGGCGCGTAATCGAAAACGGGGTGAAAGTGACATGTCATTTTAATAGAGTGATATGTCACTTTTATAATATTGAAAATAATACATTAAATCTGGTTTGACGATGAGACGGCTTGTTTGCTGGATGAATTAGAAGCGATGAATGGCTAAAGTATTTCAAAGAAGGTGAAATCATGATGTAAGACAGCCATACTGCATCTTTGATTTTCCTATAAAAGAGTTAATAACAATGAGCAGGGATAAAACAAATATACATATTCGAAACAACACGGCGAGTAATGGATCTAACAATAATGACAAGGCTGAGATATCCGTTCTTGACGAAAAGACCCGAGTGCAAATACTTCGAAATGATAGTGTAGAAGCCGGTGTTGTCGATGAAGCGACACAAATTATGTCCCAATCTGATGCAGGGTCAGGGTCAGATCAAGAGGCTAATGAAAGTTCTCTTATTGAACAAGCTAATGCGCAGTTTAAGGCTGGAGATGTTGTTCGTGAACGATTCGAATTAATCTGTGAACTTGGTTCTGGCGGCATGGGTACAGTGTTTAAAGCCTTGGATAGGCGTAAACTAGAGGCTGAGGACGACCACCCTTATGTTGCAATAAAGTTACTAGGCGAAAATTTCAAACAACACCCAAAAGCCTTTGTTACTTTACAGCGGGAAACGAAAAAAACCCAAGCGCTAGCTCATCCAAATATAGTAACAGTTTACGATTTTGATCGTGACGGAGGTGTTATTTATATGACTATGGAAGAGCTGAAAGGCCAAAACTTGGAAGATCTACTTCGAGACCAAGTTGGTCAGCCTCTCGAAAAAAATAGAGCTTTAGCTATTATTCGTGGTATTGCCAACGGATTGATTTATGCGCATAGCAAGGGGATTGTACATTCAGACTTAAAACCAGGAAATATTTTCGTCTCTGAAGATGATCACGTCAAACTCCTAGATTTTGGGATAGCCCGAGTAGTAGACGAGAGCAGTTATAGTGATAGGTTTGATGTTTCTGAGTTGGGTGCCATGACTCCAAGTTATGCCAGTATTGATATGTTAGAACACAAATCGCCAGACCCTAGAGATGATTTATATGCGCTTGGCATCATCGCCTGTGAAATGCTGGAAGGCAAACACCCTTACAGTCGAAAGACTGCAACTCAGGCCAGGGATGAAAGCTTATCGGCGACCATAAACAAATCTGGTCGGCTGCTTAAAAAAGTGTTGCATAGTGCCATCGCTTTAGACAAACAAAGACAGTCTGTAACGTGTGAGAAATGGCTTCAAAAACTCAATTTTGCAACCGGTGGATATCGAAAATGGCTTTATTCTTTTGCTGTTATTGTGATGCTTGGTATGGCTAATTTTGCATACATTGAAGAAGTTAAAGAGCCTGAAATATCCTTGTCTGAGCTATCAACAAATCTTCAGCGATCGTTTGCAAAAAATATTGGAGAATCTCAATTAGCGCTTGAATTTGGCGATATCAATGGGGCCTTATTTTATCTTGATAAAGCATACTTGATTCACTCTCAAAATAATCAGGTGACTGATCTAATTGATGAGATTATTCAATCGATTTCTCAAACAATAGAAGTTAATCGTTTAAGCGTTAATGATGTAAATAAGCTGTTAGATACCCTAAGAAAGTATCAAGCATTTCAAACTGAAGGGGTTGAAAGTGAGCTAGTCGGACTTAAGTCGCAGGTTAGCAATTAGTGTTTCTAGTACTTGTTCCCAATATTGCAGCCAGTTTGTATGGCTGGCACCAGCGATTATATTTGGTTTAAGCTTGCGCGCCGCAAAGTAAGCGAGGTTTAGTTTAGCGGGCACAATATCGTCATCGTCGCCTTGAAAGTGTAGTTCTGTGAGTTGGGGGCAAAGTTGGCTGTGGTAAGTTGGGTTGAGAGAGCCTTCAAGCTTTGTCCATTTGTGATGTTGTGTCCAAGCGTCTATATCCAGGTTTGCACTTAGGGTAACGAGCTTGGTAGGCAAATCGAAACTGCAAGCCATCAAACTCGCTAAAGTTCCACCTCCGCTATGACCAATCAGCAGCAGTTTTTCGTAATTGCTGTTTTTAAGTATCTCTTGGCCGACAATCACTAAGCTCTGAACAACCTCGTCACTATAACGATGGGATGTCCAATATCTAGAGTGACACCTAGAATCATCTCTTATGAAATAGCAGGGGCGACCCAAATATACGCTAGGACCAGGATAGCGCTGCATAAGCTCAAACGCTAGAGGTGTCGAAGGGTCAGGATTCGTTGCAATGTGTGTTTCATTGAGCCAGGGAAGGCCATCTCCCTCAATAAACAGTGCTAGTGTATTGGTAAACTGAGTACCTTTCTTGATAATAATTTTGTGCCTAAAAAAAGATTGGATTTCCTGTGCACTATTCTGAATATAACGCGAGTTATTCTGTTGTGCTGGAGAGCCACAAGCAGACACCAGCAAAAGCAAAGAAAGTAAGAAAAAACACTTAGGTCTGAAAATCATACCAATAAGATTGCCGAAAGTTTGAAGTTGTACTAAGGGCAGCCTTGTTTTATTTTTGTTTATCACTTAGGCTCATGTCTCGTTAATTACAGATAGTTAATTACAGATAGTTAATTATGAAATTTTATAATAAAAATAAATCTATATTTCCGATTATTCTGCTTATTCTAACTTTTTCCGGTTGTCAGTCTGTTGTTAATCATACCGACAGTGCCAGTACGCCTACAAGTCAGAATCCAATTCAGAGAATCTCTGAGTTGCAAATCGTCGACTGCTCATTACCTGGCCAAATGCGCATGATTGGCAGTAGAACTTATATGACTCCTCGTAGAGCGACGCGAACAACTGCATCTGACTGTTCTATTCTTGGTGGAGAGTTTGTTGCTTATGATCGCGCTAACTACAAAACGGCACTGTCTGTCTGGATGCCTGAAGCAGAATCTGGTGATGCTGAGGCACAGGCGAATGTTGGCGAAATTTTCGAGAAAGGTTTAGGTGGCACGCCGAATTATGCTGCAGCAATTATTTGGTATAAGAAAGCAGCTGAACAAGGTAATAAAAAAGCGCAGTTCAACCTAGGCACATTATATGAGCAGGGTTTGGGTGTACCTAAAGATATGATTATTGCACTAAATTGGTATCGCCAAGCTTGGGGTGTACCTGCAGATGAATTAATGTTCAAGACAGTGTTGGAGGATGAGAAAGCAAAACTTACCCTCGAACAAGCGCAAAAACAAGATGCGCTAAAGTTAGAGTTAGATAAAAAACTGGCTCGTAAAGACCGTCAGATTAATTTATTAGAACGACAAATTGGCCTTATTGCTAGCCAAGTGAGTAAGCAAACAAACAATAACGAGACTTTAGCTAAGGAAGTTGAAGAACTAAATTTTATGGTGTCCGATCTGAAAAAAGAGCGCCAGATTACGAAAACAGAAAGCGCAACACTTAGCGAAAAAATTAAGTTAAGACGGCCTGTATCTTCAATAGCCAAATCGCCTAGATCGTTTGATATAGACATGCCCTTGTCTGCTACCAATTTGTCAGAGCACTCCTTTGGTCGATATTACGCATTGGTCATCGGTAATCAACGCTATCAAAATATTGACGATCTCGATACACCTGTTAACGACGCAGATAAAATTGCTGATGTGTTAGAAACTAAATATGGGTTCACGGTTTTCAGGTTAAATGACTCAGACAACATCGCCATAATGGATGCGATTAACAACCTGAATGAAATCGTCAAAGAAGAGGATAATCTTCTTATTTACTATGCGGGTCATGGAAATCGAGTACGTACTGGCGAATTTGAAACTGGATATTGGCTCCCTACCAATGCAGATGCGCCACCCAGAGATACCTTATGGATATCGAATGAGTTTGTCACACGCCACATAGCCAGAATCCCAGCAAAACGGGTGATGGTGATTGCAGATTCCTGTTATGCCGGCCTGCTCTCAAGTGCCCCGGGTTTTTTGATGATAAATAAATTGGGACGACCGAATACAAAATATATCGAGTACAAGAAGCCTAGGCGCTCAAGATTATTACTGACTAGTGGCGGCGATAAACCGGTGTTGGATGGGGGCGGGGGTGATTACTCGGTGTTTGCAAATGCATTAATCGGGGTTCTTGAGGGTAATGACAGATTATTAACTGGGCCAGAGCTATTTACATCCGTTAAGAAGAAAGTTGTTACCGACTCAGTTTTGGCTTCCTTTCCGCAAACGCCTGAATATAAAGTGATCAAAGGCGCGGGTCATGAAATGGGCGATTTCTTTTTTATCCCTAAGAAAAGTAGTGGAACCTAGTTATTCAAACGCAAATTTTTAAGGAAAAACCATGCAAAATAATAATAAAGCTAGGAACAGAAATAACCCTTCATTTTTCGTCTTTTTGACACTATTTTTAGGCTTAGGGTGTTTGTCAGCTAATACCTATGCAGAACTAACCGAGTTGTTTGGTACATTCGACTCAAATCTAGAAGAACGATCAGCCATTGCTAATCAGAATACCTATAGCCAGCTAAAGGCGAGTGGGTGTACAGACACACAACGAAGCCCGATATTAGGTTGCACGGGTGATACATTTGTTGCGTGGGGTTCGGTACGAGAGCTTGTACATACCGCTAATGAAATCACGAGCAGTGGTCCTACTTTATTTAGCCTTGGCCTGGATTTAGAGGGGCTAGGGTTTACCTTAAGGTGGACGGCTGGAGAAGAGTTTAGTGCGCATGGCAATATGTCTGACAGCTTTATCGGTAGCCAGCTATCTGGTCTGGCAAGTCGAATATCAGCCCTAAAGTATGGCGGAAGTCGGTTTTCTTTTAATGAAGTATATGACGAAGGCGTATTGATTGCCCTTAGATCACTTGATGGCAAAAGGGGAGGCGGTGCCAGTGCAGACCCAGAATATAAGTGGTCACCCTGGGGAAGTTTTTTAAATTTTAGTTACATCTATGGTGACCGTGAGCCTACGGAACAAGAGGATGCTTTTGATTTCTCCGGGACAGATATCAATGGTGGTATAGACTATCGCTTGTCCAATAACCATGTCGTGGGACTGATGGTCGCGTATCAGGAAGAAACATTAGAGTTTGATTCTTCGCTTAGTATAGTAGATGGTGGTGCGGACATGACAGGTTACTCTTTTCAGCCGTTTTATTTATACCAATCGGATCAATGGTATTTCACCACCTCATTGGGCTTTCAGTTCATGTCGTTTGAGATGGACAGATCGATACGTTACCCCTCATTAAATCCAAATGTAGGCAGTGCAGATACGGTTGCGGTTAGCGAAACAGATGCGAGTGCCGTGAACAGTTCAAGTACTCTGGGCTATGTATTATTTCCAAATTCACCCTTTACCATTGAACCGTACTTTTCAATTGATTTTCGCGAAATAAGTGTGGACGGTTATATCGAAGATGATATACAAAACGAAGGCTTCAACTTCGTTGTGGGCGATCAGGAGATAGAGTCATTAGAAACAGCCTATGGTTTGAAGTTTCAGTACGTACTTACACCGTCTTTTGGCGTTTTTATTCCGTACATCGATATCCAGTTCCGTCTTCAACATGAAGATGATTCACGTGATATCACCGCTTACTATTTTAATGCTGAAGATGGCCTAACAGATAAATCTGGCGCCGCTTTCACTCTTCCAACAGATGATCCAGATTCATCTTATCAGATTATTACCATCGGTTTATCAAGCGTTATTAGAGGAGCTCGCCAAAGCGGGGAGTCGAATGTTGCTAGTGGTGGAATTCAAGCATTTTTCAATTATCGTACATATCAAGGGCTTGATTTTTATCAGCAAACACAAATTACTGGAGGCCTTCGTTACGAGTTCTGATCAGTTCACATCTTCTGACAAACTTGTAAAGGTAAAGCATCACATTATGATTAATTTCAATTTGCAAACGCTTAACTATATATTTTCATTGTGCTTGATTGTCTTGTTATCAGGCTGTAGTGATTTATCTGATGTTGGTAATCAAAAGGATACCGCGCCCGTCGCCGATGCGGCTGTTATTGGTGCGGTGTTAACTACCGGTGGCGGCACAAAAGTGTATTCGGTTAGGGCTGGTTCGGAGGTATTGTTATCTGGTAAAGATAGTGAAGGTTATGATGACCCAATCCTGCAGTTTAACTGGAAGCAAATTGACTCTTCGGACATTAACGTTACATTAGTCGAGCGAACGCGTAACAGCCGGGTATTTAGAGTTCCTGATGTAATTGAAACTACCGAATTAAAAATCCAACTTACTGTAGTCGATGCTGACGGGCGTTCGGCTACTGATATCGTGACGATTAGAGTGGAGCCTGCTAGTGATAATGACCGCTTTTTACAATTTCCACTTTCAACGTCAAACAAGTATACCGTTATTCCTGTCTTGAAAAATGGTTACTCAGTAACTGAAGCAATGGAGCTCACAGTAGAGCGACGCGTACTTGTAAACTATGCAGATAGAAATAGCACCGACGGAGAAGCAAATCGGCCTGTTGAGTTGGAAGTTGGTGAAACGCTAACGAAATCTACCACGTTTCCACAAATTGAAAGCGTTGAATGGCAAAGCACGCAGGCTGCAAAGTTACATTATGAATTTCCCCACTTCAGTTTTGTTTACCCCAATGTTGATATAGATGATATTAATACGCTTTTTGAGGTCAATAACCGGGACAAGCTATTAGACTTATTTGCCTTAAACAGCTTATCTTCGTATACCAATCATGTTCTTGTTTTTAATGAGGGGGTTTGTACCGACACATTAAACGAAATTATTGCCTGTGAAGACGCTTTTCAGCTTTTAACCTTGAATGTAAATGAAAAAATAATCGATTTTGATAACGGTATTTCGTCTACCATCAGCTTTGAGTTATTGGGCGATGACAACCCTGAGGATATTACACAACAGGCTTTTGAAACCAAAGATTCAGCCTTGGCTTATTATGCCGCGGTTGATCCTGACGACAGACGTACAACCTTAAGTGACTGGCTTGTGAACGCAGGCTTCACAGATGCGTCGGGGAATTCAATTTTACAAGAAGACCAATACGCTAAAGGCCTGTACTTAAATAACTATGACTTGGGTTTCGGTCGTGAAATGTATATTCGGGTTGACGAAACAACCGGCAATGTTTATAGCTATGTGCTTAATTACCCTGGTTTAGAAGCAAGCCTGAAGAAGCTCAAACCACTTGCGACTGTCGCTATGGAATTTAGTCCTCCTGACCAAGATGCAAGTCAGCCCCAATTCGTAAAGTTTTTTACTTTTGTACCTGATGAATTAGGCGACCAGACTCGAGTATTAACTTTCAACTTTGATGGACGTGGAGAAAAAACAGTACCGAGTGTTTGTTTGTCGTGTCACGGTGGTCGACCCAAGCCCTTAAATGAAGATGGCACTTATCCAGATAACGGCGACGTAAATGGTAGTTTCATGCCGTGGGATTTGGATTCGTTTTTATATACCAAAGCCATTGACCCAAAACAGGTTGACCCTGATGTGAATAGCAACGAATTCTCCGCTGAACAATTGGATCTTTACTCAAGAGCGTCGCAAGAAGCGCAACTTCGTGCCATGAATGAAGCCGCATTGGCAACCTATGTGGTGGAACCTGATAGATTTAAAGAAACTAAAGAACTAATACACGGTTGGTATGGCAGTGATGACGTTGAATCTTTGAGTTTGCCAGAAAACGATTTCGACGGTTCCTATGTACTTAAAGGCTGGGAAGGCCAAGAAACGCTCTACCACGAGGGCTTTGCTCAATATTGCCGTGCATGTCATATGCAAGGGTATGGTACTGAGAGATTTGGTGACTTTGAGAAATTTGAAAAAGTAAAAGACAAGATACAAAGCCTAGTCTTTGCCGAAGGCTTGATGCCATTGGCAAGACTCACGGCAGATAGGTTCTGGGTAAGCTACCATGGTGAAACAAGTGCGGCTAGCGCATTTGCTGATTACTTTGAACTAGATAGTTCAGAACAAAAACCAGGCACGCCGGTAATAAGAATTACCGGTGGTGATATTATCACGGCGCTGTCATCCAGTTCTCGTGAAGCCTTATTGTCTGATGGTCAGCTGTCACCTTCAAGCCCGATTTTAAACCAGGAAACCGTTCGAGTTGATGCTTCTAGCAGCTTAAATACCGACGCTTATTCCTGGTCAATCACTACCAAGCCTGAGAACTCACAAGCAGAACTTATTGGCGCAACGACCGCTACGCCTTCTTTCAAAGTAGACCAGCCTGGTGAATATCGTTTAAGTGTTTTTGGGACTAATACAATTGGCAGTAGCGAGCCTGTTGAAATTCTGGTAGATGCAGAACCCCTGAATCCTAAACAGGAAGTTGCAGGTCCAGCCTCTCTAATGGAAAACGGTACACTGAATATCGACTCGAGTATCTTGAAGTTTTCGGATATAGACTCAGACGCGAGTGAGATTGTATTTACTATTACGGTAGCGCCAGAGCATGGTCAAATATTACTCGAAGGAAGTCTGCAGACTCAGTTTACCCAACAAGATATTGATGACAATAAAGTGACCTATCAACATGACGGTGCAGAGTTTGCCTCAGATAGTTTTCGCTTTATCGTTACTGACGACACAAATGAGACGGAGTCTGAGGAGTCATTTTTGTTTTCTTTATCAGTCTTGGCCACCAACGATGAACCACTGTTGACGATGAATGAAGTATTTAGTGCGGGGGAGGGGCAGTCTGCGCCTATTCAAGCAAGTAATTTAACCTACTCCGATGCAGACCATGCAGCCGATGAGGTTATATATACTTTGTTAACTGCACCTGCAAATGGTGAAGCACGCCTTAATAACTTTGCATTAGACACCGCCGTATTTTCTCGTTTTACCCAGCTCAATATCAACCAAGGTGAACTTACCTATCTCCATGATGGTACGGAAACAACGTCAGACTCGTTTACCTATTCAGTTGCAGATATCACCGGCGCAGTTGGCTCAGCCGGTAGTGAATTTAATATATCCGTTACTAGTGTTGCCGATACGCCTACTGTCGTACTCGAAGCTGTGTCAGTTACAACGGGTAGAAGTACTTCTCTAAGTGGTGCCGTCATTGCTGGTACCGCGCCAAATGGTAATCGAAGTGAGTCGATACAAGTGTTTGATGACGACTCAGCTGCGGTCGATATCAGCTTGCGCGTCACGACCTTACCTTCAGAAGGTAGCTTGGAATTAGACGGAGTAACAGTAGACACTTCAACGATGTTTACCATGGCTGACGTAGTGGCTAACCTTTTAGTATATAGCAGTAGCCAAGATGTAAGTGCTACAAACCCCGTGGCAGATACGTTTAGATTTGAAGTATTGAACGCCGGATTGCCAGTTCTTGACCTACAAGGCAGTGAGCTGATTGATGGAAGTGGAGTAGGCGATATAGTACTAGAAATTACGACTACGGCTGCGACAGATGGGCCGGTGATTACTGCCTCTACCATAACGCTCTCAGGCTTGTCGATCTTAACGAATAATGCTATTGAAACCTGGGGAAGTGGCGCTACGGGTAATAGTGTGACGGTTACCAATGTGATGATAAATGTCGAGGATAGTGATAATACCGCTGCGTCCGGATTTACCTATACTTTAACAAGTTTGCCTTCAACGGGTACATTGGCGTTGTCCGGCACTGAACTATCAATTTCAGATACATTTACTCAGCAAAATATTAATAACGGAGAGTTGGTATTTACCAATACTCTGTCGGCTACTGCCTTGCAGGTTTCAGACAGTTTTGATATTGACGTTATTGATAATGAGAGTATCACCGCAGCTAAAAGTATAACAATCACCAAGCAAGTTGCCTTGGCCAATGATGTAAGAAAAGTATTCAAATTACTTGTAGCGGATGGTGTCACTAGCTGTAGTGATTGTCATTCGCCATCAAATGGCTGTGGTATCGGCGCGTTGGACGCGCCCTGTTGGCTAAATGGTGATGGAACGGTGAACTCAAGTAATCTTTCTGATTTAAGTCCTGTAACTAACTTATATTTGTATCCGTCTTCCGATAATCATGGTGGCGGGAACTTAATGTCTAATGGAGATTTGCACTATGAGATTCTCGAAGCGTGTGTAAATGGAGGATGTTTCTAAGATGATTTCTTATAAAAAATGTGCGTGTACTTTTAGGCTACTGAGTGACTCTCTATTGCGAATAGGTGGCTATTCCCTTGGACTTGCATGGCTCATTCTGGCATTGACTCAAGTAGTTTTGGCTGATGGAGCAACCGTTATATCTGGTAATTGTACTAGTAGTAGCTGCCATGATTCTGTTTTTCCTGCCGCGGACTTAGACTTAAGTAGTCCTAATAACATCTCATTCTGGGATACGATACGAGATTGTGGAAAGAAGATGGTGGATATCGGAAAACCAAGTGATTCTGCCTTGTATGATGCACTTGATGGCTGCACTGGTGTGCCGAGTATGGCGTCTTCGTCTTATGGGGGTATTAATTCTACTCAAGTTCAAGAAATAAAAGATTGGATCGGTAACCTTAATACTATACCTAGTATTTCAACTGATTTTCTCAATGGTACGGAAGTGATAGCTGCAAGCGTTACATTAAGTGCAACGGCTACGGATGCAGAAGATGGCAATATCAGCTCCTCCATCAATTGGAGAAAAGTGGGGAGCACGAATATCTTAGGTTCAGGTTCTTCGTTTACGATCAATTCTTTAGCGGCAGGCTCTTATACTTATAATGCTGAAGTTTTTGATAATGCTGCTGCTGATCCTGCTGATGCTGATTATAAAAAGAGCGCCTCAATTAATATTAATTTTACCATTTTAACAGATAGTGATGGTGACGGTGTAGTTGATGGTCTTGATAATTGCCAAATCACGCGTAATCCTAATCAAATAGATACTGATGAAGATACTGAGGGAGATGCCTGTGACAGTGACGATGATAATGATGGGTTAAGTGACGATGAGGAAATTAATACTCACGGTACAAACCCCTTAGTAGCTGACACCGATGGTGATGGCATCAATGACGGCGTTGAAGTTGATCAAGGCACCGATCCAACTGTTAATAATAATGATGTAGACAGTGACGATATAAATGATGGGGAAGATATTTGCATTCTTTTCCATGACCCTAACCAAGAAGATACCGACAACGATGGTATAGGCGATGCTTGTGATTTAGGGACTTTTAACATAAATACCTTTGCCGGTTCTGGTTCGTCGAGTTCTTCAGGTGACGGTGGAAATGCACTAGCCGCAGGCTTTAATTATCCTGTAGATATTGTTGAAGATACAGGTGGTAATGTTTATATCAGTGAACACAGCGGAAACAAAATTAGAAAGATTTCTTTAGATGGTACTGTTATTACTATTGCTGGTACCGGCTTTAGTGGTTTTTCCGGGGATGGTGGAGATGCCGCTGCTGCCCAGATCAATAGACCTCAAGATTTATTCATCGGATCCCAGGGTGATCTTTATTTTGCCGATGAATGGAATCATAGAATAAGAAAGATTTCATCGACTGGTATTATTACGACCGTAGCGGGTAACGGTGTGAACGGGTTTGGCGGTGATGGTGGTCTGGCTACCAGCGCTAATCTGAATTATCCTGAAGGGGTAGTCGTAGATAGTTTAGGTGTCATCTATATTGCTGACAGTGAAAATAATCGAATACGTAAAGTTGCCTTAGATGGGGTTATTAGCACCATCGCGGGTGTTGGTACGGGTGGTTACAGTGGTGATGGTGCTAGTGCTTTATCAGCAGAACTAAATAGCCCAGAAGGTCTAGCTATTGATGGTTTAGGTAATTTGTATATTGCGGATAGGGTGAATAACCGCATTCGAAAAATTACCACAGATGGCATTATTACAACCGTAGCGGGTGATGGAATAGCTGGATTTGGAGGTGATACTGGTAGTGCGTTGCTAGCATCAATCTCTGGCCCAGAAGATGTGGATGTTGATTTATTTGGTAACCTTTACATTGTTGATGAGCAAAATCACCGTATTCGAAAGGTAGATACTAACGGTGTCATCACAACTTTAGTCGGTACTGGTACACCCGGTTTTTCTGGTGATGGTGCAGACGCTCTGCTTGCAAATATCAATATACCTGAGGGGGTAAGTGTTTCTTCGTCGGGAGTTATTTATATCGCTGATGCTTCTAACAGCAGAATTAGAATAGCCCAAAAGGATGAACCCTTTGACAGTGATAATGATTTCGTAGCTGATTTTTTGGATAACTGTGTGAGCGTAAGTAACACTGATCAGGCGAATCTTGATAGTGATGCCTTTGGTGATGTCTGTGATGATGATGTCGATGGGGATGCGATACTTAATGAAAGTGACTTGGATGACGATAATGATGGCGTTCCGGATCTTGAAGATGATTATAAGTATGACCCATTAAAAGCAGGCGACTTAGACGGTGACGGTATTGACGATATTACCGATGAAGACGACGACGGTGACGGAATTCAGGATGTCGATGAGTTATCGGCTAACTTAAGAGATACTGATAATGACGGTGAAATTAATTATACCGATACTGACGATGACAATGACACTATTTTGGATGTGGATGATAACTGTAAGTTAGTGAGCAATATTGGCCAAGCTAACTTGGATGGTGATAGTTTTGGTGATGTCTGCGATGACGATGTAGATGGGGATGCGATACTTAATGAAAGTGACTTTGATGACGATAATGATGGCGTTCCGGACCTTGAAGATAGTGCAAAGTATGACCCATTAATCGCAGGCGACTTAGACGGCGACGGTATTGACGATATTACCGATGAAGACGACGACGGTGACGGAATTCAGGATATCGATGAGTTATTGGCTAACTTAAGAGATACTGATAATGACGGTGAAATTAATTATACCGATACTGACGATGACGATGACACTATTTTGGATGTGGATGATAATTGTAAGTTAGTTAGCAATATTGGCCAAGCTGACTTGGATCTCGATAGTTTTGGTGATGCCTGTGATGACGATGTTGATGGTGATGCAATATTAAATGTCGATGATTTAGATGATGATAATGACGGCGTTAGTGATATCGAAGATACGGCTGACTATAATCCCTTAATTGCCGGTGATTTGGATGGTGATGGGATTGATGACATTGATGATTCAGACGTTGACGGAGATGGCCTTTTAGATAGCACTGAACCTTCTCAATATCTAAGAGATACCGATAATGACGGTATTATCAATTTAACGGATTCAGATGATGATGGCGATAATATTGCTGATGATGTAGATAAATTTCTTCTAGATACCGATAACGACGGACAACGTAATGACGTCGATGATGATGACGATAACGACCAACTGCCAGACAGTTATGAAATAACCTGGGGACTGAATCTAATAGATTCTTCCGATGCACTAGCTGACCTTGATGGCGATGGCACCTCGAATCTAGACGAGTTTTTAGCGGGTTCTAATCCAAGTATTGATACCGTTGCGCCTAGTTGTATTCCACCTTCGGACATTACAGTTAACTCAACAGGTTTACTGACGGCTGTTAATTTAGGCCTGGCTTCGAGTGTTGATGCTTTAGATTCTTCTCCGATTGTATACTCAAATACCACAGGGCCATTTTCTCCTGGTCAACATACTGTTGTCTGGACGTGTAATGATGATCTAGGAAATACCGCGCCTCCGGTAAATCAAATCGTGAAAGTTAAGCCTCGAGTGGATTTTGGCATTGATCAAACAGTCGGAGATTACTTGGTTGATCAAACAGCGCAGGAAGGAGAGGTTGTGCAGGTCTGCGCTTACCTAAATGGTACGCCTGCAGATTATCCTGTAACTATCAAGTATGTCGTAACGGGCTCTGCAACCGCTGGCGAAGATTTTATCGCTGAAAATGGAAGTATCATTTTTGAAGAAGCGCTTGTTCTTGAGGACCCAGCTACGCCATTGTTGAAACAGTGTTTCACTTTGCCTGTTATATTTGACGATGACTTCGAAGAAGAAGGGGAGAATATTGTTTTTACGATGACGGATACAACAAACGCTGTCGTGGGTAGTAAGCAAAACCATACAGTAACCTTAAGTGATAATAATATTGCGCCTACAATTTCTTTCTTGGTGACACAGGCATCAATTCCGGTCACACAAATATCAAATATGCTAGGTGAAGTGACCGTACTGGCTAATATAAGTGACTCAAACGGAAATGATAGTCACAGCTTTAACTGGGGTGAGACCGAGCAAGCATTACTTGATGTTGCGGATGAAAGCACTGATGGTGAGTTTAAGTTTGACCCTTTGACTCTCACAAGCAGTGCCTACACGCTACGTTTGACTGTGACCGACTCCGGTATGCCGAGTGAGACAAGTACTAAGGAGTGGAGTCTTATTGTGAATGCGGAAGAAGTAATCATAGATACCGATCAAGACGGCATCTCAGATGAAGTCGATGACATTTCAGAAAGCCATGTTATCCAAACGATTCAGGGTGAGAGTGAAAACTACGTTGTGACGACCAATCCTGGTTTAACGGCTAGCTTGGGAAATATTGCATTGAGCGGTGTTAAGCAGCAAGTAAAAGTCACACTCAGTGATATTCAGGCGGTACAGACCAACCTAGAGGAAGACGAGTTTAACAGTGCCTCAGGTTATATTGATCTTGCCGTTTCGGGTTTGGATAATAGTAACCCAACAGCATCTATTGTATTGCCACTTGAAACCCCGGTTTCAAGGAACTCTATCGTTAGATTACTGGTTGATAATGAATGGAAAACTTTTTCTGAGTCCAGTACGGATCAAATTTTTTCTGCCATGGGTGCGCCTGGTTCTTGTCCTGCACTGGGAAGTGATAATTATCAGCCAGGCTTGTTAGAAGGCGCTTGGTGTGTCCAAGTTTTAGTGTCCGATGGCGGAGGAAATGATAAAGATGACGAAGAAAATGGTGCGATTGAAGTGACGGTTGGGCTTTCCGAAGTAGAATCTGAAGTTAGTATAGTAAAACGCCAAAATACTTCGTTACCAGTCATCATGTCGGGTGCTGGAAAGCCCGTATTATCGTTTTCTATCGATGCATCATATGAAATGCAATTAGACAGTCTGTCGCTTGAAGCGGAAGGCGGCGGCTTAGATTATCTCATATCAAGTGTCAGCGTTTATGTTGATACTGATAAAAATGGCGTCATTACAGACGTTGACCAGATGATTGGTCAAGGTCAATTTAATGTAGACAATGGTTATTTGGACTTAATCATCAATAATGGTTATGTGCTGAGTCTGGGTGTGAATAATTTTATTGTTACTTATGAATTTTAAACGTGCTTTGAGGCTGGAATCTATGATGACTGAGCAACTAAAATACTTATTTATGTTCTTGTTCGTTGTGCTTGTTAGTGTGGGGTGTAGTGACTCTAGGGATAGTTCGTCCACAGGAAGTGGAGAAGATGATGAGTATGCAGCTCAAAATGAGTTTGGTGTAAAGCTGAACAAAATTGAATTAAGTCGTCCTGTGGATGGCAAGAGTTACACGGTAGATATTTCGGGGCTGCCGATTAGTGATAAATTAGATAACAATTAAGAGTGAAGCGGGTTTGAGCATTACAAAATACTGGACGGGCTAAAGATTTCAAACCGTTTAGTTATCGACTTTGCTTTTATCTTCAAAAACTTTGCGAATTTAATTCATTTTGGTATGACCTTGTGGCTCAGTATCCGTCTAGATACTGAGCCACAAGGGGTACAATTACAGTGTTTAGCTGTAAGTCTTCCAACAATACATAAACTACAGTGCAATATTCTCTTCAATGTTAAAGCCGGTCTCAACCGTTGCACCTGCACTACCGTCTTTGGCTTGAGGTGTGTATTCAACTTTAACTTTAGCAAAGTTAAGTGATACGTTCTCAGTCAAACGGTCTTCACCACCACTGCCGCCAGTCGAAATAGATGTGACGATGACATCTGTCATGGTGATAATCATATATTCAACAGGCTTATCACCCGCTTTACGTACAGTGATTTTTGCTTCTGGGTAATGCTTACCTGTACAGCAAGTATTGATTAGATTAGGGGATGATTTATCAACATATTTAGTAATAGAGATATCTTGAATAGCGACTTTTCCAGCGCCACCGCCGCCACCAACATGCATTGAACCTGACTGGCTCATGCCCCAGCTCCACGCTAATACATCAATTTCATCACCGTGCTTATGGTCTACTGCTTCGCCTTGAACACCTTCGATTTTTAAAAACATATCTGCTGACATTTTAATACCCTCCAATGGGTGTTTTGTATTTTGTTTGTTACTACTGATTAGGATGTATCAAGTTCCGTGCCAAGTTTAAAAGGCCTGATTTGTGATGATTTGAGTGTGTTTTATCCATTCTTAGTAATACTGACATGACACTTCTAAAGTGATATGTCACGAGACGTGTCAGAATTTGGAAATAGCTACAAAAGTAGCCATTACGTTTTAAGAGCCGGCCTGTATTAAGCTTAAATAGGATGAATGCTAACTTATTAAATAGTGGCGCATTCTTTGCTGTAGGTAATCCATACTCCGCAAATAATCGAAGCTTTAGTAATACCAAGCGAGTTTAAATAAATAGAAGACAGATACAATTTATGCTTTAAAAACGTTACTGCTGATAGAGCAATGCTATTGTTAAGTGGGTAGTATCAATAAGCGGAAGGTGTATCTAATATTACAGTAACTATTCAATTCACAGATTAACTAGGATGTACAATAATGCTTGAATTAATGAATTATGATCTTTGGATAGAGCGTACCAAAGCGGGCATTACCAAGCCCAGAAGCAGTGAGCTTAAGGCTGTAGATACAAAGTTGAAGGCGTATCACGCAGGCGGAAAAACGGTTAATTTAAGAAACGAAGTTGGTGTTGTATTGGACGCCTGGAAGAAAGTAAAGGGCCCTGCGTGGACCAATAGCATTCGAAACAGTAATGGTGCTGTAAATGACCTATCAAAACAAATAGCTGACGACTTTCATTTAACAGAGTTAGATGAAACAGCATTGCGCCATATGGCGGACGCTCGACGGCAGTATATTGTGCACCTCTTTCAAGGGCGAGAGCTCAAACTGTCTAGCACTATGTATACGGTTTATGAAACAGGTACCTCTGCATATCAGGCAGGCTCTGTCGCCTACTCAGTTTATGAACAGGCTAGAAAAATAGTTAACGCTATTCTTGGCAGTGCGGTTAATGACCCTACCATGGCAGCCTTAATTGCTGATGTAATAGGTAAAAGTTTATCCGATTTAATTGCTCAAATAGCACCTGGGGTGGGTCTGGCTTATTCAACTTCTATGGCTACTTATAATAGTTATTTGGCGCTTTCTGCGGCAAAATCAGCGCATAATATCAGAAATGCCAGTCAGGGTTTGTTGCCGGGAGACCCTAACGGTGCATTCCTTGCCGTTAAACGCTTAATTGAAAGAGAGCGAAATGCCTGCGCCGGTAATGCCGCGTCACATGCCGTTGAAGCCACGGCTAAGGCTGCTGGTATATTTCTTGATGCTGGCGCAGCAACGGGAACTGCGGCCTCCATCATGGGTACGTCTTCACGATTATTGATTACACTGTATCTATTGAAGAAAGATTGGGACGAGATGCAGGCAGTTAAAGGCATATTCCAAAAGCCTTGGGATATCGACAATAGCATATTTGAAAAAAGCCCTTTGCTTGGCTGTTATTTCTTGTTGAGTGCTGATACCTGGGTTATTGTGAATTTAATTTGTGAAGAATTCGGTAAGCCGGGTTTCAAATATAAGGTTGACCAAGCGGTTAAACATCACTTGAATCCATTAATGGATGTGGCTGGGCAATGTATTCGTAGCCATCGTATGACTTTAACTGGGCCCATTCCTAAGTTAACCGTAGAGCGCTCACAAGATGATCTAAATCAGATTGCTATTAGAGATTCAAAGAAAGTAGATCAAATTAGCGCTCACTTGTATAACCGGCTGTTCAATAAAAACCGACAAGGCACGTTTAAGTAACGGAGGTAAAGAAAGGGAAGCAATGGGCGGGAATCAATGGAGTCTAACCCGCTGTTTCAATTTTTATTATTTGTTACTATTTATATGGCTAATTCAGATATAAAAGGGGTTGATTTTTGGAATCCAAGTTTCTAAATTTCCAAGATGCATTTTTAATCGAAAAAACCTTATTATGACCGAATTAGTCCTGCCAATAGGGCCATTGGTTCTGTCAGTGAAATGTGACTTATTGCTTAAACGATACTCAATGTAAAATTAAAAAATGAAAGCTAAAAGCGGAAATAAAATTGAAGCGGTAAAACCGCAGGACCCTGAAGAGGTCTTTGAAGCCGATGAGGCAAATCCTGGTAAAGTGGCAGAAATAAAGTCAGCCCAACATACCAAACAAGCTGGTAAGTACGGGCAAACCAAGCTGCCTGCTCATAAGTCATCTGAAGGAGGAGGAGAAACTAATAACTCTAGCGCCAGTTCAAGTGCTTCTGGTTCGCCTGATTCTGTAGGCAGCGCTTCTGAAGCCGTTACGTCGGCTAGTGGCGCGAGTGCAAGCCAAACAGGTCAATCAGTTGCGCAAAAAGAAGACGCAAACCAAGCCGAAACAAGTTGGTTAAGCATTAAGCTAGCAGATGAAGATGGGAATGCTGTTGTAGGTGAAAAGTACGAAATTGAACTACCTGATGGTACCTTGGCAAAAGGTACCTTAGGTATGGATGGCACGGCAAAGGTTGAAGGATTCGAATCCGGAAAATGCAAAGTGCGCTTTCCTGCGCTTGCTAAGGGTGCTGTTTCTTCAAAATAGTCTAAAGATAGACAAGAAATTAAAATGGCTGAATGGAATGACTGACACAACTGATTTTGAATGCGCCGATGGCAAAGAGCATGTCTTCGTCGTAAAAAAAGCTAAACTTTGTAAACTGGAATTACTGGATGGCGCTGAAGACAGCTTTTTATCTAAAGACGCTGTCCAGTTTGTTAACTTAGGCAAGGCACAGAAGTGGGTCGATAACAGTTCAGTTTCGAGCTTGGGTCGTCTAGGTTTTAAACCAAAAATACATGTTGAATTTGATTTGCCCGGAGTAAGTGAATTTAAGCTCAAGGCGGTTCCTGATAGTAAAAATGTAAGTTACAGTGATGAAGAAAAATCACGAAATGCCAGCTTCACTTTTCTAGAAGAAGAAAAAACCTATAGAACTGAAAGTAACGGTAAAGTAGTGATCAGTGATGCATTGTTGAATGTTGCAGGCGGTAATAGCTTTCATTTTGAATGTTCCGACAGCCAAGGAAAAACGCTTAAAAGCCATAAACTAAACACGCAGCGCAAAGTATTTATTCAAGAAATGAAAATGAAAGGCGATGCTGGAAATTCTGCTGCGTCATCAGTGAGCACGGTAGTGGGTGAGTATAAAAAACAGGGGTTCGTTGTTGAAGCTTTAGCTGCGCAAGAAATGCCCGCAATGGAAAATATAGGCGCCGACGATGCCGGTGCCTATATTAGCTCTGTAAAAGAAGCCTACAAGACCTCAGAAGGTAAAAAGAAAGAACCTTTTACTTTGGTTATCGGTTACACCAGCCACTTAGCCGTTAAAACTACAGGCCGCGAGCTGTCTAAAATCAATGTGCCAGTAGGGTCCGATAAACCCGATGTTTTCATTAATATCGCGGGCCCAGGTAAGAAAAATCCAGCAGTTCAAAGTAAATACCTCTGGCAAGAAATTGTTACAGGTGAAGGATGGTTTGAACGGGCGTATTTTCAAGAGTCAGGGACCAACATGATCACTGAAATTTCCAAGGCGTATTGTGTGGCTGTACCGGTAAATTCTGCTAATCCTTTTATGAGTAGAAAGGTGAAGATCAATGTCACTAAGTTGCCCGCAGGAAAAACGGGTAAAATAGTACTTAAGTTGGCTTGGGTTGATAGAATGCGCGCAGGCCTATCGTTCGTCGGTAATAATTTAATTTGTGTGTGCACCAAAGCTTGGTGGCAAACTATTAGTACTGTGGATCAAAACCAAGTCATCATTCATGAAATGGGGCACAAGATTGGTATGGTGCCTAATGGAGAGGGAGCGCTACCAGATAAAATTACTACGTTTTACGATGATAGTAAGGGGCATGTCGGTACACATTGCCATCACGGCATTCCAGCTGGTCAGGCTCGGTATGATAATTCACCCGACGCCGCTCTTTCTGACTGCGTTATGTATGGTGCTACCAACGGCCATTCTGCGTTTTGTGTGCATTGTTCCGAAGCTGCTAAAAAACAAGATATAAATGCGGGCTGGCCAACTCTTTAATTAGCTTTAACTAACAAAATGAATAAATTTAGCGTTATGCCACACCCATACAACAAGCAAGCCAAGCACATTTTAGGCTTTAGTTTTACTTTGATATGTTTATTGGCATGTCAAACACCAATAGAAAAAAGGAGCCTTTCTTTGGCACTTAATAATGAAGATTTTAAAACCGTTGAACTAAACTCTGATACACAGAATACCTGCTCACCAGATATGAGCGCTACGCCCGATTTTATAGGTGTGCTTATCAATGCTCCGACCGAGGTTGAGTTTGAAGTGGGCAAACCCGCAAAAGATGGCGCTTTTACAGCTATACCTTTGTGTGGCTTTTATCAACTGGATATGGCTGACTTACTTGAAAGTTCAGCGATTCATCTCTTTGCCAAAAATAGCGAAACCGAGGAAATTTACCGCGGCATTATGATAGATAAAGATGCCAGTACAGACGCGCCTTTACCTTTCGATGAGCCAGAGCTTCAAGCGGAAGATGTTCGAGGGCAACTCTTATCGGTTTATTTTAACCCTAATTTGCCAAACTATATTGACCTACCGGCTGAAAATGCCAGTTACAAAGTTGTGGTGCAAATCGGTAAATTCAAATCGAACGTGGTCGATATAAAAGTTAGCAAGAAAGACTAAATAATGAGTCGCAGCTAGAAACTTTTGTGAAGATCTTTGCGGATGTTTAGTGTTTTCTAACGTAATGTAAAAAAATATTAAGTTCCTAAACCTTGAATAAATTTCAAGGTTTAGGAACTTCCTTTTTATCCGCCAATCATTACCGTTGGACAGCCTGCCACAATACTTCCACCATGAGCTGTCGTGTCACCCATTCTGGCGGCAGGTTTTCCACCAATCATCACGGTGGCAGAACCTTTTGCAATCGTGTCTGGAGGTCCGACACACACACACATATCGCCCATAACAGCAGCGGGCATTTTGCCTATCAAGACAGTTGGCGCACCGGGGCCTGTCACCGGTCCACCAACATGGGGGATAGGCGGAGTTCCGGGCGTGACCATTGGGCAAGTATGCATATCTGTGAGTCGAGCTGCTGGTGGCATGAGTTCATCTCCGGCCTTTCATTGTTAGGATGCTACCAAGGATGATAGCACTTTCTAATCTCTAAATATTATAAATAATAGCTTCTTTTACTAACATCCCCACAAGCTCAAGGTATAATTATATAGCTATATTTTCTTCTATGTTAAAGCCGGTCTCAACAGTAGCCCCCGCGCTGCCATCTTTCGCTTGTGGTGTGTATTCAACTTTCACCTTTGCAAAGTTAAGTGCAACGTTTTCAGTTAAGCGGTCTTCGCCACCGCTTCCACCCGTTGAGATAGAGGTAACAATGACATCGGTCATGGTAATAATGAGGTACTCAACAGGTTTATCGCCAGCTTTACGTACGGTAATTTTCGCTTCAGGGTAATGCTTACCGGTACAGCACGTATTGATTAGGTTAGGGGATGACTTGTCTACGTATTTTGTAATTGAAATATCTTGCACGGCGACTTTACCCGCACCGCCACCACCACCGGTATGCATAGAGCCTGATTGGGACATACCCCAGCTCCAAGCCAGTACGTCAATCTCGCCACCGTGTTTATGGTCTATTGCTTCACCTTGAACACCTTCAATTTTTAAAAACATATCTGCTGACATTTTATAACCCTCCATGGGCGTTTAGTTGTTTATTGAGAGTGAATGTTGTTAATCACTGATATGATTGTATCAATATTCGTGCCAAGATTTTTAGGGGGATATTGGCTTATTTGAGGAGGATGTGGTGTTCGTAACTCTGGATGACAATAAGTGACATGTATTTACCGACGGTGTCGTGTCAGAATTTATGCCGGCATGTATCAAGTCTTTAAACAAGTGTTCTATTTTGTTTTCATTATTGCAACCATACTGACGTGTGAGACACAGGCGTTGCGCTGGCTAAAACCTTTTAGCCGATTGACAGCGACCTCTTTAAACGCTTTTATATCTTGCTCGTGAAATAGTCTTACGAGTTCGTCTGTTGGCTCGATTATGTAGGCTTTCTTTTTTGCTTTATGTGGCGTTGTCCGTGCTACAAAGCTGGCCTCAGCTTTTTCCTCATCCTGTGTGATCCACACAAACTCATCGGCTTCATAAGGGTTATGGACGATGAATACGGGTATTTCTGGCAGCCTAAGGGATAGTTTTTTCGCGGCTATCCCTACAAGTGTGTCACTTAAACTCATAATTATTTGACCTTCTTTAGAAACTCATCACGTTCAGTTACATCTGGAATATAAGAGGCAAGTTTAGTATAGAATTCTTCGGTACCGGTTAGTTGTCTGTAAGCTTTATTTACAACTCGACTTGCCAGTGGCCCAATATAAAAAGCCAATTCATTCGTCAGAGTCTGCAGTGTTTGAGGGGATAAGGTTTGAGGCCCACAAGTGTTTAATATTGTTCCAGTTCCGCCCGCTACTGTTAGCCCGCTTTGAGTTTCGGCCTCCTTGATTAAAGAAATTTCACGAATTCCTGAGGTTTCTAGTGAATGAAGAAACTCAGTTCTCTCATCCTTATTTGGTATTTGTTGGGCAAGATTCTGCGATAACCCCTCCAAAGTGTAGCTCTTTTTGCTATATCTTTTGATCAGTGCTTTAGCTGCAGGACCTACATAATGTATCAAACTGCTTTCGAGTGTAGCGAGTACGTCTGGGTGTAAGGACTGATCCGCATCAGCTGTTGATACGCCCAGTAAACCAGAGTTTGTTTGAGGGTTTGCGGCATCTTGAGTCGTTACTTTGGCAGGGCGGTGAAATACCGTTGCCTGATCAGCATCAGACTCCGAGATAACGTTTTTAATTTGATTAAGGAATTCAGTCGCGTTTTGATAACGTCGCTCTGGTTTCGGCTGCAATGCTCTTAATATAATTGGTTTGATTTGGGCTTTTTGAAAAGCTTTTAGATGCTCAGACTCATCAAGGGGAGCTATCGCTTCATCAATACTCATCCCGATGTAAGGGCGTTTTTTGGTGAGCAGCTCAAATAAGAGTATGCCGATACTGTATAAGTCAGAACGATTATCAACCTGTAAACCATGCATTCCTTCTGGTGACATATAGTTAGGCGTGCCAACCATCATGCCTGTACCTGTTAGGTCGGAGCTATCTATTCTGGCAACGCCAAAGTCAGACACCTTCACCCGGCCGTTATTCATCAGCATTATGTTAGCCGGTTTAATATCCCGGTGAACAACACCGCTGTCATGTGCGTAAGCTAAGGCCTCCAATATTTGCGAGATGATATCGAGTGACAATTCAAAGCTAATCGCTTTATCACCTCGTAGCTGATCTTTTAATTCGACACCATCAACAAACTCCATAACGATATAAGGCGTTGTGTCATGTATACCGAAATCAAATACGGTGACTATATTAGGGTGCAAGCAGCGTGCAGCGGCTTTTGCTTCTTGCATGAAGCGTAGAGAAAAATCACTGCCTTGCTCACCGTCTAATAGGTGAGTATGCAGTGTTTTGAGTGCCACGGTTCGGTCAATATCAGTATCAAATGCTCGGTATACAAGGCCCATAGCGCCTTTACCTAACACGCCGTCAATACGATACTTGCCAATTGAGTCTGGGAGTTTATTATCTGACATAGTTGAAGCCTAAAACCTATTCATCCTCATCAAGCATTTTTAATGCATTATTGAGACTGCGATGCATGCGATTAAAGGAGCGACCGATAGAAGCAACCTCATCTCGTCCTTTTATTTTCAGTTCTTCTATATTTAAATTGCCCATACTGACTTCATTGGCTTTGTTGGAAACCGTTCTTAAGGGTTTGATGACGATAATATGCAGCATGATATTCAATAATAAGCCTAACAAGGCAAATACAAATACCAGCGATCCCATGAATATAATAAATGTTTCCTCCGCCCGTTGTAATGGCACCGACATGGGAACTGAAACGACTTGCGCACCGACGACTTCATTATGTTTCCAGCCGAAGCCATTACTATCACCATAGGTATCGATTAAGGTTTCGGGGGCTTCAGAAGGTTTTCCGTGACATGATAAACATGCTGGATTATTGATTTTAATCGGATGACCTAGGTAAAGGGAGCGTCCTGTAGCGGTTTCTCTCTCTCCCACTAACTCTTTTGTTTTCTCGCTATTACGAAAATAAGAAATAATGTCTGACTCCCATTCGGTCGCCCTGTTAGCAGGGTTTGTCGGGTTTAACGTCGCTTCTTTATAACTATATTCAGGGTAATTGACTTGCAACTTCCTTACATAGCTATGCGCGGCATAAGCAGGTACGGTCTGAGGTAAAAATTTCCTTCTCTGCTGTACCGCTAACAAGGGTTTAATCTCTTTTACCGTGTAATGACGAATCGCTAATGCGCTCTCCATCATAATTCGGGCCTTTTCCAATACTTCTTGGCGCGCATTATCTTGCAGTATTTTATAGCTGAATAAACCGGCGATCAATAAACCGAATAGGGTGGTTAAGCTTAATATCAAGTTGAATTTAAAACGTAATCCCATTGATGTATTCCTTATTTGAGTTTTGATTCTAATGCTGTACATGACTGCAATGCCAAATAAGCTTGCGGAAAATCTATAAGTTCAACTTGTACTGATCGCGCGCGCGTAATTGGCCAGGTTGGCCAAAAACCAAGGGATATTGTTGCTTGCTTACCCACTTGCATTGTATCAATTAAACTCTGGTAGTTTTGCTCATAGATGATGGAGAAATCGTTAAGGAGTTTTTCGATAGGGATTTGGGCCGAGCCATCAATAGCGATACCTGTGTTTTTGTATGATAAATCGATATTTGATTTTGTTTTAACCACCACTTTGTCGGCTGTAATTGTGAGTAAAATCGGGGTAATTCCTTGCCCATCCTCCATAGAGAGTGCCTTATAAGATAGGGCGCAGCTTTGATTGACGGGCATATTCAAACTTACTTCAGTCGAACGATCTATTTCCCAGTTGTCTCCGATACTAAAAGGAAGTTTGTTTAAACTAAACGCTATTATCGGGGCGTTTGTATCGAGGAATTTCGACTTGGGTGCTTCTGATTTAACGGTTTCTTTTTTGAAGTTTTCAGTTTTAGCTTGTTGTTTTTTAGAATGTTTAGATTTTAGTCTCTTCTTTTTAGGTTTTGGTGTTTTTTCTTTCTTTACCACGTCAAGCGCTTTCTGTTTTTTTGTGGTTACTTTCTTTGCTTGTTTTTTGGGATTAGGGGGGGTTGACTCTTTCGTTGGTGTTGTCTTCTTTTCTTTGTTCTTTATTGCAGGTTTTGCTTTAATTGAGCGAGGTTCTTTCGTGTTGTCAGATTTCAGCGCAGGTGTTTCCACTTGTTCGTCTTTAAGTTCAGAAGAGGGTATTTCTTTTTGCAGTACTGGAGGAGTGGAGCTGTTATCGGGTACACTAGAGCAAGCGCCTAACAATAAAGATGACAGCAAAATGGCATGACAAAATGGATTTATTGTTTTAATACTAGAGTAGCCAGCTAGCGAGTCAGTTCGTTTGAAGTTCATTATACAAATTCTTTGTTTAGTGAAATTATGATTTTCTTTAATTATTTTTGGGGTATGTATACTAACAGCTTATAAGTTGGGGGCGTGATAAATAGTCGGCTCATTGTACAATTAGTCCTTTAAACAATAATGTAGGCTCAATTAACTAGTATAGCGGTCCTTGCCAAAAACAAACGAATGATTCATCTAATTAATGTTTTTTCTAATAACAGAGGAGCGAAGGTGATAACGACTATATTCTGACCACTGATCACAATTGTTTCGAGTTAATAAAATTGACTTATTATGTTGAGTTCACTTGAATGATAGCTGCCTAACTTATGCGGCTGAATCAGCATCAAGCTGTAGCTGATTCAGCACGCTTTTAAGATAGTAACTAAACTAGCGGCTCTTATAGAACAATATTCTCTTCAATATTAAAGCCTGTCTCGACTGTCGCGCCACCGCTACGACCAGCAGAGATAGACGTGACAAAAACGTCAGTCATGGTGATTTTTAAATACTCAACAGATTTATCAACGGCTTTGCGTACTGTGATGATGACTTCAGGGTAGTGTTTACCCGTGCAGCAAGTGTTAGTCAGATTTGGTGAGGACTTATCAACATATTTTGTGACGTTGACATCCTGCACGGTGACCTTAAAAGAATACTGAGTAAAGTATTTCAATGAAGGTGAAATCATAATGGAAGGCGGTCATACTGCATTTTTTATTTTCCTATAAAAGAGCTAATAACAATGAACAGGGATAAAACAAATGTTCATATTCGAAAAAACGCAGCTAGTAGTAAATCTAGCCATAATGACGAGAATAAGGCGCACACCCCTGACGAAAAGACCAGGGTGCAAATGCTTCGTAATGATAGTACTGTTGAAAATGTTGTTGAAGAAGATATCGATTGCTGCTGAATTTGGTTATTTTCAATAATTAAGGGATTAACAATATATGAAGTATTATCGAATGGTACGATAAGTAAAATGGATGGAACTGGCTTATATAAAAGAAGTCACCGATTAAGTACTGAACGCTACAAACTGTCTGTTTTGATGGAAGAGGTAAATAATAAATATTTGAATGGCATTTGAGGTTTTATCATTGATAAAACTAAGGATTACTTGCAAAAATTGTCATTTCAAATTCGAAATGGACATTCAGAAAAATGTAGAGGAGGGTGCATTCAAAAAGCCTACAATGTATGCCTATTTTGATGCATCGAAGGCTTGTAGAAACAATACAGGCGGCGGTGTCTCAAATTGAGGTGTTGGTTCATGAACAGGTTGCTGATGCGATTAAATCGGGTGATTTCGATGGCGTTATTTTGGAGCCTGTTGCAGAAGCTTAGTAAGGGGATTGAAAGTTGATGAAGCTAAGCAGTGGATAGTCGAGCTTAAAAATATCCCTGATTCCGAGTGTTATCTCTTACTAGCTGTCGGTGCAATGAACGAAACACCGCTAATACCTAGGGTCGTGAAACAAATGGAAACACCTGAATTATCAAGAATAGCGGGCAAAGTATTTAGTTAGTTAACAGGGCAGGATTTGAGAAAAAATGGGTGGATCATTTCTTATGATTCAATGGATGAGCAATGGTTATCTTTGGATGGTGATGAGGAGCTTGATTGGCCCGACGTCGTTCAAATAAAACAGGCAATGAATTATGATTAGTGCAGTTCAAACATTAAATAATCAGCTACAGAAGAAAGTTAAAAATTGGGTAAACCAAGTCTCAATCGTTCAGGAGACTGGTTCGACGGTAGATAAGTTGAAAATGTCGGCAGCGCTAAAGCTGTTAACTCAGTTTGTGGGAAAGTCGATCCCTTTCGCTTCGCGCAATGGTTTTAAAGTTATTGACTATAAACCGGGCTATGTTAAAGCGTTTATTCCACTTAAACCGAACAAAAATCATTTCAATGCAATGTATGCGGGGGCGCTATTCACTGTGGCCGAACTGCCCGGTGGCATTATTTCGATTCTAAGTTTTGATGACCGTTTCTTTCCACTCTTAAAAGATCTAAAAATAGAATTTCTGAAAGTGGCCAAAACTGATGTAACTGTTGAATTTGAATTGTCAGAAAAACAACTCAAACAGCTTGAAACTGACACAATTAATAATGGTCGATGTGCTTTTGTGTTCGAGGGTGAAATCAAAGATATGGCGGGTGAGGTTGTAGCTAAAAGTTATGCGAATTACCAAGTGCGTTTACGTTAAGGCCATTGCTAGCAATAACAATAGTACAGCTTTGAATAAGGAAATAGTTCATGGACGAATTCTTATTCGAAATTTTAGGAGAGTAAGTAGGGGAATTAAAACATAAACTATGTTTAAATCACCATCAAGACAGCTATCTTAGTAAGCTGTTATGGCTTTAACGCATCCGTGTTATTGTTTTCGTATCGATATAATCCTGAAGAGCGAGATGTTATGTGGAAGAGGCAGAGCGGTCAATAGACAGCCTACTACAAAGGAATTTGCAGTGTGTTACGCCTTTGGGGTCTTCCGAGCAAGCACTTAATAACGTACTACCACAGTTATGTGATGCTTTACTTAAGCCTCAAGTATCTAGTTTTAGTTTATGGTGGACGAAAGGTGGGGAGCACGTTGAGGCTGCATTATTACTAGCAGATCAGCTGCCAAGTCCAGTGAGTTATACGGCCATGTTAAATGGGCAGTGGGACAATTGGCATTGGCCAAATTTCTTTCAATCAGTGGGCGGCTAAAGGGCATATTTTGAGTATGAGTCGAGTATTTTCATTTTCATCAGTTGATCAAACACATCAAGGCAATGTACGTACACTTAATGAGGATGCGTTACTGAGTCGGCCTGATGCTGGCTTATGGGTTGTTGCTGATGGTATGGGAGGGCATGAAGCAGGTGAAGTGGCAAGCCAGATGATTGTTGCTAATCTTGAATCTTTACCGAGTCGAGCGTATGTGTCAGACCTTGTTGATGATGTTGAAGATGCGTTATTGCTCGTAAATAAAAAGCTTAGAATGCACAGTGTTGAAAAACTAAATGGCTTAACGGTCGGCTCAACCGTAGTATCTCTTATTTTAAAAGAGGCAATTGGTGTCGTGTTGTGGGTAGGTGATTCTAGGTTGTACCGGTTGAGAGCTGGTCAACTTGAGCAGTTAACGAAAGATCATAGCGAGGTTCAAGCCCAAATAGACCGTGGAGAAATAACGGAAGAACAAGCCGAGCATA
>Ga0209184_1000231_pt1 | contig 70500 bp, 63 predicted proteins | sample EN8Hudsemesocosm_2_FD_184627 | JGI IMG/M metagenome (GOLD analysis project Ga0209184, IMG submission 184627) | Methane-oxidizing microbial communities from mesocosms in the Hudson Canyon - EN8C Hudson Canyon (SPAdes) (version 2) | ecosystem: Environmental > Aquatic > Marine > Cold seeps | place... | reverse complement strand
AATTGACGTAGCAGTGGCACAAGTTCGCGCACGGTAACGTTTTTCACTTCAACAATGCGGGTAACCATTTCATCGCCAATAATCGAGCTGTCACTACCAATGACGGGGATAGCGGCGGTTTTGGCATCTTTATTACGAATGATTTTAACAATATTGTTTTCACGCTCGATGGCGGAGAAACCGTACACTTCTAGAACATTTAAGAAAAATTGATAATATTGCTCTTCAGAGAGTAAATCATAACTGCGCACATTAATTTTACCGCGCACGTTAGGGTCAACAATCATGGTTTTTTTCAAGTTTTTGCCGACGATAGTGACAAACTCAACAATTTCCGTGTCCTTAAAACTTGGCGAGTATTGTGCGGCGCTCGCTTGTCCAACAGCAAAAATGCCACTCAAGGCCAATGCGGTTGTCAAAACCAAACTCACTTTCTTAAGTTGCTTAAACTTGTGGAGTAATTGCTTAACCACAAAGGCGTTTAAGGTTGTGCCCATGAAAAATTCCTTATTACTGTTTTTACTGATGCTTTGAGTTATCACGCAAAACATATTTAATCGGATTAAGTTAAAGCAAACTAAAGGTTAGTTGCGCATTGTTCATAAAAGGTTTAATCAATACTGAACTGTATTTCAATCAAGTCATTTTGTCGCTCAACTAATAATGAAATATCACGTTCGGTTTTTAAGGCCGACATCGCTTGCGCCGCCTCAAGTGCTACCAATAAATTATACCCATTCATTTGAATGGCAACATCCCCTGATTTTAAGCCGGATAATTTGAAAAATTCGGGGCTTTTACCGGGCGATAAACGGTAACCAACAATGTTGCCTTCTTTACGTGCAGGTGAAATACGCAGGTAATCGGTTATTTTACCCGGGTTTTCTTGTAAATCCGCGCGCAACTGTTTGGCATTTTGACTTAAATCTCTATTTGAACGCAAATCAACAACACTCGCTTTTACTTTTTGAACAAGCTTTTGTGGGCCATTTTGTGACTCACGTACGCTACTGCTTGCTTTGTCACTCGCCTGTTTAATAGAAACGCTTTGCGCGGCTTGGTTATAATCAGCCCCATCAAGCATCAGTGTTTCTAAACGACCTGATTGTTTGATAATAACGCGGTCAATTAACACTTGCTCAAGGCTCGCGCGCGTACCGGTGATCAGCTCGCCAATACCGTACGTGGCCTGTTTGCCATTATTTTCAATAATGGCAGCGGCCGTTTCTACGTTATCACTGGCCACTAAGCCTGATAACGTTAACTGTAAACGTGTTTCTGGTGCCTCAGTTATCTGCACAACTGCGGCTGTTTCTTCTTGTTTGTTGTATTGACCAAATAAGTTCAGCGCTTGCAATGCCGCAATATTAAAGCGTTGACCACCTTTATTTTGTTGAGCGGTATACTTTGTTGTGGTGACATTACTAACTATTGGCTTTTGTGGCACCACAAGCCAAGTGATTTTGGCCGCCATAAAGGCAATATAAATTAACAGCAACGCGCTTACCGCTTGTGTAATTCGTTGTTGGGGTAATTTGGTCAGAGTAGCAGGGAATGATGCTAGGCTATTTGTTAATACCATTAATTAATCTAATCTTCTATTATTCTTCACATTGAATGCTAATCATCAAGCTTTCAATGTGAAATATGTGTTAATTTGTCATGCAAGCTATCGATAATACTTGACCATAAGCTATCCAACAAGCAATGACCGAAGTTTTTAACTAATATTTACAAAAGAAGTATAAAAGAGGCGCAGTTTGCATTGGAATATGTTATTTTTCTGCCAAATTGACCGCTATCGCTTAATACTCACTGAGACTGAATTTACAAGTCAAAAAGTACACTTTATGGCAACATCAAAAAACAATAGTTCAACTTTGTTAACAAAAGAAAATAAGCTTACATCAACCAGGCTCGATAAGTGGTTGTGGGCAGCGCGTTTTTATAAAACCCGAGCTATAGCAAAACAAATGATTGATGGCGGCAAAGTGTTTTATAATGGTCAACGAACTAAATCAGGTAAAGCTGTTGCTATTGGGGATGTAATCAAAATTCGCCAAGGTTTTGATGAAAAAGAAATTGAAGTGATCGCATTAGCGGACAAACGTCGAGATGCTACTTTTGCTCAAACCTTATATCAAGAGAGTGACAAAAGTATGGAAACTAGAGAAAAAAATAGTCTCGCACGCAAGCAAGGTATTTTACTCAGCCCTGCTAGTGATACTAAACCCGATAAGAAACAGCGTCGAAAACTACGAGAATTTAAAGAAAGGATGTAGGATTATGTCTAAAACTGACATCAGCACTAACACCAGTACAACTGATACACTTAATCGCTACTTATTTGATGACATGCATGTGCGTGGTGAATTAGTACAATTAAGTCAAAGTTACCAAAACATTATTAAAAATCATAACTACCCTGCTGGCGTACGTTTATTACTTGGTGAATTGATGGCAGCAACCTGCTTACTTACCGCTACTTTAAAATTTGAAGGAGATATAACAGTACAATTACAAGGTGATGGCCCTGTGGGTTACATGTCTGTTAACGGCGATAACAATCAAAAAATGCGTGGTATTGCAAAGGTTGTTGAAACAGAAATTGCCAATGAAGTACACTCATTACAAGCACTTCTTGGAAAAGGCAATATGATCATCACTATCAAGCCTAGCCAAGGTGAACCTTATCAAGGAATTGTTGCTTTAGACCAACCAACATTAGCACAATGCTTTGCGCATTATTTTGAAATTTCGGCTCAAATTCCAACTCAAGTATGGTTATTTAGCGATGATGACAAACAACAAGTTGCCGGAAGCTTAGTACAATTATTGCCTGACGGCGACGGCAGCAGCGAAAACTTGGCAAAACAACAAAGTGATTTTGAGCATGTAGCTCAACTAACAAACACGATCAAAGCAGATGAAATCTTCTCCCTTGAAGCACAAGCTTTGTTATATCGTTTATACCATCAAGAAAAAGTGAGCTTATTCGAACCACAAACAGTAAGTTATCAGTGTGGCTGCTCTAGTAATAAGTGTTTAGCTGCTATTGCTCAAGTTGAACCCAGTGAAATTGAAAAGATTTTAGCTGAACAAGGCAAAATTTCGATGACTTGTGATTACTGCCTAACAACTTATGACTTTTTTACTGAGCAGTTAAAAAGTTTCATTTCGAAAGATAGCCATTAGTTATCAACTTTCATTTTACTCAAAAAATTCTTTTTATGCACTCTTTTGGATAATTATTACTTAAAAGAGTGTCAAACCTCTGCTTTCCTACAGCCCCTAGTACTATTATTGTTGTAAACTTACCAATAAGAAATGGCTCGCTATTTTCACTATTTCTGTTGCTTATACTGAAAACTTTCATCTTAGGTTATTTTTTACTTTCGTTTTGTGCATTTATCCAATAGAATGTCGAATTATTAGCTCTATGAAAACTTTTATACGTTCTTACCTACAATATGAGAACAATAAGCTCAAACTTAACCACAACTTAATATTCGTCATACCTTAGGAGTGAATTTGCTATGACCGCCCAAGAAAACTCAATTGATTTGTCACAATACGGCATTAATGATGTTGCAGAAATTGTTTACAATCCATCTTATGAGTTGCTTTTTAGTGAAGAAACAAAAGCAGGCCTCGAAGGATTTGACAAAGGCGTAGTCACGGAGCTTGGCGCAGTCAATGTTGATACTGGTATTTTTACTGGTCGTTCACCTAAAGACAAATACATTGTTCGTGATGACGTAACTCGCGATACGGTTTGGTGGTCAGATCAAGGTAAAAATGATAACAAAGCCATGAGCCAAGACACTTGGTCTGAGTTGAAAGGCTTAGTTACTACGCAATTATCAGGTAAACGTTTGTTTGTTGTTGATACATATTGTGGCGCAAACGATGATACGCGTTTAAAAGTACGTTTTATCACAGAAGTTGCATGGCAAGCGCATTTTGTTAAAAACATGTTCATTCGCCCAAGTGATGAAGAGCTTAAAACTTATCAACCTGATTTCGTGGTAATGAACGGCGCTAAAACTACTAACCCTAACTGGCAAGCACAAGGCTTAAATTCAGAAAACTTTGTTGCTTTCAACTTAACTGAAAAAATTCAGTTAATTGGCGGCACTTGGTACGGCGGCGAAATGAAGAAAGGTATGTTCTCAATGATGAACTACCTATTACCCCTTAAAGGCATAGCTTCTATGCACTGTAGTGCAAACGTAGGCAAAGAAGGTGATGTTGCAGTATTCTTTGGTTTATCTGGCACAGGTAAAACTACGCTTTCAACCGATCCAAAACGCCAGCTAATTGGTGATGATGAACACGGTTGGGATGAGAACGGTGTATTCAACTTTGAAGGTGGCTGCTATGCTAAAACCATCAAGTTAAGTAAAGAAAATGAACCTGATATTTATAATGCTATTCGCCGTGATGCTTTACTAGAGAACGTAACAGTTGCCGATGATGGCACTATTGATTTTGATGATAATTCGCGCACTGAAAACACGCGCGTTTCTTACCCTATTCATCATATTGATAACATAGTTAAGCCTGTTTCTCGTGCTGGTCATGCAAAAAAAGTTATCTTCTTAACCGCAGATGCTTTTGGTGTTTTACCACCAGTTGCTAAATTAACACCTGAGCAAACAGAGTATTATTTCTTGTCTGGTTTTACAGCTAAATTAGCGGGAACTGAGCGTGGTATAACTGAACCAACACCAACTTTCTCAAGTTGTTTCGGCGCAGCATTCTTAAGCTTACATCCAACGCAGTATGCGGAAGTTTTACATAAGCGTATGGAAGCTGTAGGCGCAGAAGCTTATTTAGTTAATACAGGTTGGAATGGCACAGGTAAGCGTATTTCAATTAAAGCCACTCGCGCTATTATTGATGCCATTTTAGATGGTTCAATCGATGATACTGAAACAACTGTTATCCCTATGTTCAACTTAGAAGTACCAAACACAATTGCAGGTGTTGAAGGTGATATTCTTGACCCAAGAAACACTTATCAAGATGCTAATGAATGGCATAATAAAGCCGTTGACTTAGCAAATCGCTTTGTTAATAACTTTGATAAGTTCACTGATACTGACAATGGTAAAGCACTCGTTGCTGCTGGCCCGCAGTTGTAACAAATACGAGGTTCTAGGTTCTAGGTTCTAGGTTCTAAAATGTAAAACCTGTTAGTGCAAACTAACAGGTTTTTTTATGTTTGTTATTAATGTATTAAAATTTCAGCGGTAAATATACTTTTGCTTGCAAGCCACCCGTTGCTTTATTGGATAGCTCAACTCGACCACCATGGGTATCGACAATACGTTTGATAATAGCTAAACCTAACCCGCTGCCTTCAGTTCCTCGCGCTTTATCTCCTTGTGTAAAGGGTTGAAACAAATGCTCTATGTCAGCTTCAGGAATTCCTTCCCCTTCATCACTCACAATGAAGTAAGCATACCCTTTCTCTTTATCAAAACCTGTAATAACTTCAATATCATCTTGAGTATAGCGCAGAGCATTTTGAATTAAATTAGCCAAAGCGCGTTTAACGGCAACATGGCGTAACGGTATATCAGGGCAATCATTTGGAGTAAAAAGAATATGTCGATTAGCAGGGGTTTCTACATTAAGCACTTCTTCTACTAAGACATTTAAATCGCCTAATTCCGCTTTATCTTTAGAATCATGACGAAGGTAGTCAATAAATTGATCGATAATATTATTCATATCATCAATGTCATTCTCAATACCGTCTTTTAAAAACTCATCAAGCTCTGACATCATTTCACTCGCTAAACGGATGCGAGTCAATGGCGTTCTCAAATCATGTGAAATACCTGCCATCAGTAGATTTCTATCATCTTCTAACTGCTTGATACCTTTAGACATATGATTAAATGCTTGGGTTACCGCCATAATTTCAGAGGTACCGTGTTCCGTTAGTGGTTTGGGAAAATCACCTCGGCCAACATCTTCAGCTGCCCGCTGTAAAGATTTCAATGGCCTGTTAAGTTGCCTTACAAACAACCAGCCGCCAGCAACACTGAGTACGCCGATAACAGCAAGGAAAAAAATAAGTGGCGAGAAGTTGGCTTCTTCTAAACCAAGTAATGGAATTTTAACCCATAAATTAGGTGCTTGAGGTGGACGAATCCAATATAAATATTCATCGCCTTGAGAAATTCGAACCTCGGCAGGGCCGCCAAGGAGTTCTGACATTTGTTCGCTAGGACGAGGGTAATATCCAGCAGAGGCTAATCCTAACTTTAACGCATCTTCCTCACGATACACCCCTATGCCCGTTTCCTGATGGAATACTTCAGCCATTTTAGGACTTAAACGGGCATCATTAAGGTCAATAAAAACAACCCGAACTTGTTTAGCCAATAATTGGTTTATTTGCTGCTGATGAGGCTCAAAGACATATAACGCAAAAGAAATATAAGAAACCACTTGGTTTACAAAGAGCAAAAAACCAATTAATAAAATCGTTTGACCAAAGGCACTTCGGGGTAATACTTTCATGCTAGCGTCTTCTTTTATTACAACTAAGCAGAAGTGCCATCAGGCACAAAAACATAACCTAGTCCCCAAACAGTTTGTAAGTACCTTGGTTTAGCGGGATCTTGTTCTAACATTCGACGTAAACGCGATACTTGCACATCAATACTACGCTCTAGTGCAGAATAATCACGTCCGCGTGCCAAGTTCATCAACTTATCACGAGACAATGGCTCCCTTGGGTGGGTAACTAAAGCTTTCAGCACAGCAAATTCACCGCTAGTTAATGGCATGCTAACATCACCTTTCACCATTTCACGTGTCGCCAAGTTCAGCTCATACTCGCCAAAGACTATATTGTTTTCTGCCATGGAGGGTGCACCAGGCGCTTCTTGAATTCTTCGTCTCAATACGGCTTTTATTCGAGCTAATAATTCTCTTGGGTTAAAAGGTTTTGGCATATAGTCATCGGCGCCAATTTCTAAACCAATAATTCGATCAACTTCATCACCTTTCGCGGTAAGCATTACTATAGGAATATTATTGTTTTGTTGACGTAGACGTCGACAAATTGATAAACCATCTTCACCAGGTAACATTAAATCAAGTACCAATAGGTGAAAATTCTCACGTTCAAGTAATCTATCCATTTGATCTGAATTAGCTGCGCTACGCACTACAAATCCTTGTTCAACTAGGTAACGCTCTAATAAAGAGCGTAAACGCATGTCATCATCTACCACTAAAATTTTTTGGGTTTCTTGATTCATCTTATTCTCACCAGTGTTTTTACTTTCAATATAAAATTACTATAAGCGATATAGCATCAGATTAAAAAGAGCGATTAGTAAATGTTTCAAGCCATTTGTTACAATTTATGAATATAGCTGAAAATTTTAATTATTTGTATTTATTGCAGATAACTAATCGCTTGCTGCGTAACGCATTGAGTAAAGCTTTTTTTCCGTTCACTGCGTGAAAGTGACAAAATAGCTTTTCTCACTAAAGTCATTTTCTGCTGTTTTTCAGCTTCCGGAAAATGTGCTAATTGTTCATGAAAACACCCCAAAAGACCAAAATTTAAGGCTATTTCAGATTGCATACCGTCAACACCAAGACAAACGATAAGTTTCTCTGCTAAACGATTTTTATCCATGTTTAAAATGAGATCATTGAGTTTGTAATTAACAGGTTCTATTTTCCGTTCTTTATTGCAGGAATAGAGCATATCAGCTACCGCTACTTTAGGAATAAGATTTTGATGTTGTTCAGTAAATTGTTCCTTTAACCAAGCGTTATGTTCGGCTATTGAACTACTTTCTGTCACATCATTTTGCTGTGCTTGCACAGGAAAAAAGCATATCTGTAAGAAGAAATATAGGGAGGTGAGCAGTATTTTCATTAGGTAAAATAGCTTACTTTAAAAATTCAAAGAAATAAGTAAGCTAAGTATACCGCTTCTGTTAGAAGATGCTAGTTCCGATAAAATGGTCTATTTGCTCTCTTTCGCCATTTCTGTTGTGGCAAGTAAGAACCAAGTTGAATGAGGTAACCATTGCTCAACCCAGCGCCAATTATGCCAATCAGTTTCAGGGCCAAATTCTATTCCTCGCCCGTCATCACTGTCTTTAGCGCCAGTAATTCCATTGGATATCCCCCCATAAACCATGCTTAAACCATCATAAGGCACAGGATTATTAACACCAAAACCATTAAGCATTGATAAGTTGTACGGGTTTCTACCTAAAGTCCAATCCATTTGGTTTTGAGCAAAGGTTGCAAGTTCCTTATTCTCTTCTCCATTAATTACTCTACTACCCACAATGGCCGCCATGGCTAAAGATGATAAACGCGCACTTTCTCCTTGCCACCAATAGTTAGTTTCATTGGCATGAGGAATGAAAAAACCTTCTTGGTGCTGAGTATCTAAAACACCATTCTTATAAGTTTTAAAGGGTTGGCGAGCATAATTGAATGGATTTGATACGTTGGAATTTAACGTTAATTGATATTGTAAATGTTTGGCTATAACTTGTTTAGCTTGGCTTCTTTTTTTAACCTCTGGTTCAATAGATAAGTACTGACTCAGCGCCACTATGGGAAAGCCTGCTTCTGCCGCATGATAAAAAGGTCTTAGGTTGTCACTATTTACATCATTACTGATAAACCAGCCCTGTGCACTTAAACGTGTAGCTAAATTGATGGCTCTTGCTCTAGCCGATATTAAATAATAATCATTTTTAGTCGCTCGAAATAACTCTGTTGCCGCTAATAATGCCGTGTAATCATCAATGATGTTTTCTTTACCATCATCACAATAGTTAACATTATGCTTAGCTAAATGGCGAAAGGCTTTTTCAGCATCCGCTAAGTATTGAGCGGCACTGAACTCTCCCTGCTTACCTGTAGATTTTGCTAAAACGGCTGCTCTTGCTAGTGCTGCAATAGCACTGCCCGCGCCTTGACGAAAAGCAGATTGATAGTCTTCGCTATAAACACCATCAGCACCAACATAAGCGGTAACTACTCGTTCGGCATTGTTTGTTCCCCATTGATCAAACACTGTCATATAAAAATAACCTTGTTCATCTAGTATGCGGTGCAAGTAATCTGCTCCCCAAAAAACCTCATCAACAATACGCTCTGTTAACCCTAGCTCTTCATATAATTTAGGCACACTTTGATATGAGTAGGCTAAAGCCCAAGTAACATGTGCTAACTGCTGTGGGTTAAAGAAATTGGCATAAGACAAATGTGACAAATATTTACCACTATCACCGCCAGCGTCATTATAGCCACCACGTACATCAGCGAAGCGATCACTTCCAAAAATCCGAATGTGTTGATCTTGTTGATAATTATATTCTTCATCGTTACGGCTACCATTAAAATAGTCTAATAAAGCCGAAGTTGTATGTTTGAAAAGTGCTTGCTTATCGATGAAGAACTTTGAACTAATAGTGGTTTTTTCGTCATAATTTACAACTAATTGATATTCACCTGCTTCCTGAAAAGTAGAAAAATCTGCTTGGTAATAATAAAGCTTCGTTTTGTTTTTATTCGCAGCTTGCCATTGATTGAATTCAGGCAGTTTAGTCAAATTGCCCATAGTGACTAGAGCTTTATTAGTTTGTACATCAAATACCGCAAAGCTAGCCTTGGTTAATTCAAGACCTTCACTACTGGTAATTATAGCAATTTTAGGTCCATTAAGATCAAAAGCGACTTGGTTAATATGGATGTTGATTATAGCGTAATCTTTTTCAAAACCTTCATTTGTGGTGCATGCTACAAGTTCTACCAAAACACTAATTACAAAAAATAGTTTATTAATCATTTTTTTATTAAACATTACGCAACGTCCTCTGATTCTAAATACAACATAGCAGCACCAAGCAGCGCGCTATGTTGTTGTTGGCTTTTTTCTATCACTAAATTTTCAATAACATTTGGGTAAGGAAAATCTGCAAGGTTTTGCCAAACGTTATCAATAAATAAATCAAATGATTGGGATACAGAACCACCAATAATAATAAGCTGTGGATCCATCATTAGTAACAAGTGCTTGATCGCAAATGCCAAGTGCTCACCAAACTTTTCAAATGCAGCCAACGCTCCTTTATCTCCACTTCTTGCTTGCTCAGCCAGTTTTGAACCACACTCTCCATAATGTTTTTTAAAAAAAGAACCAGAACAGTAATCATCTAAATGGCCATCTAAATAACTGACACCACCTACTTCACCTGCACAACAATTAGTGCCTAGATATAGCTTGTTTTGCAAAATAATACCTGCGCCTAGACCTGTACCTAAACACAGACCCACCATATCTTGGTAGTCTCTCCCCATGCCAGATAAATGCTCCCCTTTAGTGAAGCAATTAACATCATTATTAACATACACAGGTAAATCAAAGCGTTTTTCTAACTGTTTTTTTAGAGAAACTTCCTGCCAAGATTGAATATTCACCGCGTTAAAAACAATACCTTGCTCAACATCAACGATACTTGGTACGCCAATAGAGATACCCCTTGTGTCCTCTAGTATTATGTCGCTGATGCTGTTGCTAAGAAAATTAATCGACTCAGAAACTGTCATACTATTATCAAATGGATAGATAGCACTATGTTCTATTTTACCGCCTCTATAGCGACCAATATTAAGTTTAGTGCCACCAAGATCAAGCACAATCAAAGAAAACTGTTCCATAAAAAAACCAAAAAGTAAAAATATAATGAAAAGGTTTACTTGTATTTTTAGTAACACTAAAACACAAGTAACACACCGAAAAACCAAGCTTAATTTGCTATAACATTTGTTCTTCCTACTCGCTGTGAATCGATGGTTTTGGTACGAATGTTTACCGAGGAATTGACTTCAACAGGGCTGCTATATATCTGCCAAGAACCTCCTTTTTCTTGATACTCAACAGGCAATCCTTTAATAGCCGTATTAGCGTGTAACATGCCATTTATTACGGTAGCGCCAACACTGGGTAGACGATAAAAAACACCTGAACGTTCTAATTTTCTCAACTCTTTGAAACCCAAAGTTTGTGAGAATGCTAACCAACTTTTATCTCGTTGAGTTTTTAATGTATGCGTAAAATAACCCGTCTTTTTATCAAACCGTTTTCCGTTATAGTCATAAGGTACTTGCCAGCTTGCTTGATGCCAAGCGCGTTCAGCTAGCGCAAGTAAACGAGGGTAAATCATATATTCCGCTTGTTGCTCACTACGCACCGTTTCACTCCATAATTGGCCTTGAATACCTTTTACGGTAAAACCTTTTGCAAGTGGTTGATGGCTGATATTTCCATCTTGATCTTTTTGTAGTCGATCATCTATTTCGAAGTTTTTCCCTAACGTATCTAACCTAAACTCAGCATTAATAGGCAAGTTATCTGGCATAAAATTGAAAAGTGAACGAGTGGTGATTCGACGAGATGCCCAGTTGTAACCTGGCTCTTCTGGGTCTATCTGGTAAGGAAAATCAAAATAAAGTACGTCTGGAATCGATAGTACTATATTCCAACCACGATGTGATTGCTCACTCACTTGTTGATGAACACCCCACGGTAATGCCCCCCAAATGTATGAGTAGGTATCTGTTGGCATATTAGCAGAACGAGTTTCTTTTAAACCATCATTCCAACCACCAACACTGATGCCTTTATTCGCAACCATCATAGAAACACGTTCTATAAAGTGTGCACCTAAGTGTGCTTTGCCTTGTTGTTTTTCTTGTAAAGAGATTAAGTTTTTACAAGCTGGCGAGTCTACCCAAGCGCCCGCAGTTTCATCTGCGCCAATATGATAAAGCTCAAGCGGATGATTTGCTTGCTTGTGCATTATTTGCAGTTCATCTAAAACAGTATCTATAAATTGATATGTTGATTCCATGCAAACATTGAGTGTGTTGTCACTGTAATTTTGAATAGAGCTGTATTGTGTTTTATCCGAAAAATCTGACAGCAAATATTGCTTAGCCGCAGCTTCATCACCTTTTTCCATCAATGAATGATATCTCGCTTCCATGGCTTTGATTGCCGCACGAGAGTGACCCGGCATATCCAATGAAGGAATAACTTGAATATGATGCTGACTCGCAAAATTCAAAATATCTTTATAATCGCTAACCGAATAAAAGCCATCACGTTCACTTGCTTGAGCTCCACCCAATTGTGGTTGTAAACAATGCTCATCAGATAAACTCATACAACGTTTGCTACCCACTTGTGTTAGCTCTGGCAAACTTGGTATTTCTAATCGCCAGCCTTCGTCTTCAGCTAGATGTAAATGTAGTTTGTTTAATTTATATGCTGCCATTTGCTCGATTAAACGAAAAATAAAAGCTTTGTTGTGAAAGTTTCTAGCCACATCAACATGCTGGCCACGATAAGCATAATGAGGCTGATCTTCAACAGAAATTAAAGGCAGTAAGCTAACATCTACTTGTATTAAACTCGCTAAACTTTGTAATCCGTAAAAAGCACCTACAGCATCTTGTGCAAGAATCGTAATTTTATTTTCATTGATAGTTAACTGATAATGACCAGAACGCCACTCATCAGGTTTATTAGCATTTTTATCTACCACTATCTCTATAAGGGATTTTGCACCCTTAGTTAAACTATCACTCGCACTATTATTTCCAACATGACTCACTTCAAACCCCAATAAAGCTAAACGTGATAAGGCCGATGCGACTGCCGATTCATCAATACCATGTAGTGATAATATTGCGCCGCTAGAGAAATCAAACTGCTTCGTTTTATCTAAAATGGCTAATGATTTTGGCGTTGGAATAATGGCATAAGCTAAATGCTCTGTACTTTGATCAAACAACTCAAGCGATGCTTCATTTTCATATAGCCAAGTCGATGATGCATATTGATTTACATCCTCAGGCGATGATTTTATTTGCTTGGCAATATTACTAAAAGGCATTACCCAAGGTTGCTGCTCTAACCCCGTCTCTTTATCAAAAGTAGTTTGTGTGCTTTTTACAACAACTGGCTGTAAATCTTTTGCTGATAACCAATAATTAGGCATTAACTCTGATTTTGTTATTAAAGTGCTTTTTACCCAAAGCTTGATCTTTTGTGTTTGCTTTGCTTTAAAACCTGTAAAAGATAACTTAGGTGAAATTTGATGAATATCACCGTTAATATGTTCAAGAGTAAAATTATCACTTTGGCTTGCATAAGCAGGATAAACCTGTGAAAAATTTAATGTAAAGGCATTGTTATCGAAATCCGTTGGGCTTGTTAACCAAACTTCCGCGCCATAACAGGCCACAATTTTTTTCTCTTCAAAATCTGGACAGTTAGTTTCAACATTTGACAAAAACTTATACTGAACCTTCAATGTGTTCGCTAATTCATTAAGTTGACTTTGATTTATCGCCAAAATATTAACTTGATCTATTTGTTTATCTTGTTCATTTTGTTCATTTTGTTCATTTTGTTCATTTTGACAAGATGCCAACAAAGTCAGGCATATAAAAAAAGTAACCGAAACAAGTATCTTAGAAAATAATTTCATCACGCTATTGTCCCTTTACTTTTAAGGAAGGTTTTAATGAAGCTTGACTATCATCACTGCCGAAAGACATGACTGTTTTGTTATTAACCAGTGGCTTAGCCCAGAAGCCAATAGCGAAAATATACGCTAAGGTAATGTAAACCACGACCATACCGAGTCGTAAGTCACCTGTGATCTCAGCAAGCAAGCCAATGATGGGTGAAGCTAAGCCGCCGCCGACAATACCCGTACATAAAATTCCAGCAAACGAGCCGTGATGATCAGCTAAAGAGTTAAGTGCTAAAGAAAATATCACCGACCACATTACCGATAAGAAAAATCCGACCAATGGAAAGGCCATCAATGCTGTACCAGTTGAACCAAACAAAGCAGCAGTGAGTGAAATAATTGCACCTAATGAAAATATTTTTAGTACTAGGCGGCTATCAAGCACTTTTAATAAAGCAAGACCTAAAAAACAGCCCAGAGTTAACATTAACCAAAAGTCACTAACAGTACTTGCACCAACAGTTAGTGGATCTAAACCATGATACCGCTCTAAAAATATCGAAATTGCGTTGGCTACACCTTGCTCAGTACCAACATAAGCCGCAATGCCAATAAAAAATAAAATAACAGTTTTATTTTTAAATAGCTGAGCATAAACACCCCATGCGCCTACCGATTCATCTTCTTTTAACTCAACTTTTGGTAGCCTGATTGACACGATAAAAATTAGCATTAACACTGAAACGCCTGCAAATAACCAATACATAGACAGCCAAGGCATATTACTTGGCACCAACGTTGATAACTTCGCAAAAATACCCGTTGCTTGAGTGTCTGCCATACCCTGAACAAGCGAACTATAAACTAAGGGGCTTAGCGTTGCCGCAGCACCAAAAAGTAATTGTGCGAGCACAGAGTAAAAAGCAAAATACTCTTCACCACCAGAAACTCTAAGTAGTGGATTAATTGCTACTTGCAACATCGCCATGCCGGTACCAATTAAAAATAATGAGCCCATTGCCATAAAGAAACTTGGCATTAAAGCAAATAAAAGTGAACCAATCGATGACATGATAAAAGCGCCAATTAACACTGGTTTTTCACTGTATTTGTCTACTAACAAGCCTGCAGGTATTGACATCACCCCGTATGCTGCAAAAAACGAAAAGGGCAAAAAACCTGCCACTGCCAGGCTAATATTAAAATCTTTCACTAAGGAGGGAAAGATGGGGCCAATAATATTGGTGATAAATGAAATAGCGAAAAAAGTCACTAAAACTAAAATGACCGAAGATATATTTTTGTTCATTTATTTACCCCAAAAAAAATAGTCAAAATAAAGTATCAAACACAAATAGATATAAATAGTAAAAAAGACTGATACCCCTACAACGCGAGAAATATCAGCCAAAATGAGGTTGGAAAGTCGATGTCTAGCCTCATTTTTGCTCACCTTTAGCATTTAACTATAACAAGCTAAAGATGAGCAAAACCTTTTAAAGATTAACATTAATATGTAACGTTAAATCTTACACCGTACATACGTGGTGGATTAAATGAACTCGACTTATGACCACCGTTAGCGCCTTGCCCCATCCAGTTAGTTACCACTTCATCAGTTAAGTTATTACCATAAAGCTCAACATACCAATCTTCACTAACAGGTGAGAATTTTAATGAGAAGTCAACATTGGCATAAGCTTCTTGGTAATCACCAACAACTTCATTGTCTAAGTTACGTGGGGTAAAATACATTTTATCTTGCCAGCGAACACCAACCCATGGCACTAACTGATATTCATCCATTTCGATATAATGAGAGTAGTTCAATCCCACTGAATGCTCAGGAGAGCCTGGTAATTGATTACCCGTTACATCATAAAGCTGACGGCCACTTAGCTCGTTACCTGGCTCAATAAAAAGATCAGCACAGGCATCGGCACCATTTTCTTCACGATAGCCACACATCCAGTTATCACTGTATGAATCATAAGAGGTAATTTCTGTGCCTAGATAAGCATAATAGCCAGTTAAGTGACCATTTTCCCAAGGAATATAATTAAACTCTAACTCTAAACCATAGATATCAGAATCACCTATATTCTCAGTTTTCCATGCTTGCACTATGTCACAGGCTTGATCCCACTCAGGACAAACTTGACCATTTTCTAGCTCTTTTTGTCCAACCGGATGCATATCGGTGTAATGCATATCTTCATACTGGGTATAGAACAACACTGCCGTTAAATTTAAAGTATCTTCTAGCAGGCTACCTTTATAGCCTAGCTCATAGTTAGTGGTAGTTTCTGGATCATAATCTAAGAAGCTATAGTTTGCCGTGTCAGACTCACCACCAACACAAGTGCCACCACCACAGGTATCAAATTTATCACCAAAACCACCCGCTCTATAACCAGTGGCAACAGAGGTGAAAATCATTTGGTCACTATCAATATTGTATTGTAAACCTAAGCGCCAAGTAGTTTCGTCCCAATCTTTTTCATAAGTATTAACCACTTTAGTATCGCCGTAAGCACCTTTACCTGCAAAGGCCCCCATATTAGTCGTTAGATCTTCACCATTATGAGGAATGCCTGTACCTGCCCAATTGTCCCAGTCAATTGGATTAATTGGTAAAGCTTCAGCACCATTATAATACCAAGGGTCATCAGCTCCCCAGCTACCCCAAGTCTCACCATTGTTATCAATACGTTTATCTTGAGTATAACGAACACCGACTGTCGCTGTTAATCTATCAGTTAACTCAATATCAGCTTGAGCAAAAACGGCTTTTGAATCAATTTCACGTTTTGGCTGATCATAATACTGACCATATGGCATACCAAAAGGCGCATTAACCAACATATCTTGTGCAAACTCTATGGCGTTGTCTTCATACATCCAGAAGGCACCAACGACATATTGCCAGCTATCAAAGCTTTGTTTCAGCTGTAACTCATTAACAAATGACTGATATTTCGACGCTAATGTATAAGTTGCTCTATCATCAACATAGGCTCTGCCCCACCAGCTCATAGGCTCCACTTCTTCCCATAACGCATGTTGACCGGCATCATCATCATGGTGTTGAGTTCTTTGCTGGTTAGCATAAGCAAACCTGTGTTCTAAAGTAGTATTTGAATTTATGTCATAGCTTATTAAGCTGCGAATTGTGTCGATGCTCATATCAATTTTACCCGGCACATTAATTAATACCGTTTGATCGAAATGATCCGAGCTATCACAGCCATAACGTGTACCTTGTGCTGCAGCACAATCTTTTAGGTTAACATCACCAGCACCATCATTTTGATAATGCTCATAACCAACTGTCCAGGCTAAATCATCACTCACCTGCCAAAGACCGGTAAGTCGTACACCCCATTGATCAGAGTTTGAATAATAATCTGATGCATCAACTTTTTTGTTTAAACGCATATCAACATCAGCCTTGCCATCAGAGCTACTGCCATTGATATAATCTTCGTCACCAGGGTTGCCATATAACCAACCACGGTCAGTTAAATCTTGTTGTTGATTAATATAACCATCGCGTTTATCAATCATAACAGCGGCACGCACAGCAAAATTATCAGCAACAGCAAAGTTGTAAACACTGCGCACTTGCTTAGCGTTATAGTTACCTAGCTGAACCGTTGTCCAACCAAAGTTCTCATCAAATACCGGTTTTGCCGGAACTACATTAATTACACCTGCCGTAGAATTACGACCAAATAACGTACCTTGTGCGCCACGCAATACTTCTACTTGCTCTAAATCGAACATTAAGGCAAGTGAGCCCTGTGGACGAGGAGAGTAAATACCATCAATATGTATACCTACCGCAGGATCACCAATTTCTGTGAAATTATTTGAGGTTACACCACGAATTGAGGCTTTAACACCAGAGTCAGAGTTTGACGTACCAAGCTGTAAGTTTGGCACCATGCCACTTAAGTCTGATATAGATTTAATATTTTGACGAGTTAGTGCTTCTGGGTTCATCGCTGTAATGGCAAGTGGCGTTTCCATTAAGTTAGTAACATGTTTAGTTGCTGTGACGGTGATAACTTCTAATTTATCTTTTTCTTTATCTGCTGATTTTTCATCAGCGGCTAGTGCAGGCAAAGTAAGTAAGCTCATTAATGCTGCTGAAACAGCAATAGCTAACGGCTTTTTGTTCATGACTTTCCTGTTATCTGAATATGTTTTAGACATTGTATTAATCTCTTTTTTGTTACATAGAGTCAACGCCCAAAAGCAAATAACACTATGTTAATTTTTTAATAACGTTCCCTTAACGCCAGAATATTCTGCGAGATTGGCAATGAAGATTGCTACACTTATCTACCCTGTTGTGATACTTTTCTATTCATATTGACTAAATTGTAGTATTCAAAATGAAATTAATGTTTGAAAAAGTCTTGCCAACTGAGAACTCATCTTGGCGATATTGGCTTTATGAAATTGAAGAACTACCTTTTAACTTTCACTATCATCCTGAATATGAAATTGCGCTGACATTAAATAGTCACGGCCAAAGGTATGTTGGTGATAACATTGAAAATTATAATGATTTGGATTTGACGCTTTTAGGCCCTCATTTACCTCATACCTGGTGTTCTTCTCAAAGTATATTAGGACAAGGTCAACAAGTGTTTGTGGCACAAATTCCTGTTGCTTGGATTGAGCAACTAACAAATATGCCTGATTTAATGGCGCTTAAACCATTATTACAATTGTCAAAACGCGGCATAAAATTTAGTAAAAAAGTTGCAGAAAAAACCGCAGAATTATTTAAATTGATGGCTAATGCAGAGCCCTCTGAACGCCTAATTAACTTATTAAAAATTCTTCAGTTAATGCATGATGATCAACATTCTGAAGTACTTTCTAGCACTGGCTATAACATTGCAATTACTTCTGACCCATCAACAGACAAGCTAGATAAGATTATTCGTTATTTACATGAACATTATACCGAAAGCCTTAAAGCAGAAGAAATAGCTGAACTTGTACACATGAGCACAAACCACTTTCATCGCTTTATAAAACAACGTACCGAACAAACCTTCACCGAACTGGTAAACCAACTAAGAATTAGCAAAGCTTGCTCATTATTAATCAATAGCACAATGCCGGTAACAACTATAAGTGATCACTGCGGTTTTAATAATATTTCAAATTTCAATCGACGTTTTTTGCAGTTTAAAGATATTACCCCGAGCCAATTTAGAAAACTCTATGTAGCAAGATAAAGACGAAAAAAAACCTGTTCTTTACTATTTAAAATTAAGGTAAGAAAACAGGTTTTAAAGTACTAGTGCCTGAGCGATGAACTAGTTAGCCATCTGATGAATATGCACATCACGTTGTGGATAAGGAATGCTAATATTTTCTTTATCAAATGCCAATTTAACTTTTTCCATCATGTCAAAATAATAAGGCCAGTAATCATCTGAATTGACCCAAGGACGTAAATACAAATTGATTGAGCTATCACCGTGTTCGCCTAACCAAATGTCGGTAGGAACATCTTTCAAAGTTCGCTCATCTGCTTCAGCTAGCGAGAATAATATGGCTTTCGCTTTAGCAACATCATCGTCATAGCCGATACCAAAAACGAAGTCGACACGACGTGTACCTTCCACATTAATATTTTTGATACAACCATTAGATAAAGGGCCATTTGGAATAATAACTCGCTGGTTATCAGGTGTTTTTAAAATAGTATTAAAAATTTGAATTTCCTCAACACCACCAAGATATCCTTGAGCATCAATCACATCGCCCTTTTTAAATGGTTTAAACAATAAAATAAGTACACCACCAGCAAAGTTTGCCAAGCTGCCTTGTAAAGCTAAACCAATGGCTAGACCAGCAGCACCTAAAAGGGCAATAAGAGAAGTCGTTTCAATGCCTATCATTGAGGCAAAGATAATAATTTGAATGGCTTTTAAAAAGGTACGGGTAATACTAAGTAAAAATTGATGTAACGTTGCTTCAACTTGTTTTTTATTGAGAGAAAGGTCAACTAACTTTAAAGTTTTATCAATCAGCCACTTACCAATCAAATATACAACAACAGCTAAAAGAAACTTAACTCCAAACTGCAAGCTCATTTCACCAACCATTTGTATATAATGCTCTATTTTTTCTATATCCATGGTTTACACCTAAAAAGTTAACAAATTTTTAACGATTGTAATATTTTTTGCTAAGTCTGTAAATTTAAAGCTCTAGATTGAATCACTAACGCTTAGCTCGTGCATACCTCAACCAAATATAAATACCACTAAGGGAGAGCAAAATAAGTAACACAGCTACAGCGTCCATAAACAAAACCCCAAAAAACCCGAGAATTCGACCACTGTGGGCATCTAAAATAATACGTTCTACCGATAAAAATTGAGATCTATATAGTAATTCTGCATTTGCTTTAACTTGCTCTGAAGCTGTAATAGATTTGATCCAATCAGGCTCCATTACAAATATAACTTTTGTCCATTCAAAAAAATCTGTAGTTGTTTGAAAATAACCTGTTGGTGTTCTGACGACGACATTACTTTTATCAACACTTAAGGCGTTAATATTTTGTGGAACGCCAAGCTCTTCACCTAATTGATCAATTAAGTCACCCTGCTGATTAAAAAGATATACTTGCTCACTACTTACTGCCAAAACAATTTCAGAATTTGAATTTTGATCTAATGAAATTAAAGTAGCCGCAACAATGTTACTGTTGCTTTCCAACAATAATTTGTCATTTAGCCAGAGTAAATTATTAGTTACTTGAAGAGTATTTGACTGATAAAAACGAATATCACTTGGAGGTGCAATACCATAATGGTCAAGCAACAAAGTATTATTAATAGGTTGATGTGCTAGTGAAAGCGAGGTTGTGTGGTTAAGAGCCACGCCGCTAAGAGATAAAAATATAATAAAAAAAGCGGCAATGATGCCAAGCTTTCGGTGCCATTCGCGTAAATGTCGAATTAAGCGGGTGTGTAACAATTTAGAAGTTAGTTTCATTGCTGATAAATTTGAATGGTAGAGAAAGTTTAACTTAAAAAGCTATTCTGCCGCATCCTATGGCTTTTAGCCAGAAGTTATCAATTGTCACTAGCAACTTTAGCATCTAACCAAAGCGCTATACGAGCCACTTTTGTTGTTGCCCTTACTGACAAAGTAGCACCAGTAATACCATCTATATGTTGATTTAGATGGTTATCCTCTTTAAGTTTTGCATTTAGAAATTGCTGCGCATAAAAGTCATGACGCACTTCATCACCTCGACTCTCTCTAAAAGTTAGTACTTTAAAGTGATTAATTTTGTTCTCTTTGATATGTACGCCAATAGTGATTGGTTTTTCTTTGCCTATTTCATCTAAAATCCATACAGTTTCACTACCCAACTGCCAATAACGAATGCGCATACGTTTATATTTGTGTTGTAATATTTCAGCAATTGTCGCTTTATCTTCGGTTGTTAACCATAATACTTTTGCTACAGGGTTTTCCCCTGCAAAAGCATTACTAATAAATGCTTTAGGTGTTTGATAAACACCTTTAGCAGCAAAGCTAGTACTACTAACAAACAGGCTCAAAACAATAAACAAAACAGATAAATATTTAGTCATATTTACGATCCTCTATTTACTGCCTCTATTTCAAAGAAATAGTGAATAGCACATCAGCACTATTCACTCACATTTATTACTTTATATTGCGCAGGAAAAATTTTCGAGAGCAAGGCGGTTGATTGAGGAATAGCTCGCTATTGCGAGTGAAACCAACGCTGCTATCGTATATTTTAACCAGCAATATTAGAATTGGTAGCCAAAACCTAGGTTAAACCCTTTAGAGTCTTTTGCGCCACCAAGATCTTCATAATCAGCTTTTAACACGACATTTTCATGAAGGTAGTAGTTAACACCAACGCTAGTTGATTCAACTGCAGTTGAATCGCTATTACCAGCATTATTATCATATTCAGCATAACGGGCAAAAACACCCACTTTTTCATTAATTTTATAAGCTGGCTCTATATACCAACCTGTTTGTTCATCACGACCTAATTCTTTTGCTTCTGCGCCGTTAATATCCCAACGAGCATATAAAGCACGAACAGTGAAATCACTAATTTGATAAATAGCATGAGCTTCTAATAAAGTTGCATCAGCCGTATCAATTGGTGCATCAAAATTAGCGCCACCTTGAGTAATGTCAGTTTGGTATTGCAGCGTCGCAGCTAACTCTAAGCCCGTAATCGCGGTATATTTAATACGACCTGTATACGCTAAGTTTTCAGCCGTTGCTTTAGCAACCTTTTGGCGACCATTGCGAATTTTGAAATCATCACCAACTTCTAAACCACTCGTTGCAGCACCATCAATACTTAAACCGCCTGAAGGCTTAAAATTAAATGCCACACCTGCTTCCCACCAAGTTGCTGGAATAATGTTTTTCTCAACACCATTACGTTCTACACCATAAAATGTAGGCGGCTCATGTGTTTCATTGATAATGCCAACGGGAATTAAAAACAAACCTACCTTCGAGCTTGTTGCTTCGCTGATGTCTATTTCAACATAGGCTTGCTCAAGCTCAACTTCACCTGGTTTGCCATGACCTGACAATGCATGCTCTAATTCAAATTCAGAGAAGAAACGAATACTGTCATTAAATTCATGACCAAAGAATAATACAAAACGGTGAAAATCAATTTTTGCATCACTATCTTCATAGTTGTTATAGTGTAATTCACCGTAACCGCCAATAGTGGTATTAGAGAAAACACTTTCTTTGCTCTCACTTTCTACTTCAATATGTTCAGCAGTAGCATTAAGCTTCTGATCAGTTTCATCTAAACGTTTTTCTAAGGAGTCTAAAACTTTTTGTTGCTCAGCAATAACTTGTCTTAATTTATCAGTTTCTTCGTTTGCGATTGCTGCATTACTAGCAAAAAGGCCGATTAAAGCAGAAGCTATAAGTGTTTTCTTCATCATGTTTATAATTCCAATGTAATAGTTTTTAATTTTTTAGTGCTGATTGTGTCAGCGAAAATAAGTTGTTGGAGGGCTTTGATATAAATGGAAAGGAAGCGCCTTCTCAAAAGTGGTGCTATTAAAACACACAGCTAAATGAGAATCAATATCATTTGCATTATTTATTACACTATTTGAACTTTGTTTGATTTAGGTCAAGATCTTAGTTTTGAATTGCAGGAGTCGGCTCAAATTGACAGTAGTAAGAAGTGATTATTGCTACTGGGTGCGTATTAATAGCTATTTATTTTCATGCAATAGGAAAGCAACTATTAGATAGCACCCGTTATTTAACAAGGACTATTTATACCTTTTAAAAATAAGTGAAGTATTAATACCACCAAAAGCAAAATTGTTAGTCATAACAAAATCAGTTTTTTTAGTTAAACCTTCACCTTGAATATACGTTAGATCGCCACATAGGGGATCAACATTATCCAAATTAGTGGTTGGTGCAAACCAGTTATCCTTCATCATATTAATACTAGCCCACGCTTCGATCGTGCCACAAGCCCCTAATGTATGGCCAAGGTAGCTTTTAAGAGAGCTGATAGGTGTATTTTTACCTACCGCCTTTTCTGTCGCTTGAGTTTCAGCAATATCACCTTTATCGGTTGCAGTACCATGCCCATTAACATAACCAATATCGCTAGGCTTGATACCCGCATCTTTTATTGCCATCTCCATAGCTATTTGCATAGTATCAGCTGATGGTTGGGTGACATGCTGTCCATCTGAATTTGTACCATAACCAACTAGCTCAGCAAGGATAGTAGCACCACGTGCTGTAGCTGATTCGTAACTTTCTAAAATAAAGCTACAAGCACCTTCACCAATGACCAATCCATCACGGTCTGCATCATAGGGTTTAGGTGTGCTTTTAGGGTTATTATTTTGTGTACTGGTTGCAAACAAGGTATCAAAAACCGCTGCGATGGTAACGCACAATTCTTCTGCCCCACCCGCAATCATCGCCTTTTGCTTGCCATATTTAATCGCTTCATAGGCATATCCCAGTGCTTGAGAGCCTGATGTACAGGCTGAGCTAGTGGTATAAACTCGTCCTTTAACTCCAAAAAAAACGCCCACATTCACCGCTGTAGTGTGCGCCATCATTTTTATATAGCTAGTAGAAGTGATACCTGTCATAGACTTATCACTCAGTAAGTTAGCAAAATCAAGAAAAGGTGCTGTTGAACCAGTGCTTGAGCCATAAGCAATGCCCATATCACCTTGCGTTAATAAGTCACTCTCTAATAATTGTGCTTGTTTCAATGCTTGTTCAGTTGCTGCTGTCGCCATCATCGAGACTCGCCCCATTGAACGACATTGTTTTCTGCTATAGTGTTTTGGCTTTTCAAAATCTAGAATGGGTGCTGCTAATCGAGTATTAAGATCATCATAACCATCCCATAACTCATGATATTGAATGGCATTCTGACCTTTTCTCAATTTAGTTGAAAAATCTGTCCAGTTATCACCTAGGGCGGTAATCGCCGACATACCTGTAACTACGACGCGATGCATTAACTTAACCCTCCATCCACACTAATAACTTGCCTAGTAATATAATTTGCGCCCGATGAAAATAGAAAACTTACCGTTGCTGCGACTTCCAAATCACTGCCTGCTCTGCGCATTGGCACTATTTGTTTAATCAAATCTTTAGGCATATTTTCTGTCATTTCTGTTTCAATAATTCCCGGCGCTACACAATTTACCGTTATTTTTCTTTTAGCTAACTCTAATGCTAATGCTTTTACAGCACCAATTAAGCCTGCTTTTGAAGCGCTATAGTTAACTTGTCCTCTATTGCCTAAAATACCTGACACAGAAGAAATAGCGACTATCCGGCCGCCTTTTCGCAACTGAATCATAGGCATAATTAAAGGGTGTACCACATGATAAAAACCGTCAAGATTGGTATGGATAACTTTATGCCATTCATCGCTCGTCATTGCAGGAAAAGCATTATCACTATGCACGCCGGCATTACAGACCACGCCATAATATGCGCCAAACTGTTCAATATCAGCAGTTAAAGTTTCTCTACTCTGTTCACCATTGGCAATATCAAATTGCACAATACGACTATTACCACTTTTCTGATGTAAGTTTACTTGCGCTAATGTTTCTTCAGCACCCTTTTTATCACTATGGTAGTGAACAACAATATCAAAGCCACTTTTTGCTAATTCAATAGCAATAGATCTACCAATGCCTTTACTTGATCCTGTAACTAAAACGGTATTATTCATTATATTTCCTGTCACTTATTGACATATTCTGCTGAGTCTTCTGGTTGATAAACGTTGACTTTTGCTTGTGCCAAAATTACTTCTTGCTGCTCTTCTGCCACGATAGTGCAGTCAAAAACAGACAAACCTGCGGCATCTACTAATAACTTTTCGACTTTTACTTGTAATCTTACTCCACGTTGGAAATAAGCAACATTTGGCTTGTATTTACGACTTCCTAATAAAAAGCCTAGTCTAATGCTTTTACCATTTGCTAGCTCTATCGCTCCTGCTTGGGCAGCAATAGATTGCGCCATATATTCAATACCAATATAACTGGGCACACCTTGTTGCTCAGTTTGATAAAACTCACTGTTTTCAGTTATATTTACCAACACACAAGCACTAATTTCATTAAATGAAATTAGTTTATCTACTAAGCGCATTGGCTTTCTATGCTTGATTACTTCTTCAATATCATACATATGCATTAACTAATCTGTTCGTTGGTCCGTGATAAAATTAAACTGGCATTGTTGCCACCAAAAGCATAAGAATTCGACATACAATGTTTAAGCTTCTTATTTTTAACTGTATTTTCGCTAATTAAATTAATTTCATCAATAGCGGGATCAAAGCCTTTAGAAAGACTCATTGTCGGATAACGTTTATTTTCATTAATATCGCTTAATAGTAACCAACACAAACCCGCTTCAATTGCCCCAGCAGCTCCTAAGCAATGCCCATGCAGTTGTTTGCTTGCACTACATGGCGTGGAATGATTAAACACTTGTGCTACAGCTTTAGCTTCCATGGCATCATTTTGTATGGTGCCTGTACCGTGCAAATTAATATAACTAATATCATGATCATCGATGCTAGCGCGCTCAAGGGCTGCCAACATCGCTTGGCTTGCACCTTTTCCGTCAGGATGTGGTGCTGAAATATGGTGGGCATCACTACTTTCGCCAAAGCCGGTTAACACGACTGCAGAGTCTAACTTACTCATGACAAATAACGCCGCCCCTTCTCCTATATTTATTCCACAACGTGAAGCTTGAAACGGCTGAGTATGTGTAGATGAGATAGATTCTAGCGCATTAAAACCGTTAATAGTCATTTTACATAAGCTATCAACGCCACCTGCAATCACTATATCAGCAAAGCCACTTTCGAGCAGTCGTTGACCACTAATTAATGCTTTCGCGCTAGACGTACAAGCAGTTGAAATACTATAAACACTGGCATTTGCGTCTGCCAATTTGGCAATAAATTCTGCCGTTGCACCCATTTCCTGCATCGCGTAATGATAATCTTGGTTATGTTCGCCGGTAGCTAAATAATGCTGCATCGATTGTTCACCGCTTTCAATGCCTGAAGTACTGGTACCAATAACAACAGCAATATTAACCTCACGGTTTTGTTTTTCTCTCAACGTTGACTTTACGTATGCTAATTTTTCAGCAATTTGTTCAAAGGCTAATAACGCCAACTGATTATTACGACTATTTTGATAATCACCATATTGTGCCATATCAGGCAGCTTTGCATTTACTTTACCAATAACAGTTTCAATCCCGTAGCTGTTATCAACTTGCATAAAGCGTTGTTCACCGGCTAGAAAGTTAGTTAATACGGTTTCTTTGTCTGCGCCGAGTGCGCACGCCACACCAAGCTCATTAAGGTATATAGTCATGAGTTAGTTTTCCACAATGCTTTTTTGAAGGCTTTGCTCTGGTTTTATATCCAAGTTAATTTCACCTGATAATGGCCAACGCTCTAACTCTTCTATCTCGAGTGAATAATTCCGTTTAAGATTAACCAAACGACTGATATTATCCTGTTGGTTTATTTGATAGATAACCTCATTTAGCGAACTAATCTCTCGATGGTTAATCGATATCACTGTCATTTTTGCTTGTTCTAACCCGTTTAATATATTAGCGAGTGGCCATAAAACTAGCTGTAATTCAGCCAGTATTCTTAATGGTTCAATGGCAATTTTTTTATCAAAATTCAGCGTGTTCAATTCTGTATTCCAGTCTAGGGTGAACAAGGATAAACCTTCAACCGTCATGCCTGAAACAAGTAAATGTGACTGAGTCATCTCGACTTGCATCAAAAACTGCTTTTCTTTACCTTGTTGCTTATCTTTAAGCTGCTTAACCGTAAACAAGGCCTGTATACCCGTATTCATTAATTTTTCAGGGATAGGTTGCAGAACATAAGCTATATTATCATCAAGCATAATTCGGTGAACATCATCCACCCGCACTGTGCAGCCGCTAATGATAAATACCATTAGCAGTAATAAAATATCTCGCTTAAATCGAGTTAACAAAGCATTGCTCACTTTCATTCTTAATCAGCCGCTTTACTGCAAACTAATAAGCTATGACCTAAACCAATATCGTCAATTTGTTGTTCTATTTTTAAACCACTCGCTTCAACTAGCGCAATAAATTTATCTGCCGCATACATGCGACTGTTACCATTTGCAAAACAGGTAAAATAAAGTGACGTAGCATTCAAGCTAAATGCGGCGGCATCAAATTTTTGTGCATCCCAAAACGTTTCAAGAATCAATACTCTCTGCTTTCCTGAAATGCCATTGGCTACATTGGTTAAAATCGTCTTTATTTGTGGCTCAGAGAAGCAATCTAGAAATTGGCTCATCCAATAAACATCGGCATTTTCTGCTAATACTTGTGTTGGATCTAACATGTCACATGGAAATGGTTGAAAGCGATCACTTAAACCTGCCGCTGTAATATTTTGCTGCGCTTTGGCTAACTGGGGTGGCAAATCCATAATAGTCACCTGCACTTCATTATCATGCTGTAAACACTTAGTAGCAAAGCGACCTGTGTTACCCCCAATATCAACAATACGTTTCGGTTTACTGGCAAAAACTAAGGGTAAAATTTCATCAAAGGCATGATCAGAATAAAAATGGTCAAATGCAAACCAGCTTTCCCTTGTTCTATCAGGTAATTCGGGCAAATGAGGATATAATGTTGGCCAGTCACCAAATACTTTCAGCCCTTCTGGTTTACCCGTTTTAATTGACTCAGTAAGGTTTGCCAACCCTTGATAGCCAAAATATTGGGTAAAATCAAAGTTCACAACTGACATTTCATCATGCAATAAAAAAAAGGCGACTTTCGTTAAACTGTAGCGGGATAAATTTTCCTGTTCGTTTTCGTCTTTAATTACCGTAACTAAACCACAGGTTAAGGCGAAATCTAACAATACGCTAACGCCATATTCACTCACTTTCACCGCTTCTACTATCTCATTTAATAGCACGCCTTTACGTCTATTTTTATCAATGAATTTTAAAATCCCTAAATCTTTCATCGCCGCAGTCGCTTGGAATATATAAGGGGAAAAAGCGATGTGCTGCGCCATAGACTTAGCTGCTACTGCTGATAGTTCACCCTGCTGAGGTAATTGAATCATTTTCTTACTTCCATTTTAAATTTAATTATTACTATGTTTTTTAATATAAGTTAAAGGTGTTAAATGACTTAGTAGCCATGCTAACGAAATACCCATCAAAAGTGTTAAGCCAAAGCTGCTTACGGCAGGTGTTGTACTAAACGACATCACTCCAAAAGTAAGTGCTGAAGAAAGTGCTGATAAGCTAATGGTATGGCTAATCATTCGAGTGACACCATGAACTCTGAAAAACACAACATAATCAATAGCTAAAGTAATAATAAGTAAACAAGCGAGTACATTAAATATATTTAAACTGGCTTGAAAAACTTGACTAAAGACTAAAGCAAGTCCAGCAGACACCGTAGGTACTAGCAGCATAATTAGAGCACTAGTGAAACCAAAATAGAGGCTCAAGATAAGTAAAATTACTGCGAGCGCAGGTAACGCAACTTTCAACACACTCATTCTTACTTCGCCTAATTGCATCGATAATGCTAAAGGCAAATTAACATAACTGGCATTCTCCGATTGGGTAACCTGTTGTTTCTGTATGTCTGTTAATGGTGATGTCAATAGTAAAGCTGTCCAATATTTATCTGCAACTTCCTTGATGTCTACACCCATATTTTCGGCAATAAAACTTGGTAATTGTGTTATTGGTTTAGCTTTAACTAAAGCTGATTCGATCGCGTTATCATCTAGATAAGGCGTTATTTCTTGGTAATTATCTAGTTGCCAATTCGCTTTAATTAAATCAATATTTTGTTGCTGCTCAGTTTGTGGAAGCTGCCAGTCTGTAATACTTTTCAGCGCTGCGCCTTGCAATCGTAAATTTCTAGTAAGCTGATTTGCCTCTTGCAACAAGGAATCTTTGCTATCTCCTTCTATCAGCACCATGTAAGGATAAACATTTTCACCCGTTAATTTTGCGACTTTTTTTTCTTCTTCCATTAATACAGTTGATTTAGTGTTCAAGTTGCCAATGTTATCATCAAAATTTAGCTTTGATATGCCAATAATAAAAATGAACAAGGCAACAAAAAGGTAAATAAAATGCTGCTTAGGTAAAACTGAAAATGAGGTACCTACACTATTGATAAGAATATTAGGTAACAGTAACAAAGCACTTAAGTAGGCTCCTAGCAAACCAAAACCAACAAAAACCACTACTTGATGAAGCAAATTAATGGGGGTGGTGAAGAACAGGCTATAGCCTACTATAGTAGAAACTAAAGCAATGGTTAAAGGTAAAAACACCTTGTTTCGAATACTCATGGCTGATTCTTTGGTGTGTTGACGTAAAACCAAAACATGAAAACCATAATCAACAGCGATCCCTAAAATACTGACCGCAAAAACAAATGCCAATAGATGAATGGTATCAAACCATAACGTTAACGCCGTGATACCCACTAAGAGCGCACTGCCAATTACAACCAAACACGCAATTAAAGGTGTCAGAGCCCTAAATGCTAATAAAATTATGATCATAACACCGATAAGAGAAAGTAAACCAAACAAGCTTATTTCTGATTGAGCTTGTAAGCTCGCGGCGGCTGAGTGCAAGATAAGACCTGTCATTAACACTTCACTGACATTAGCTTGCTTTGTTAAAGCCTGTTTTTTTAAGGTATGAGTGTAATCAGCCTTGATACTTTGCAGTTCTTGATAAATAGCAACCGAATCTCGAATGTTAGTGTACGCCGGTTTGATACTGACAAAAATTGGAATGTAGCTAAAGCTATCTCCCTGGAGCATAAATTCTTGTTGATTGAATTGCCAATTAGCGTTGCCTTGAGTAGTAACAAGTAATCGTTCTTTTAAAAATGCTGCTAAAGTTAGCGTTGCATCCTTTTCTAGAGACTGGCTAACAACGGGGTCTGCCCATTGATTCAATAATGAAAAGTATTCATCCGTGAGTGCTTGCGATTGTTTTTCTTGTAACGCTGTACGTAACGTTTCTTTTTGGCCTTTCGCTAAATAGCTAAAAGGCGAAGCTCCATAATAAGTAATTAATTGTTGTAATTGTGTAGAATTAAGCGGGTTACTATAAATATTTGCTAGCCAAGGTTGGTTTTGCATACGCAATCTTATTTTGCTGGCCATATCCACAGCTTGCTTTAGGTTTTGATGACCAACAAGCAATAACAATTTGTTTTGATAATTAGCGCCCAAAGCAATTGCTGCCTGATGCTTAGGTGTATTGATCTCAAGCGCAGCCAATAATCCTGCATTATATTGTTGCTCTGTTTTACTTAATTTGACTACCAAAATAGCACAGCAGACCATCACTATTAGCAACCATAAGGTTAGATGTGATTTGTTGCTAAGACCGTTTAAAAACTGAGCCAAACGTTTAATCAAAACCTTTGTCAAAATAGGCTAACTCCTCTGGGCTTAATTTTTCTGAGGATAACTGCAGTTGAATTTCGGTTTTATTCCCCTTAACTTCAATGAGTACAATTTTCGAAGGAATAGCGCTCACCGACTTTATTAATGTTGTATTTTCACTACTGGCTTTGGCTTCATTCATACAAAGGTTAATTTGCTTAAACAAATTTCGCATAGTTGCGCTGATTGGTGTCAGGGCTAAGCATAATACTTGATCATTGGTTTCATCTTGAAGTACTTTGCTAGTAAAAAATTTAGCCAACTTTTGCTCATCTACAGCGAATAACGCTAAAAAGAAGTCATTATCGAATTGAGCTTCTTTTTGCAAGTCCCCTTGCTCATCAACTTTATAAACGCCGTCATGAGCAAATAACTTCAACGAATTAACAGGTTTTTGTGTATGCCATAAAAGGCCTTTATTTGGTAGATAAACAAAACTGCCTTCGGATTTAAAAGGGCGCTTTAACGGTTTAATATTTTTACTTTGTGAGAACGAGCCTTTCATTGGCTTCAGGTTTGTTTTTTGTGCTGCAGTCTTTATTTCAACCGCGCTAGTGGTAAATGAAATACAGAGCATACTGATAACAAAAAGTAATACCTGTTGTACACTCACTGTTTTTATACTCGAAATTTTCATCTTTAATTACCTTGCAATGCAACTAAACAGGGTCGCAATTTTTCTATTAAAATCACCGGTGACTCTAGTTGTAACTCGTTAGAATCAATAGCTACGGCAGCCTGTACTGTATAGCCTTTTGTTAATTTTGCACCGGTTACTTTATCAGTAATCAAATAGTTAATTTTAATTCTATGCTCATATTCAACCAAAGACGCAGACACAGTGATCACTTGTGTGAACTTTGCCGAGCCAACATATTTCAATCGCATATCGACAATGGGCCACATATAACCTGATGCCACCATATCAGCGTAATCGTAATTAAATAATCGCAACAACTGACAACGGGCAACCTCGAAATACCGTGGGTAATTACCATGCCAAACGACATTCATCGGATCACAGTCATGAAACGGAATTTCAATATCAACCGAGGTAGTTAAGTGCTTTTGCTTAGCTGAGATTAAATCACTCATAAAGAGACCAGCGTTGTTCCTGTATATGTGTCACAGTTGCTCTTAATACACCTTCAAGAGGCCTATCTTCTGTCACTAGTTCAAAAAAATCGCCAATATCGGCTAACATAGCAGACACAGGTGCAGACAGCGTATCATGCTTCAATTCATTTTGTTGAATACGTAGAGTAACCGCTTGATAACTTGCTAGAAGCGTAGCTGCAACAACCTGTTCCGTTAACTGTAAAACCCGTAAACAATCACGTGCCGCGATAGTGCCCATGCTGACCTTATCTTGATTATGACATTCAGTAGAGCGAGAAAATACACTCGCTGGCATAGTGAGTTTTAATGCTTCAGCCGTCCAAGCCGATGCGCCAATTTGCACTGCTTTAAAGCCATGATTAATAGCGATACGATCTGGCGTGGCTGCAGATAAATTAGCGGGTAAACCATTGTTGTATTTTACATCAACTAAACTTGCCATTTGCCTATCAAGTAAATCAGAAATATTGGCGACTGCCGTTTTCATACTGTCCATTGCCATGGCAATATGGCCACCATAGAAATGTCCTCCGTGCAGAACATGTTCGCCAACCCCGTCAATTATAGGATTGTCATTCGCACTGTTTAGTTCATTTTCGATAAATTGCCTTAACCAAGGCAATGAGTCAGCAAGTACACCAATAACATGGGGTGCACAGCGTATTGAATACCTGTCTTGCAAACGGTGTGAATTTCTAGGGTGGTGATGGTGATGTAAATCGTGTTGGATCCAAGAAGCAACCTCAGCTTGACCTTGATGAGGTTTTACCGAAAATAAAATATCATCAAAGTGATTACTGTTACCTTTTAAAGCCAAGCTACTTAACGCAGTAATACGCGCACTTAATTTGGTTAAATAAGCTGCCCTATCATAAGCTTGGCAGGCTAAAGCAGTCATTACTGCCGTGCCATTCATTATTGCCAAACCCTCTTTAGGACGCAACGTTATGGGATTAAGTTTTTCATTCGCTAATGCTACTTTTGCAGCAACCTTTTTGTCTTGATAATACACATCACGCTCACCACAAAGGGCAGCAGCAACATAAGACAGTGGTGTTAAATCGCCACTAGCGCCAACTGAGCCTTCTTGGGGGATTACCGGAATAATATTGTTATTTAAAAACGCAGTTATTTGCTTTAATAATGGCCAACTAACACCCGAATATCCACGGCTCAATGAAGCTAAGCGGGTCGCTAAAATTGCACGGCCTTGCTCTGGTGTAAAGTAATCACCTAGGCCACAACCATGAAAACGAGTTAAGTGTAGTGGCAACTCATTCGCTAACTCTGCTGGGATCTCTACTGTACATGACTCGCCATACCCAGTGGTTACACCATAAATGACGCCATCTTCTTTTAATAGCGCATCTAAAAACGCAACGCCGGCATCAATTTTTTTAGTAAATTCATTATCATTAGAAAGTGCTACTTGGCGCTTATTTTTAGCAATGGCAACTATATTTTCTATGGTTAATGCTTGTGCCCCAAAAATAGTGGTGGCATTTTCTTCTAACATATCTACATCCTGCTTGTTATTCTTTCTTCTTACTATTGTCTTGCTGCCAAAAATCAAAAAAATTAAACCATTGCAATGGATATTGTGCGCAATATTTCTCTAGGGTTTTAGCATATTTATTGACTAGTTTGGTTAACTCTATTTCACGTGTTTTTCTGGTCCATTGAACACCGGACGATAGCTCTTCAAAAATTAGATTATAGGTGGTTTTGTTTTTATCATTAGACTTTAAACAAAACATCATCAACACTGGGCATTGCAAAATTCCAGCAAGCACAAAGGGCCCTTGAGAAAAAGGCGCTTGTTCTCCTAAAAAGTCACTGTAAATAACACGGCCTGCGACAGTGGTCGAGGTTCTATCACCAGCAATAACTACATATTCTCCATGTTCTATTTTATTTTGCAACATGATAGCAAGATCTGGCCCCATTTCTGTGACTTCAATTAAATTAACCTTTACTTCGCCATGTAAACTATTAATAAAATCATTAAATTTTTGTGCATGTTCAGTGAAAACTAAAACGTTAAAGCAAGCGTTAGTGTTGTCATTGGCAAGGGCGCGGCATATTTCTAAATTACCTAAATGTGAACCTATAATCAATGCACCCTTTTTTTCCAATGCTAAGGGTTCAAATACAGAATAATTAACATGATTAATAGAAGCCATGGTGATATTACCTAACCAAACATCAACCTTATCTAAAGCAGCAAACCCCATTGCTAAGAAATGCCTAAAGCTCGTCCATAGACTTGGTTTTTGAGGTAAGTAACCTAATTGGTGCATTTTATTGAGGTATTTTTGAGATGCGACTCGCGTTGTTCTTCCACTAATGAAAAAATAAAAAATTACTGGGTATAGGCATACCACCGCAAGATAACGCCCACCATATTGATAGAGCACGAATAGTGCTTTTAAACCCAATAATGAGCCTCGTTCACGCATTAATGACCAATGACTAGCTTTTGTCATTTTTAACGTCTTGTTTTGCGATGTCCACTATTGTCATATCTTTTGATCTAAATAATCGATGCGAGAGTATATAAGGCAACCGCACTAGCATGCCTATAACTAAACGAGTATGTAGCCAACTAATAAGAACATTATCATGCAAGGCTCTAAAATGAGATTGACCATCTTGAGGATAATCAACCTTGGTTGGAATAAATTTAATATTAATATTACGCCAAAAAAGTCGTACCATTATTTCAATATCAAAATCCATCCGTTTTCCTAAACTCACTTGTTTTATTAACTGACAAGTTGCTTCTAAAGGATAAACCCGAAAGCCACACATAGTGTCTTTGACTTGCAGCGAAAGCGTTTCTATATGTACCCAAAAGTGTGTTATAGAACGCCCCCATAAACGACCTTTGGGAATACTTTCATCATATATAGGTTGTCCGCTTATCAATGCATCAGGGTATTCGTCAGACAAATCAAGCATTAAAGTTATATCACTTAGATCGTGTTGACCATCAGCATCTACTTGCAATGCGTGGCTATAACCCAACTTGCGTGCGGTCAATAAACCTGTGATCACAGCACCGCCTTTACCTTGATTTTCACCATGAGTAACGAGGTGAATATCATCATTGTCATCACTAATTTCATGCAGCACTTTGCGATGTACTTCAGCACTTGCATCGTCAACAATAATAACCGCTAAATTTTGCGCTAATAAGGCACCGCTTATTTCTGCCAACTTAGCACTGTGGTTAAAGCTTGGTATGACAGCACAACAATGATTGCCTGTAATCATTAAACCAATTCCACTCGCGCTGAGGAAAATTTGTCATCGCCACTGCTGTAGTTAAAAGTAAATTTTTTCGGTGACTTTTTAACTATTTCCAGCTGTACTTTAATTTCAGGCAGCAGTAGTTTTTGAAATTTCAATACACTAACATCAAAAACATCGCCTTGCATCGCCAAATATTCTCTCGCAAAAACAACAGCCCAATCTAATTGCACAACGCCCGGTACAACCGAAACATCATCAAAGTGCCCCTTAAAACACCTTAAATCGGCATTTATCGTCAAATCCAACAACACACTTTCACTATGTTGCACTATCGAGTTAACACTAGGGAGCAACCTTTCCACGTTACTATTCATTAAATTAGGCTCATTAAATTCATTGCTCTACTTAAAAAGGTTCGCTATTTCTGTTTTCACTAATTTCCCTTGGCTATTAAAGGGCAATTGTTGCACAAAACGCCATTTCCTAGGTAATAATGAAGGTTCAAACAGTGATAATAACGTTTGTTTGCATTCATTAACCAAGGCTTTTTTTTGCACTGTATTATCAGGCACTGGGCAGTATTCTTCCAATTCTATCACAGCCACTAATGAGGCTTTACACTTTGGTGTATCTAATATAAAACAATGGCATGCGCTGACTTTGGCCAAACGACTTAATTCGTTTTCCATTTCATCAAGAGATAGTCTTTTTTCATGCAATTTAATGATGCGATCAACACGCCCTAGCAAACTGAAAAAACGGCCATTAAGCTCGACTCTATCATCAGTTTGATAGGTTTCACCTTTAGCTAAGAAATCAGATGTTAGCACCAAAGTATTATCTTCAGATAAAGCTGCTTGATGCTCAGGAAATAATTGCCATTGAACGTTCTCGCCTTGTCGTCGCCAAGCAATACCACCCGTTTCAGTGCTACCATAAATTTCAGTAATCGCTTGCTGGTTTGATGTTAAAAAGTCATCGGCAACACTTGCGGTTAGTGCACCGCCCGAGCAAAATAGGTCACTAATACTTGCAATAGCTTGAGCTGAAAATTGTTTACAAGTACGCGCTAAATAACTTGGACTCGAAATAAAAACAATATTATTAAATGCTTGGCAATAGTGCTCAACTTGTTCTGGGTACTCAATTGTTTCACAAATGATTTGTTTGTTGGTAAACACAGGCCAGATTAATTTAAACAATAAGCCGTAGATATGCTTATGAGTAACGGTTGAAAGCACACAAGCTTGCTTTTGTGGGTGAACACTTTGCGATTGAGCAAATAAGCCCTGCAAACATACAACTTCATTGGCTAACTGATACCAATATTTTTTAATCGCTTTCGCTTCACCCGTTGAACCCGAGGTAAACAAAGTGATGCAAATATTTTCATCAATCGTTAAGTTGGCCGAGGTGGGTGCTTCATTATTTACATTATCGTCATTAGCCCGAGAAAATCGCGGTAACAATGGCTCAAGGTGTTCATTTTCAGAGGTAGTATTGAACACGCTAATATCTGCAAACTCTGCCGCTTGTTTAAAGCGTTCATATTGATTGCTTTGAGCTAAGACAATATTTTTATTTGCCAGTAATAGCGCAAAAAAATATTGGCTATATATGTAAAAATCATCTTGATATAGTAGCCAATTACGCTCGCTATAACCCTTGATTTCTTGAGAAAGCGCTATACATTCTTTGGCCCATTGTTGACCTGAAGTTTTCTTTTCTCCACAAATAAAGACACTTTGGTTATGAAGAGGAAAAGAATATGCATCAGTTATCATTAAGTTTTTGCACCCTTAATCTCACCAAATACTCTCCTGAAAAAAGTAATGCCATTAAAATATAGGCGACCAAGCCATTATAAAGCGTCCAGATTTGCAAACTACTAAAGAGCGCCGTATAACAAGCAATCAAACCATTAACTATGAAAAAGCCTAACCAGACTTTAGTCACCTTACGCGTGTATACCAACGCATGAGGGGGTAAATCAGCTTGAGTTAATCGAGCTAAACGCTCAATTATTGGCGGAGGGTTAACTAATGAATAGGAAAAAACCAAGGCTAACGCACTATTGATAATAACGGGATAAAATAACAAACCAATATCAGCTTCAAAAATAAAGCTAAACAATAAGAAAACTAACACCACAAGTGAAATAATCTTACTCGCTGCTGGCCCGAGTAACTGACCATTTTTAGGCTTAGTTATGTTATTGCTGTTTTTTTTCAAATTTGTTTTCAAGGCAAATAAACGCAACAAAAATAAGATCAATAAAGTAAAACTTACCCATCGAACAGAAAATTCAGCCAAACCATAAAACACCACTAAGGGGTACAAAATAGTTAGCAGGGTAAGGAATATTTTCATCACAAGCGTATTATCACGACGTATAGGTTTTAGCCAAACGTAAAAAGTTAAGCTAGCGCAGTAAGATCAGCTAAAGCATTTACAATATCGGCAACTGTACGAACTTGTTTAAATGACTCAGGGGCTATTTTCTTACCTGTGATCTCACGTAAACGAACCACCAAATCTACCGCGTCAATGCTGTCTAAATCTAGCTCTTCGTATAATTTAGCATCTAAATGAATATCTTCTGCTGGTATTTCAAATTCATCAACCAAGAGTTCAGTTAACATTGTCATTATTTCTTCTTTACTTTGCATGGTGTTCTCAGTACTAATTTTGTTCGATAAATTGAACTAGGTTATTAATAGAATAAAAGTGTTCTTTAGTTTTCTCTGAATTAGCTTCAATTTTCACATCGAAAGTTTTCTTGATTGCTAAACCTAGCTCTAGGGCATCAATAGAATCTAAGCCTAAACCTTCACCAAATAAAGGTTCGTCATCGACAATATCTTCTGGTGATATATCTTCTAAATCGAGAGTTTCGATGATTAATGATTTCAAAATTGTTCGAGTATCAGCCATTTAGTTCTAATTCCTTACAAAAATATTGCTGTGTTTCACGGGTCAAAGCACGCACAGCTAATGAAGTGTTAGTGTTGTTAAAGTACTTACTATTGTCTATTGGCGCTTGTGCGGTCAAAGTTATCACTACCTTTTTATGGGGCACATCATACCACGATTCTTTTTTAGTTAATGTACTTGGGATCACAGAAATAAGTATAGGCTGATAATTAGCTTGGCAACGAATAGCTATATTAGCTGCTCCCCGTTTAAAAACTAGCGACTGACCATTAACACTTCGTGTTCCTTCAGGAAATACTACAATATTACAACCCGACGCTAAGCTTCTTTTACAGTCATGGAAAAGTTGTTCTGAGTTATCGTTATTAATGTAACCGACCCTTTTTACCACACCACTTAAGAAAGGGTTTTTAAACAAAGCGGTCTTAACCACGCAATCCGCGTTAGGTAAGTAAGCAATAATGAGAATAACGTCAATAAGTGAGGGGTGATTTGCAATAACCACTTGTTCACGCATATGACTAAGTTGTTCAAAATTTTCTAACTTTACATTTAGCACACCAAAAAATTTCATTATCAAGACAAAAAAGGCGAAAGCTTTATGTATGGTAAAACGCGCAATTTTCTTACGTCTGGTTTTATCCTTTATCAATAAAGTTTGTAACGGAAAAATTATCGATGAAATAAAGAGCGCTCCTAGGCCAAAACTAAGGAAACAGAGCGCTGTAGCGAACAAACGCCAGTAATAATTCATTCGTTGCATGCAGTAAAATTCAAATAAAGCGAATGGCGTTTATTTTTCATTAATTGTTGCTGCTGTAAATAAAATAACCGAATAAAGTCTAGGCTAATATCAGCTGATAATTGTTCTTCACATTCAATATTTTGATGGTTTAACGAAAAATCAATGGCTGCTAAATTATCTCGACTCCTTTCACTTGAGAGCAACATCGTAATGCAGCGAGCTGGCTTGAACTTTTCAAATTGGCGATATTCTTCAGGTACATCAAAATCACAATAGCTATAAAGAACTGAGGTACTTTCTTGCTGAGAATCTTGCTGAGATTGCATTGCGGCTTCAATTAAACCTTCAACAAAAGTATTACTGCCCGCACTTATGGTGGTGGTAGGTGCGCTATTATCTGTTGCTATACTAAATAATCCTGTCGTCGCATTATGTACTGACAAAGCGAACTGAGTGGGTGATAAGTCTTCACCTAAGGCGGCATCCTTAATTAGAGTAACTGTTTTAGCCAAGTCACCATGCTGAGATGCAAAAATTAATGGCAAATTATGAGTTAACGCATGAGGAAAATCCAAGCAATGCAATACGACCTTACTAAATGGGCTCAACCTTCTCAACTGTCCTTTAGGATAGTATTGAGGTTTAGGTGGGACAAAGTTTTTGGGTAAACTAAAGTTGTCATTTGCCCATAAGGTTAGCGTGGCTGTATCATCTACACCCTGTAACCACACTTTAAAATTATTGATATAAACTTTCATTGTCATTTATTACAGCTTTTAGGCTATGATTTAGCATCCATTTTCTATGGTGCGTATTTTAACAAAGTGCCATTTGTTCTACAAACTCAGTTTTCAACGCTATGAAATATAATGTTTATACATTTACTGTCTTTAATCAGCCACTTTACGTTGCTGAACTAATTCAATTTGATAAAAACGAAGTCTCTTATAAAAAGTTCTTAAGCGTCGAAGAATTAACCATATTAGCAAAGCGTAAGCATAAACAAGCAGAGTTTATTTTTAGTCGTTATATCATTAAAAAAGTATCGAAGATGAGTGACAAACAAGTAAGGCTAACAACAATAAAATATTGTGATTCAATGAAAACCGCAGGTATTTTTCAACAGAAGATGCTTAAACAAAAGTTATCATTAAGTCATAGTGGTAAGTTTGTCGCTTTTTGCTTCTGTTCCCTTAACGACAGTATTGGCGTTGATATAGAAACCATTACCAATAGAGATCCTAAACCACTCATTAATGAATTTTTCTGTAATGATGACCAACAACTAATTCGAGCCGCAAATAACCCTACTGCACATTTCTATCAATTATGGACAGAAAAAGAGGCGGTTGCAAAATTAACAAACACCTCTATTTTTACGCTATTGGCTAGATCATCTGCCGAACTAAATAATAATTATCATCTAGAAAGTATTAATCATGATGATTTTATCGCTAGCGTTGCTGTCAATAATAATGATTAATCCTTATAACTTTCTTCAACCAACCCTGTTTGAATTAATCGTTCTATATAGATAACCCAGTTATTGTAGTTTTTATGTATAGTGTTATTTTGGGCATCATATTTTAAATTGGCGCTATCAACATAGTTAATAGAATATCGGTTAGCATCAAATGAAATTTCAATTTTTGCAGTATGAGAACGCACCATAATTTCAGCTAAAATAATACCATTTGCATTGGCTTTTACTTGCCAGCCCTTTTGTACTAACGCCTTTACTATGTTTTTTTCAACTTGCTTTGCCGTAAGGCCTACAGGAACATTTGAATCTTCTACGTTATAAACAGGTGTTGAGTTACATGCCGCTAAAAACAAAGCAGAAAGTAAGACGAAAAATATTTTTTTCATGTTAAGTCCGATTTAATAAATTATTGCTGTTTATTGTAATGTTTTTATATACTAGAGTTCCATAGTTATTCTCATACTAATAAGGAAATAAAATGAAAAAACTAACTTTAGCACTAACACTACTTGCAAGTATCGCCGCCAGTTCAGCTCATGCCCGTGATGATGTAGGTAAATATTCTATTGCCAAATTACTAGAAACATCAAAAGCCAAAGAAGCTTTATTAGATATCCCTTTATATTTCGCCACTCAAAAGCATAAATCTGTTGCTAAAACCTACGGTGAAGTATCTACCAATAAAAAAACCAATGCCTTTATGAAGTCTGATACTGAAGCATGTGAATGGGTGATGTTAAGCGCCTTAAAAGCATTACAAGAGCGAGCAATACGCGAAAATATGGACGCAGTAGTTAATATTGAATCTAATTATAAGAAACGTCATTTTGCCAGTGAAACTGAATTTGAATGTGGTGCTGGAGCTATTATGGCCGGTGTTGCTTTAAAGGGTACCTTAGTTAAGTTCAACTAACTAAAGATTATATACATAAGCAACACAGTCAAGTATTGTGTTGCTTTCTTCTTATTACAACATCATCTAAAACTATCATTAATGCCAGATAACACTCGATTACCTGGGCAAAGGGCATCTTGATTCAATTTATTTAAAGGTGTGTCATTGGTGTTGTTAATTTCATGAAAATCACTGGCAGTGGGCTCTAAATAAAAAAGCCCTGTTAAAATTTTTCCTTCCTGCTTATTTTTTTCAATGTCCATAATGGCTTGGCTAGCGTTAGTGCTATCGTATTCTTGCGTTAATTTTTGAATACGCATTATTGAGCCATCATGCAAGCAAACATCTTCACATTCACCTTTTTCACCACTACTAGTTATTTCTGTTTTTACTGGAACAAAATCTGCAACGGCACCTGTAGTGACATGATCATGAACATAGTCATATGAACGCGTTGAACCAGCATGGTTGTTAAAAGTGACACACGGAGAGATAATATCAATAAAAGCGAAACCTTTATGGCTCATAGCAGCCTTTAATAACGGCACAAGTTGTTGTTTATCTCCAGAAAAACTACGAGCAACAAAACTAGCACCTAATTGCAGTGCCATTACACACAAATCAATATCGGTAAATAAACTTAACTCACCAGCTTTATTTTTTACACCCTTGTCTGCTGTTGCGGCTAACTGCCCTTTAGTTAAACCATATACACCATTGTTTGCAACCATATATACCATATTTAATTGCCTACGAACCACATGAGCAAATTGTCCGAAACCAATGGAGGCACTATCACCATCACCCGACATGGCTAAATAAAGTAGATCTTGATTTGCTAAATTAGCACCCGTGGCAACAGAAGGCATTCTGCCATGTACTGAATTAAAACCATGAGCTTTATTAAGAAAATAGTTTGGCGCTTTAGAGGAGCAGCCAATGCCTGATATTTTAGCAACCCTATGTGGCTCTATAGATAATTCATGACAAGCCTGCACTATTGCAGATGTTATGGCGTCATGACCACAGCCTGCACATAAAGTTGATAACGCGCCTTCGTAATCCCGATACGTTAAGCCCAAGTCATTTACAGGAAGGCGTGGGTGACGAAACTTTGATTTTATAAAACTCATGTGTATAACTCCCCTAACCTGTCTTTTTATTTTTTTGGCTTGTGGCCAATTGCGTTAATACTGCCTGCACAATAAAGTTACTTGTTACTGGTAAACCATCAAATTGTAAAATACTGGCCAATATGTTTGGATCTATTTGCAATTCATTGACCAATAAGCTTTTCATCTGCGCATCTCTGTTTTGTTCAATAACAAAGACTTGCTTATTGTTTAAAGAGTGCTCTTCAATAAACTGTTCAATATTTTGATGAAAAGGAAAGGCTTTAATTCGCAAGCTATCTGCTGTTATTCCCTGCTCTTTTAGCTGCTCAATAGCTTCGTCAATAGGATGGCTTGTTGTACCAAAAAAGATCAGACCTAACTGTGCTTTTTTCTTGCCTTGTTTGACTTCTGGTTCAGGTAAAAAGTTAACTGCATTTATAAATTTCTTCGATAGCCGCTCCATATTATCAACATAGTCAGCCGCTTTTTCTGTATAACCCGCAAAATGGTTTCGTGAAGTTCCACGGTTAAAATAAGCCCCTTTATCTGGGTGAGTGCCCGGTAAAGTTCGATAACAAATGCCATCATCATCTACATCTAAGTAACGTCCAAATACTTCAACTTCGTCAAGCTGCTGAGCAGATAACACTTTCCCTTTTTGAAAAACTTTATCTTCTTGCCAAGAAAACTCCTCAGTTAAATGATCATTCATTCCTAAATCTAGATCACTCATGAGAATAACAGGGGTTTGTAATTGTTCCGCTATATCAAATGCTTGGGCACTTAACTCAAAACACTCACTTGGGCTTTCAGGAAAAAGCAACACTTGTTTAGTATCTCCATGAGAAGCATATGCACAAGCGATAATGTCTGATTGTTGGGTTCGTGTTGGCATGCCTGTTGAAGGACCTGAACGTTGAACGTTCACTAACACCATAGGTATTTCAGTAAAATAGGCTAAGCCTAAAAACTCTGTCATTAAGGAAACACCTGGCCCAGATGTGGCAGTAAATGCTCTCGCGCCATTCCAGCCTGCGCCAATAGCAACACCGATAGCCGCTAATTCATCTTCAACTTGCACTATGGCATAATTATTTTTACCTGTAGCAGGGTCAATTCTTAAGCGGTGGCAATAACTGGCAAATTTTTCAATAACTGAGGTTGAAGGAGTTATCGGATACCATCCGACCACTGTTGCCCCACCAAAAACAGCCCCAAGCCCTGTGGCAGTGTTTCCATCAACCAATATACGGTTGTTCACTAAATCGCGAGTTTCGACTCTTATAGATAACGGACAAAGGAAGTGTTCTTTCGCATATTGATGGCCAAGTTCCAATGCATATACATTGGGCGTTATCAGTTTTTCTTTGCCTTTAAATTGATCTCGCACCAAGCCTTTTAGTAAGGTGAAATCCATGTTCAATAACGCCGCTAATGCACCAACATAAATAACATTTTTAAATAACTGTCGCTGCCTTGGGTCGCTATATTCCTTTAAACAAATATTAGATATTGGCATGCCAATATAATTTATATCTGCTCGAATTTGACTCTCTTGCAAAGCTCGACTTGAGTCATAAAGTAAATAACCACCTGCTTTAACACTATCAATATCATCATCAAGACTTTGCGCGTTCATGGCAACAACCATTTCTGACTTGCCACCTCGCCTGCCTAAATGATTTTTTTCAGAAATTCTAACTTCATACCAAGTGGGCATGCCTTGTATATTTGATGGGAATATATTTTTAGCACTTACTGGAATGCCCATTCTTAAAATAGCTTTAGCAAACATATTATTAGCACTGGCAGAGCCTGTGCCGTTAGTATTGGCAAAGCGTACAACAAATTCATTCACCAATAAGTTTTCAGAAGTATTATTATCACCGGCTTCTGTATCCGTATTCATTGCCATAGTCGTCATAAATTCTTCCCTTGCTGATCTTAGCCTTATATTGGTATTACTTTATTGTGGCATTAATATTATTAATCAGTAGCTTCTTCATGTCCCAAGCACCAGTTGGGCAACGTTCTGCACATAATCCGCAATGCAAACAAACATCTTCATCTTTCACCATTATATGGCCTGTTTTTAAGGGTTCAGATACCAGTAAACTTTGTTCGTTGTTTAAGTCTGATACTCGAAACTGTTTAACCATTTGTTCATCGTCACTCTCTTCTTCAACAAAATTAATGCAATCCATTGGACAAACATCTTCACAAGCAGAGCATTCGATACAAGTACTCTCAGTAAATACCGTATGTACATCACAATTTAAACAGCGACTAGCTTCTTCTAAGGCAAGCTTTTCATCAAAACCTAATTCAACTTCACTGGTCAATGTTTTAACAGCTTCATTCCACGAAATATGAGGGACTGCATTACGCTGCTGATGATCAATACCACTTTGATAACTCCATTCATGAATGCCCATTTTTTGGCTGACTAAATTAAAACTAGTGTCTGATCTATCTTCAATCGGGTCGGCATTTTGACAAAATAGATCGATAGAAATTGCCGCTTGATGACCATTGGCAACCGCAGTGATAATATTTTTAGGACCAAAAGCTGCATCACCACCAAAAAACACATTAGGTAAACTCGATTGCAATGATTTACTGTTTACTTTCGGGCTATCCCATTGGTTAAATTTAATGCCTATATCTCGTTCAATCCAATCAAAAACAGTATCTTGTCCAACGGCAACCAACACTTGCTCACATTCTACTAATAAGGTTTCACCCGTAGCTTCTAGACTACGATTACCAACTTTGTCATAAACAGATTCTACCTGTTCAAACAGCACTGCCACTAGCTTGCCACTTTCAATTTTATATTCGAGCGGATTGTAATTAGGCAATATAGAAATGCCTTCTGCTGCCGCATCTTCTTTTTCCCAGGGTGATGCCTTCATGGCCTCAAAGCTTGAACGCACCAAAACCGTAACTTCTTCAGCACCCAGTCGTTTAGCTGTTCGACAACAGTCCATTGCAGTATTACCCCCACCTAGCACAACCACTTTTTTAGGCGCAGGATTTTCATCATCATATTTAAGGTGTTCAAAAGAGACCTTAGCCAGCCAATTAATACCGGTGTCTATTTGAGGGTTAGTTGATTCAGGGTCAAGTTGATCGTGACCAGGGATTTTCAACCATCGGCCACTCGGAGCCCCAGTGCCAACAAATATCGCATCAAAATGTGCTTGCAACAATTTATCAAGCGAGGTGACTTCTTCGCCAAAATGACATTCCAAGCCCATATTAATAATGTAATTAAGCTCTTCATCAAGCACAGTTTCAGGTAATCGAAATGCTGGGATTTGACTACGCATCATGCCACCCGCTTTTTCATCACGCTCAAACATAACCACATCGTAACCCAGAGGCAGTAAATCTCTCGCAACAGTCATGGATGCTGGCCCTGCACCTATTAACGCAATGCGTTTGCCATTTTTCTTACGAGGAATTTTGGGGAGAAACGACGTGATATCTTCTTTATTATCAGCAGCAACACGTTTTAATCGACAAATCGCAACAGGTGTTTCTTCAACACGACCACGACGACAAGCAGGCTCGCATGGCCTATCGCACACTCTTCCTAAAATGCCAGGGAAAACATTAGACTCCCAATTAATAAGGTAAGCATCGGTATAGCGCTTTTCGGCAATTAAACGAATATATTCTGGAACGGGTGTATGAGCGGGACAAGCTTGTTGGCAGTCAACTACCTTAAGAAAGTGTTGGTAATTACTGGTATCAGTTTTCTTCAAAGTTAACTCCTTTTAAATAGAAAGGTCTTATTTGAAACAACTACTACTTTTATTTAAACAACTTCAAAATACGAGTGTATAACTGCTTGAGGTTATTTGTATATATTCTAATCTAATCTATTTAGTGTACCTTGTTAACTAGTAAATATAATTAATACCTTAGTACTAATTATATTACTATTTTTCGAAGTAAATTTTAGCTTGTTCAGTAACTTTTGGGGCTAACAATACGGTTGAAATCATGGTTGGGATGGCCATTAACGCATACATAATATCAATTAAATTAATCACTAACGCGAGTGATGACACTGCACCAATAATAATCAAGCAAAGATAAAACCAAACGTAGGCCTGTTCAAAGCGTTTTCCTAATAAAAATTCCGCACATTTACTACCATAATACCAAAAAGTTAACACTGTACTGGTGCTGAGAAAAAACACTACTAAGGTAAGAAGGTAACCACCCACATTTGGGAACGCTTGTTCAAATACTTGCGCTGTTAAACTAACACCCGTTAATTGGAGATCTCCAACATCAGTCACCAAAATTGCTAAAGCGGTACAGGTACATACTAGCAATGTATCAACAATTGGCCCTAACGTAGCGACCAGACCTTCACGTGTTGGCTCATTTGTTTTTGCCGCGCCATGCGCCATTGACTCGGTGCCAATACCTGCTTCATTAGAAAATGCGCCTCGTTGCACGCCGATTAAAACCACTGAACCAATAAAACCACCAGCAACGGAACTACCACTAAATGCGCCAACAAATATTGAAGCAAAAGCGCTTGGGATAGCAGAAAAGTTCATCGCTAATACCCCTAGTGTTAAGAGAAAATAACAAATAACCATCATGGGAATTACACGACTAGTAATTTTGGCTAAACGTTCAAGTTTGCCCATAACTATATAGGTAATTAAAAAGCAAAGTAATAAACCGGCAGTCAAGTCAAAATTGAAATGATCATTGGCTGTGGCTAGGCCATGAGGAATAGCAATAAAATCTCGTAAAACTTGCACTAATTGATTTATTTGAAAAATAGGTAACGCACCAAACATGCCACCCAAACAAAATAACCAAGCTAAAGGTAACCATTTTTTACCTAAACCTTCACGAATAACATACATGGGGCCACCTTGAATGCGGCCACTGCGATCTAAACCTCGATATTTAACAGCCAAAGTTGCGGTATAAAATTTAGTCGCTATACCTACAATGGCTGTTACCCACATCCAAAAAATAGCGCCCGCTCCACCAACTGTAATAGCAACAGCGACTCCGGCAATATTTCCTAAACCTAAAGTTCCCGATAACGCCACCATTAACGCTTGAAAGTGAGTTAGTTCACCTTCTGCCTTCTCTTCCTTAGAAGCTTTACCCGAGGTAATATCAATGGCATGCATTAAGTAGCGATAGGGTAAAAGACGACTGTGAAAGACAAAAAACAGTCCTCCACCAACGAGTAAAATAACGAGAGGTAAGCCCCACATAAAGGCGGCAACTTGTCCAAGGACATTGGTCAATTCATTCATAAATACTAATTCACTACCTGAGCCTATTGCCCTTTACTACTTTACTGGATAGGTTTCTCGTTATAACAACAAGCTCTGCTCTATTTTATTATACTCATCAGCAGCATTAATTAATGAGTTAGCTGTTAAATTAGGCACACCGTATACTATTGTTCTAACATCATATTCGGTTTTAACGTGGTTTAATAGTAAATCAAAATCGCCATCGCCAGAAAGCAGCACAATTGTATCAATATTTTTATCTACTGCCGCCCTCATTACATCTATCGTAATACCAACATCCCAATCACCTTTAGCGGAACCGTCACTGCGTTGAATGAAAGGCTTTAACTTAACATCAAAACCAATATGCTTTAGTGCCTTTTGAAATTTATGTTGTTGATCATCACTACGCTGAATCGCATAGGCATTTGCTAAGACTATATCCCCTTTAGCCATCAATTCTTGCCACAATAAACGATAATTGAATTGTCGTTGATAAGCGTCTCTAGTAGTATAATAAATGTTTTGAACATCAACAAAAACAGCAATTCGATTTAACTTATTGATTTTATTTTCCTTTTAACCACTACAAATAGGCCGTTTTTGCTTTGGGTATACTTATGGGTATACTCCTGACGGTTTCCATGCTTTATTTTGGTTTGGTTAGCTTTGTGTCGGTTCATTAAAATATACGCGAAAAAAAAGGCGATTGCTCGCCTTTCTGTATTTTGCCTTTTTAGACTTCCGGTTCTGGTACCGGTTCTTCTTTTGGCGGATTTGCTATATTGCCAGAATCGTTCGAGCTTGAATTGTTCGCCTCGTTCGCTTCTTGGTGATTATCTATGTCACCGCCGGCCTTATCTCCACCAACCGTTTCATGTTCTTCCTGGTGCGAGTTGTTGCTGTCGTAGTTCCGTTCATCGATTAGCATTTGTTCCGTTTTGAATAATGATCTAAACCGAGCCCCGTAAATCGTTTTTAAGCACTTATAAAAGTAAACATTGTCCTGACTAATTTGCTTGATATGTTGAGCCTTTTTAAACCTTGAAAATTGGTAATCCCTTAATGCTCCCCAAACAATAATATTAAAAATACCAACAACCACGAAAGAAATAACCCATAGATAAATTGGACTTTCAAAATAAAACAATACTTGAACCAAAGCATAGTAGATGGCTACAGAGATAAGAAGGCGAAGCGTTTGTGGTTTAGGCACTGTTTCATCAAAAATTACTCTTAAAGGAACTTCTTTAACTTGATTGTCTGAACTAATTTCTGGCTCCATAGTGCGATCTCAACATAACGCCTTGCTAAGCGGCGTAAAACAGTTGGCTATAATTAGTGAGGAACGAACGACAGCCAACTGTTAGACGCCCGTTTGAGCAACTTGTTAGAGGAACTACTCTCCGACAAAGCTATCCATTTGTTTAGTTTTTAATTGTTCAAGCCACGAATTTTTACTTTCCATGACCTCGGTAAAATGTTGAACGGTTTGACACAGCCAGCTGTTTTTCTCTGTTTGAAGTTCTTATTATATTTACTTATTTGTTGCATCTCTAATATGTTTTTTTAGCGATTCAACTTGATCGTCACATTGTTTTTTCTGCTTACCTATCATTTCAGAGCACTTTTTATCCGAAGTATAATAATCGTAGCTTTTAGCTGCGATCATACCTAAACAGACAGGATCAATAGATTCGCAACCAGCATCATGATCCCTAGGATCCGAGCTGCATCCAATTAACCCAATAGCTAAAGAGGTTGAAAGTATTTTGATGAATGACATAAATTTAGTCCTTTAAATATAACGCCTCATTAAGAGGATAAAAATTGTTTACTAAAATAAGCGACGCAGGAGCATAAATCGACTGTTATGTCCTTGTTCATTTGCTTGATATGTTTACGTTACTTACAAATCTCCTGATGATAACTTTTTATTTGCATCAGACTCTTCAATTAAACCGAATAATAAATCAATCATAGTTTCAATTCGTTTTACATCACTACCAAATTTATCTGTGTCTAACGTATTAGGGGCTATAAATGTAACTTCACCTACCAATTGCTTATTTTTATAAGCCTTAATTTTGGCATCAGCAATATATGTCCTAAAATCCCAGCTCCAACGTGATATATAATTTAGTGTCAGTTCTTCTGCAACATGCTTTGATCTATCAGGTACAATGTTACACTCATAACTTTCATCTAAACACCAAGACTCAATTGTGTCTAAGAACACTTCCCTAGTCGCATCATCTTTTACGACGGTAATCTCTTTAAGCTTATTTTCGGTATTGATTGGTTTAACTGAAAACTTAGGACTTGCACAACCAGCCAAAAGAGTAGCTGCAATAATTGATATTAAATATTTTTTCATAAATTCCTTCAAAATTTAATTGGTGTAATTGTATACGAATGTTGAATCAAAAAGTAAACATAGACTAAATAACAGGCTAAGGTATTGTTGGAAAAAATGCCGAACAGAGTGAAAACAATCAACTGCTTTTTAGCGCCATGTATGTATAATCATTAACTATTGCATCGAAAAGCTAATTCCATACGATAATCAGTGTCCGTACCAGGGCTAACAAACCCCATGGTAAGTTTACTTGCAATTGCCATACTTTTATCTACTTTATTTGCTGCTTCTTCACTTTCAAGAACGCCTTCATATGATGACTTCATCGATATAACAGAGTATGTTTTTTTGTGATGGGAACAATAACGCTCTGCATTTCTTGAAGCTCTAACAAGTGCTTTATCTTTAGATACTGCAGTTGTACTGGTAAAAAGGCTTCCATCTTGCATAGGAAGCACAGGACTATACAAATGAGGCTGTTATGAACATGCACCTAACAAAAAAACAGCTATCATCATCCCAACGAAGTTTTTATTCATTACACTAATAATCCTATACTTTAAAGTTAAAATCTAAATACACTTATAGCACAACAATAAGCAGGATTTATGAATCATACTTATGTATCTCCACAGTTTAATATAAATGTTAAAGTTTGTGGTTGATGTTCACTATGTCTGTAGTCTTTGTTGGTGCGACTTTAAATGTCTGGCTGAGAAGCAGGTTTTGATCAAAATCGTAAAGTTCTAATGTCCAATTAGCCTCTTCTTTTATATCTTTAAATGAACGTAATATTTCCCAATCACCTAAAGGTGACCCGTATAAAATTGTACTGTTAGGATAATATTTGTTGCCATCTGGTGTCGTTTTGATCCAATGCATCATTAAAGCAACTTTATCATATGATTCATTTATCCCTGGAATATCAACGGTAAATATTAAACCGAAACGCGCTTTTTCATCATCACTAGCTAAAATATTATCACTTTCAGGTATTAAAGCGTATTCATCACTTTTACCAAAAACATCACTTTCTATGAATTCAAATTGGCCGCTTCTAATTGTATCAAGCGAAACGTCTGTAGTTGTTAACTCATATGTGTCAATCGCAAATTGCTTTAACTTGTTGCGCTCTTCTTTAGTTAACTGGGCTGATGAAAAAATCCAGGCAAGAGTTTCTCGAATGTGTTGTTTTGCACTTTGAAGTTTTCTTTTTGAAATTCTTTCGTATTGAGCTAAATCCATTAACTCTAAACACTTACCAATATTGCGAAATTCATCAGGTGCTACACAATAAAATCGTGCTAACTGAATATTATTTAAAGGGCTGTCTTTGAGTTGTTTCGCACTTAACAAGCTATCAACTGCTTTTTGCCAATTTTGTGATAAATGCTCGCCTTCCATATACATACGGCCTATACGAGTATAGGCACCAGCATAGTCAAGTTTTGCAGATTTTCGATAATATTCAACAGCTTTATCTAAATCTAGGGCCACATTATCACCAGTGTGGTAATGACTACCAATATTGAAATTAGCGCGTGGGTGGTTGTAAGTAGCTGCCATTTGGTAATATTTAAAAGCTTTTATCTCATCATCGTCAACAAAATCTTCAAAATTATAACCGTCTGCAATTGCAGCATAATCATCAGCTATAGCCTGTTTACTGATTTCATCTAGGCTTTTAGGTAAAGGGGAAGATAGTTTTAAAGTACGCATTAAAAAGTCGTAGCTTATAGCTGCTTCATGAATATCACCATCCCAGAACGGATGGCCGTGCCCTGTTTTTTCATAAAACATTATTTCTGTAGGGTGATTAAGCTTGTTCAATACATATTTAAAGCGATTTGTATGCTCAAAGTCGGCAACATCATCATCTCGTCCAGCAATTAGTAAAACTGGGGCCTTTAATTGTTTAGCTAAATAAACCGGTGATACCAAACTCAAGCTTTCATCAAATTTTCCCACGGTTTTTTCGATAAATTTTTGATATTCCTTTCCTGAGCGATAGTTACTGGCATTAAATAGTAAAGGTAAATCATAAACACCAAATGCGGCAATGACGCAATCATATTTTTCAGGGTGTTTGATAGCAAGCATAGTTGATGAGTAACCACCATAGCTGGATCCCATTGCACATTGATATTTAAATGTATGGCTTTGCTTTACTTTCGCAACAGCCGCAGTAATATCTTGTTCAATTTGTTTACCAAATTCTCCCACACCCTTTTCTAGAAACTCTTTTCCAAAACCTGCTGACCCACGAAAATTAACCCGTAAAACTGTAAATCCTCTGCTGACATAATATTGCACATACTTATTAAAGCGATCGCTTTCTTGAACATCAATTGGGCCGCCATGAGGCATCACAAGTAACGTAGAGTGATCTATCCCCTCAGGCAAAGTTAAAAAAGCTTCTAACTCAATGCCGTCGTCAGCTTTTATTGTTAGTTGCTGGGAAGGGAAAAAATTTTGCTCGACTAGTTTTGTATATGAAGGAAGAAGTGTGACCGCTTTATCAGCTTGTCGATCATATATGTAATACTGACCTGGTTCGTCAGAACCATTAGCATACAACAGGCTAATTTTCTCATCGACTACCCTATCGATAATGTATACTTCTTGGTTAACAAAAGTTTTCGCTAGTCGTTTTCTATAGTGCGCCTTTCCTTTATCGAAAAATAATTTTTGGTTTAAACCATGTTGCTTAAACATGACAAAATCTAATATCCCCTCAGAAGTAAAACCTGCAGAGACTAAATCATATTTAGGATGTTGATAGATGATCTTGCCTAGCTTTTGCGCTTTAATATCATAAGATCGTAATACCATTTTATCGCTATTTTTATTTGTCAAAACAGCAATTGACTCATCAGTAATAAAGTCAAGTGGCTTAAGGTTGTAGTCAGTATTTTTTAAGGAAATTATTGTTTTCCATTTCCCCCCATATAACGGTACAAACCTAATAACTATGGATTTATTTTTTTCATCATAGTCACTAGTAATAACCCTTTTAAAATTATTATCAAAATAGTAATGGTTTATTCGATTATTATTGTGCTTTACTTCAAAAGCATTATCAAAATCATTGCTTAATAATGACTCTATACTAACAACAATAAGTTGATGACTTTTTGTGTTTTTTTTCTTAGCGAACATTAATTTACCTGACTGTTCAGGTAGAGAATGTACTAAATAACCTTCAGCTTCGATAATTCTGACTTCTATTTTTCCATTCACCAAGTTGCCAATAAGATTCACTTGGCGACCTTCGTGAGTTATATCAATAAATAACTGCTGTTTATTAAGCCAATAATAATCATTTAACACGTTATCATTACCAATAGACATCGAAGATTCTAAAGCGAATGTATTTGAATTTAGTAAGCTTAGATAATGATTCTTTTCCTTAATTTTGTGTACCGAAATAAATTTACCGCTTGGTGACAACTTCACCATGGTATTATCGGGATTATCAAAAATACTATCAGCCTTAATTGGTTTAGCAGACACAAAGTTTGGGATAATGAAAAAGAGCCACATTAAATGTAATATTAATATTTTCATAATTGCTCCTTGCGTTGATTTGCTAAATATTCGAAAAAGCTATCTTGACCTGGGCCTCCATAACTTATAGAACGGTTTGTCAAAATATTGGGAAATTTTTCCTCCAAAAATTCAAGCGCTTCTGAGGAACGATTTACTAATTCAGCTTTGGTTGTTGGATACCAATTACCCCATGTAGTTACTTCTAAGTGACCAACATAATTTATTTTTCCTGGCATCACATCAAACTGCCAGTGCTCTTCATCTGCCAACTCTCTGCGCCAATATCTATTTAACTTCAATTGGTCAAGGGTGTACTGACCAACAGCTAAATCGAGCAAGAAATAACTGGAACCCTCTTTAATATCTTTTGATGATAATTCAATGTTTTGTGGGCCATCAATCCTAATGGATTTTAAGTTAAGGTTGGTTTGAATACCTAATAAAAGGTACCCTTTATCATTAGTAAGTTCTTTGTCTTGGTCTTGCTTTATTGATGTGACTTTGCTGGCACAACCTTGAAGTAGTACTATAATAAACATGATGAGAGAAAGTTGCATTTATCGTCCTTAATATATTAATCCATTTCCAACTAACAGAGTGGTCAAGCTTACTTATATACTTTTTTAGTTAAAATTTATATTCATATCACAATGTTACCAATAATAAAGTTTAGAGGTAAGCGAAACTTTATTATTGAGTTATACGAATACATAAAGAAACAGAAAAATTTTAGTATTGTTAATTAATAATTGGCTCATATTATTAAGAAAAGTAATATAGCCAACTTATTAGTCAGGTTTTTTAGTTTTGTTAACCCTTACTCACCAAACAAGTTTCGATCTGTTTAGCCGCATTATACGGCTAAGTATTAATCATTTAAAATAAATAGGAAATAGTTAAATTACCAGACATTGCAATATAAGTTCCTGATTCATACATGAAATCCTCATATTCATCAGCTTGACGCAATGTTAAAACAAAATCTAAAGCTGCGGGTCCCCAGTTGTAGCCAAGTCCGCCACCAAATTGCAAACCTGAACTAGATTCGCTCTCACCTTGAGCACTCCACTTATCAGAAAAGAACCCTGCGCCTCCGTAGCCCCTGAAACCACTTTCAGATAAACCTACACCACCGTAGGCCATCAAATCGAAGCCATCACTCTCTATAGCACTATAATCATCATTTTCTAATGAAAAATAAGTGCCACGGATTTGGAAGTGATTATTAACAGCGTAACCTGCGGCTAAATTAAAACCACTAAAATCCAAATTATCGCTAGAATCATTATCATTTGCTAATGAGAAAGCGTAGGAGCCAACCCCTATACTCCAATGATTCTGCGAGGTGCTTTCATTTGCAAGTGAAATGCTAGAAAAAACTAAAGAAGAAGTTAATATTGCTGAAGTTATTATCGAATGTTTCATGTATATCCTTTTTTTGTTAAATACTGAGCGAAGGCTCATCATGCAAATCATTTGCATATAACGTTGTGCACATAGTGCTAATAAGATTTTTAGCCAACCTAATGTAATCATCGTATTTATGGATTAAATCATTATACGGTCACCTACTTTAAGTTTTTGCAAAGCATAGGTTACACTGAACAAATTGTGATTTATATGATTGAAGTCAAGAATATATGAGTTGTAACTTCTTTGGGTTAAATTGATATGTAATTAATTAGGTTTCTTATAACTACGTGAAATGTATCAACAACATCAATAAAAGAATAAATCAAAGGTGACTAATAAAGAAATATTTTAAGCAACGTCTGTACTATGGTTGCCTTTTTATAAAATTAGCTATCGGGTCTATTTAGGCCAACTAACGGGTGTAAAGTTGACCTCGACAAACACTGACAATTCAGAATTCTTACTTCTCTTTTGCGCACGATTAAGACATGACGGCCACATTATTGACATTAGCAATTACAGCTAATTGGACAGGTTGGATTAGGTTTGTATCGATAACGCCGCGTTCAGCCGTTTATCGGCTGTAACGCTTTGTTATGTTTTTCCATATTTGTAATTATTTGCCAAATTCAACAGGTAGCTCACGAGATTTAACTTCACCTTTCTCGACTTTATTTTTTATATCCGAGAGGTATTCATGCCCCTCTAAAATACGTTGCTTAACAGCAGGGAGTTCTAGGGTTTCGGTATTTAGCGAGTCATATTTTAGTTTTGACTTCCATGTGCTGGCTTCGTTGTCCTTATTAAGGTTGATGGGCAATAATTTTATATGGGCTTGATTCCATCCCATATTAATATCCATTTCTACAGCGTATGATTTATTCGCTTCTAATGTCGATTTTAGAATTGAGTAGCGTTCAGACCTAGCAAGAAAGTCATGCTTACCAGCTTTTAATTTGACACTAAAATAGTGGCCGCCCATGGTACTACCGATATAACCATCTTGATTCCAAATATCAAAATTGACGTCTTCGACTAATGTGTCGGGGCGATAGAATGTCACTACTGCATGCTCAGTATCAGGGGCTAATTGCTCACTTCCCTCTTTCATAAACTTATAGCCAACTACGCTTGGGTTTACAAGCTGATTGTCATAAGCATCGTTTTTACGGACTTCACTTAATGGCTGAACCTCTTCGGTGCTCATTACAATGGATTTACCTAGCTCAGGCTCCAGTTCTTCTGTTTTATTAGTATCGCCGTAATCAAACTTAGCAAAAATTGTCTCCCCCGCGCGGTTATCAATATTTATATAACCAACGCCTGCTAAAGCTTGAACAAAATGTAAAGTGTTTAACCCAGCATCTAGTTCAAGATAAACATGACTGCCATTCGATAAATCAGCGACGACATTGTCGTTTATGGCCACCCAAAGTCCGCGTACGCTACCTTTAAAATTACTTCCGCGAATAACATAAACACCCGTTTTATCTTCTGGTACATCTCTTGTCTGAAAATTTTTGATGAGGTCAGACTCTACTTTATAATTCGTAGCGCTGCAGCCAGTTAGGAGTATCACTACAAGAGTGATTAAGCTTAGTTTGAGTTTAAGTATGTTCATTATCTTCCTTATAATATGGTATTTAGGTACCCATAATAAGTGTAGATATTTGGATACCAAAGGCGCAATAAGCGGCTTTTAATTATTGGCTAAAATGTTGAACGGAATGAAAACAACCACTGTTAAAAGTCCGTTTGATAGCCTTGTTATATGTTGTGTAATGGCAAACACTGAAGTGACCAAAACATCAAAGTTTGTAGAGAGGGAGAAGCAGAATTTATATAAACCTAGAGGGGATTGAGCGATGTGCACTAAATCCATTTAGGCGAAAACTGTGCAACCAAAATACAAAATATTTTACGGCACCCAAGTTACCACAATAACATTAACTTTAGCAAATGACGGTATACAACAGCTTTTTATGAATGCGTCTTAGTAACTTTCGCACCATAAGTAACATTTAATTCATATCAATATCCCATACTTCCAATGCATTAGAAAATATAGGGCAAAAAAATGATTGCTAGTTTTCCGCTTAGCACTAAGCGCCTTTTTTTATGCCTAAAACTGTTACGTTGTCTCGCTTGTTCCATATGTTATCGAGTACCTGGTACCACTTTTGATATGAGATTAATTGCTTCTCTAAATAATCGCCGTGATCGTATGTTCCTTCTACCATTCCGAGCGAGTGCCCTATCATTATTTCTGCTACGTTTCTTTCTGTAAACTTCCCAATTGATGATCTCATTGTTCGTCTAAGGTCGTGCTTTGACCAAATTGCCATATGCTCATCTGGGTATTTGTCATTTATCTTTGTTCTGGTCCTGGTTGGAATATCTAGCATTGCACTTGGTAACATTGCTTCGCCTTTTCGTTTTCCTGATGTAACTGGGAAAACATATTCCGATCCCTTACTCAGTTGTATTGCTCTTTCAAATAAAGCGATCGTTTCATTAAATAGCGGTCTTATTATTTCCCTGGCGTCTTCGATATTTTTCAGACTCTTTGGTTTAGCTATTTCTTTTGGTACCGTCCACACTCCGTTTTTAAAGTTCAAATGTTCAGGTTTGCAAAGTCTTAGCTCAATGGTTCGGCATCCGTAAATCAATAATAATTTGAATAAAATTTTGCTTTTTTCGTGAATTCCGGAGTCTTCTATCTGTTCGTGTATTCTTAAAATTTCAGTGTGAGTTAATACTCGCGTTCTTTTTGTCCTGGTAATCCCTAGCGTTTTTGATGCGCTATATTCCATCAATGGGTGATTGTCCACTAGTCCATTCCCTATGCCGTAGTTTGCTATCTGCTTAATTGTGGTCACAACAACGGTCGCTGTTTGTGGTGTTTTCTTTTTTATTTTTTGAAAAACTTTTACCCAGGCTTTGCGATCTACTTTATCCCATGGGTATTGCCCTAATTCTGCCATTACATGATTTTTCAGTGTTTGCTTTATTGTGTGTGGGTGTGCGTGTTCAATGTCGCGTTTTGGGTGATCGGCGAAATGGTGAGCCCACCACTCGTTTGCTATTTGCTCGACGGTATAATTCTCTTTGTCTTTTAACCGGGTGATGAGTTTTTCTGTCCGGGGGTTCTTGTCGTCGGCGATCATAGCTTGATATGTTTTCGCTATTTCTGCGGCTTTGTTCAGTGTTATTTTTCCGTAGCTGCCGATCGTTAACGTGTCGCGCTTGCCTAACCAATAATATTTAAAAACAAAACTTATGGCTCCGGTCTTCCTTACTCGAGCGTATAAGCCGTCTTTATGGGCTTTGGTTACTTCTTTTTCTTGTGGTTTGTTTAATTTGGCGTCTAGCCATTTTACGTTAAGCATTATCAGACCTGGGTTTGCGGCTTGTTTGGTATACCCAGATTTTTACAAAAACTGTAAATTAACGCCTGGGTATACTGTCGGGTATACTAAAAAAAGCTGTTGCGCTTTGTTTTGGTATGGTTCGCTTTGTGTTGGTTATTTGGCAGAGTAATTGTTTTTGATGGGTTTGTCACGTTTTTAGTGTAGTGCTTTGTGTCGGTTTGTTATGCTATTTTACCATGCTGTATTGCACATCAACAAAAACAGCAGTTTTTTGCAAAATATATCCTTTTCTTCATACTTTAGTCGAAATCGTTCGTAAATTGCCCCGTACTTACACATAAATCCTTGTTACTATCGACAGATAACGTTAAAATATTTACATTATAATAACAAACAAGTGTATGGCTTAAGGATAAAGTATGTCTTTAGACGAAAACTATCAAGTCACATCTAACTTTAGTGAACTTACTCACGACTTTCTTTCCAGCCACTTAATCGCTCCAACGCCTGTAAATTACTCTGTTATTTATCTTTATATCAGTAATGAAAATGAACTGTTAAGTGCCGCTATAGATAAAAACATTCAGGAAAATAAGTTAATAACTGTTGATTTTATAGCTGACTTATTTAAACGTTATGTTTCATTTAGCGAGCAAGTTGAAAATACCGTTATCTCTCCTTTCGAAGATGCATTAAATAAAACGTTAGACCAAATAAGCCTACAGGTTGGAAATGAAGGGAAAGTAACCAAAAGCTTGCAAAAATTAAATACTATATTAACAAAAACAGAACACCATAAATCGCTTAAGAGCATTGTTGGTTTTCTTTTCGACACCATCAATAATACCAAAGATCAGCATCAAGCTTTATCCCAAGAATTATCAGCAACCCAGAAAGAAATGACTCAATTAAGAGATAAACTTGCTTCTTCAAGGCAAGAAGCCTTAGTTGATTCATTAACGGGGTTATTAAATCGTCGAGGTTGCGATGATAAATTACAAGCCTTAAGCTTTGCTGAAACTCACTCATCTCTGGCTATTGATATTGATCACTTTAAAAAGATAAACGATAATTTTGGTCATTTTGTCGGTGATAACGTCATAAAACGTATCGCTAAAACAATTGAGAGTCACCTTGACGAGCAGGACTTAGCTGTGCGCTTTGGTGGAGAAGAGTTTTTGGTAGTTATGACAAATAAATCAATACCTGAAGCAAAGCAAACAGCAGAAAGGATTCGCCTATCTATTGCTAAAATGAAATTAAAACAAAGAGAAACGAACACTTACCTACCTCCTATTTCAGTTTCTATTGGTATCGCTCAAAATAGCAATACGCCTGACTGGGCAAGCTTATTTAAACAAGCCGACAATGCCCTATATCAAGCAAAAAATTCAGGTAGAAATCGCTGCATTTGTGCGTGACAACTATTCTAGTAATACAGACTTCACCGGTGCAGTTTTGAAGTAACAACACTTAAATGCTAAACTTCACCTTTTGGGTTTCCTCACGGTTAATATTAGCGATAATTATGTCTGTATTGCGTTCTTTTTTTTATTTATTATTAAAACTTCCTCTGCGTTTATTCGTTCGTAGCAAAATAGTACTAGATGCACAAACACCCATCGATACATTGGAAAAACCAATTTTTTATGTGGTTAGTCATCAATCTGCCAGTGACTTATTAGCACTGCAAAAAGCTTGCAAGCAGCAAGAGTTGCCTGATCCTCTTAGTAAGGTAAAAATCAACAATATACTATTTGATCGCACTCTATGCTTAGCAAAGCCGACTTCTCTTTGGGGGCTTAAACGTAGTAAAACCCAAGCGTTACAGCAAGGGCTAGAAATTCTAAATCAACATCATACAAATAAAGATCTTGATGCCCAACTTATTCCTGTGAACCTTATTTGGGGACGTATACCAACAAAAGAAAAAAACAACGCCACTATTTCCTCATTATTGGCAGAGCAAGCCTCGCCAACTTGGTTTAGAAAGTTTTTCATCGTGCTTTTTTTGGGGCGTGATAATCTAATACGTTATAGTGAAGCGCTTTCTTTAAGAAATATGTCTGATAACCATGGCAATGACGAAGCAACCGCTCACAAATTATTACGGGTAGCGCGTTTTCACTTTCATCGTCAAAACATAGCAGCAAAAGGACCACGCCTCATTCATCGCCAACAAATGTTTACTGCATTATTCGCTAACCCCTCAGTAAAACGTATTATTCAAAATGAAGCAAAAAACAAAAATATCAGTACTGATAAAGTTAAAAAACAAGCACTGAATATGATGGAAGAAATTGCAGGCGACTATAGCGTTTCATTAGTGCGCCTAGGTGAAAGAATATTACGTTGGCTATGGGGACGTTTGTATACCGATATCAAAGTTAACAATTCTCAAGTGCTAAGGAAACTTGCGCAAGATGGCCACGAAATTATCTATGTACCTTGTCACCGTAGTCATATGGATTACTTATTACTTTCTTATGTCATAATTCAAGAAGGCTTAGTAATGCCACGTATTGCAGCGGGCATAAACTTAAACTTCTGGCCTGCTGGGTCTATTTTCAGAAAAGGCGGTGCATTCTTTATCCGTAGAAGCTTTGCCGGCAATCGTTTGTATTCAACTATTTTTCGAGAATATTTAGGCTTACTTTTCGAACGTGGTTATTCCGTTAAATACTACACCGAAGGTGGCCGCAGTCGTACAGGCAGGTTATTACCACCTAAAACAGGCATGTTAGCCATGACTATTCAAAGCCTATTGCGCGGTATCGATCGCCCACTAACATTAGTGCCCGTATATTTAGGTTATGAGCATGTCATGGAAGTTGGCACATACCATAAAGAACTCAGTGGCAGCGAAAAGAAGAATGAGTCGATATTTGGTGTGTTAAAAGCAATTAAAAATTTACGAAACTATGGCAATGGTTATGTAAATTTTGGTGAGCCAATTAATATTAATAATTATTTAAATGAGCAAATTCCAAATTGGAAAGAAGCCATTGACCCTATAGAACCACAAAAACCAAATTGGTTAACACCCGCAATTAACGACATATCGAATCAAGTAATGACTCGTATTAACCAGTGTGCTGCGCTTAATGGTGTCGCTTTAGTCGCTTTAATTTTACATGCCAGTGAAAACAAGGCGCTTGCAAAAGCTGACTTGGAACAACACTTAGACTTCTTCCTTAATATTCAACGTGAAGCACCTTTTAGTGAGCAACTCACCATACCTGAAGAAAACGGTGCTCAGCTACTTGCACATGTTATTTCACTAAATAAAGTTACAATTTCGGAAGACAGCTTTGGCACTATTGTTTCATTAAATAATTCTGCCAGCTTAGAAATGCGTTATTACCGCAACAATATTTTGCACACTTATGCTCTAAGCTCTTTAGTTTGTAGATTGTTGACTCACAATAGTAAAATTTCACATGAACAAATATTAGCGCAAAGTATTAGCTTATTAGCGACTTTAAGAGATGATTTATTCCTGTGGCAAACACCTCAGCAAATTACTTTACAAGTTGAACAAGTGCTAGCAGCATTAGAAAAAAATGGCGTGACAAAACAAACCAAGGCTCATTTTTGGTCATTAACCGAAGACACTCAATTGCTTAATCAAGTTCATTTAATGGCTGAGTGTATTGATGAAAGCTTGCAGCGATTAGCGATAATCACCTCGTTAGCAACGAGACTGTCGCCGCTTACAAGACGGGACCTAGAGCAGAAAGTTGTTGCTATAGCTAAACGTTTAGCGGTTTTAAACAATATAACCGCACCTGAGTTTATAGACAAAAAAGCGCAAGCTACTTTAATAAACACGCTTCGTGAACAAGGTTATATGGAATTAAACGAAGAAGGTCTATTAACAGTATGTACCAGTATGGCTGCTCTCAAAACCTCGGTAACAAGCCTTGTTTCTATTGAAGTTTTACAAAGCATCGCTAGATAAACACCTTTGATAGCAATTGAATTAATGAATTCAATTGCTATCATTTAGCAATTGAAGCTAACTCCACAGCCACTTGGTCAACACCTTGTTTTGCGATTCTTTTACTCAACTCTGCTTTTTTACTGCTTAGTAAAGAAATACCTTCTACTGCCATATCAAAAGCTTTCCATTCTCCCGTTTTTTTATTTTTTCTCATCTTAAAAACGACATCAATGGTAGGCTTATTTAAGTCAACAATTTGTGTTCTTATAGAAACAATTTTTTTACCTTCAACTGATTTTTCAGGCTCAAAAATAACTTCTTGATTTTTATATTGCATTAAAGCTGTTGCATAAGTTCTTGCTAAATAATTTCGCATAGAACTAACAAAATGAGCCCTTTGCTCTTTATTCGTATTTTTTAAATGTTTGCCTAAAATACGATACGAAGCATACCTATAATCTATTGATGGCATTAACTCTTCTTCAACAATATCTTGCATAAGTGCCGGAAATTTTTTAATTTCTTGCTGATTAGCAGCAATACGACTAAAAAGTTTATTGCCAACATTTTCTAAAACTACATAAGGCGAAGACGGAATTGCTTCAGATGCGAAAGCCGTCATTGAGAAGGCCATTAAAAATACCACTATGGTATTGGCTATGCGTTGCATTTTATTATTCCCTAAAATTATATTCATCCGATCATCCATTATTGATTTTACAACAACAAACCGACCGCTCGGTATATTCAATGAGAGAAGTCTATCACCGACCGTTCGGTTTGTAACTACTTTTTTACAAATAAAATGAATTAACTAAGATCTTTTAGCGCTAAGCTACTTTTTTAATGATCGAATATACAAGCAGAGTTCAGCTACAACCTGTTGAAATAATTCTTTATTACGCGATGTTTTACTTAAGGAGGTAGCACCATGAAAGGTTGCCACAATAAAATAGGCGACTTGTGAAAATGTTAAATCATGACGTAAATCACTACTTACTCGCTCCAACGCTTCAACAATGAGAGCATTCAGATTTTGCTGCATTGACAAAATTCTCAAGCGAAAGCCTTCATCAACATTAGCCATTTCTTCACAAAGGTTATTTAATGGACAGCCACAAACCGCTTCACTACATACCATGGCATCACACATTGAAGTAAAAAAATCGCACAAGCCTTCTATTGGATCATTTTGGCTCAACGCAGGCTGCCAAGTATCTATAAGCATCGGCACATAGTTTTCTTCAAATACAGCGTAGCCCAACTCAAGTTTATTGGTAAAATGATAATACAGGGCACCTTTAGAGATACCGCAACGATTTAAAATAGTAGACAAACTGGTTGCTTGAAAACCATGCTGATGAATTTCATCAGCAGCTACAGCAAGAATTTTTTGGCGTGTTTGTTCGGCGTCACTCATTTCTACAACTCTTAATATTTTCAGTTTTTAACCTGTAAATATTAACAAACCGACTGGTCTGTTGCAAGCATATGGCTAAGTTGCTAATAAAGCATCTTGATCATTCCAATATAGAACTAGAACGTTTCTAATGAAGCTGGATCGGTTTTAGATACAGATATGAAGCTGAAAGCCTTGTCTGTCGTTTGATACAAAGGTACTCGCTATTTTATTGTCATAAATAGCATCTGTATTAATTAAAGAGAGTCACTCTTTTGATCAATTCATCTAACCAAGTAAAATGCATTCTCTAAAATCGATAATCAATATTTTTCTATTTATTATTGGTTGTTCTCGTCGGTAATGAGAATGTTCTCGGTATTCTCATTTAGGGCTAAGTTATCATTTGGGTATGTGACTGCGCAAAATGTTTGGGACTACAAATCACTAAATGAGATTGGCTTCTAATGATCACTTTTACCACAGAGCGGTCATTATCTTCTCGTTAAAATCAGTAACGAAAAGGGCAAGTCTGATACGAGAGCAGACGTTAGCCTTGGCTTATCTAGCGACAAATGATCAGACAAAGCAGTTATTAGCATTAAGTTGGTTGGCGTTTATTCAGGTTAACGAGTCTGATTCCATTTCCTGTTTTAACCACTCCACGAATACATTAATACGCGCAATTCTGGCAGAATCAGAATCAAATACCAAATAGCGCTTCACTACATTAGGGTGGGGAATATTTACTGGCATTACCAATTGCCCATTAATGAGTTGTTGGATACATAAATAGCGAGCAGCTAATGTGAAACCGTGTCCATTTAATACGGCACTTAGGGCCATATCAGTGCTATGCACCTTAGTCCAATGTTGATGTGTTTGGTACTCTTTTATGCCTGTACTTTCAAACCAAGTAGGCCAGTCATAGTGGCCTGGATTTTCTAAACTTACTAACCACGTTTTTAGTAAATCTATTGGTGTCTTAAAGGTTTGTGTTTTCGCTAGTTGTGAAGAGCACACTGGATATACAGGATCTTCACCAAAATACTCGCACGTTAAACTAGGATCTGTATTTTCTTGAACATTCATACCAAAGCGAATGGCTAGATCAATATGTTGTTGTTTAATATCATCAAAGCTAGATGACGACATCACTCGTATCTCAATATCAGGGTACTGCATTGAAAACTTATTCAATTTCGGCATCAACCATAATGAGGTAAAAGCTTGCGTAGACGTAATAGTTAAACTACCAGCAATACCTTCATCTTTTATCTCATTTATGCTTTTTTGCAAAATAGCGAATGCCTGTTTTGTGGCTTCAAACAAAGCTTTTCCTTTTTGGGTTAGGAGCATTTGTTTGTCTTTTCTTATAAATAATTTACTACCAATTTCTTCTTCTAATTGACGCATTTGCTGGCTGACAGCAGCTTGCGAGATACACAGTTCAGAGGCTGCTTTACTATAGCTATGATGCCGTGCTGCGCATTCGAAGCTGCGATATAGGTTGAAATTTCTTAATACATTTTTCATAAAAGACTTAATAGAAAGAAGCTATTTTTAACTGATACAGTATTATAAGCACAACTTATAATACAAATCGATTTTTATCGTTGGCTCTTGTTAAGTATTAGTAACACAATCATTGCTAACAACTAGATACGTTTACTTTAATCAGGTTAATTATAATGAAATCACATAAATTCAATACGTTGCACCAACAAAGCACTCCTTTAATTATTTGTAATGTATGGGACGTTGCAAGTGCAAAAACTGGAGAAAAATTAGGTTTTAATGCTATCGGTACTTCAAGCGCAGCCATTGCGAGCATGCTCGGTTATGAAGATGGTGAACAAATGATGTTTGATGAACTACTATATATAGTTAAACGAATAGTGGCTTGCAGCAATCTACCACTCACTGTTGATATCGAAGCAGGATATAGCCAAGATCCATTAATAACAGCGCATTATATTAAGACTCTTGCAGATATTGGTGTTGTCGGTATTAACATTGAAGACAGTAAAGTCAATGAAACACGAACATTACTAGATGAAAACAGCTTTGCAGGGTATCTATCAGCTATCAAGGGACAACTTGTAAAGGATCAAGTCGAAATTTTCATTAATGTTAGAACTGACACCTTTTTACTCGGTGCAGAGGATGCTGTGGCTGAAACTCAAAAGAGAGCGAGTTTATATGAAGTCGCTGGGGCTGATGGACTATTTGTTCCGTGTATTACACAAAACGATGATATTCAAGCTATTGTGAATTCCACCAAACTCCCTGTAAATGTTATGTGTATGCCTAATTTACCAGACTTTGAATCACTAAAAGCACTGGGTGCAAAGCGTATTAGCATGGGTAACTTTCTATTTGATAAATTGCAAGCAGACTTTGAAGAAAGGCTTACTGAAATACAACAAGCAAATTCCTTTCAATCTATATTTTAACTTTTAAGAATTAGAAGACACCAACAAACGCTTAGCTATCGCTGCGCGATTGTAGGCCAAGATTTTTAAGCCCATTAATGGGCCGTTAGGCATCAAGGAATATTCTGCGAAGTATGGTAAGTCAATTGAAGAAGAGCACCTTTCATAGTCAGATTTATGGAGGAACACATAGAGATTATTGGGTTTATGTTCCAGAACAATACAAAGTAAACATCCCCGCTAATTTGATAGTGTTTCAAGATGGTTACTATTACATTGATGAAGCTAAACCAATGAGGGTTCCTCAAGTCATTGATAGCCTCATTTCTTCTAAAAGAATCCCACCGACGATCTGTGTTTTTATTAATCCAGGTATTGTTAAAGTACCGACAAAACCTGAACATAATCCTGATACACAGCGTAGTATCGAGTATGATTCCGTTAACGATCAATACGCTCGTTTTCTAGTTAACGAACTTCTGCCGGAAGCATTGGAAGGTCTAAATGTTTCACAAGATCCAAATAAGCGCGCATCTGCTGGGTTCAGTTCTGGTGGAATCTGTGCTTGGACATTGGCTTGGTTTCGTCCAGATTTATTTGGAAATGTATTAAGCCATTGCGGTAGTTTTGTTGATATTAGGGGGGGAGGTAAGTTTTCATACCTAATAAGAAATGAATACCCTAAACCTATTAGAATGTTTTTTCAAAGTGGTTCCAATGATCTGGATACAAGATATGGAAACTGGGCATTAGGTAACAAGCAGATAGAAGCAGCTTTAAAGTTTAAGGAATACGACTACAAGTTTGAGTTCGGTTCTGACGGACATAACTTAATGCATGGTGCTGAACTCCTTGAATCATCAATCGTCTGGTTGTTTGGAAGTGATGCCTAACAAGCTGTTAAATAAGTACAAAACATACATTCAACTGTAATGCTTAGCGTCTTCTTTGTGGAAAAATATAGCGTTTAGATATGATACACCGCTGGCAGCAATGAGCTTAATGCAGCCCCACAGAATAGCAGTAAATTTTAGTTAAACTTACCCTGAATATGATCATTGTTTCTCAAAACTCAATGTCAGCTTATGTTTAGGTTTGTTAGATACCAGTCGCGACAAAACACCATAAGATCAACAAGCTCCACTCCTCAGGCTGGTGTCTGACAAACTCCAGAGAACGAAACCGCGTGAACCAAGTGCTTACTATGGGGAATGCTATATCGTGGTAGGCGGTTTTACTGGGTAATTTTGAATTAGCTCTTGTTGTTGTTTGACTTTAGTTGGCATAAACGACTTATTAACGAGTAAAAACTCAATGAAGTATAGCGTCATATTCGCTATTCCGGTGTTTTTGACAAAGCGATCCCTTATCAACATTCGATAATAGAGGCACTTATTTCTATTTGCTAATTTACAAGCTTGATTGGTGGTGCTCGAGGTTTTAACCTGCAAATCAGAATATCTTTAATAATCATCGGCTCACTACATTCTGGGCATGTAAATACAATACTTTTTGCAGGTAGAAGTGATTTATCCTCAACTAATTCCGTTGTTGTTACTTCAGGCTCTTTTACATTGAGTAGGCCCTTAATTTTAGTTAAATTCTTCTTACAAGTCGTATTTGCAATCAAGCCATAATGCCTGATACGTTGAAACCCAGAAGGTAAAGCATGCAATAAAAAACGTCGTATAAATTCACCATGGCTTAATGTCATCGTTCGGTATCGCTTTGACGCTTTAGCACGATAGTTTTTACAACGAAACGTGACGTCCTTTTCATCACTTTTAACCAATCGACTATTGGATATCGCTACGCGGTGTGTATAACGGGCAAGGTAAACGAAAACAGCTTTAGGCCCTGCAAAAGGTCTTTTGGCATAAACTACCCATTCTTTTTTTCGTAATGGCGTAAGCCATCTCAAAAACGACATATCCTCTTCAAGCGACTTACTTTCACCAAAGAATATCAGTTGGTTTTGTTGATAAGCTTCAGCTAATTTCTCAAGATATAAGCGACGAAACAATCGAGATAGCACACGAACAGGCAGGAAGAAGCCTGATTTACTCGATACCCATTTTTCCCCATCAAGAGACAAACCACCGCCTGGCACAATACCATGCACATGCGGGTGATGAGTCATCGAAGATCCCCATGTATGAAGGACAAAAGTGACCCCTAATTTAGCGCCGAGTCGCTTTTCATCAGCGCCTATCGTTAGAAGCGTTTGTGCCGCCGTTTTCAGTAATAAGCCATACATTATCGACTTATTGTAGTAGGCTATTTCTGCAATTTCTTTTGGTAAGGTAAAAACCAAATGATAATAAACGACAGGTAGCAGTTGCGCTTGTCTCGCTTCAAGCCATCTTTTTGCTGAGCTTGCTTGGCATTTTGGGCAATGCCTATTACGACATGAGTTATAAGAAATATGCGTCTTATTACATGATTGGCAATAAAGTTGATGCCCACCTAAAACTTCTGTTCGACAATTTTCAATGGCTGACATGATTTTCAATTGACTGAGGTTAATATGTCCTTGATTGTGTTCACGCCATTGTTGACCATGATGTCGAAATATATCGGATACTTCTAATTGAGGACGAGTCATGATAAATACTCACGACCTGTCCTTATCTTTTGTCTTACCCTTGCTTTCTAAAGCATCAAGTGGACTGATAACTTCGCGTAATAAGTTTGTTGCGACCTGAGCATATAAAGCCGTGGTACCTAATTTAGCATGCCCAAGCAATACCTGTATGACACGTATATCCACATGCGCTTCAAGTAAATGTGTAGCAAAGCTGTGACGTAAGGTATGCATCGATACCTTTTTATTAATACCAGCGTCCTTGGCCGTTGTTGTACAAATTCTAGCAAGATGACGACTCGACATATGATTAATCGGATTAAGCTCTGGAAACAACCAACCTTCACGGTGCATTTGCCCATGCTTATTAGCAAATAACCACCATTGTCGTAAATGATCGAGTAGCGCAGGAGATAACATAGCGTACCTGTCTCGACTTCCTTTACCTTGTTCAACGCGAAGTACCATACGCTCACTGTCTATATCTGAGACTTTAAGCGAAACGACTTCGCTAACGCGAAGCCCTGCACCATAAGCAACAGAAAATGCAGCATGGTATTTAGGATGAGCAGCTGTCGCAAGGAACAGCTTTATCTCTTCTAGACTCAAAATAATGGGTAACTTACGTGCGACCGAAACAGTAATTAATTTGGTGAGTAACTGCGGTTTATCTAACGTGACATTATATAAAAACCTCAAACCAGAAAGGGTGCTATTAATGGTTGTTCCTGTTGCGCCGTCTTCAACTAAAAACAATTGGAACTCGCGTAAATTGTCACGGGTAGCGTGTTCAGGTGAATGTTTCAAATATTCACATAAACGATTTAGTGCTCGGACATAATCTATTTGTGTTTTAGCCGTAAGATTACGGATAACCATGTCTTCAGTAAAACGTTGGCTCAGCTCAAGATCAAAATAAGTAGAAAAAATCATGTTAAAACTCCTCGTTAATTGAGACGAAATGCCTCAAAACTAAGAGTAGAAAAGAATATAAAAGGTTAAATGATTTAAAGGATTAGCCAAGAACACCATTACCGCGGAGCGGTTTAGTTCATTGGCTATCAGAAGCATTCTTCACTTACATATGCATAATGTCTGCTATCAATAAATTTAGTGTTTCAAACCATACTTATAGTCCCTTCAAGAAAGGAGCACTATTATGTATAACAGTAAATCAACCTCACGAAAAACCTGCTGGAATAAAGGCAAACTAGTCGGTCAAAAACTCCCCCTTAAACTCGAAGAAATATGGTCAATTAGGATACGGTTAGAGCTGGCAAATAATCTGCGAGAATTAACGATATTTAATTTGGCATTAGACTGTAAATTACGCGCCTGTGATTTTATTAAACTAAAAGTTTTGGATATTGCTCATGGAGCTACCATTCAGTCCAGAGTAATGCTTATTCAACAAAAAACAGGTAGCTCAGTTCAATTTGAATTAACTTCTAAAACTAGAAAATCACTGCAAGAATGGATAGCACAAAAATCGCTTAGATCTGGTGACTACTTGTTTGGCAGTAGAGTAAAAAAAGATTTTCATTTAACTACTCGTCAATACGCAAGGATCGTGAAAAAGTGGATTTCAAGTATAGGTTTAGATATCACATTATATGGTACTCATACCATGAGACGGACTAAAGCATCTTTAATCTATAAGAAAACAAAAAATTTGAGAGCAGTTCAAATATTACTTGGGCATACGAAACTAGAGAGTACAGTTCGTTATCTTGGCGTTGAAGTAGATGATGCGCTTGAGCTTTCGGAAACAACCGATATTTAATCCAAACTGAAGGCATGGACGCTTTCTTCAAAGATACGAATATAGTCCTTTTAGTCTGAATAAAGCCATAATTAGGATGTTCAGATCATGTGCCTATTTCATACGAATATTGATACGATATCATTTCGATGGTTACCGCTTTACTTTCGATGTCATAGGTACGCCTT
>Ga0209184_1000230_pt1 | contig 71222 bp, 70 predicted proteins | sample EN8Hudsemesocosm_2_FD_184627 | JGI IMG/M metagenome (GOLD analysis project Ga0209184, IMG submission 184627) | Methane-oxidizing microbial communities from mesocosms in the Hudson Canyon - EN8C Hudson Canyon (SPAdes) (version 2) | ecosystem: Environmental > Aquatic > Marine > Cold seeps | place... | reverse complement strand
AGTTTGCTTGGTGACCATAGCGAGCGTGAACCACCCGATCCCATTTCGAACTCGGAAGTGAAACCGTTTAGTGCCGATGATAGTGTGGATTTATCCATGTGAAAGTAGGGAATTGCCAAGCTCTTAAATCAAACCCAATCTAGCAATAGGTTGGGTTTTTTTTTGCCTTTTATTTGGCTAGGAAAGGTAAAATGTTCACTTTCTACTCATTATTTTAAATAAATTCTTCTAGATACCTATGACCGATAAAAAATCAGTTCATACACCAATGATGCAGCAATATCACCGTATTAAAGCGGACTATCAAGATACTTTGGTGTTTTATCGTATGGGGGATTTTTATGAGTTATTTTTTGATGATGCCAAAAAAGCGGCTGAGTTATTAAGTATTACTTTAACGGCGAGAGGAAATTCAGCGGGAAATCCTATTCCAATGTGTGGCTTACCTTATCACGCGGCAGAAGGGTATATTGCGAAACTCATTAAAATCGGTGAGTCGGTTGCAATCTGTGAGCAAATTGGTGATCCAGCGACCTCCAAAGGCCCAGTTGAACGCCAGGTAGTCCGTGTTGTAACGCCAGGAACGGTGACTGATGAGGCTTTACTGGAAGAGCGACAAGATAATTTATTGGTTGCGATTGTCTTTATAAAAAAAGTCTATGGCATAGCCTGTTTAGATTTAACGAGTGGGCGTTTTGTCTTACAGCAAGTCAATTCAAGCAATGAATTATTAAGTGAGGTGAGCAGGTTAAATCCGGCGGAACTTTTATCCGATGAAGATTGGGTTTTGCCTGCTGCGTTAAAAGAACGAAAAGGTCAAACGAGGCGACCTTCTTGGCATTTTGATGAAGAAAGTGCTCGAAAGCTAATTTTAAAACAATTTAAAACACATGATTTAAAAGGTTTTGGTTGTGAGCATTTATCGGCCGCTATTTCTGCTGCTGGTTGTTTATTGCAATATGTCAAAGATACGCAACAAAGTGCATTACCACATATACAGGGTATCAGCGTAGAAAATAGTGATGATAGTATTTTATTAGATGCTGCTAGTCGGCGTAATTTAGAGTTGGACTATCATCCATCAGGGCAAATACAGTTTACTTTGTTAGGCGTGCTAGATAAAACAGTAACCGCGATGGGAAGTCGCTGTTTGCGTCGTTGGCTTAACCGTCCTTTGCGCAACCAAATATTATTGAATAATCGTTACGATAGTATTGATGCTTTATTGGCCAATCAACTTTATCAGGAAATACGTGATTTATTGCGTTCAGTGGGTGATATTGAGCGTATCAGTTCGCGGGTCGCTTTAAAATCGGCTCGTCCGCGTGACCTGTTAGTCTTGCGCAGCACTTTTGCGGTTTTACCGGCTTTACAAGGACAATTAGCTCAGGCTGATTGTGCCATTCTAAGTGATTTAGCACTTAAAATGGCTGAGCAGCCAGAATTATTGAATTTATTACAGAAAGCTATTATTGATAATCCTCCGGTACTGATTCGAGATGGCGGGGTGATTGCTCATGGTTATAATCAAGAATTAGATGATTTACGCGATCTTAGTCAAAATGCTAACCAATTTTTGTTGGATATGGAAAGCCGTGAAAAGGAAAATACGGGAATAGCAACATTAAGAATTAAATATAATCGTGTGCATGGCTATTATATTGAAATTCCTCGATCGCAATCCGATGATGTACCTGACACCTACACGCGTAAGCAAACCCTTAAAAATGCAGAGCGCTTTTTTACTACTGAATTAAAAGAATTTGAAGATACAGTGCTCAGTGCTAAAGAGAGATCATTAGCGTTTGAGAAGAAGCTGTATGACGAATTATTAAACGCCATTGCCTCAGTTTTAATTCCTATTCAGCAATGCGCTATGGCTTTAGCGGAATTAGATGTTTTGGTTAATTTTGCTGAGCGTAGCCAAAGCTTGAATTTAGCACGACCTGTTTTACAGCAAGAAAATGGTTTGAACATTGAAGGTGGCCGGCATTTAGTGGTTGAGCAAGTTTCTGATATTCCGTTTGTCGCGAATGATTTAGATTTTTCACTTGATCGACGCATGTTGATAATAACAGGCCCCAATATGGGTGGTAAATCAACTTATATGCGCCAATCTGCATTGATTGTGTTGATTGCGCATATTGGCTGTTTTGTGCCTGCAAATAAGATGAGCTGTGGCCCGGTTGATAAGATTTTTACGCGTATTGGTGCTTCGGATGACTTAACTAGCGGGCGATCTACTTTTATGGTGGAAATGTCGGAAACGGCGAATATTTTGCATAATGCCACTGCAAATAGTTTGATTCTTATGGATGAAATAGGGAGGGGGACAAGTACTTTCGACGGGCTTTCTCTTGCTTGGGCATGTGCGGATTATCTTGCTAAAAAAGTACAGGCTTATACTTTATTTGCGACCCATTATTTCGAGCTAACCAGTTTGCCTGAAGAGCAAAGTGTTATTCATAACGTCCATTTAGATGCTATGGAACATGGTGATAAAATTGTTTTTTTACATGCAGTAAAAGAAGGCGCTGCAAGTCAGAGTTATGGGTTACAAGTCGCTTCTTTAGCAGGTGTACCAAAAACGGTTATTGAACAAGCAAAGTTGAAATTGAGACATTTAGAAACTTCTGCTTATACAGAGCAGCAGACAGAGATAGGCAGCACACAATTAGATTTGTTTGCTATTAATGAGCCACATCCTGCTATTGAATTAATAGAAAAACTTGCGCCTGATGAGTTAACGCCTCGTCAGGCGCTAGACTTTCTTTACGCCTTAAAACAAACCGTTTAAGGTATTTTACTTAGGAATACAGACTTAATAATATCCGATAGTTTACGTTCTAATGTAGCCTGTATGAAGTTTACGGAATATAGGAAGCGCAGTGTATTCAACTTCCCGTATTCCGCAAGCTTCATACGAGCTACACAAAGTTTCGGGTTTTATTGAAATCTCACTCCTTATTCAGGGTAATGCTGGTTTTTGTCAGGGTAATTCGTCTTTCTTTATAAAGCACGCCTATAGCGTGCTTAAAGACTTTTTTACTGACTCCAAAGGCGGCATTAATTTCTTCAGGTGAACTTTTATCTGATAAATCTAAATGCCCATTATTTTCTTCAAGACGAGTAATGATTTGTTGGGTGAGTGGCGCAACATGGGTATGGCCTGTTTTATTTAAGCTTAAATCAACTTTCCTATCTTCACGAATTTTCTTAATATAGCCGGTCAGTTTCTGTCCTTCTTTAAGAGGCTGAAAAACTTCGTTGTAATATAAAACACCCCAGAAAGCATCATCTACTACCGCTTTAAAGCCTAAATCTGTCTTTTTCGCAATAATCAGCGAGACTTTATCGCCTTCTTTTAAATAGCTGACTTCATCAAGAATAAAGTTATTGAGCTCTGTTGATGCGGCAATGCGGTGCTGATCATCCATAAATACTTTAGCAAGGCAATAATCGCCTACTTCAAGCTCATAATCCTGCTCAGCAAAAGGTACTAATAAGTCTTTTGCAATTCCCCAGTCTAAAAAAGCGCCTGCTTGATTAACAGAGACTACTTTTAACCAGGCAACACCACCCATTTCAGCAAAAGGTTTTTTGCAGGTAGCGAGTATCTCAGAATCTGATCCCGTATAAATAAACACGTCAAGAGAATCACCGACTTTGGCGTCTCTTGGGACCTGTTTGTCAGTAAGCAATATATCGCCAAACTCCTCAGCGTCAAGGTGTAATTGCATGCCGTTATAAGATTTTATAGTGAGGGTATTAAAGTGACCAATTTCAATCATAGTCTTTGCGGAATATAGAATAGCTGTTTAATAATGGGTTGATTATATGGTGTTTTGTAGAGAATGTGTAAAAGAGAGTGCTATTTATTATTCTTGTTCAGCTTTCGTTCAGGCTTCGCGCGCTAAAGTATCAACAACGGAAAATTACTCCGTTTTATAAATAATACTTGGAGCAAGAAGATGAAAATAATCACAAAAATAAAATCAATTGCATTAGTTACCATAATGTTAATTTTAACATCGTCTATGGCCATGGCAGAGAGGAATGAACATAGTAATAAGCATGCCTCGAATCGTCATGTAGCTCAAACGCAATATAACGATAGGTCTGAGCGTCAGCATAAAAATGGTCATGATAATGAATATCGTCACCATAATAAGCATCAAAATCATGGCCGTCGACACTATAATAAGCACAATCGTTACTTTGATAGGCATGCTTATAAACATGGGCGTAGAAATCATCATAAGCACTCACATTATGCTGCAAGACGTCATAATTATTACCAACCAGCACGTATTTTATTAGGTTTGCATGGCGGTAATTTTAGTTTCTTTTTACGTGATTAACGGCTACATCAAAATGAGTTATATGAATCTCGTGTTGCTTGACCTAGTTTGGCTGTCGTTGGTGATGGAAATGAGTTTTGCACCCAAGTAAGACCTCAGTGTAAACTCTAGCGATTGAAAAAATCAGGCTAATTTAATGAAAAATTTGATGAATTATCTATGTATTATCTTTCTATTGATGGCGAGCTGCAATATTTATGCGGCTCCCGTCAAGATAAGCCAGCAACAGGCGGTTAGTATTGCTCAACAAGTTAATGTAGGGCGAGTGCTAGGCGTAAAGCGCAAAGGCAATACATATCGAGTAAAAATACTGCTTAAGAATGGCGAAGTAAAAATAACTCAGGTTGATGTCAATAGTGGAAAAGTAAAATAAGGGCTGAATGATGCGCATATTGCTGATTGAAGATGACCCTGATTTACAAGCTCATATTAAGCAAAGTTTAGAAAAAGAAAGTTATATAGTCGATGCCAGTAGTGATGGCAATGAAGGTTATTTTTTTGCCACCGAATACCCTATTGATGCCGCGATTATTGATCTAGGTTTGCCGGGAATGAGCGGCATAGAAATTATTCAAACACTACGGAAGCAAGGATCGGTATTACCTATACTGATATTAACGGCGCGTAGTCGATGGCAAGAAAAAGTCGAAGGGTTAGAAGCGGGAGCCGATGATTATTTGGTTAAGCCCTTTCAAATGGAAGAGCTCATAGCAAGACTAAAAGCCTTGTTACGCCGTTCGGCGGGTTCGGCAACTTCAGAGCTTATTTGCCACGGTCTAAAGTTAAATCCAGCCACAGAACAAGTCTGGTTAAATAACGAATTATTAGACGTGACGGCTTTTGAATACCGCATGCTAGATTATTTAATGCGCCACGCTAACGAAGCGGTTTCTAAAGTGCGTCTCGCAGATTATTTGTATCCGCACGATAATGATCGAGATAGTAATGTGATCGAAGTGCTTATGGGACGCTTACGCAAAAAATTGGATCCAGACGGCAGCTTGCAACCGATAGAAACTTTGCGTAATCGCGGTTATCGCTTTACGCTTTACGATCAGCAATAACATGTCTCTTACTACGCGAATTAACTTAAGTGCAGCTTTAGTATTGCTCAGCTTTATTTGTCTGACTGCGTTTACCCTGGAACGGGCTTTTTTTGAAAGCACGGAAAGCGCTTTACGTGACACGATGAGTAGTCAACTATTTGCCCTGATGGCTGCCGCTGAAATTGAAAATCAGCAAGTGATTATGCCTTCAAACGAGTTGGATGCTTTATTAGGTCTACCGGCTTCTGGTATTTATGCAACGATCAGTAATCCTACTGGCAATATTTCATGGCAATCGTCCTCGACACTTGGTATTGCGCTACCTAAAACCCCTCTAGTAAAGCAAGGCGAAAAAACTTTTAACAAAGTCTATATTGATAATAAAGGTTTTTATCGTACGGCATATACAGTGCTTTGGCCGACTCAGGCAGAAAGTGTTGAATTGACCTTTAGTGTGATTACAGATTTACGCTCCTTTGATAAGCAAATTAATCGCTACCGTATCTCCTTATGGGGTTGGCTTAGCGCGATGGCAGTTTTGTTATTATGTAGCCAAGCCATTATTTTGCGCTGGGGGCTTTCGCCTTTACGTAAAGTAAGGAGGGAACTTAATCGTATTGAAACAGGCAAACAGCAGCAGATTGAGGCGCAGTATCCACAAGAGATTGAGCGCCTGACTGATAATATTAATCTTCTTTTAGAGCAAGAGAGACAACAAAAAATACGTTATCGTGATGCGATGGGTAATTTAGCGCATAGCTTAAAAACCCCGCTGGCTGTCTTGCAAGTGAGTTTGCAGGCAGGAGGTAGGCAGGAACAAGATAAGCTTACTATGCAGGAACAACTGGATAGAATGGATGCGATTGTAAAGTATCAATTGCAATGGGCGGTAACGTCAGCAGATACCAACCTGAGTGCGAAGGTTAACCTATTGTCTACTATTGATCGTTTGCTAAATTCACTGCAAAAAGTCTATGCCGATAAAGCTATCAGAGTGCAAGTTGTTGCCGATAGTGAATTGCAATTTCGAGGGGATGAAGGCGACTTAATGGAGGTGCTAGGAAATTTATTAGAAAATGCTTTTAAATGGACTAGGGAAAATATAACTATCAAGGCTGAACAAAGAGAAAGTCACCTATTCATAAGTATTGATGATGACGGAGTAGGTATAGCACGAGACAAAGTAGATGAACTATTGCAGCGTGGTGTTCGTGCGGACCAATCAACGGTTGGGCATGGCATTGGGCTGTCTATTGTAAAGAATATTGTGCAAGCTTATGGTGGTGAGTTAAAGCTATCAAAAAGTCATTTAGGTGGAGCTAAGGTGATAATTACTTTTTAGGAAGCTGGGGGTATTGTTGCTTAAAGTAAAAGCCACAGATTTTCTAGTGGCAAAGGGTTAATTGAGCGTCTTGAAATAGCAAGGAGCAATCAGTCAATTAATGCATGCATTTCACTCGTTTAGTTTTATTGTTGGCTGGAGATAGCACAAGGGTGGATTAGCAATACCAGGTGCATTATTGAAACTGACAGGAATGGATATTAATCCAAGCACCTTATTAAGCCGGCATATTTACGGCGACTGGCAAGACATGGACGCAGAAGATCAAAAAGCCAACCGCGAAGCCGTAAATCAAGAAACGCGGATTTTTCTGCGTTTGTTTTTGGTGAGGTTAAATTCTGGGTGATTACTGAAGCAGATCGCAGCAGTACGACAATTCTTTTGCCGGAAGAGTATTAGGCTAAATACTCTGCTCTAATGGGCATGCAAGATGAGGTATTTAAACAAACATAACTCAGAACGAACACTTTTGGGGGTTCTTCCACAGGCCCCTTAGTTTAAGCTCCGAATGCCATTCTAACCAATTTGGCTTATTAGAGAACGTTGGATAAGGTCTTTCGTCGTAGGCCGGAAAAGGCGAAGCCACCTTCCGGCAATAACCATCTTTAACTTAAGTTCTGATTGTGGAAGGCGCTACGCTTTTCCACCCTGCGTTCTCTCATGCCGAATGGCTCACCCCGCAATCTATCTGATGTCGTATATTCCAACGCCTGAATCAATTCAGACAGCTCTTGTTCGGCCAGCTTACGCCACTGCCCCACGGATAGACCGTTCAAGTTGATACGCATGATTCGAACGCGTTCAAGTTTTTCCACAGAATAGTTATAGTGTTTACACATACGCCGAATCTGTCGGTTAAGTCCCTGAACCAGGGTGATTCTGAAAACAGTTTCAGATTCTTTAACAACCTTACATTCTTTTGTAACGATACCGAACATGGGAACTCCACCGCTAATACCGGCAATAAAGTCGTCGGTTATTTCTTTATCCACGGTAACCAGGTATTCCTTTTCATGATGGTTATTAGCACCGAGAATTTTATCTACCAGATCGCATTTATTGGTTAGAAATATCAATCCTTGAGAATCTTTGTCTAGTCTCCCCACAGGATATATTCTGGAATCGTGGCCAACGAAATCAACTATATTTCGTTTATCCGTTTTAGCGGCGGTACACACAACGCCAACGGGTTTATTCAACGCTATAAAAATCACCTTGTCAGTAGCTAGTGGTTCAACAACCAGGCCATTTACGGTGACTATATCACCGGAAAATACTTTATCGCCCAGCATTGCCAGTTTGCCACCAATGAAGACAACACCCTTTTTGACATAGGTATCTGCAGCCCTTCGAGAACAGATACCACTTTCACAGATATATTTATTGATACGCATTAGTGAGACAGAAGAATTGTTTTTCTCGGTAGGATTTGAAGAGGCGAATATTACACCCATGCTGACAGCAGCGTTGGGTTCTATTAGAGGTCGACGCAGAATTCGGAACATAAACCCCGTTAAGGATTTATTTTAACCTAAATCTGCCGTACCTAATAAACGATAGACAGTCGTTTTTCCTAGTCCGTACTCATCCATCAAGTCTTTAACCATTGCACCAGATTTACGCTTAGTCTTTAGCTCAATAATCTGTTCCTGAGTCAGTTTAGGTTTGGCACCAAATTTAATTCCCAGCTCCTTAGCTTTAGCAATACCATCGGTTTGTCGTTCCTTGCGGATAGCATTCTCGAATTCAGCGATTGAGCCAAGCATATTGAAAAGAAGTTTGCCTGTTGGTGTGCTGGTATCTATTGATTGATCTAGTACGACTAAATCAATATTACGCTGTTCTAAATCCTCAGCAATTTTAGTGAGGTCATAAGTTGAGCGAGCCAAACGATCTAATTTAGTAATAACGAGTGAGTCGCCTTCTCTCAAGTGCTCTAGGCAGGAGTTTAATTCAGTCCGATTATCTGCCTTAGAGGCTGACTTCTTTTCTTGGTATATTTTACCATCGCCATTCTTACAGCCATACTCAGTTAATTTATCAACCTGTACATCCAGAGATTGTCCTGTACTGCTTACTCTTGCATATCCAATCAAGGCCATGATAATTCCGCTTTTATTAGTTCCGTAATCTCTTATACGTTTCAGGAATTAATTATGGGACATAAAATGGAACTCGTCAACACCGCATTCTATGGTTAGGAAAATAATTCCCATAATGTATACATTCTAGGACAAATAAAAAAGCACTGTAATGCCACTCCTGATTTTATATCAATAATTATTAGCAAATAACGATGCTCAATGTGAGCGATATAATTTAAATAATAGACGTAAAACTCGATTGCAATTTAGATATGGCGCTGGGTTAAGAACAACTTTACGACGCATTACACTTACGCTTAAAACATTTAAATAGTGCGTATAGGTATTCGTACGTATTTTAATTTTTTTTAAAAACTTATGTTACGCAAAAACATGAAAAGCGACTCAAGAAGGATTAAACTTCTAACAACCTAATTATTTTTTTATCCTGTCTTCAGGTAAGTTAATGAGGTGAAGAAGATGAAAACAGATATGCTAGATTTCTACAGTGATTACCTTATTTGTTCGTTTAATTATATTACTGATGTTACGCACCGATTATTATGAATCAATTACTTATGTTTTTTTTGATTCGCGACAGATAGCATTCTATCTGAGGCGTGCGTAACATCAGTTATATTACAGCCACAGGATTATCGGCGGCTTAAGATTGCGTAACATCAGTTAATAAGCTATTATTCAAATGAGTCTGGTTTAATAGCAGTGGGGTTTAAGATCCTGCTTAACTTTGATTGTTTTACTGAGTTTTTTACCCTGTAGTTACACTAAAAAAACGAATTAATAGGTATATTTCAAAGTAAAGAAAACCCTCGTTTTCCTTACTATTTACGACAAATAAACTTAACTTAGAGGTTAGCGTTACTTTTCGCGTGCGTTGGACTGCAACCCCGTAATTGATTTGTAACTCAATAAAAATAGAAGGTAGGCATTTGAGCAGGTTGGACGCCAATTCACATAGTTAAAGCATTTGAAAAGGCTACAAATATGTTAAAAAAACAGGAGATATTACAATGCGTTATTTTGTTATTAGCCTTATTTTAGTAATTAATTTATTTACTCCTGAAAGCATTCAGGCTTCTCAGACTTTCCTTTATCAAATTCGTGACTCAACTGATTATGGAAGAGGTATTTGGAAATATACTGGCGAACCTTGCAATGGGGACGTATGTAAAGGATGGATACGACTTGATAATAACGAGAAGACAATAAATATTGCAGCTGGAGGAACTAATCTTTATCAGATTCGCGAATCTGATGATTATGGAAGAGAAATCTGGCAGTTTACAGGTGAACCTTGCGAGGGTAATACGTGTGCGGGTTGGCAGAAGATAGATACCAACAATAAGACTGCAAATATCGTAGCTGCGGGAATTGAACTTTATCAACTTCATCAAAAGGACGTTAAACATTGGAAGGTAAATGATGGTGAATCGATTTGGCAATATACCGGCGTACCTTGCAATGGTAACAGCTGTAAAGGGTGGAAGATGCTCGATAACAACAGCAAAACGGAGTTGATTGTGGCTCATGAATTTCTGGGTTCCTTATTTCAACTCCATTATTCTGGGGATATATGGGAGTACACAGGGCAGCCTTGTAATGGAAATTCCTGTGTCGGATGGAAAAAACTCGATAACAATCAGAAAACCTACTGGATTACTACTGGTAGAAATTTTAATGAATTTCCTGGTATGGTTGGTCTTGGCCTGTTTCAAATGCATGGATACAGTATTTGGGAATACACAGGGCAGCCTTGTAATGGAAATTCCTGTATCGGATGGCGAAAAATAGATAACAATATAATTAAAGGAATATATGCTTCGATTGGTGGACTCTATAAAAGACACGGAGATGACAATAATTGGAGTATTTGGAAGTATAATGGATTGCCTTGTAATGCAGATATATGCCCTGGATGGCAAAAGCTTTATGCCGCATCTGAAAAAATGGGTAAGAGGGGAATGGTAGTCTCTGGTTACCAACTTTATCGTTATAGTGAAGATGGTATTTGGCGGTACACAGGGCAGCCTTGTAATGGAGATTCCTGTGTCGGATGGCAAAAAATAGATAATAAAGTGAAAGAGCGAATAGTTAAAGCCGGTACTATAGCAGCCACTCCTCCTCCTCCTCCTCCTAGATAAATTAATCATGTTACTTCAAGTATTTACTTGGTAAGTGTAAGGGCGTTTAGAACGAGCATGCAATGTCGCCAATCCTGGTTAAACTATTAAGATAATTGCAATATTTTGAATGTCTGTAAGGGGGCGTTACCGGATAGTGATCATCTCACATTTGAACATAAGGCTCCGTTATTCGAGCCTTTCTACTGTGCGATAAGCAATTGTTATCGCACAGCAGAAAGTTGATTCGCAGCGGTTAAATACAGCAGTTTAAATGTTCGCATAACGGGGTTTATGTTCCAAATTCTGCGTCGCCCCCATAAAGCCCATTATACGAACCATTAACTAATGGCATTATGACAAAAGTGTCCACGGGCATGACAAAATAGTCATGCTGGGTAGTGATGAACAGTGCCCATCTCGTATTCCCCCTAATTGAACATAAGACCCGTTATGCGAAGCCTGCTTGTTAGTGCAATATAGTAATGAATACTGACCTTTCATTACTGGCACGCACTTTAGGTACTCATAAAAATCCTTAACGGGGTTTGTGTTCCTTATCATGCGTCGACCCCGATAAGGTTTATTATTTTTCTACGAAAAATGTAGCAAACCGCCTTCCTTATCAAAAGCCAAATATTTTGATAAGTCTCCACCATTTTGTACTGTTTGAAATATTATCTTTAAAGGCTCTTCAGCTTGTTCAGGTGTTGGATGCATGCCATTAATACCCGATAAACATGCAATCAAAACGATATCCCACTGCTGTTCCATCTGTTTAGATTCTGTCACTAAATCTTCAAAGTTAGTTAACTCATCTAAATCTTTATCAACACACATAATGGCCTGTAACATCCCTCCCTTCCCAGAGTGAAAGCGTTCTTTATCTTCATCTTTATGATCATCAGGTAATGATACTTGCAAAAAAACAAATAGAAACCGCTGAGGTTCACTCTGTTGTTCCCCAACAGCTAATAAGCTTTTATAGTCAGTTATTTCGGTCATACTTTATTTTAGTTTTACTTAATTAATGGATTACTAATCAACCACCTGCTAAAGCAGAGGTGGGTTAGAGCGTTTGACTGTTGCATGTCATGATACAGGGGTCAACAGAAAATATAGAGCAGAACGCAGGAATAATTGCAGATCTGACAGGTGGAAATCACTAATTATTACTATAAAGTACCATATTTTCACTGGATAACCACCTTAACCTCACATATCAAAGCACTCTCAACACAAAATAAACCTGTGTAATTCCTTAGCGTTATTTGGGGATAAATCAGGCTTAAACAGCGTTAAACACAGCTACTTATTACAGCTAAATGACAGTTACTCACATTTTCTGTGGATAACTTTGTGCGTTGTTTTTGTGTAACCACTTCAAGCCTTTGCAAATAAAGGCTGAGCATTAGATTGTACAAATTTTATACAGTCACAATACAAATGCAACCATTGCCGTTGGAAAAATAGAATTTTAAATTTAATTACCGTTCAAGTAACTGAAAACAAGGCATATAACTTATTTTCTATGGAATACAGCATAAAAAACACTATGCTTTAAAAAACGCGGCACTTTGTCACATTTTCATTATTGAGTATTCTGCTATGTTTTTGTGATGAATGGCAATAATTGCGGACATAGCCCAAATGTACCTCGTTGGTTTGAAGCTCCAGAGAAGCGCACGCGTCCGCATATAATTAAATCGCTGATCGACTCTATAAAAGGTTATTACAAAGAGCCAGCTGCTTTACTGCCATCACTTAATTTATCTAACGGATCAGATCGCCAGCAACGCAGTGAACGACGCGAGGCTTGTGTTTCAGTTTTAGGTTGTTTGGTGCATTACCTAGACTTAGCAACGCTGCGCGTAGGCATACCTCAAGCGGATCAATCTTTTAAAGGCATTACCATGCCGTTTATTGCTGAAAAGTGTAGCCTAACGCTCAGGCGTACAGAAAGGGCGGTAGCTGATTTAGTCGCATCGGGTTTACTTACCGTTTATCCCTTATGCGAAAAGCTAGCACAAGGGTGGAATAGCGTTAGCGTTTTCCACCGCCGGAAGCAACCCATGCTAGCAGTGGCAAACAATATGCCGGAAAACGCTACGCTATTCCAGCCTACGCATCCGGCTTACGAGGTTTCTATTGTAAAGAATATTGTGCAAGCCTACAGTGGTGAATTAACACTATCAAAAATTCATTTAGGTGGCGCTAAAGTGTGCATTTTTTTTAAAGACTGAGTGATATTTTTGAGTGTATTGACTCAAACTTGATTCGATAAAGTAATAATTTCTGGAAGCAAAGGGTTAATTGAGCGTATCAAAACAGCCAAGAGCGGATGCTCAAACACAATGCAAAAGAGACTGATAATTAGTTTTATTTCTACCTCAATTATTTATAAATTAAAGTTCCTATTCTTGACAAAAATACTCAGTTGTTATTCCTTTTTAATAGGCGTATACCTTAAGTATAGAAAGAACGAAATGCAAAACCTACTGTAAAGTAGAGACTGAAAGTAACGAACCCTAAATGGGAAGTCGAGCTGCCGAAAGCGATCTATGAAGGAAGTAATTGAAGTGTATTGTAATGTTATACCTATATAGTACACATTGACTTGCTAAGACTTACTAATCAAAAGTGTTAAATATCTTTTGAGTACATTAATAATAACAATTAGGGCTTTAAAAATGACAATAGAAAAAAAAGATAACAAAACATTCTTTCTTATAGTTGGCGTATGTTCATTTCTTGTGATTGGGCTTGTTTCAATATTAAAAGCAAGAGAAACAGAGCATCTAAATTACGGTGAAAATACATCTGTTCAACAAGAAGCAGTACTGTATAACAACGTGAAAGATTATAATAATGTGGTGGAGCCAGTATCTACTACTGCTCCAGTAACAGTTGCGCCTATAAAGCATACGATGAAAAATACTCAGCCAGCTGCAAAACAAAGTACGTACGTAGCTCCTGAGCATACTATGCAAAATACTCAGCCGACTAAGCCGGCTACACAAGTCCCTGAGCATGCCATGAAGAATACTCACTAGAAGAAAGTATTTATTCCTGCGCTTATAACACTATAAATAGAGCTTAGTTAACGAAGCGGAAAATAGGCTTTAATACTTCTAAAGAAGTCATGTTTTGGTTATGTGCTTTGAATTGTAAGTTTTTAGGTCATAACTAAGGTTATTTGTGTTCATCAACCTCTGTCAGGATAAGTCGTACTAACTGACGGAGACCCTGTAGGTTATTAAATTGCAGAAATAACCGCAATGCTAAGGCAAAAATAATCTATCTCATCTTGGACTAGTAAGGCATTTGAACAGAAACTTACGGTTTCTGAATCAATTTAATTGTCTTAACTGTAAACTTGTGTGCAATAAAATCAACCCGCTAAATACGGGTTATTTTTGCGTTGTGACATACTCAGGCATCACAGTCCACATTTCAATAATGCAATAAAGGCAAGCATAATAGGTATTATGCTTGCCTTTAATTTTTAATAATGTCCATTTTTAAGGAAGTTAAACATCATGAAAAAAAACGAAGCGATCTCAAAAATCATGTCCTCAGAGGTTGTTACTGTTCATCAGAACCAAAAACTAAGTGATGTGCGCCATATTATTTGCGAATCAAATATCCACCATGTTCCCGTAGTTGATGGGAACACATTAATCGGGCTAATAAGCTACACCGATCTGATGAAGCTGAATATTGTGATTAGTGGAGCTGACGAACGTACGATTGATGCAATCGTTGATCAGCAATTTACTATTCAAGAGGTCATGGTCACCGAGTTGACGGCACTTACTGATACCGATACTATCAGACAGGCAACTAAAATACTTGCCGAGGGTACTTTTCATTCCCTTCCAGTGATAGACAAGCAAAAACAACTTGTTGGTATCGTCACAATGACTGATTTAATACAATATCTTAATGATCAATATTAAGAATTGATGATTGTTGAGAATCCATTTATTGTGATACAAGAAGTTTGATTTTTTCAATAGTCTTGATGAATGAGTAACTGGGAGTGCAATACCAGTTACTTAATAATACTGTTGTGTTTAAATAAATCATAATTAGAAGGTCGAGATGAATAAGATTTTCATTGGTCGAAAAATGCCAATGAAAATTTTACCGCTCATCTAGGTTTTACTCTATGCTTCAAAAAAAGACCTTACTGCCTAGCTTGAGTCAAGAGTAGCCTTCAAATGTAAGATTAATTGTTGGTCATGTTTAAATATGTCTAGGCAAAAAAGCTATTAGCTGTTGTATTTAAATGGGACTAAACGAGTCATCTTTTAGTTTAGCCCCTGAATAGTTTTAAAGCTCTGCTAAATTCCCCTTACTTTCTAGCCAGAACTTACGATCTTGCGAGCGTTTTTTCGCCAGTAATAAATCCATTTTTTCATTGGTATCATCACCTTCTTCAATAGTAAGCTGTACTAATCGGCGGGTATCTGGGTTCATTGTGGTCACGCGTAATTGCGCTGGATTCATTTCACCCAAGCCTTTAAAGCGCTGAATATTGATTTTACCTTTGAGCTTTTCAGCTTTAATGCGATCTAGCACGCCTTGGCGCTCATACTCATCTAAGGCATAAAATATCTGCTTGCCGACGTCAATACGATACAAAGGCGGCATAGCGACAAAAACATGGCCCGCTTGCACTAGTTTAGGGAAGTGCTTAAAGAATAAGGCGCAAATTAAAGTGGCAATATGCAGCCCGTCAGAATCTGCATCCGCGAGTATGCAGATTTTACCGTACCGTAAGCCTGTTAAATTATCTGAGTCGGGTTCTATGCCAAGAGCAACGGCAATATCGTGAACCTCTTGAGAAGCCATCACTTGCGCTGATTCCACCTCCCAAGTATTGAGGATTTTCCCTCGCAGCGGCATAATCGCTTGAAATTCACGTTCGCGCGCTTGTTTGGCTGAGCCACCCGCTGAGTCTCCTTCCACTAAAAATAATTCACTGCGACTAATATCTTGAGAGGCGCAATCGGCTAATTTTCCTGGGAGTTGAGGGCCTGCTGAAATCTTTTTACGAATCGCTTTTTTGCTGGATTTTAAACGCTTTTGCGCGCTTAAAATGATTACTTCGGCAATTTTTTCGCCAGCTGCGGGGTGTTGATTGAGCCATAAACTAAAGCTATCTTTAGCCACGCCGGAAACAAAAGCCGCACACTCGCGCGAACTTAAACGTTCTTTAGTTTGTCCGGAAAATTGCGGATCTTCTAATTTGACTGACAAAATATAATGGCAAAGCTCCCAAACATCTTCGGGCGTGATTTTGACGCCGCGGGGTAATAAATTGCGAATCTCGCAAAATTCACGCATGGCTTCAGTTAAGCCTGTGCGTAAGCCGTTAACATGCGTTCCACCTTGGGAGGTCGGGACTAAATTAACATAACTTTCAGTGATATTTTCTGGTAAAGATTCCGCAGTCCAGACGATACCCCATTCAACAGACTCATGATCCGATGACATTTTACCCATAAACGGCTCGACGGGGTAAAACTCAACATTACCGACACGATCTAGCAAATATTCTTCTAGGCCATTTTGATAATGCCATTCCCAAAATTCTTCGCCTTGCTCGACTGTTAAACTAATTTTTAAACCAGGGCAGAGTACTGCTTTGGCGCGTAAAACATGTTTAAGTTTGAGTACCGAAATTTTATTGGAATCAAAATAGCTGGCATCTGGCCAAAAATGCACCATAGTACCGGTATTCGCTTTGCCAACTGTGCCGATTTCGCTTAATTCGGTTTGTTTCTCGCCGCCGGCAAATTGCATCTGATAGACTTTGCCGTTGCGTTTTATTTCAACGTCTAAGCGTTCAGATAGCGCGTTAACAACAGAGATACCCACGCCATGTAAACCACCGGAAAACTGGTAATTTTTATTGGAAAATTTCCCGCCCGCATGCAACTGGGTCAAAATAACTTCAACCCCAGGCATTTTTTGTTCAGGATGCATATCGACCGGCATGCCGCGACCATCATCTTGCACTTTGACGCTACCATCTTTAAATAAAGTCACTTCTATGCTGGATGCATGCCCTGCGACGGCTTCATCAACACTGTTATCAAGCACCTCCTGCACCAAATGATTAGGTCGAGTGGTGTCGGTATACATGCCGGGTCGTTTACGAACTGGATCTAAACCACTTAAAACTTCAATAGCCGCTGCGTTATAGGTATTACTCATTTTTCTAGTTAATTACTCTGACGATTTTCATATATAATAGTTCGATTAATACATCGTATCATTAAATTATTTTTATCGACATGGCTAGAAAGAAAAGCGCGACATTATTTGAAGATTCCCTGAAGAATTTAGAAGGGATTGTTGAACAATTAGAGCAAGGTGATATTTCTTTAGAAGAGTCATTAAAATCATTTGAAGAGGGTGTGAAATTAACGCGTATTTGCCAAACCGCTTTACAAGAAGCTGAGCAGAAAGTGCAGATATTATTAGATAAAAACGGTCAACAAACTTTGGAGCCATTTACAGATGAGTAACGCCTTAAAAGAATACTTAGTCGCTAGCCAAGAGCGTGTCGAGAAGGCTTTAGATTTACGCTTACCCGCTAATAGCATTTTGCCTAAAAGATTGCATGACGCGATGCGGTATAGCGCGTTAGATGGCGGTAAACGTATGCGCCCTATGTTGACTTATAGCGTCGGTAAAGCTTTAGGCATAGCTCCAGAAGTTTTAGACGGTCCGGCTTGCGCAGTTGAATTTATCCATGTGTACTCTTTGATACATGATGATTTGCCAGCGATGGATGATGATGACTTGCGCCGTGGTAAAGCGACCTCGCATGTGCAATATGATGAAGCGACTGCGATTTTAGCGGGTGATGGCTTGCAAACGTTAGCCTTTCAAGTTTTGGCAAATGATGACAGCATACAGGCTAGTGCTGAAACGCGCATAAAAATGATTCAGGCTTTAGCAAAAGCCAGTGGCTCGCAAGGAATGGTGGGGGGGCAGGCAATTGATTTAGAATCAGTGGGTAAAAAGCTTACTTTGCCTGAATTAGAAAATATGCACATTCATAAAACCGGCGCGTTAATTCGAGTGGCTGTGCAATTAGCGACTTTATCTAAGCCTGATTTAGACCCAGCTGTGGCCGCTAAATTAGATCATTATGCGAAATGTATCGGCCTTTCATTTCAGGTGAAAGATGATATTTTAGATGAAGAAAGTGATACCGCGACTTTAGGTAAAACTCAAGGTAAAGACCAAGATAACGACAAACCAACTTACCCTGCTTTACTAGGTTTAGAGGGTGCTAAAGAGAAAGCTCAGAACCTACATGAGCAAGCTTTAGAAAGTTTGGCTGATTTTGGCTCAGAAGCTGATGTATTACGTGATCTTTCTTTGTATATTATTCAGCGTGATCATTAATACAGGTATTTTATAGAAGTTGCTATTGATTTAAGCCCTCTCTTGCTGGAGAAGGAGTACGGTAGGGCGGACTTTAGTCCGCTTTTTTAGCAATAGCGGACTAAAGTCCGCCCTACGGGGTACTTTTTTCAATCAATATCCTCAAAAATATCCGCCAAAGGAATATCTGCTTCAACGCTGCTTAAATGGCACACGGCTTCCTTGCTGTAATCATGAAATAGCCAATCACTATCGGTCGTGCGGCGAAAACATTCGACCCGGCGACTTTTAATATCAATCAAAACATATTCTTTCAGGCTCAATACCTGACGGTAAGCGGCAAATTTCTCGCCGCGATCATAAGCCTCGGTGGAATCAGATAGCACCTCAATAATTAAACTTGGTTGAGTAAGAGCCTGTTCCGCCTTTTGATCATTTTGAGCGCAAGAAACCATCACGTCAGGGTAATAGTACGCGTCTATTTGCTCGATCTGTAATTTCATATCCGAAATATAAGCATGGCAAGGCGTACCGCGTAAATGTTGTTTTAAGGCCGCTGCAATATTGAGTGAAACAATTACGTGCTCACGTCTAGCGCCTCCCATAGCGAAAGTTTCACCTAGGACAAATTCATGTTTTTCTTTTTGTAACGCTTCCCATGCTAAATAATCATTAGCGCTCATTTTATAGGCTTCGGCAGTTTGCATAATAGGCTCCATGTAATAAATAGCCTACATCAAAGCATAGCTTATGAGCAGGGGGTGATGGCAGTAAGTAGCCCATATTACGGTATGGGCTAAAAGGCTTTTAAGCTACTCCTCCCAAGCTCTACCATCTCTCGCGAGTAGCGCAACAGAAGCCACCGGCCCCCAGGTTCCAGCCGGATAGCCTTTAGTTTCTTCGTTAGATTTTTCCCAAGCCTCTGAAATGGAGTCAATCCACGTCCAAGCTTGTTCGATTTCTGCACGACTGATAAATAAGGTTGGGTTGCCGCGCATGGCTTCTAAGACTAATTTCTCATAACCGCCAAAAAGCTTGCTGTTTTTGAAGGTTTCAGAAAAACTTAAATCCAGTTTAGTACGTTGTAGTTTGATATTTTCATCAATTCCTGGAATTTTATTTAGCATCTGAATTTCGATGCCTTCATTAGGTTGTAGATGAATAATTAGCTTGTTTTCTGGTAAATCACGATAGCTTTCTTTAAAAATATTGTGTGGTAATTGTTTAAAATTAATCACAATCTCGGTGCGTTTGTTCATCAGGCATTTTCCTGTGCGCAGGTAAAATGGCACGCCAGCCCAACGCCAGTTATCAATATCTACACGCAATGCGACAAAGCTTTCTGTGGTGCTGCTGGTGTTTGCACCTTCTTCATTTAGATAACCTGGTACCTCTTTGCCTTTGATAAAACCATCTGTGTATTGGCCGCGTACAGTTTTTTCATGGACATTTTCTACGGTAATAGGGCGCAACGCATCTAATACTTTAATTTTTTCATTATGAATGCTTTGTGCTTCTAAATTAACCGGCGGTTCCATGGCGACAAAGGTTAAAATTTGTAACAAATGGTTTTGTACCATGTCACGCAATTGACCTGTGTGGTCAAAATAATCCCAGCGCCCTTCAATGCCCACTTCTTCCGCAACAGTGATTTGCACGGAATCAATGGTGTTATGATCCCAGTTTGTAGTGAAGATAGAGTTGGCAAAACGTAACGCCAATAAATTAAGTACTGTTTCTTTGCCTAAATAATGATCGATACGGAAAACTTGATCATCATTAAATACGCTAGCAACGGTATCATTAATTTCTTTTGAGGATTCAAGGTCATGACCAATCGGCTTTTCCATGACCATGCGTGATTGATCAGTTAGCACGCCAGAGTGCTTTAGCCCTTTGCAAATATGTTGGAATAAGAACGGTGCCACGGCAAAATAATTGACCATAACGCGCTTACTAGAGTCAGTAAGCTGGTTGAATATTTTATATTCTTCAGGCTGGGTTAAGTCCATTTTTTGATAAGATAAACGCGCTGAGTATTTTTCCCAGATCGCTTCATCAAGCGGTTCACCTAAAAAATCTTGTAAACTTTTGTAGGCAATTTTAATAAAGCTAGCGCTGTCTTCTTCTAGTCTGTCGACGGCAATAATGCGTGTATCCGGCTCTAAAAAATCACCTTTTTCTAAACGGTATAGGGAAATAATGAGTTTACGGCGCGATAAATCGCCTAGTCCACCATAAATAACTAAGTCGCAAGGCGGGAATATTTCTTGTGTTGTTGTCATTTTTTTTTATTTTTTTGATTGAATAGTGACCTAGCTTTATAACGCGAGAGCTTAAAGGCTATAAAACTGGGGATTTATGCTATAAAACGCCAGTAATGTCTGCGGCAATGATTTAGAGTATATTACCACCCTAGCTAAAAGTAAATATTGTACTCGGAGGTGGAAAATGAAATTTAACCTTGTAAAGGTGGTGCGTGGTGTGAAGATACCGGTACGCATTGTAATGGGTGTGGTCGATCACATAAGGAAATCGCAGAAACGAGAGTGTTGATGAAAGGCTTAGTCGAATTTGCGCAAAAACAATAATATGAAAATCCAGACGAATTTGCTCAGTTTATTGGCGAGACTTTAGCAAGAAAACTTCAGAAGCCTTAAGTATTATATGAAGGAATGATGATCATAAAAACATGAAAAGAGTTAGGCTCTAATGCCCGCCTCCAGTAACTATTACATATTATGAATCAGCCTTCTTGTGTAAAAGAAAATGCATATTGACTCTATCAGGCACAAAATTGATCCCAGCGTTTTTGAAAAATAGACTTTTCAGTGGCAAATATCCGTTCAAAATAATTCAGTGATTCGCCAAGAAAAAGTTGATCTGTTGCCGCGATAAAAATAAAGAACTGTTTCTTTTCAGTAAGTAAAGACATTCTGCGCTGTAATCCAGAAGACTTTGTAGAAATGGCGCGCTGTGCCATACCACAAAAAACAGGTGAATTGTTGTCTGCTTTTAATACGCTTATAGTACTTGGTAGCAAGAAAGATTCAATTCCCGGCCTGCTTACTCTGTGATTATCTCTAAACTTTGATGGTTCATTTCTGTCCTGCCCTTTAGCCGGGTGATGCTGCTCATTCAGTTTTGCAATAATATAAATCATCCAGCGATTTATAGATTGTTGCCATTTTCCCCATGTATGCTTTGCTTTCCAGCTAAGAAAATGATTGGGTGTTACCGACATAGTAGTATCAATCGCAAATTTTTCTCGACATTGTTGATCTTGATTACACCAGGAAACAAATTCTTTCAAATATGTCATTTCATAGGGACTGGCAAAAATAATTTCATCTAGGCAGACACTATTATTCTGACACATAGTCATTAATTGCTCCCTTAACTCAAAAACAGTATTTGTTCTACTTGCGAAGTTCTTGCCTGCTAGATTTCTAGGTGGTTTAATAAGCGTACGTTTAGTTGTGGAAGTGATATAAACATTGAAACAATTCTTCGCTAAACAAAATTCTGAAATATGAAATTGCCCCGATTTTAAGTAATAGCCATATAACAATCCAAAAAACAAAATTAAGCTAAAAAGGCTTAGTTTCAGAAACCGGCTAAAATTAATTATCATCAGGTTCTCGCATTACTCGCTGTTTTTTTTAAAGAGCCTAATAAAATAAGCATACTTATAGGAACAAAAAGATTGCTACCAATACAGACGGCAAGGTCTATTAAGGTAACAAGAACTTCAGATTCATAATTTACTGAAAAGGTCACTTGGAGTGTAAAGTAAGCAGCAACGACTAAATAAATAAAGTTTATCCCTTTAAGAAGCTGAGTAAATAAGCCACATTGCGCCAGATAATAAGCTGAAATGCCGTAAGCTATGGATGGCATAAATAAAGCATAGTAAGCAATATTTTTCGTGGTTTGAAAAAATAAAAATATCAACAAAAGACACGAGAATAAATAAGTGACAATAGCAAGCAAGTGTCTCATTATTCTGAACTGATATAAAATCCAGCCTCCTACAGGCGCTATAAAGAGATAATAAATGAATGTTGCTAAAACAATCTCGGATGGATCTGGGCCTATGGATCCCATAAAAAACTCCTTTTAAATTAATGTAGTACAGGTTAAAAACGGATCAGCTTTGACTGCACTCATTTTTCCACAGTGAAAAAAAATCAGCCTGTTTTATACCCTTATCTTTAGTTTTGCTCCAGAGCACTGAGTTATTTTTCCCTTGGTAAATAAAAGGCTGATAATTCAATTTTACAAATGATGTAACATATTTGACAAAGCTGTCGGCATTAAAATTATCCGCAACTTCGCCACAAATAACGGGAAACCCTTGTTTATCCAGATGCAAAAAAACATTCCTAAATCTAACTACCTCTAGATTAGTCAACTGATATTGAATCAGTGAAACGGCTTTTTTAATCCAGGGTTCTTTCACCTTTTGTTGCGAAAACCTTTTCTTGCCAAGTTTGGCTAAAGAAACCATGGCATAGGAATCATGTGTTTTTGCAATAAAGGGATCAGACCAGTTGCCCTGAATTTTCATTTCTAAAATTTGGTATACATCACTGGTGTTGATTCGGGCTATACATTGTTTATCCTCACGACATCGTACGTGCATATCAGATCTCAAAAACTTTAGATACTTCTCTTGTATGTCCTTGTCTGGAATGACAAAAGGCTGGCGTTTCTCAAATTTTATTTTTTGAAATTCATTTGGATTGATGTGTGCCGAGGATGTTAATACAAAACATTGACTATCGAAACAGTATTCTGATTTATCATATTTACCTGTAAATTGATAATACAGGTATGAACATAGTAATAAAGTGATTGTGATAAACAATAATAAGCGAGCTATCAGAAAAATTTTTTTAAAATGTTCCTCTGTTTTATTTAGTTGAGAAGTGTCCATGTTAAAATCAACTTTCCTTACTAGGTTGAAAATCAAGATTGTTTAAGAGGCTATAGTGAAATAGTATGGTATTTTCTGTATTTAAGCTTAATCCATCTAAAGATAAGCAAGTTTATGAAGGAGTTTAAGCCGATGGCCAAACTGCAACGTTAGCAGATTGAAGTCCTTAAAGTAAGGTTATTGTATTCTTGGAGGTGGAAAATGAAATTTAACCCTTGTAAAGGTAGCGTGTGGTGTGAAGATACTGGTACGCACTGTAATGGTTGTGGTCGTTCGCATGAAGAAACTGCAGAAACGAAAGTGCTGATGAAAGGCTTGGTCGAATTTGCACAAAAACAAGAATATGAAAATCCTGATGACTTTGCGCAATTTATTGGTGAGACTTTAGCAAGAAAACTACAGAAGTAGCTTCTCATTATTAAAGGGTACAAGCAGTTTTTTCAGCTCGTCATCCTGCATGCTGTTAGCAGGAATCTATGTTTAACGTGGATTCCCGATAAAAGACTTCGGGAATGACGGTATTTTTATAGGTATTTGCCCGTGAATAATGAGAAGTTACCTATAGAATTCTTAAGTATTATATAGGAGTGAACATCATGAAAATAAGCCCTGATATTTTGCCCGAATTGATTCAAGCAGTAAATAATGCGGTAACAGAACATGCGGATGAACTGACTGAGTTAGATAAGGCAATTGGTGACGGTGATCATGTTATTAATTTACGGCGCGGCCTGGATGCTTTGTTAGCGCAGCAAGGTGAAGTTGCTCAGTTAGATTGGGCAAGTGCTTGGCAAAAAATGGGTATGACCTGTATGAGCAAAATTGGTGGCGCTTCAGGTTCTTTATTCGGCACTTTGTTTGTTAGCATGGCAAAAGCAGCTAAAAATCAGCCGGTTGATGTGGCTGTATTTTCTCAGGCGTTTACAGCAGGCGTTGAATCTATGAAACTTCGTGGCAAGGCTGAGGCGGGTGAAAAAACGATGCTGGATGTCTTGATTCCAGTAGAGCGTGTTTTGCAAGAGAATGCGAGTGGTGTTGAGTTAGCTGATTTGTTAGTGCAAGTTAAAGAGGCCGCGCAGGTTGGAATGGAATCAACGCGAGATATGTTAGCTACTAAAGGTCGTGCTTCTTTTTTAGGCGAGCGCAGTATAGGGCATATTGATGCAGGAGCAAAAAGTAGTCAGTTAATGATTGATGCGATTGTTGCTACTTTACAAAGCAAATAAAAAGGTATTTATGGCAAGTTTTTTTAATACAGAATTAAGTCAACAGCAATTTTTAGATCAATACTGGCAAAAAAAACCGTTATTGATACGTCAGGCCTTTACTGATTTCATATCACCTATTAGCCCAGAAGAATTAGCAGGTTTGGCATGTGAAGAAGAGATTGAATCACGTTTGATCGAAGAGCGCGGGCAGGATAGTAATACCTGGCAAGTGACTTGCGGACCATTAACGGAAGATGACTTTGCGCGTTTGCCGGAGACGCATTGGACAATGCTCGTGCAGGATGTTGATAAACATTTGCCGGAATTGCAGTATTTACTTGACCCCTTTCGTTTTATTCCCGATTGGCGACGTGATGACCTAATGATTAGTTACGCGCCAGAATTTGGGACGGTAGGGCCGCATACGGATGGCTATGATGTGTTTTTATTGCAAGCGATGGGCGAGCGTCGCTGGCAAATTGGTGAACAGCCTATTCGTGAAGCTAAATTAGTTGATGGTTTAGGTTTGCAAATATTAGCCGAATTTACACCTGATCAAACTTGGGATTTGCAGCCAGGTGATATGTTATATCTACCGCCGCATTTTGCACATCATGGTGTTGCGCTCAACGATTGCATGACTTTTTCTTTTGGCTTTCGTGCCCCAACTCAAGTTGAGATGCTAGATGCGGTGGTTAATAATTTACTTGAGCAACAACTAGGTAAATCTGAATATAGTGATCCTGATTTGTTATTAAATAAGCAAAGTAGTGAGATCGATGCTCAGTCTGTTGAGCGCTTGAAGCGAATGTTACATCAGGCAATTGATGACGCTGAGCCTATTTTGGCGCGTGTATTGGGTAAAATTGTTACCGAAACAAAGCCTAGTTTGGCAGCCTTAGCGACAGAAGCAGCGATTGATCTAGAGGGAATTGATGAGGTGACTACACTGTTTGAGCAAGGCGAGATATTACAGAGGAATCCGTATTTTCGTTTTGCATGGTCTGTAGATGCAGCAAGTGGCCAGCTGTATATGGCAGGTGAGGTTTATGACGTTGATGTGCAGGGCATTAAGTATTTGCCGGTATTGACTGAACAGACCGTTTTAACTAGCAGTGATTGGCAAGAGATACTTAACAATCAGTCGTCTGCTTTGCTGTTGTGTCAACTGATTGCTGAGGGCGGCTGGTTTTGGTCTGAGGATTAAAGCGTACTCTTAGAATTCGATTTTTAATAACGAAACTATAGCGAAATAGAGGGAAGTAAATCGGCTATTTTTCTGTATTCTGTATTCTGCAAGCGTCATACAAGGAAACATTTCTTAGTTATATATTTGCGAAACATAATGCATGATTTCTTGCGCAGTAACGGGTTTAGAAAACCAGTAGCCTTGGGCAAGGTCGCAGTTGTTCTCAACTAAAAACTGTAGTTGTTCTTGTGTTTCTACGCCTTGGGCGATCACTTTCTGCCCTAAATCATGAGACATTGAAATGATGGCACGTACAACAGCTTGGTCTTTTTGGTTGTTAGTAATATGACGAATAAATGAAGGGTCGATTTTTATATGGGTCGCAGGCAAGTTTTTTAACTCAGACAGTGATGAGTGTCCTGCACCAAAATTATCAATGGCGATGAGCACTTCAGAATCAACCAGCCGTTGCATAATTTTAGTCGCCATCTCGGGCTTTTTCATAAAAGCGCTTTCATTAATTTCAAGTTCTATCCATTCGCGTCGTGCGCCAGTGGCATCAATTTTTTCAAGAATATTATCTGCAAACTTCATATCAAGTAGCTCTACAGGGGAGATATTGACGGATATTTTACCGAAATTAAAGTCTTCTTTTGACCAGCAAACCGCTTGTAAACAAACGCGAGTGATAGCCCAATTATTGAGTTTAGTGATTAAGCCGATCTTTTTTGCCAGTGCTATAAATTCTTCAGGTTCAATTAAGCCTAAGTCTGGATGTTGCCAGCGGATTAAAGCTTCATAGTTATGTATTTTGTTGTTTGCTACGTAATGTTTGGATTGGTAAACAATTTGTAATTCAAAGTTGTCGTCATAACAGTTTTTAGCAAGTGCTTTGCGTAAAGCTTGTTCCAGTGCAAGGTGACGGTTATTGGCTTGGTGTAATTCCGCCGTGCAAAATGCGTAACCCTTTTTTTCTTTCTTTGCCGAGTACATTGCATTTTCAGCTTGTTGTAGTAATGTTTCGCCATCAATACCGTCTTGTGGGTAGTTGGCAATACCAATGCTCGAACTCAGAATAAATTTATTTGTATTTAAAGTGATAGGGGTGCGTAAGTTCTGCAATATTTGTTTTACAGTTTTTTCAGTCGTATTAGCTGGTGTATTTAATAAAATAAGTGCGAATTCATCTCCTCCGATACGGGCTGCTATGTCGGTACCTTGGCAGTGTGCTTGTAGACGTAAAGCGGTCTCTTTGAGTGCAGCATCACCCGCCACATGACCTAGGCTATTGTTGATGATTTTAAAGCGATCAATGCCTATGATGAGAATGACCATATTTTTCTGCTTTTGCTGAGCTAAAAGAGTCATTTTCTCTAATTGCTCGATAAAAAAGTGTCTGTTTGCCAGGCCCGTTAAAGTGTCATAATGGGATAGCCTGCTTATTTGTTCATGAGCCCCTTTTACTAATGTAATGTCGTGGGCAATACCTTCAAGTCCAATGCATCTTTGAGCGCTGTCGTATAGCGGTGTTTCTAATATTTCTAAGCAATGCTTGTTGCCTGTTTTGTCGAGTATTTCAATGTTATATTTTGGAGCTTGCTCTCCTTTTAAACTCTGATTTCTATGGGTAGCAATATTTTTATTATCCGGATGATCAGTTAGATAACTAGGGTAATGCTTGGTAAAGTCGCTAGTGCTATAACCTAAAATTGTAGAGATTGATGGGCTGATGTCGCTAAGAATGCCTTTTAAATTATATTGATAAAAGAAGTAATTATCTTGCAGGGCGGCAACAAGGTGACTGTACTTTTGTTGCGTCATATCTAGTTGATTATTGCTTATTAGAGCTTGGCTGCTAATGTTTTCTTTTAAGTTTGTTAGTTCGATATTTTTTGTTTTCTGTTTGTTTTTGTTAATTTCTAATTGCCGATTCTCGCGTTTAACCCATCCAATCCAAAGTAATAGCGCTAATGTAACCAAGGAAAAACTAATGATCATTGTTTTATTTATTTCGCCCTCAGGCATTAATTCGATAGGCGAATACCAACGTTGATTAATGGTTCGTTTTTCCGTTTCTGTGATGGCATTTAGGCCTTTTTGAAAAATTGCAGCTAATATGGGCCAATCGCTACGCACGGCAATACTTTCATTGCTACTGTTATGCTCATAAAAAGCAGAAAACTTGATGTTATTTAAGAGGAATTTATTTTGGGCAAAGTAACTGGTAGCAAAAAAGCTGATCGCAGCATCGGCCTGCTGATTATCTACAGCTAGTAAGGCATCTGAAACATTTTTTACGTAATAAGGGGTGATACCTTTCAAGTTCTTGATAATGTCTTGCGTATACTGATAACCCTTCACTAAAGCCACCGTTTTTCCCGAAAGGCTGTCGTGGTTTTTAATTACCTGATTGGATTTGTGGCTCACAATGACCAGAGATTTAAAAATATACGGCTGGGTAAAGGTAAAGTGGTTCTTGCGGTCAGGCCTATTGACCATGGTAGCGATAACATCAATTTCTTTATTAAGAGCGCCTAGATAGGCGTCTTTCCAAAGTGTGCGCTTATCAATTGCTATTTGAATATGCAGTTTTTGGCTAATTAACTGGATGGTGTCATAGGCGATGCCAGTGAGTTGCCCAGCGTCATTAATAAAGCTGTAAGGTGGGAAGTTTCCGTCAAATGCAATGCGAATGGGCTGATGCGCTGCTAGCCATAATTGCTCTTCAGTTGTTAATAAAGCCGGTTGTTCGGTGGGTGGTTGTGCTATTTTTGGAAGCTTATTCCAGTAGGCGAAAGTGCTGCTAAAGATGAATGGCAGAGCCATTAGACAAAAAAGGAAAAGAAGTTTAAATATTTTTGCCACGAACAATCCTTACATTAAGCTTAATTATGGCTAAGTATAGACTAAAATGTATATCGAGGGCTTTGCGAATATAATTTCTCGGTGGCTTAATCAAGATAAGAGAGCGCAGCAGTATAGGGTGCGAATTGAAATAGGAGGCGCAAAGACGCCAGAGCTATTTGTTTATGACCCTTCTCTGTAGCGCATTAATTACAAACTAGGATTAACAACCCCAGCGTAAATTAGAGGTATGTACGGGCGCATCCCATAATTGTGTCATTTCATCATCTAGTAAAGTTAAAGTAATCGATACACCAGCCATATCAAGTGAAGTAGTGTAGCTGCCAACTAAAGAGCGGGTGATATTGATGTCGCGTTCCTGCCAGAATTTTTCCGCTAAATCATAAATTAAATATTGTTCCATTAACGGTGTAGCGCCTAAGCCATTAATATGAAGTAGAGCTGATTGGCCTTTTTCGGGCTTTAAGTCAGCTTCAATAGCTTTGGCAATAATCTTGACGATTTCTGTCGCTGTGGCGAGCTGCATTGTTTCATGGCCGCGTTCGCCATGAATGCCCACGCCCATTTCCATTTCTTGTTCGCTAATATCAAAGGTCGGTTGGCCTAAAGCGGGGACGGTACAACTAGTGAGTGCAACGCCCATTGATGCGGTATTGGTATTGACGCGCTCAGCCAAAGCTTTGCAGGCAGCTAAATCCGCGCCATTTTCAGCGGCAGCTCCCACTATTTTTTCGACAATTAAAGTACCGGCAACGCCACGACGTCCTGTGCTATGCGTTTTGGGTAAAGAAACATCATCGTCAACTAGCACTGATGCATTAGGGCATTCAAGCATTTCAGCGGCAATTTCAAAGTTCATCACATCGCCAGCATAATTTTTGACGATAAATAACACGCCAGCATCAGTAGCAATCTCTTGCGCGGCGGCAAGCATTTGGTCGGGAGTGGGGGAGGTGAATATTTGTCCAGGGCAAGCCGCATCTAACATGCCTTTGCCGACAAAACCGGAATGTAAGGGCTCATGCCCAGAGCCGCCGCCGGAAATAATAGCAACTTTGTCTTTGCGCGTGCTTGGCGTGCGGCTAATAAAGTAGGGGTCAGTATTCAGCTTAATAATATCGGCGTGGGCTTTGGCGAACCCTTCTAGGCTTTCTGTGTAGAGCGTATCGATTTCATTGATAAGTTTTTTCATAGTCTGTTTCCGCAAATGATAAATAGAGAGTATTAGCTAATGTGTATGTTCTTAGGCTAGGTGAAACTTTTAAGATAATGGGCTATTCGGTTTATAATGCTTCGTTTCGCTATTCTTTGATTCTTAGCTTTATTATGGCCTCACCTTTTTCTTTTTTGCAACAAGCTGCGCATGCAATCGATGTGCTTAATGAGTCTGTTGGACGTTTAGTTTCTTGGCTGACGCTCGCTATGGTTCTAATTACTTTTAGTATAGTTGTTTTGCGTTATTTGTTTAATTTAAGCTGGGTGTCGTTGCAAGAATCGATTATTTATATGCACAGTTTAGTGTTTATGTTGGGCGCAGCATACACCTTGAAGCATGATGGCCATGTGCGTGTGGATATTGTTTATCAGCGGTGTACGCCGATTGTTAAAGCATGGATTGATTTTTTTGGCACGTTATTGCTTTTGTTGCCGGTAGCTGGCTTTATATTATGGAGTAGTTGGGAATATGTTGCCGATTCCTGGGCTATTACCGAAGGCTCGCGTAATTCAGGTGGATTGCCTTTGGTTTATTTATTAAAAAGCTGCTTATTATTGATGTCTGGTTTATTAGTTTTGCAAGGTGTATCGCTGCTTATCTCTAAGCTAAATATTATTGTCACGGCAGGAGCTAAGCATGGATAGTTATATGGCTTTATGGATGTTCCTCGCTGTATTTGTGGTTTTATTATCCGGTTATCCGGTTGCTTTTGTGCTTAGTGGAACGGCTTTATTGTTTGCGCTACTGGGTTTACAAATGGATACCTTTGACCCCGACTTTTTAGCGGCATTACCCAATCGTTTGTTCGGTATTATGAATAACGAAACGTTGATTGCGGTGCCCTTATTTGTCTTTATGGGGGTAATGCTGGAACGCGCTAAAATTGCCGAATCCTTGCTTGAAGCGATGTCGGAATTATTTAGTTCTTTGCATGGTGGTTTAGGCTTAGCCGTGACGATTGTTGGTATGCTGATGGCGGCTAGTACTGGGATTGTTGGCGCAACGGTTGTGACTATGGGCTTATTGTCTTTGCCGACCATGTTAAAACGTGGCTATGATCCGTCTATTTCTTGTGGCATTATTTGCGCATCGGGAACGCTAGGGCAGATTATTCCACCTTCGATTGTTTTAGTTTTACTCGGTGATGTGATTTCTACGGCTTATCAGCAAGCACAATTAGATATGGGTGTGTTTGCGCCGGAAACCATTTCGGTCGGGGATTTGTTTGCTGGGGCATTAGTGCCAGGCTTGTTGTTAGTACTCATGTACTTAATTTATATTGCTGTGACAGCGTGGTTAAGGCCTGATGCTTTGCCTAAGCCGGAAAAGACTCGAAACCATGAGCCGGGCTTTTATTTTCGGGTATTAAAAAGCCTTTTGCCGCCGCTTATGTTAATTTTGGCGGTATTAGGTTCGATTATTGGTGGCTTGGCAACACCGACTGAAGCGGCTTCTGTTGGCGCGGTAGGGGCGCTTTTTCTAGCTTTGATCAGCGGTCAGTTAAACAAGGGGGTTTTGCAAGATGTCACGCGCAATACTACGCAGATTACCAGCATGGTATTTATGATTCTGGTCGGTGCTGCTTTGTTTTCTTTGGTATTTCGAGGCTTTGAAGGCGATGAAATCATTATTGAGTTATTGTCTGATTTACCGGGTGGGAAATTTGGTGCCCTGTTTATCGTTATGCTGGTGATGTTTTTATTAGGTTTTGTACTCGATTTTATTGAAATTACCTTTGTTATTGTACCTATCGTCGGTCCTGTTTTATTAGCTATGGGCTTGGATCCTGTCTGGCTGGGTATAATGATTGCCTTAAATTTGCAAACCTCTTTTTTAACACCACCTTTTGGTTTTGCTTTATTTTATTTGCGTGGCGTAGCACCTGCCGAAGTAACAACCGGACAAATTTATAAAGGGGTATTCCCGTTTATACTTATCCAGTTGTTCTTGCTTGGGGTGCTAGCTTATTTTCCTGAATTGGCAACTTGGCTGCCGTCACTTATTTATGCTTGATAACATATGATATTTCTTAGATTATTAACAGCTTTGCTATTTAGCTTGCTGACTGCCTGCGGCCAACAGGGCCCTTTATTTATGCCGATAGAAGATACTAAAACTCAACACGGAGACGCACTTTAATGGATTATTTTAATTATCATGACAATGCCTTGTATGCTGAAGATGTCGCGATTAGTAAAATTGTCGAGCAGCATGGCTCACCTTGCTATATCTATTCAAAAGCAACATTAGAGCGTCATTGGCATGCTTTTGATGGTGCTTTTGGTGAGCAGGCGCATTTGATTTGTTATGCAGTGAAAGCTAACTCTAATCTGGCGATATTGAATACTTTGGCGCGCTTAGGTTCCGGTTTTGATATTGTTTCTTTGGGCGAATTGGAGCGTGTTTTAGCGGCTAAAGGCGATCCAAAGAAAATTGTTTTTTCTGGCGTTGGTAAGCGTGAAGATGAAATTAAACGCGCTTTAGACGTTGGTATTCGTTGTTTTAATATCGAAGTGAAGGGTGAGTTGGATAGAATCAACCAACTTGCGGGTGAGTTGGGAGTTAAAGCGCCAGTTTCATTTCGTGTGAATCCAGATGTTGATGCAAAAACGCATCCGTATATTTCTACCGGCTTAAAAGAAAACAAATTTGGTATCGATATTGATTCTGCTATTGAAGAATATCGCCGTGCGGCGAGCATGGAAAATATTCAGATTGTCGGTATTGACTGTCATATTGGCTCGCAACTAACTGAAACGCGACCTTTTTTAGATGCTTTAGAGCGCGTGCTTAAAATAGTCGAGACTTTAAAGTCAGAAGGTATTGTTTTGCATCATTTAGATTTGGGGGGTGGTTTAGGTATTTGTTATAACGATGAAACGCCACCAGAGCCTGCTGAATATGTAACGGCTATTTTGCAGCGTTTGGGTGAAAATGACTTGGAGATTTTGCTTGAACCAGGGCGTGCAATTGCAGGTAATGCGGGTATTCTCGTAACTAAAGTAGAATATTTAAAGCCAACTGAGCATAAGAATTTTGCCATTGTTGATGCGGCGATGAACGATTTAGTGCGCCCTTCTTTATATAGTTCATGGCAGGCAATTATTCCGGTGCAATTAGCTAGTACCGAAGCAGAAAAAGAGTGGGATATTGTTGGCCCTGTCTGTGAAACCGGTGATTTTTTAGGTAAAAACCGTTCGCTAACTTTAGCGCAAGGCGATTTATTGGCGATTCGTTCTTCTGGGGCTTATGGATTTACGATGAGTTCTAATTATAATTCGCGCCCTAAAGTGTCGGAAGTAATGGTCGATAAACAAGAGACGTACCTTATACGTGAACGTGAAGCGATTGCTCAATTATGGCTTGGCGAGCATTTACTACCTTAAAACAGCGGCTTACTATGATTGTTGAATTTACAAAAATGCATGGACTAGGTAATGACTTTGTTGTTATCGATGCGATTCGTCAGGAAATTTCTTTAACGCCCGAGCAGATTCGATTTATTGCGACACGACATTTTGGTGTCGGTTGTGATCAGTTGTTATTGGTCGAATTGGCCGCGAAGCATTCCGATGCAGATTTTCGGTATCGTATTTTTAATGCGGATGGCAGTGAAGTTGCGCAATGTGGTAATGGTGCGCGTTGTTTTGCTCGCTTTGTTAGGGATAAAAAACTATCTTATAAAGATAATATTCTGGTTGATACGCATGGTGGACAGTTGCTCTTAAGTTTTGATGATGATGGCTTGATTACGGTTAATATGGGCGTGCCACGCCATAACCCAGCGATCATTCCATTACGTGCCGAGCAAGAGGAAAAGTTTTATACTGTCGATGTTAATGGCGTAGAAAAGGCTTTTGGCGCGGTTTCTATGGGTAATCCACATGCCGTATTAAAGGTTAGTGATGTGCACCTTGCGCAAGTTAGTGATGTCGGTGAAGCGTTGGAAAGTCACCCATTTTTTCCTGAACGAGCGAATATAGGGTTTATGCAGGTTATTGATCGTAATAATATTAAATTGCGTGTTTATGAGCGCGGAGCGGCGGAAACTTTAGCTTGTGGTAGTGGTGCTTGTGCCGCTGTAGTAATTGGTATTGAGCAGAAATTATTAGATCAAGATGTTGTTGTCGAGTTGCCTGGCGGTAAGCTTAAAATTCATTGGGAAGGTCGGGAAAATCCTGTTTTTATGACAGGGCCGGCGGTAAGTGTATTTGAGGGACGGATAGAAATATGAGTGAAATTGATTCAAGCGCTGTAGAGGGCTATTTAAAGCAGCACCCAGAGTTTTTTAATGAGCATTTAGAGTTGTTGGAACATATTACTGTTCCACATCCGAGTGGGAATGCGGTGTCATTAATTTCTAAGCAATTAGAGTTATTTCGGCAGCGGCATCATGATATGGAAGTGCAGTTAAATGGCTTGATTGAAATAGCGCGTGATAATGATCATTCTGCTAATCAAATGCATGAGTTAACGTTGGCTGTTATTGAGGTTGATACTTTGGATACAGCTATCGAAAACCTAAATGTAGTTTTAGCGGAATGTTTTTTAACGGATTTTTTCTCAGTAAGAATTATTTCTGCTGGAGAACATGAATCTGCATTAGCTGATTTATTTGTTGCGCCTGACAGTGAGGAGTTAACTCATTTTGTTAAAGAGCTTGGCAGTAATCAAGCAAGCTGTGGCAAGCCCACTTTAGCGCAAGCTCAATTTCTCTTTGGCGATAATGCTTTAGAGGTTCAATCCTGCGCGATTATACCCATGTCATTTACAGAAATAGAAGGCTTGCTGGCTATTGGTAGCCGAGACGACAGCCGATTTCATTATAGTATGGGGCATTTATTTTTAACTCAGATGAGTGAGATCATAGGAACGCGTTTTGCTTCATTATTAAAAGCAGCTTAACTATGCAAGTCCTTGCGCAGCAGCAGTTGTTAGATTTTTTACAGCAGTTAAAAATTGAAAAGCGTGCTTCTGAGCATACGGTGAAAAACTATCAAAGGGATTTGCAGCGTTTAGTGGCTTATTGTGAGCAGCATAATGTTGATTGTTGGGCTGATTTAAGTTCGACGGATGTGCTTAAGCATATCGCAGAACGGCATCGATTAGGTTTAAGTAGTACGAGCTTGCAGCGCGAGCTTTCGGCGAGTAGAAGTTTTTATTTGTTTTTAATGAAGACCGGGCAGGCTGATATTAATCCTGCACTGCATGTAAAGGCACCGAAACAAGCGCGAAAATTACCCAAAACCTTAGATGTTGATCAGGTGAGTGCTTTATTGGATGCCGGTGCAAATTCCATTTTAGAAGTACGTGATGTCGCGATGTTTGAGCTGTTTTATTCTTCTGGGTTGCGTTTGAGTGAGCTGCATGAGCTTAACGTGGAAGATATAGATTTGCATGATAAGCAATTAAAAGTAGTCAAAGGCAAGGGTGGGAAGTCTCGGCTTTTGCCTGTAGGTGCCAAAGCTATTAGTGCGCTGCAAGCATGGCTGAAAGTCCGGCCACCTGTAATAGAGGTGCAAGATAATGCGGTGTTTACCAGCGCAAAAGGTAAGCGTTTAGGTAATCGTAGTATTCAGTTACGCTTAAAGCAGTGGTGCATCAAAAAAGGAGTGACTGAAGCAGTGCATCCGCATATGTTGCGTCATTCCTTTGCTAGCCATTTATTGGAAGCAAGTCAGGATTTGAGGGGAGTTCAAGAGTTATTAGGCCATGAAAATATTAGTACTACGCAGATTTATACGCACTTAGACTTTCAGCATTTAGCTGAAGTTTATGATCAAGCGCATCCGCGGGCAAAAAAAACTAGCTAATGGTCTGCTTTACCAAGAAAAAATGTTACTATAAATAAAATTTATTAGCGGGAATGTAATAGATTGTACTTCGCAAAACGCATTAGTGTGGATTTAGAAGTGTATGGTTATTTAATTGAATAGGGTTATGAAATGGCAGCAAGCGACTTTTCGCAGGAAGCAGAGACAAAAGGATTGACATGGTTTCTAGGGGTCATGGGGGCAATTGCGGTAATAGTCGTGATTGTGCTAGGTGGTTACTGGAGTATTGAGCCAGATTCTTTTGATGTGGTCGAAGAAGCGAAAATTCGCCAGCAAGAAGATGATATTGAAGACCTGCCGGTAGGCTATGTGTATGCCAATACTCTAGCTCATATTGCAGATACTTTGTTGAATAAGCCGGGCGGCTATATTACTAATGATGTAGGTGTTCCTGGGGTTTATTTAGATAATATTACCAGCTGGGAGTATGGGGTTTTGGTGATGTTACGTGATGCAACCTCTGCATTACGAAATCATTTGGCGCGTTCACAGTCTCAGTCTGCAGAGGATCCTGATTTAGCTAATGCTGAGCCTTATTTCTATTATGAGCATAACTCATGGGCTTTACCTTCTTCTGAATCTGAGTACCAGAAAGGAGTTGATTCGCTACATAAGTATATGGTGCGTTTAGCGGATACGAATAATAAAAATCCAGGTCATTTTTACTCTCGAGCAGATAACTTATGGCAGTATGTTGAAATTATTATCAAGCGCTTAGGAGGGCTTTCGACGCAATTAAGTGCGAGTACTGATCGTTATGAAGCCTATGATATTAAATTAGAAAAATCAGCTGCTATTTCTCAGACGAGTTGGTTGATGCTGGATAATGTTTTCTGGCAGGCGCGAGGTTCTTGTTGGGCGTTATTACACATCTTGAAAGCCATTAAGCATGATTTTAGATTAATTTTAGAAGATAAAAGAGCGATGGAAACGGTGAATATTATGATTCACGAAATGGAGAATGCCTTAGCTCCAATTACTAGTCCTGTCATTCTTAATGGTAATGGTTACGGTATTTTTGCCAACTACTCTTTAGCAATGGCTAGTTATGTGTCACGTGCAAATGCAGCAGCGCTTGATTTACGCGATGTAATGAACAGAGGTTAACAGTAAATGGATGAAGAATTAAATAACAACCTTAAACAAGTGGGTACTTGGAAGCGTATTGCATTTATTCTTATTTTTGCCATTATTATTGGCGTGGTGCGTACTTTGTTATGGGTGGTTGTGTTATTGCAAATAGCTTCTGCCTTGTTGACGGGTAATGCTAATCAGAATATTTTAAGTTTTGGTCAAAAATTAGCGGCTTATACTTATCATATTTTATTGTTTCTTACTTTTAATACTGATGAGATTCCTTTTCCTTTTTCGGACTGGGGTTTAACAGAAGAAATTAGTGCACAGAAGGACTTAGTTCCTAAAAAATAATGCTATGTCGACATCGCCGCGTAAAATCATTCACGTTGATATGGATGCTTTTTTCGCAGCGGTAGAGCAGCGAGATAATCCAAGCTATCAAAATAAACCGATCATTGTTGGTGGTTCGCCAGATGGTCGAGGTGTTGTTGCAACCTGTAGTTATGAAGCCAGAAAGTATGGTATTCATTCAGCTATGCCTTCTTCCAGAGCTTTTCGGCTCTGTCCTCATGCAATTTTTGTTAAGCCGCGCTTCGCGCAATACAAAGAAGCTTCGCAGCAGATACAGCGTATCTTTTATCAATATACTTCGCAGGTTGAGCCGCTATCCTTGGATGAGGCCTATTTAGATGTCACTGATAGTTTTCTGTGCCAAGGATCTGCGTCGCGTTTAGCGGAACAAGTCAGGCGACAGATTTTAGATGAAACCGGTTTAGTCGCGTCTGCTGGCATATCGTACAATAAATTTTTGGCAAAATTAGCTTCTGATATAAATAAGCCAAATGGTCAGTGCTTAATCACGCCAGAACAAGGTGTTAGTTTTATTGCTCAATTGCCAATTGGTAGGTTTCATGGAGTAGGTAAAGCTACCGAGAAGAAAATGCATGCTTTGGGTATTAATAAGGGCGCGGATTTATTGCATTTTTCTTTAGCTGAATTGCAGCGGCATTTTGGAAAGTCGGCAGTGTTTTTTTATCATATAGCGCAAGGAATTGATGAGCGGCCTGTGAGGATGCGTGGGGAAAGTAAATCGATAGGTGTTGAAATTACTTATGCGCATGACCTTGAAGATGGCTCTGAAATATATCAGCAGTTAATAGAATTGATGGGTAAGGCTTTAGATAAGGTTTTTGCTAAGACCTTGTATGCGCATACACTAACAGTGAAGGTTAAATATCATGATTTTCGGCAGATTACGCGCAGCTTAAGCTTTAATAAGCCAATTAAAAAGCAGATGTTGATGCTTCCAGTGTTTCAGCAATTATTGAAAAGTGAAGGCATAGGGCAAGCCAAAGTGCGTTTGTTGGGTGTTACCTTGTCATCATTAGAAAAGCGGAGCTTATATTATCAGCAGGTGGATTTATTTGATTAAGTTATGCTATTTGCTTAATTGGATTTGAACAGGAATAGAGTAGGTGTGTAAAAATATTTTTATCACAGGTGGCGCAAGGCGGGTTGGGGCGAAGTGTGTGCGTTATTTTCATGCGCAAGGGCATAATGTTTTGCTGCATTATCGCTCGTCCGAGTTGGAGGCTAAGGATTTGGCTGCTGAGTTAAATGAGCAAAGAGCTGATTCTGTGCGTTTAGTACAGGCGGATTTGGTTGATTCTGAGTCTTTAAAGGTTTTGGCTGATGTGGCAGGTCATGCTTGGGGTGGTGCTGATGTGCTTATTAATAATGCTTCTGCTTTTTATGCGACAGAATTTGGAGCGGTAAGCGAAGAGCAGTGGGACGAGTTATTAGCGAGTAATTTAAAGGCGCCTTATTTTTTGGTGCAGGCGTTGGCTCCAGTATTGAAGAAAAAGAATGGCAGCGTGGTTAATATGGTTGATATTCATGCTGAACGGGGCTTGCCGGGCTTTTCAGTTTATAGTATCGCTAAAGCAGGCTTGGTAGCTTTAACTAAGATTCTTGCTAAAGAGTTGGCTCCAGAAATAAGAGTTAATGCGGTGGCGCCAGGTGCGATTTTATGGCCTGAGCAAGACGAGATGAGTGAGCAGCAGAAGCAGGAAATAGAGGCTAAAGTTGCATTGCAGCGGGCGGGCTCTCCCGAAGATATTGCTCGGGCAATTGCTTTTTTAATTAACGATGCAAATTATGTGACGGGGCAGGTGATAGCCGTAGATGGGGGGCGTACCTTATTTACTTAGAGGCTGTTTTATTCGTCGTTGTTGGTGTTTGCTTTTGTCAAAGTCTTGCCAAAGTTGTGCGTAACTTAGTTTGTTTATCGGGTGTTGGTGATTTGGTGCGATTTCGGCTAAAGGTTCGAGCACGAAAGCGTAATTTAAAATATCATGATGCGGGAGTTTTAGATTTTCAGTGTTAATGATCTGTTGGTCATATAAAAGTAAATCTAAGTCCAAGGTGCGCGATGAAAATTTCTCTTTGCTGCGTATGCGCCCGTGATCCGCTTCTATTTGCTTGAGCTGTGAGGCAATTTGGTTGGCTTCTTGGTTGCAATTAAAGGCGCTGACTAGATTATAAAAAGCATCACCAGCAAAGCCTACGGCAGTGGATTCGTATATGCTGGAGTGTTGGAATTGGCCAAATTGCTGCTGCAATGCACCGAGAGCTGAGTTGATATTGTGCTCTCGGTTGATATTGCTGCCTATGCTGATAAAGCAAAGAGGCATGTTTATTTTGTTCCGCGTTCAATGATAATGCCAACGTCGCTTGCGCCACTGATAGCGCCTTTTTTATTGAGTGTTAGTTTGACCCAAGGTACATTAAATTCTTCGCGGATTAGACGGTTAATTTCTTCGGCAAGTTTTTCCACTAGGAAAAATTCACTTTGTTCGACAAAGCTAATAACTTGTTGTGAAACGGCTTTATAATCGAGCGTATCTTCTATGTCATCTGTTGCAGCGGCTTTTTTTATGTCGTGCGCCATTTCGATATCTAAGATAACGGTTTGTTTGGTTTCTCGTTCCCAGTCATAAATGCCGATAATTGTCTCGATTTGTAAGCCGCCTAAAAAAATAATGTCCATTAACGCTCCAGTTATTATAATAATTACAGATTCAGGTAAGTATCAGGGAAATATCCCTGTCATACAAGTAATGAGCTTATATTTTTAAAAAATAGGATAAAAAAATGGTTGAATGGTTGTTAGTTCCTGCTGCATATTTATTGGGCTCTATTTCTAGTGCGATTCTTGTGTGTCGGGTGATGGGGTTGCCTGATCCACGAGGCGAGGGTTCTGGAAATCCAGGGGCTACTAATGTGATGCGTATTGGCGGAAAGAAGGCTGCGGGAATTACGCTTTTGGGCGATATGTTAAAAGGTTTAATACCTGTTTTAATTGCACAAGCGCTGAATGTAGAGCCGCTAATTTTATCTGCTGTGGTTTTTGCTGCTTTTATCGGGCATTTATATCCGGTCTTCTTTGGCTTCAAAGGAGGTAAGGGAGTGGCGACTTCATTTGGCGTTTTTTTGGGTGCTCACTGGATGCTTGGTGTTGCGGTCGCGATAACTTGGTATGTGGTTTATAAGTTGTCCAAAATTTCTTCCTTATCTGCTCTTGTTGCTTCGGTATTAGCGCCTATTTACGTCTATTTTATTATGGGTATGCAGCCACTCATTTATGTGGCTGTGCTTATTTCAGTGATTTTGATTTGGCGTCATAAAGGAAATATTCAGCGACTTTTGGCAGGTGAGGAAAAGTAGCGATTATGCCTTGTAGAGTTCGTTGATAGGCCAGCGAGGTTTTGCTTGAATAGCTAGAGATTCAGATTGCTGTGCTTTTAAGTGCTGACTGCCTGCGTAGGCAATCATTGCGCCGTTATCGGTACAGAATTCGGGTCTGGGAAAAAAGATTTCTGCTCTTTCTTTGTTGGTCATGCTGGTTAATGTTTGGCGGATGTGTATGTTGGCGCTGACACCACCAGCAACAACTAGGCGTTTCAGTCCAGTTTGTTTTAGCGCTCGTTTGCACTTTATGGCGAGGGTTTCTGCGGTAGCCTTTTGGAAGGCAAGAGCAACATCGGCTTTATCTTGGTCTGTTTTCTCTGTGTTGTTCAATGTGTTCATGGTAAAGGTTTTAAGCCCACTAAAGCTAAAGTCCAAGCCCGGGCGATCGGTCATTGGGCGTGGGAATTTAAAACGTTCAGGATTGCCTTGCTCTGCCATTTTTGCTAATAAAGGGCCGCCGGGATAGGCAAGTCCTAACATTTTTGCTGCTTTGTCAAAGGCTTCGCCCGCAGCATCATCTAGTGATTCGCCAAGTAATTCATACTGACCAATGTCGGCAACTTTGACTAGTAAGGTGTGCCCGCCTGAAATAAGTAGTGCGACAAAAGGAAATGCTGGTGGCTTATCTTCTAGCATGGGCGCTAATAAATGGCCTTCCATATGATGTACCGCAATGGATGGAATGCCCCATGTCCAAGCTAGGCTCTTTGCTGTTGCTGCGCCTACTAAAAGCGCGCCGACTAAGCCAGGGCCGGCAGTATAGGCAATGCCGCCTATATCTGCTTTAGTTAGCTGGCTGCGCTTTAGGCATTCGTCGATCAGTGGAATAAGTTTGCGAATATGATCACGCGAAGCGAGCTCGGGAACGATTCCGCCATACAGGTTATGCATGGCTATTTGGCTATATAAGCAGTGATGAATTAGCCCTTTTTCGCTATGATAAATGGCAACGCCAGTTTCATCGCAAGATGTCTCTATACCTAAAATGTGCATTGGTTTGATTTTAAAAAAATTGCTGCTATAATCGAGGGTTTCGCTGGCTGACATATATTTGTTTTGGCTGGCCCAATAAATCTTAAACCCTTTAGAATTCAAGAACTGAATTTTAGCAAACTGGAAAAATTTATGCCTGCAATTAAAATTAAAGAAAACGAACCATTTGATATCGCTCTGCGTCGCTTTAAGCGTTCTTGTGAAAAAGCGGGTGTTTTGTCGGAAGTACGTCGTCGTGAGTTTTATGAAAAGCCAACGGCAGAGCGTAAGCGCAAAGCAGCAGCAGCGGTAAAGCGTCATCTTAAGAAATTATCTCGTGAGCGTTATGCATTGAAAAACTTACGTCGTGGTCGTCCACAGCTGTAAGTCATGACTACTATGCAAAGTCGTCTTAAAGACGAAATGAAGCAGGCAATGAGAAACAAAGAAAAATCTCGCTTAGGGACTATTCGGTTAATCATGGCTGCTATCAAGCAGATAGAAGTTGATCAGCGTATTGTTTTAGATGATGGGCAGGTTATTGCGACACTAGATAAAATGCTTAAGCAACGCAGAGAGTCGATAAGACAATACCGCGATGCAGGCCGTGAAGACTTGGCTGAAGTTGAAGAATCTGAGATAGTCGTCATTCAAGACTTTTTGCCTCAAGCGTTGACTGAAGATGAGATTGTGGAAATGGTTAAAGCAGCTATTGCAGACTGTTCGGCAAGCTCAATTAAGGATATGGGCAAGGTGATGGCTTTATTAAAACCAGCTATGCTGGGTCGAGCAGATATGTCTGTAGTCAGTGTAAAAATAAAGGCAGCACTAGGTATTTGATTTTTAGCTGATTATGGCAGGCAAGATCCCACGATCGTTTATTGATGATTTATTGGTCAGGGTTGATATTGTTGATCTTGTTGATACTTATGTTCCATTAAAAAAAGCGGGAAGCAGCTATGTAGCGCGCTGCCCTTTTCATACTGAAAAAACGCCTAGCTTTGCAGTAACTCGCAATAAGCAACTGTATCATTGCTTCGGTTGTGGTGCGGGTGGCAATGCTATTAGTTTTTTGATGGATTATAGCCATCTTAATTTTGTTGAGGCAGTAGAGGATTTAGCTGATTTTGTTGGTGTAGAAGTACCAAGAGAAGCTAGTTTAGGTCCAGTAAAAAAGAATAATACTGCAGAGGTTTTGCAGGTGCTCGAGCAGGTGACGGGCTTCTATATAGATCAATTACGCGACAATGTAAGTGCTAAAGTTGCTGTCGATTATTTTAAATCGCGCGGCTTAAGTGGTGAGGTGGCGCGTGAGTTTCAGTTAGGTTATGCGCCTGCAGGCTGGGATGCTCTAAGTAAGCGTTTTAAGCCGCAGCAGTTGATTGAGGCTGGCTTAGTGGTTACTAAGGACAATGGTTCAGTTTATGACCGTTTTCGTGATCGAGTTATTTTTCCTATTCGTGATCGTCGTGGCAGGGTTTTGGGTTTTGGTGGGCGCGTCTTAGATGACTCCTTACCCAAATACTTGAATTCTCCTGAGACAGCTGTATTTCATAAAGGCCGAGAGGTTTATGGGCTGTATGAGTTATTGGCCAAAAATGCCAAGCCTGAACGAATTCTTGTCGTTGAGGGGTATATGGATGTAATTGCATTGTCCCAGTTTAGTTTGGGTTATGCTGTAGCAACCTTAGGCACGGCAACTTCTAAAGAACATTTGGAGTTACTGTTTCGATTTAGTTCAGAGATTGTCTTGTGTTTTGATGGTGATAAGGCGGGAAGGGCTGCTTCTTGGCGGGCTGTTGAGGCTGCTTTGCCTAGTCTCAAAGATGGACGGCAAGTAAAGATCATGCAGTTGCCAGCGGGGGATGACCCTGATGTGTTGATTAGGCAGGAGGGGCTTGCTGCTTTTGAGCAACGCATAGCATCAGCAACTAGCTTATCAGCTTTCTTTTTTGATCGGCTAAATCAAGGTTTAAATCTTAATGATTTGGAAGGTCGTGCAAGTTTAGCGAGCAAGGCAAAAGGATATTTGGAAAAGATACCGAGCGGTGTCTTTCAAGATCTAATGCTTGAAAAGTTAAAAGAGCTATCTAAGGTAGACCAGTTGAACTTTTTTGAAAAGCCGACTACGCTTAAGTCACTAAGGCATAAGCAAAATCAAGCAGATGTAAAGTTGTCACCAGTAAGGATAGCAATTTCTTTATTGTTGCAGAACCCTAGCTTAATTGATGTACTCGAAGAAAAAAATATAAATTGGCAAGGTTTGGATTTTCCAGGCATAAGCTTATTGAAAATAATAGTTGAAATTATTGTTGAGAGCCCTAATATTAATTTACCTAGCTTGCTGGAGTATTTTAGGGGGAAAGAGGAAGAAGGTTATATAGGTGTAATGATGAATCATGACTTTTTTATCTCTGGAGATGAGTTAAAAGAGGAGTTTTCAGGAGCAATTGACAGGTTAATTAATCAGGGCCAGGAGAGTCGCCTTGACCAATTAATTGCAAAGGAAAGGGCGAGTGGTTTGAGCGAGCATGAACGAAAGGAATTGTTAAGTATGTTGGCGAACCGTAAGTAAAGCAATTTTTCTATATCAGAAATTTTTGATGTAGTGTCTTTAAGGTAAATAATGAATCAAGAACAGCAGCAGTCCCAGCTTAAGCAATTAATTGCAAAAGGTAAGTCGCAAGGTTATTTAACTTATGCGGAGGTCAATGACCACTTGCCAAATGATATTGTCGATCCTGAGCAAATTGAAGATATTATCGGCATGATTAATGACCTTGGTATCAAGGTTCATGAAAGTGCGCCAGAAGATAATGAGGATCTTTCTAATGATGAGGTGACTGCTGATGATGATGATGCAGAAGAGGTTGCCGCACTTGCATCGGTCGATAGTGAATTTGGTCGTACTACTGATCCAGTCAGAATGTATATGCGTGAAATGGGTTCGGTTGGGCTACTGACGCGACCTGAAGAGTTAAAAATTGCACGCCGAATCGAAGAAGGGCAACGTCAAATTGTGCGTGCAATTGCTCGGTCTGGTTTGGTTGTTGAATCTTTGTTTGCAGATTTTGCGACAGTCGGTGAAGAGGGCGGTTTGCGCTTGACAGATATCCTTGTCGATTTTATCGATCTTAACGAGCCTGACTATGATGATTCGAAAGTCGCGGTTGTCGCAGGATCTGATGATGATGACGATGATGATGAGGTAGTTGAGCCTACAGGCATTACCTATGAAGAGGCCGAAGCGAAAATTGAGGAAATTAGGGTAGCTTATAAGCTGGTTAATGCTTCAGTGAAAAAAAATGGCTATAAGCATGACAAAACAGAGAAGGCAATGGATGGGCTATCTGTGCGTTTTCTTGAGGTAAAGTGGACTCCGCAATATTTTAAAAAGAAAGTCGCGTTACTTGATGTAGTTACGCAGAATATTCGTGAGCAAGAAAGAGTCGTTTTAGGCATTTGCGTTAAACAGGCAAAAATAAATCGTAAAGAATTTATTGATAGATTTATTGCTAATGAAGCTGATTTAACGTGGTTGTCCGAGTATGCAGATAAGGACGAGGCTGTTGCGGCTGTGCTGGCGGCTAATAAAAAGGAAATTAAAAGAGCTCAGATTCAATTTAGTGCGATGGAAGAAGCGCATGGTTTAGCTATTGTTGAAATAAAAGATATTAGTCGTCGTGTGTCGATCGGAGAGGCAAAGTCAAGGCGCGCGAAAAAAGATATGATCGAGGCTAATTTGCGTCTGGTTATTTCGATTGCAAAAAAATACACTAATCGTGGGCTGCAGTTCTTGGATTTAATTCAGGAAGGCAATATCGGTTTAATGAAAGCAGTTGATAAGTTTGAGTATCGTCGAGGTTATAAGTTTTCGACTTATGCTACATGGTGGATACGCCAAGCGATTACGCGATCTATTGCTGATCAGGCAAGAACAATTCGTATTCCTGTGCATATGATTGAGACGATTAATAAGTTGAATCGTATTTCACGCCAAATTATGCAAGAAAAAGGCCGTGAAGCAACACCTGAAGAATTAGCTGTGCATATGGAAATGCCAGAAGATAAGGTGCGTAAAGTTCTTAAGATTGCCAAAGAGCCGATTTCTATGGAGACGCCGATAGGTGACGATGAAGATTCGCATTTAGGTGATTTTATTGAAGATTCAAAGATGCTTTCTCCTGTAGACTCTGCTACAATTGCCGGTCTGAAAGAGTCGACACAAAGTGTGTTGGCGGGATTGACGGCAAGAGAATCGAAAGTCTTACGTATGCGTTTTGGTATTAATATGAATACTGACCATACCCTAGAAGAAGTTGGAAAACAGTTTGATGTGACGCGCGAACGTATCCGTCAAATTGAAGCAAAGGCATTACGTAAATTGCGACACCCATCTCGTTCTGACCAGCTTAAATGCTTTTTGGATGCAGAGTAGGAGCGAAGTAAGTCTTTGTAGGTAGTTTTAGGGCCCTTAGCTCAGTTGGTTAGAGCATCCGACTCATAATCGGCAGGTCCCCAGTTCGAGTCTGGGAGGGCCCACCATATATTAAAGGTTGCTGATGCAGCCTTTTTTTTTATCTGAAATTCAAGCTCTAGCTGTTTTCAGTCTTTATATCTATCCCTTGTATAAAAAAGGACCATATTTATGAGCAATAACTATATTTTTACCTCTGAATCCGTTTCAGAAGGGCATCCGGATAAGGTTGCCGATCAGATTTCTGATGCTATTTTAGATGCGCTACTAGCGCAAGATCCTAAGTCCAGAGTTGCTTGTGAGACTTTAGTTAAAACCGGCATGGTGATTATTGCCGGTGAAATTACTACTGATGCTTGGGTTGATACAGAAGAGGTTGTTAGAAAAGTTGTTCACGATATAGGCTATAACAGTTCGGAGATAGGTTTTGATGCGGCAAGTTGTGCGGTATTAAATGCGATTGGTAAGCAATCGGCTGATATTGCTCAAGGTGTGGACGATAGCGAAGATCATGAGCAGGGCGCAGGTGATCAAGGTTTAATGTTCGGTTATGCGAGCAATGAAACGGATGTGTTAATGCCGGCTCCGATTACTTATTCGCACCTGTTAATGAAGCGTCAAGCAGAAGTACGTAAAAATGGCACTTTGCCTTGGTTACGTCCAGATGCGAAAAGTCAGATTACTTTCCGCTATGAAAATAATAAGCCAGTTGCTATTGATGCGGTAGTTTTATCTACCCAGCATTCGCCAGAAATGGGTGGTAAACAGCTGGAAGAGGCGGTGATGGATGAAATTATCTTGCCGACTTTACCTAAAGAATGGTTGCATGCGGGCACTCAATATTTTATTAACCCAACAGGTCAATTTATTATTGGTGGCCCTGTGGGCGACTGTGGTTTAACTGGGCGTAAAATAATTGTTGATACATACGGCGGTATGGCTAGACACGGCGGTGGTGCTTTTTCTGGTAAAGATCCTTCAAAAGTAGATCGTTCAGCGGCGTATATGTGTCGTTATGTAGCTAAGAATATTGTTGCTGCAGAGCTGGCTGAACGTTGTGAAATTCAAGTATCTTATGCGATTGGTGTTGCTGAACCTACTTCTATCAGCGTAGAAACCTTTGGTACAGGAAAAATTAGTGAAGACCGTTTAGTGCAAATCATTAGAGATGTGTTTGATTTGAGACCAAAAGGCTTAATTGCCATGCTCGATTTATTAAAACCTATCTATTTGCCGACTGCTGCTTACGGTCACTTTGGTCGTACGGAAGATACCTTTAGCTGGGAAAAAACTGATAAAGTTGATGCTTTAAAAAGCGCAGCTGGCCTTTAACAAATTAAATATACGGGATAATAAAATGAGCGAACAAGATTATAAAGTTGCAGATATGTCTTTGGCCGAATGGGGTCGTAAAGAAACATTAATTGCTGAAACAGAAATGCCAGGTTTAATGGCTTTACGTGAAGAATTCGGTGCGGCACAGCCTTTAAAAGGAGCACGTATTGCTGGTTGTTTACATATGACCATTCAAACGGCTGTGTTAATTGAGACTTTAACGGCATTAGGTGCTGAAGTGCGTTGGTCTTCATGTAATATTTTTTCTACCCAAGATCAAGCTGCGGCAGCAATGGCGGCAGCGGGTATTCCTGTTTTTGCTTGGAAAGGCGAAACGGAAGAAGAAGCAGAGTGGTGTATTGAGCAAACTATTATCGGCCCTAACGGCTGGCGTCCAAATATGATTTTGGATGATGGTGGTGATTTAACGGTGCTAATGCATGAAAAATACCCAGAATTGATGGCGGATGTAAAAGGCCTTTCTGAAGAAACTACAACGGGTGTATTGCGTTTATACGAGATGGTTACAGCTGGAACTTTGAAAGTACCAGCATTTAACGTTAATGATTCTGTCACTAAATCAAAATTCGATAACCTTTACGGCTGTCGTGAGTCTTTAGTTGACGGTATTAAGCGTGCAACTGACGTAATGATCGCCGGTAAAATCGCGGTTGTTTGTGGTTATGGTGATGTAGGTAAAGGTTGTGCGCAATCGCTACGTGGCTTAGGTGCAACAGTTTGGGTCACAGAAATTGATCCAATTTGTGCGCTACAAGCATCAATGGAAGGTTTTCGTGTTGTAACGATGGAAGAGGCTGCTCCACAAGGGAATATCTTTGTGACGGCAACAGGTAACTATCACATTATCAACCATGACCATATGAAAGCGATGCGTAATAACGCTATCGTATGTAATATTGGTCACTTTGATTCAGAAATCGAAATTGCAGCTTTACGTCAATACACTTGGGATAACATCAAGCCACAAGTGGATCATGTTATTTTTCCTGATGGTAAAAAACTGATTATCTTGGCGGAAGGTCGTTTAGTGAATTTAGGTTGTGGAACAGGCCATCCTAGTTTTGTAATGTCTAACTCTTTCTGTAACCAAGTGCTAGCGCAAATGGAGTTATGGGAAAATGCGGCTGATTATGAAAATAAAGTGTATATCTTGCCTAAGAAGTTAGATGAAAAAGTTGCCCGTTCACATTTGGCGCAGTTAGGTGTGCAATTAACTCAACTAACACCAGAGCAAGCTAAATATATTAGTGTGCCAGTTGAAGGTCCATACAAAGCGGATCATTACCGTTACTAAGCGGTTTCGCTAACGGGTTTGTTGTGAAAAGGGCTTTAGCTGCGCATATTTATGGCGTGTCTATAAGTCCTTTTTGCTTTTTATTATTCCTCTGATGCTGAAAATATTATGACCAAAGAAAACAAAGCAGACTTATTTAGTTTCGAATTTTATCCGCCAAAAACAGCAGAAGGGGTGATAAAATTAGAGAAAGTTCACCAAGAACTGGCCCAGTTAAATCCTGACTTTTTCTCGGTTACGTTTGGTGCGGGTGGTTCAACGCGCGATAATACCTACGATACGGTGATTAAGATCCAGAAAAACGGCATTTCTGCCGCGCCGCATTTATCTTGTGTCGCTTCGACGAAAGAAAATATTCTAGAAATTCTACAAAACTACCGCGAGCATGGCGTTTCTAAAATTGTCGCTTTACGCGGTGATTTGCCATCGGGAATGATGTCTGCTGGTGAATTTCGTTATGCAAATGAATTAGTTGAATTTATCCGCAAAGAAACGGGTGATCATTTTCAGATTCATGTTGCTGGCTACCCTGAAGTGCATCCGCAGGCAAGTAGTGCGCAGGATGATTTTGATAATTTTAAGCGTAAAGTGGATGCCGGCGCTAATGCTGTGGTTACTCAGTATTTTTATAATGCTGAGGCCTATTTTTACTTTTTAGATAAATGTGAAAAAAGCGGTATTGATATTCCTATCGTGCCAGGCATTATGCCGATTACTAACTACTCTCAATTGTTCCGTTTTTCCGATATGTGTGGTGCTGATATTCCACGCTGGATGCGTAAAACATTGGAAGGTTTTGGTGATGATCGAGATTCGATTATTGCTTTTGGTGAAGAAGTGGTCTCTAAGTTATGCCAAGAATTGCTAGATAATGGTGCGCCAGGACTGCATTTTTATACCATGAACCAAGCAAAGCCCACTTTGGCGGTTTGGAATAATCTAAAATTCTAAAGCTAGGTTGAGTCATCTATAAAGGCAGGCAAGACAGCTTATGTTTTGTCTGCCTTTTTTGTTGGTGCGGGAGAGTAAATGAGAGTATCAAGATTATATGTAGATATGCCTTTGGCTGTGCAGGAAACGATCGAACTAGATGAGGGTTGTGCGCACTATGTGCGTACGGTATTACGACTAAAAAAAGAGTATTTAGTTGTGTTGTTTAATGGGCAGGGCGGTGAATATCAAGCCGAAATCGTTGAGGTGTCACGTAAACAAGTTTTAGTGAAAGTGCTAAGTTTTGTCGAACGTGATGTTGAATCATCTTTGCAAGTAGTATTAGGTTTAGGTATATCGCGTGGTGAACGCATGGATTTTGCAGTGCAGAAATCAGTGGAATTAGGTGTTGCACAGGTTGTACCGTTAATCACGGATCATTGCGTAGTGCAGCTAAAAGGCGACAAAGAAAGCAATAAAATTCGTCATTGGCAGAAGATTTCACAGCATGCGAGCGAGCAAAGCGGACGAACAGTTATGCCCGCTATTGAAGCTGTTGAGTCTTTAGCTAACTGGGTGGAGCAGCAACCTGGGCTTAAAGTTTTTTTGGATCCTTTTGCTACGCACGTGTTACAAGATTTAAAGCCGGAAGATAACACAGTAACTTTATTGGCGGGGCCTGAAGGTGGGTTTTCTGAGCAAGAACGAGAAATAGCGAAGCAAGCAGGCTTTATTCCGGTGCGATTAGGGCCAAGGGTATTACGTACGGAAACGGCGGCGTTGTCAGCTTTAACCGCGGTTCAGGTTTTATGGGGTGATTTAGGAGTTGGTGATGCTTAAAAAAACTGGTATTAGCTTAGTGCCTTTTGGCATGCTGCTGCTCTATACTTGCATTGCCTGTGTCATTGGCTATGGTATTTTTATACTTATTAATGGTGCGGCAGAGTTACATCGAGTTATTAGTCGAGTGACGCAAGCGTTATTAATATTGAGTATTTATCCAACTATGCGTTATTTGAATATTAGCGCAAAGCAACTGGGGTTTGTGCCATTTAAGCGGTTTCTTAAGCAAATGTCAGGTGGCATTATCTTGGGCTTGTGTACTTTGCTACCTGTTTTATTATTAAGTTATGCTTTAGATATTACGGTTTTTGATGAAACTAGGGTCTGGACGCTAGAAAAAGTCTTGGTTAAATTATTGGTAGCTTTTCTGTTAGCTTTGTTGATCTCTCTTTTAGAAGAGCCGATGTTTCGAGGGATTTTAATCTCGGCATACGTAAAACGTATAGGTGTCACGGCGACGATATTTATTAGCTCTTTTTATTATGCCATATTGCATTTTATTAAAGCACGCACTTCTATCTCTGTTGAAGATGCACGATTGAGTGATGGTTTTTATCTTGCCATAGAGGCTTTTCAAAATTTATTAAAACCAGAGCATTTAGGTGCTTTGTGGGCTTTATTGATGGTGGGTGTATTTTTGGCTGTTATGCGTACACGCCTGCAATTGAGTCTGGCTTGGTGTATAGGTTGTCATGCGGCATGGGTGTGGCAGATTAAAATGGCGCATCAATTGATGAATGTTAACCCCAATTCAGATTTAACTTACTTAGTTAGCCCTTATGACGGTGTGATAGGGCCGATGGTCGCGATGTGGTTGTCTTTTGTTATATGTATGTATTACGGCTATGAGCATTTTTTTAAGGAAGCGGTTTAAAGCCCTACCCAGCCTAGCAATGCTATTATTTAATGTTGATTTATAATAAAATCATTACAGTACAAAATAAACTTAAAGGGAAGTCCTATCATGCAGTTTGATATAGGAATCAAGAATTTCGGTAAAATCAGAGATGCGAAGATAAAAATTCGTCCATTTACTGTGATTGCAGGAAAAAATTCATCAGGTAAAAGCTTTGTAACTAAGTCTCTATATAGCTTTTTTAGTACCATCAATAAGGATTATGTTACAACTAAAGCTTATGAGAAGATTGATAGGCTTAGGGAGGTAACTGAGTACCTGCAAAATACATTACGGCTTAGTCAAATAGAAAAAAAACTATTTAACGAGCTTCAGCTACGTATTGATTCTTTGGAAGAAGTTACTAACAAAACATTTGGTTCTCATACTTTTTCTAATCAATTATTAACTGCGCATCAGTTTAAAGAACCTATCGCTAAAACTGAAGTCGTTATCAGTAGCTTGTTTAATGAGATGTCAGGAAAACAGAAATTTCTGAGAGTGAAAGGAGATTTCTCGTATATAGAGCACTTACTTGATGATTTAAAACAGCTTTCTTTGTCGCCCACTGATTGCCTAGTAGAGGGTATTAAAAATGGTTTAATTAATGCTTTTAAAGATAATTTTCAGGTTTCTAGTTTAAAGACGTTAAAAAACTATCACTCAGAAAATGATGTAACGATCACCTTTGATTTTGATAGACTAGGTGAAGTAAAGATTGTAGGTGAAAATTTGTCATTTTCACTTGATAGTAAAAATATTGATTTTATTCAAAAATTACATAATGTAGTTTATTTGGAGTCACCTGTTTATTGGAAAATAAAAGGCGCACTGCTTAATGAGCAAGTGAGAAGTAAAATTCGCGCCTTAGGTAAGCATAATAAAATAGCAACTTTAAGTGGTGTGCCTCAGCATTTTTACGATTTAGTCGATCTTCTAGGAACGCAGTCAAAAAGTGCCTCTAGTATAGAGTTGCATCAAGGGTTAAACGAATCTATTGGTGGTGAAATAGTTATTTCAAGTACGGGGGAATTAAGTTTTCTGGAAAAAGGTATAGCAACGGAAGTAAGTTTGCATAATACTGCTCTTGGCGTAACTAATTTGGGTATTATTTCTTTGTTGCTTAAAAAAGGGGTTTTGACACAAGGCAGCTTCCTCTTTATTGATGAGCCAGAAGTGCATTTACATCCAGCATGGCAAAAAGTGATGATTGATACGCTTTATGAACTGAGTAAACAAGGGGTTAATGTTGTGATTGCCAGTCATAGTATTGATATGATGAAGTGCGTTGAAAATATCATGAATAGATTGCCTGAAAATGAAATGGCAGCGCATTTTGGTATTAATCAGTTAAATGCTAAGGGGGAATCTATAGAAGAGTCGCCTTTTCCACTAAGAAAAATAGCCGCGATTAAGGCAGGCTTAGGTGAGCCTTTTTATGAAATGATGATGGAAAGTAACGCGGCTTGGGATGATGAATAATGGAGCAATGGAATGAGTTTAAGGAAAAGATGGATCATGAAATGTCAAATGTACCGATTAGCTTATTAAAAGAAGGCTATAACTTAGATGATGACAAGAAAGGTATAAAAATATCTATTGGATTTAACGCTCTTAAAGCAGTTGATTATATCGCAAATAATGGATCATTGGCTTTCGTTGAGTTTAGTGATTTGTATAGTCAGCAGAATGAAATTAAAAAACAAATTCAAACCTTAAAAAGGTCTGAATTAGAGAAGTCTGACAAAAGAAAATTTATAAAAAAACTAGGAAGAACAATACAAAAGGAATTAACGGATAAATATAAGGATACGCATTTTATTGTTAGTCAAATGCAGAAGCAGAAATTTTGCCTAAAATTAGATGGGCAATATAGAGAAAATGAAACGCTCAAAAAATATTGGATTATTGTTGCTCCATTTCATGACAGTATTGCAGATGAAAATAAAGTGGAGATAGCAAGGTTTATTGATAGTTTGGAAAGTACCGTGTCGCGTTGTTTGCCTCCTATTTGGAATGTTAGAGTGAGTATTATTTCTATAAATAATTTTGCAATGCCAGTGCCGAGGTAAACAATATTTTCCTCGGCGTCGTGTCGTTAATTCCGTATCAATCTCTAAAGTTATTAAACTGCAATGGTTGTTTTAGATCCTGTTTGCGTAATAACTGCATAGCTTCTTGCAGGTCATCTCTTTTTTTGCCAGTCACTCTGATTTTTTCGCCTTCAATGGCGGTCTGCACTTTGATCTTGCTATCTTTAATGGCTTTAACGATTTTCTTTGCTAAAGGCTTGTCGATACCTTCTTTCAGCGAGATGGGTTGTTGTGCAGTTTTTACGCCTTCTTTTGCATCGCCTGTTTCTAAGCAACTAATATCAATGCCGCGCTTAGTCATTTTAGAAAATAAAATGGGCAGCATTTGTTGCAGTTGAAATATCGATGCGGCTTTCATCACGATGGTGTCATCTTTCAGTTCAAACTCTGCATTAGAGCCTTTAAAATCAAAGCGAGCACCTACTTCTTTGTTGGCTTGGTCAAGGGCATTTTGTGCTTCGTGCATATCGAGTTCTGAAACAATATCAAAAGAGGGCATGTTAAATCCTATGGGCTTAATTTTTAGTATATTGGGTTTTTATTTTACTGATTTCAGCAGTGCGTAGCCTATTAATTGCTATGCCAATTTCTTTGCCTTGTAAATTTCCGTTTAAAACAGTTGAGCTGTCTATATCAGATCCTGCTTTTTGCGCGGCTAAAATATACTTAGCTTGAGGGTAAGCTGAGTTTTCAAATCCCAAGCGTCCTTTAGCATCAGCTTCGCAAGCGAGTAAAAAATCGTTGAGGTGATTGTCTGCTTTAAAGGCATTCAGGCTGGCTAGTGTTGCGCAGAGTGTTGATGCTTTTAACTCAAAGGCGCGATGGCAGTGAGTGTGATATTGCATGACTTGCTGCGCTAGTTTCTGGTAATTATTGGGTACACGTAGTCGAGTGCAGAGTACAGTTAATGCACTTAAGCCTAATGTTTCATGGCCATGATGACTGGGCCAGTTAGAGGCTGGAGTGAGTGCTTTTCCTAAGTCGTGCATTAAGGCGGCAAAACGAACCGTTGTTTTATCGCTTAATAAAACGGCCTGATCTAAAACCATTAGAGTATGTATGCCGGTATCGATTTCAGGGTGATAGACGGCAGTTTGTGGTACGCCAAATAAGGCGTCAATTTCTGGAAAGATGCGCGCTAAGGCGCCACAATCCCGCAAGGCTTGAAAGTAAGCCGAAGGAGACTGTTCGCCAAGCGCTTTAGCTGTTTCTGCCCAAACCCGATCGGGAACGAGGTGATCAATTTCACCTTGCGTCACCATGGTTTTCATTAGTTTCTGCGTTTCTGGTGCAATATGAAAGCCAAGGTGTTGGTAGCGTGCGCAAAAACGGGCAATACGTAAGACGCGTACAGGGTCTTCACAAAAAGCAGGGGATATATGCCGAAACACTCTGTTTTTGAGGTCTTCTTGGCCGCCATAAGGATCGATAATCTCGCCATTATCTAGCATGGCCATGGCATTAATAGTTAAATCGCGGCGCAGTAAATCTTCTTCTAAGCTAACGTCAGGCGTAGCGTAAACAGCAAAGCCTTTGTAGCCGTGGGTGGTTTTTCTTTCGGTGCGCGCAAGTGCGTATTCGTCTTTTGTTTTTGGGTGTAGAAAAACAGGGAAGTCTTTGCCTACTTCAGTAAAGCCTTTTTGCAGCATGGCTTCTGGCGTTTCTTCTAGCACCACCCAGTCGCGCTCGCGTACGGGTAGATTGAGAAGTGTGTCACGTACAGCGCCGCCAACTAAATAGGCTTTCATCATGTTAAATTTATTATCTTTTTAATATTAAGATGCATGATAAAGGATTCAGTGCTAATTTGGCAATGAGTTGTCGTGTTGATATTTGATGTTTATTAAAGGGTTGAATGTAATGATGAAAGTTTTTTCATGTTAGATGTTATGTTGATTTGCTTAGCTTTTGGTTGTTTTTCAGGCATTTTAGCGGGGTTTTTTGGCCTTGGTGGGGGCTTGGTTTTAGTGCCTTTTTTTGCGCTTTTATTTGAGCAGCAAGGGATTGCTAATGAGTTGATTATGTTAATGGCAGTTGCAACTTCATTGGCAACGATTATTATTACTTCTATAGCGACAGTGTTCGCGCACCAGCGATTAGGGGCGGTTATTTGGCCTTATGTCTGGCAACTTTCCGGTGGCATTGTGTTTGGTGTTGTCGCGGGTGCTTATGCAGCGGATTATCTTCTGTCGGTAAACTTACGTTTTATCTTCGCCTTGTATATGTTATATGTGGCAGTACAGATGGCAATGCAATTAAGGCCAAAAGTAGCTGTGCAGAAAAAAAGTTTGGCTAGATTGACTTTAAATATAGCAGGGCTGGCGATAGGTTTTATTTCTGCTGTCTTGGGTATAGGGGGAGGGACCCTAACGGTTCCTTTGCTAGCTAAGTATCAAGTCCCTATGCGTAATGCTGTAGCCGTTTCTAGTGCTTGCGGTTTGCCGATTGCACTTGCAGGCAGTATCAGTTATGCATTGCTGGGTTGGCAAAAGGTCGGCTTGCCTGAGGGGAGTTTTGGCTATGTTTATTTGCCGGCATTTTCAGGCGTAGTACTGAGTAGTATGTTGATCGCTCCTATTGGCGCTAAATGGGCCAATAGCTTGCCAACCCAGAAGCTAAAGCAGTATTTTTCTATCTTGTTGTTTATCGTGGCCGGAAAATTATTATGGCCTTTTATTAATTGATTGGGAGAACGTCATGGCAGAATTTAAAAAATATCGGTGTTTAGAGTGTGAGCATATTTATGATGAAGCGAAGGGCGATCCAGATAGTGGCCTTGCTCCAGGTACTTTATGGGCTGATATTCCAGATGGTTGGGCCTGTCCTATTTGCGGTGCGCCGAAAAGTTTTTATGAGTTGATTGTGTAGCTTTGGTAAGTCGGTATTGGTCATGCTAATAAACAGCTATTAACAAGTTGATTACTTATAGTATAATCATGGGTTAATTTTTATTTCTTGAACGGAAAATATCATGCAAATTATCCAGGAAGCCTTAACTTTTGATGATGTGTTATTAGTACCGGCTCACTCAACTGTGATGCCGCGTGAAGTGTCAATGGTTACCAAGCTGACACGTAATATTTCATTGAATATTCCGCTAGTTTCAGCGGCAATGGATACAGTTACCGAGTCAAGATTGGCTATCGCGATAGCTCAAGAAGGCGGTATCGGTATTATTCATAAGAATATGACCGTAGAGCAACAAGCGCATGAAGTGCGTCGTGTTAAAAAATATGAGAGCGGTGTCATTAGAGAGCCCATTACAGTCGCTTCGACAGCAACTGTGCGTGACGTTATGGCGCTGACTAAGCAAAAGAATATTTCCGGCGTGCCTGTCGTTGATGGCAATGAGCTGGTTGGTATCGTTACCAGTCGTGATTTACGTTTTGAAACGCGACTTGACGAATCTATTGCTACTGTCATGACGCCTAAAGCGCGCTTGGTCACAGTAAAAGAAGATTTTACTAAACAAGAAGCTTTAACTCTGCTGCATGAACACCGTATCGAAAAAGTACTTATTGTGAATGATGATTTTCATTTGCGCGGTATGGTTACGGTAAAAGATATCCAAAAAGCGAAAGATTACCCCCATGCTTGTAAAGATCAGCTAGAGCGTTTGCGTGTAGGCGCAGCAGTGGGTACAGGGGAAGGTACAGAAGAGCGTATTGCGGCATTAGTTGCGGCGGGTGTTGATGTGATTGTGGTTGATACTGCACACGGACATTCGCAAGGTGTATTAGATCGTGTACGCTGGGCTAAACAAAACTATCCAGATTTACAAGTAATTGGTGGCAATATTGCTACTGCCTCTGCAGCTCTTGCTTTAGTAGAGGCCGGCGCTGATGGCGTTAAAGTAGGTATTGGTCCTGGATCTATTTGTACCACTCGTATTGTTGCTGGTGTCGGTGTACCACAAATTTCTGCGGTTGATAATGTTGCTCAAGCCTTAAAAGGTACGGGTGTTCCTTTGATTGCTGATGGCGGTATTCGTTATTCAGGTGATATGGCAAAAGCCTTAGCTGCGGGCGCGCACTCAGTGATGCTGGGTGGTCTTTTTGCTGGAACAGAAGAAGCGCCAGGTGAAATTGAATTATACCAAGGTCGTTCTTATAAATCGTACCGTGGTATGGGCTCAATTGGTGCGATGGCACAACAACAAGGCTCAAGTGATCGCTATTTTCAGGAAGACGCTGACTCTTCAGATAAATTAGTCCCTGAAGGTATTGAAGGTCGTGTTCCTTATAAAGGAACGTTGTTAGCTATTATTCATCAATCCATTGGTGGTATCCGTGCCAGCATGGGCTACACGGGTAGTGCGACAATTGAAATCATGCATGACAAAGCAGAATTTGTCCGCGTAACTAGCGCCGGAATGCGTGAAAGCCATGTGCATGATGTCACCATTACTAAAGAAGCGCCGAATTATCGGACTTAGTTTTAATCAAGCATTATTGTTACAAAATATTTGTAGGGCGGACTTCAGTCCGCTTTTTTAGCAATGGCGGACTGAAGTCCGCCCTACGAGTTATAAGCTGCCCCGTCTTAAGTTTGTAGCCTTAAACATTAAAGAGATTTACCGTGAATCAACATTCAACTACAGATATTCATGCCCATAAAATCCTTATTTTAGATTTTGGCTCGCAGTACACACAGCTTATTGCACGACGTATTCGTGAAATTGGCGTTTATTGTGAAATTTACGCCTGTGATTGTTCCGATGATGAGGTGCGTAACTTTGGCGCTAAAGGTATTATTTTATCCGGTGGTCCTGAGTCAGTGACTTTAGGCAATACACCGAGAGCCCCACAAGCAGTGTTTGATGCTGGCGTACCTGTACTAGGTATTTGTTATGGTATGCAAACCATGACAGAGCAACTGGGTGGTAAAGTGGAATCATCAGATCATCGTGAATTTGGTTATGCGCAAGTCCGTGCACGCGGGCATTCTAAATTATTAAAAGATATAGAAGATGCTGTCACAGCCGAAGGTTTTGGCTTATTAGATGTGTGGATGAGTCATGGGGATCGCGTCGTTGAATTACCAGAAGGCTTTAAGCTGATTGCCAGTTCTGATGGTGCGCCGATTGCAGGGATTGCTAATGAGGAAAAAGATTTTTATGGTGTGCAGTTTCACCCTGAAGTGACTCATACCAAACAAGGTGGTCGCATGTTAAGCCGTTTTGTTTTGGATGTTTGTGACTGTGATGCCTTATGGGATTCTGCACATATTATTGATGAAAATATTCAAATTATTAAAGAAAAAGTAGGTACCGATCAGGTTATTTTAGGCTTGTCAGGCGGGGTTGACTCCTCTGTTGTAGCGGCTTTATTGCATAAAGCTATTGGTGAACAATTAACTTGTGTGTTTGTGGATACGGGCTTATTACGTCTCAATGAAGGCGATCAAGTGATGGCTATGTTTGCTGAAAACATGGGCGTCAATGTGGTTCGTGTTAATGCGGAGCAGCGTTACCTGGATGCTTTAGCTGGTAAAAGCGACCCTGAGCAAAAACGCAAAATTATCGGTAACTTATTTATTGAAATTTTCGATGAAGAAGCAGCTAAATTAACCGATGCGAAATGGCTCGCACAAGGTACGATTTATCCCGATGTGATTGAGTCTGCCGGTGCGGCAAACGGTAAAGCGCATTTGATTAAATCGCATCATAACGTCGGTGGATTACCGGAGAATATGAAGCTGAAATTACTCGAACCCTTACGTGAATTGTTTAAAGATGAGGTGCGTAAACTCGGTTTGGAATTAGGATTGCCCGCCAATATGATTCAGCGTCATCCATTTCCAGGGCCGGGTTTAGGCGTGCGTATTTTGGGTGAAGTGAAAAAAGAATACGCGGATTTATTGCGTAAAGCGGATGCTATTTTCATTGAAGAATTATACAGACATGATTTGTATCATACCGTTAGCCAAGCCTTCGCCGTGTTCTTACCGGTTAAATCGGTGGGTGTGATGGGTGATGGTCGACGTTATGATTATGTGGTTGCGATTCGTGCCGTAGAGACGGTTGATTTTATGACCGCACGCTGGGCGCATTTACCATATGAATTTTTAGGCTTAATTTCTAACCGTATTATCAATGAAGTCGATGGTATTTCCCGTGTGACTTACGATATTTCAGGTAAGCCACCCGCAACGATTGAATGGGAATAACACCAGAAGACGAAGCGTGGATGCGTCATGCCATTAGGCTGGCGCAGCGCGCTGAAGAGCAAGGTGAAGTGCCCGTCGGTGCGGTCGTGGTCTTGGATGGCCAATGTATTGCCGAAGGATGGAACGTACCGATTACCACGCATGACCCGTCGGCACATGCAGAAATGGTCGCACTACGACTTGCAGGCAAGGCTTTAGAAAACTATCGATTAATTAATAGCACCTTATATGTGACACTAGAGCCTTGCGTTATGTGTATGGGCGCAATCGCCCATGCGCGAGTTAAGCGTGTGGTGTTTGGCGCGCTAGATGAAAAGCGCGGCGCGATCTGTAGTGCTTTAGAGTTAGCTAACGCCGATTTTTTAAACCATCAGATTGATTGGCAAGGCGAAGTGCTAGCAGAAACTTGTGCTGATTTATTACGTGATTTTTTCCGGGCGAAGCGGAGAAAGGCTAAAGCCCAATAGCTCGATTTTTCTAACTAAAATGTGAGAAATATTCCAAGGAGCACTTAAATGCAAGAAAATAGCAAAGCAAATGTCTTCATACTCGGTTTTTTTATATTTTTAGGTTTATCCTCATTGGGCTATTTATTAGCTAATGCGGCGGTTAAAGTTAAAGAATATGAGCGATCAGTAACTGCAAAAGGCTTATCCGAACGTGAATATACTGCAGATATTATTATTTGGCCGATTCAATTTACTGCAGCCAATAATGATTTAAGTCAGCTTTATAAGTTAGTTGATGCAAGCAGCCTAAAAATTAAGCAATTTTTGCTGAAAAAAGGCATTAAAGAAAAGGAAATCTCCTTTTCTTCTCCAGTCATTACCGATAAATCAGCCCAACAATACGGTAATGCTAAAGCAGAATTCCGCTACGCTGCCATGCAAACAGTTACCGTTTATTCGGAAGATATTAAACGCGTGCGCGAGATAATGAGTTCTTTGTCTGAGCTAGGTAGAAGCGGCATTGCTTTTACGGGTAATAACTACAAGTCTCAAACAAAATACATTTTTACAAGACTTAATGAAGTTAAGCCGGAAATGATTGAAGAGGCCACTAAGCAAGCTCGAGTAGTAGCGCAAAAGTTCGCGGCAGACTCACAAAGCAAGCTGGGTAAAATTAGAAAAGCATCGCAAGGGCAATTTAGTATCAGTGCCCGAGACCAAAATAATCCACATATTAAAAAGGTTAGAGTGGTTTCGACAGTTGAGTATTATTTGTCGGATTGAGTATTCTGTAGGGGAGGCATCAGACTATACTACTCTCAGAGTAGAAAAGAAAAGCTGATTTTTTATGTAAATCAAGTTGGATTGATTCCTTGAGTTATGGAGGATTATTGAAATGACAAGACATATTTTCGTGCTGTTAATGTTTACTATGGTAACAATCTTCGGCTGTACAACTATAAAACCTACGCAAGAAGAACTACACCAGCAACAACAATACCTTGAGAAACTACAACAACAACTATACCTTGAGGAGCTACATCCGCAGGGAGTTTTGGGTACTATAGTTATTGGATTTTTACCCGCCGCTCTTGCTTCGCTACCAGAACCCCCCATTGACTTGATGTTACTTATTAGGCCATTGGCGGGTGGACAGCAAGATCAGTATGTCATAGCTGATGGTACCGCTATATGGGAGCTCTTTTTAGATGTACCGAGTATTGCAGGAGCAAGTTATCAGAATTTTTGGCTGATGATCCCTCCTGGAGATTATTATTTAGAAGGCATTGGAGTAAAATCTCAAAGCCTTTCGGACAAACCGTTTGTTCTACCGACTGGCGGACCGAGTTTCACTGTTTCTGAAGGGAAATGTGTTTACATCGGTAGAATTGGGGTAAGCTTTGGTCGTTTAGCGCCAGGCACTCTCGACCAAGCCAAAACAGGTGTTGGCGAAATGTCAGCAACGATGGGAGGTAAAAGGCTGCCTATGTTATATCTACCGAAGGGATCGCTAGTGTTTGTTGCTAAATCGATAGATCAACCTTCGGAAGATGAGCGCTCACCGGCAGCAGATTCTAGTAGGCAACTGCAGGCCTATGCGCAGCAAAGGGAGTGTGCCGTCCAAATGGCCAAATGGCCAGCGCGAGAACACGCTCAGGGGGAAGATCCCACCTCCGCCCAAGAAATTATTAAACAACTAAAGGCTAAATTGTCAATACCTGAAAGCGTTCAGGGTGACGAATCCCTGACCATCCAAGAAATCATCAAACAAGGAGACGAGATAACTACAGAACGCCTCGCTGAGTATCAAAATTATGATTGCGAGCAAATCAAAGCTGAGCTCGCTCATGCTGCTCGCAGGTTCGAAAACGCTACGATACCGAGAATGATAGGTCGCACCATATTTATGGGAGGTGATATTCGATATATTACTGCAATACATACCCTCAATGAAGTTGCGATTGAGAAGTCGTGCGAAGTTAGCACTATCGAGTGCTCCGATTATCCTCAAACCTGTAAAGCAATGAGGTCATTGCCTCGTAATTGATACGGCATAACAATCTACCCTGAGGTGCGTTAATCCGCTTAATAAGCGCGTAGGGTGGAATAGCGTTAGCGTTTTCCACCATCAATAGAAAACTAATAGGTCAGCGGCAAGCAATATGCCGGAAAACGCTACGCTATTCCAGCTTACATACCTTATTTCTTCAACGCCTTAGCAAAGGCATTGGCCATAGAACCTTGAGATTTTTCGGCTGGTGGCTTAGGCTTATGTACTTTTCTAGGTGGGACATTGTCGGCTTTTAGGTGGACTTGCTCACCAACTGGCGCATCTTTTTTCATCGATAAAGCAATCCGTTTACGCGCTACATCAATTTCGATGACTTTCACTTTAACCATATCCCCCGTTTTTACCACTTCTCGTGGGTCTTTAATAAAGACATCGGCTAAATGTGATATATGTACCAAACCATCTTGATGCACGCCTATATCGACAAACGCGCCGAAATTAGCCACGTTGGTTACTACACCTTCTAATCGCATGCCTTCTTTGAGGTCGGTGATTTTCTCGATACCTGCTTTAAAAGTGACGCTTTTAAATTCAGGTCTAGGGTCGCGCCCGGGTTTTTCCAGTTCTTGTAAAATATCGGTGACGGTGGGTAAGCCGAAGTTATCATTTGTGTAATCGGCGGGGTTTAAATTACGTAAGACGCTACTTTTGCCGACAAGTTCATTGATTGGCGTTCCGGTTTTTTTAACAATATCTTCAATCACCGGATAGGCTTCTGGATGTACTGAAGACGCATCTAGCGGGTTATCACCCTTCATAATACGTAAAAATCCAGCGGCTTGTTCATAGGCTTTATCGCCTAAGCGCGGCACTTTTTTCAGTTGTTTACGATTTTTGAAAGCACCTTGCTCATCTCTAAGCGCGACAATGTTATGGCTGATGGTGTTGGATATACCTGACACTTGTTTGAGTAGTGCAGCAGAGGCGGTATTAACATCAACGCCGACAGCATTTACACAATCTTCGACTACGGCATCGAGTCCGCGGGCTAGTTGGGTTTGATTTACGTCATGCTGATATTGGCCGACACCAATAGATTTAGGCTCGATTTTAACCAATTCCGCCAATGGATCTTGTAAGCGGCGGGCAATGGACACTGCGCCGCGTAGCGATACATCTATATCAGGGAATTCTTGCGAGGCAAGTTCTGAGGCGGAATACACGGATGCACCGGCTTCTGAAACGGTTATTTTGCTGAATTTTAGGTCTTTGTGTTGCTTCATCAGATCAGCAACCAGCTGGTCGGTTTCTCGTGAACCTGTGCCATTACCGATACTGACTAACTCAACTTGATATTGCTTGATAAGTTTGGCAATGGTAGCGATAGAAGCATCCCATTGATTTCTCGGTGGGTGTGGATAAATAGTTTCAGTGGCGACTAATTTTCCTGTGGTATCCACTACGGCTACTTTTACGCCGGTACGAATACCGGGGTCTAAACCTAAAGTGGCTTTAGGGCCAGCAGGGGCGGCGAGTAATAAATCTTTCAGGTTGTTGGCGAATACTTTAATGGCTTCTAGTTCAGCCGCTTCACGCAATTGCTGTTTTAAATCTAAATCAATGCGCGTGAATAATTTAACTTTCCAAGCGAAACGCGCTGTTTCCGCTAACCAAGCATCCGCTGCTTTGCTGGTGTCAGTGACGTGAATATGGCGCGCTACAATTTGGGCGCACAGTTGATGATCGGCTTTTTCGTCAGTTCCAGGCAATAAGCTAACATTGAGTAAGCTCTCGTTACGGCCGCGAAATAAAGCTAAAGCGCGATGCGAGGGGATTTTATTGACGGCTTCTTGATAATCAAAATAATCTTTGAATTTAGCGGCTTCGACTTCTTTATCTTTGGCGACCGTGGCATGAATAACCCCTTTTTGCCAAATACGTTCACGTAGCGTGCTGACCAGTTCGGCATCTTCTGAAATACGCTCCATAATAATTTGGCGCGCGCCATCTAAAGCGGCGCTGGCATCATTAATGTTATTGTCGGCATTAATATAGTTGTCGGCAAGCTGCTCTGGGTTACAGTTTCTGTTATCTAAAATAGCATCGGCTAGCGGCTCTAAACCAGCTTCGCGTGCTATTTGGGCTTTGGTGCGTCGTTTGGGTTTATAGGGTAAATATAAATCTTCTAGTCGGGTTTTGGTGTCCGCTTCTTTAATTGCCAATTCTAAAGCAGGAGTGAGTTTGTCTTGAGCGGCGATGCTCTCTAATATGGTCTCACGACGCGCATTAAGTTCGCGTAAATAAATTAAGCGCTCATCTAATAGGCGTAGCTGAATGTCATCTAGCCCGCCTGTAACTTCTTTGCGATAACGGGCAATAAAAGGCACGGTTGCCCCTTCATCTAAAAGTGTAACAGCGGCTTTGACTTGATGCTGAGTAACGGCTAATTCGTCGGCAATTTTTTTGATAACGTCCATTTATTAAGAGGCTTAGTAGTGGCAGAAAATAAGCATTGTATCAATATGTCTAGCGGGCATAAATAGACACTTTGAGTCGTGTAGAGATTAACGTTATCATGGTTGGTTTTATTGTGTGTACAGAGAATATGAAAACAGCTCTTTTAGCCGGAACGCAGTCAGGGTGTGGCAAGACCACGATAATGCTGGCTTTGTTGCAATATTTAAAGACACAGCAGCATAATATCGTGTCATTTAAGGCCGGTCCTGATTTTTTAGATCCTTTGTGGCATCGGGCGATTACCGGCAAGTGTTCTTATAATATGGATACGCGCATGATTGGCGCGTCGAATAGTCAGCAGTTATTAGCTAAGCAAGCACTTACTGCCGATGTTGCAGTTATTGAAGGGGTGATGGGTTTATTTGATGGGCGCTCAGGTGTCGGTGAAAGTGGCTCTAGCGCGGAATTAGCACAAGCTTTGCAAGTACCTGTTTTTTTAGTGGTTGACGCTAAAGGCATGAGTGGTTCGATTGTGCCGTTGGTCAGTGGCTTTTGCACTTATGCTGAAAAAATGGGCGTTAATATTGTCGGCATTATCGCTAATCGAGTCGGTAGTGCGCATCATGCCCGTTTATTAAAATCTGTTTTACAGGAGCATCAGCAGCCACCTTTAATTGCTTGGATGGCTAAAGATGCACCTGTATTACCTGAGCGACATTTAGGTTTGATGCAGCCCTCTGAAGTGGCTTTGCCTGATTTCTTGCCTTTTTTTTATGTGGAGATAGAGAGTTTAGTCGCCTTGTTTTCTGAGGCAGATAGTCATTTAGATGAACAAAATCCAGCCCAATTATTAAAAGGTAAAAAAATCGCTATCGCGCAAGATGCAGCTTGTTGTTTTATTTATCCGGCTAATCTGGAGTTTTTACGGGAGCAGGGCGCAGAGCTTTTATTTTTCTCGCCTGTCGCGGGTGATGCGATTCCTGAAGGTGCTGATACACTATGGTTGCCGGGTGGTTATCCTGAGTTGTTTGCAGAAGCTTTGTCTCTCTCAAATACTTGGCTTTCCTTGCGCGCGTTTATCGACGCAGGCAAGCCGGTATTAGCCGAATGTGGTGGCGCGATGCTATTGGGTGAAGCTTTAATTGATCTGAATGGTAAGTCTTGGGCTATAGCGAATATTTTGCCTTTTCGCTCGAAAATGCAACACAGGCTGGCTTCTTTGGGTTATCGGGAAGATGCATCAGGTATTAAAGGGCATGAGTTCCATCATTCCGTACGTGAGTCTGAGCAAGAATTAGAACCCTATTTGCAGACGGATCGAGGCGATCAAGGTGTGCGTTATAAGAATTGTCGTGCTTCTTATGTGCATTGGTATTTTGCCAGTGCGCCGGAAGTGATAAGTAAATGGTTAAGTGAGAATTAAATGAAAGAAAGAGATCGCCGTCAGGGTATCGTATTAGTTAATACCGGCGAAGGTAAAGGTAAATCATCGAGTGCTTTGGGTATGGTGTTTCGTGCTGCAGGTTGGGATATGAAGGTTTGCGTTATTCAGTATATTAAAGGTAAGTGGCAAACGGGTGAGCAAAAAGCTGCGGAGCGCTTTGATAATATTGAATGGCATGTATTGGGTGATGGTTTTACTTGGGATACGAAAAATCCTGAGCAGGACATTAAAACCAGTCGTGAAATTTGGGAGTTTAGTAAACAGAAGATTCTGTCGGAAGAATATGATTTTGTCTTATTGGATGAAATTAACTATTGCTGTGGCTATAACTGGATTTCTGGGCAGGAAATTGCTGATTTTATTACTAATGAAAAGCCGCCTTGGATGCATTTGGTTTTGACTGGGCGCAATGCCGCACCTGAAGTGATTGAAGCCGCGCATACGGTGACGGAGATGACCAAGATTAAACATGCTTATGGGCAAGGTATTAAAGCTGCGCAGGGTGTGGAGTTTTAGATTTTTTTATGTGGGAGCGACTTTAGTCGCGATTTATCATCAGTCAGGCAAGGTAAATATTTTGCTTTGGTAGGGCGTTGGCTTAAGTCCGCCTTTAGAGAGGATGCGGAGCATTGGCGGGCTAAAGCCACGGCCTACCAAAATTAAAGAGCCTTATAAAATAACAAAAAATACAATAAGTTAAGATGAAGTCACTTTACCCAGAAATAGAACCTTTCCATACCTTCTTTCTTGAAACAGAGAGTCAGCATAAAGTTTATGTAGAGCAATCAGGTAATCCTGAGGGTCTTCCTGTGGTGTTTTTGCATGGTGGGCCGTGTTCAGGTACTAGGCCGCAACACCGCTGTTTTTTTAATCCCGAGTTGTATCATATTATTTTATTTGATCAGCGGGGCTGTGGTTTATCTCAGCCTTTCGGTGAATTAGAGGGAAATAATACACAGAATCTAATTGCCGATATGGAGCGTATTCGTCAGCAATTAAAAATAGAGCAATGGCTATTATTTAGTGGCTCGTGGGGCAGTACTTTAGCTTTGTTGTACGCGCAACAGTTTAAGGAGTATGTTTCGGGAATTATTGTACGTGGTGTTTTTCTCGCGCGACAAGAAGACTTGGAATGGTTTGCGGGTAAGGGTGCAAATCGAATTTACCCAGAGCAATGGCAGGTATTACTCGATAGTTTGCCTGTAGATACCGATAAGGAACAGCCAATGCACTCAGTTTTTGCTGCATTATGGGGGGATGATGAAGTGGCGGTGCGGCGAGTGACGCGTGCGTGGATGCAATGGAGTAGTCAAGTGGCTTTAGGCACGTTTTATGATCAAAGCCGGCAAGGTGAGCATATTACCCAAACGATGGTTGATCAGGTGAAAATGGAATTACATTATGCGCGTAATCGTTATTTTATTGATGAAAACCAAGTGTTAGAAGGCTGTGCTAAGCTACAAGATATTCCAATGACTATTGTTCATGGTGCTTATGATTTTGTGTGTCCTATGGAAGCTGGTTTTAAATTGTCTCAGACTTTACCTCATGCTGAATATAAGGTCTTACCGAACGCAGGGCATATTGCTCAAGGCGCTGAAATGATATCGGCTTTAGTTGAGGCAACTGATGAAATGGCGGAGAAGTCAAAATGAGCCAACAGAAAAAACGGCTAGTCATTGCCATGACAGGGGCAACGGGTGCAATTTACGGTGTACGTATGTTGCAAGTATTGCAGCAGCAAGATGAATGGGAGTCGCATTTAGTGATTTCATCGGCTGGCTTGGTCAACCTAAAATATGAACTAGAAATGAGCCGCTCTGAGTTGTATGAGTTAGCCGATGTCACGCATGGCGTTGATGATATTGCTTCAACCATTGCCAGTGGTTCATTTAAAACTGAAGGGGTGATTGTTGCGCCGTGCTCAATGAAAACCCTAGCTGCGATAGCGCATGGTTTTGGTGATAATTTAATTTCTCGATCTGCGGATGTTGCATTAAAGGAGCGTAGACGTGTGATTATTATGCCGAGAGAAACGCCATTAAATTTAGCGCATATTCGTAATATGGCGAGTGCCACTGAAATGGGCGCGATTATCTTTCCACCTATGCCCGCGTTTTATAATAAATCCAATTCGATTGCTGCTATGGTGGATGAGGGCGTAGGGCGAGTATTGGATATGTTTGGTGTTAATGTCGAGGGCTTGTTTACGCCTTGGGAAGGGTTGTAAAGTTACCGTGAAAAATGCACCTTAAGGCATTAAGTGCTGCAAAAATTAAAGTGGCGTTAAAATTACACATAAAAAATAGCCTTAAGGCTAGGGGAAAGAGATGAATACAAAAACTGAAGCTACAAAGATTGAGCGACTCATAAACTATCCTGAGTGGTTTATGCTTCGAGGGCTAGTAATGCTGATATTAGGAGTATTGCTGTTAATATTCTCAATGTTGGTACCGAACGTTGAGATGTTAGGCGTGCAATCGTCTTGGTTACTTTTTGGTTCAATTTTAATATTAATAGCGGGTGTTTTAAGGGCTATCGATGCTTATATCTCTGATAGAGTCGCGTTGAAGGTGATGAACATGCAAAGCAGTATTATTGACTTGGTTTGTGGCTTTGTTATTTTGACTAATCTCGGTGAAACTGCGCTTACTTTGAGTTTAATTGTTGCTGCTTACCTTATGATACAAGGACTTTTTCGGCTGGGTTTTATTTATTTATCTGAAATCCCCAACCCCAATTCAGCGAGAATTGGCGGGATTGTCTCTGTGCTGTTAGGTATGATGGTTTGGCTGCAGTGGCCATTTAATGGGCTATGGTTTTTATCTTTTGCGCTAAGCACTGAAATAGCTAATCGTGGCTGGGCATTGATTTTTTATGCAAGATCAGTCCGTAACAGTCAAACTGACTAAGCTTTGATCTAATGGTGATGTCGCATAGGCTAAGCTTTTTAAGTAGTCGTTCAAAATTATTTTAACAAAAAGAAAAATCAAGAAATTCTAAAATAACCACAGAAGATGCAGAGGTTTTATAATAAATCCAACTCGATTGCCGCCTTGGGAAGGGTTGTAGAAAGATTATTCGCCATAATGTGTTTTGGCTCTGATGCTGATAACCGTACAGAAATCCTTTTCTATACGGTAAACAATACGATCTTGATAAGAAAGCCTGACTGAATAATAGCCTTGTAAGCTACCAACTAAAGGTTTGCCTGATTCTGGATGCGGTGCAATCTTTCGCCTTAAAATATCCTTTAGTTTTTCCTTCAATTTAGGAGAAAGACTTTTTATATCTTTTTGTGCTCTTTTGGTGAATTGTAGTTTGTAAGGCTGGCGCTCCATTATTGCGCTTCGCCAAATATGTCATCAAATTCTACGACATCGCCTCGGTCAGCTTCTTGTACGGATTCGGTAAAATGTTCTTTAAAACTGGGCTGGGATAGTAGGTAGAGGCTTTCTTGAAGGCTTTCATACTCAGCGGCAGACATCAGAATGGCATTTCCTGATTTATGTTGAACTTCAAAAATCTCATGTTGTTGATTGCTTTGTTTGATCAGTTCAAAAAACGATTTTCTAGCTTCTGTTGCTGTTAAGTTAATCATTGGGTGCTACCTAATGGTAAGTGCTGGTACATAAAATAGTACCACTATTTCTATATCTAAGGTTTTAAATTTTTACGGTTATGATATTCGATGGTATTTAATTATTTTCTAAGGGGGGGGCTTGATGGGTGCAGTGGAGTTGCTCCCCGCGTGTAACTTACGGTCAATGCTTAGCTAGAGAAGGTATTAAATTCCCATGCCATTTAGCTGGCTTGCAACATATTTCGCATGATTATCCGTCATGCCTACAAGGTAATCAGTTACTCTTTGGGTACGCCCAGCATGGGCGTGAACTAATGGGGTGCAAGTCCCCTGTAGGAGAACCTACCTTATTCAGTTATATTTTGAATAAGTATAACTACTAGCCGACGGCAATTGCAACCCCGCGAGGTGTTGTGAGAAGGAAGCCCGAGCGCAAAACTACGAGCCTACGAACAGAAATGTCATATAAGGCCGAGTCTCAGGGGTGAGTTAGCCCAAGATAACGAAATCCACAGGTTCGCGAGATACGGTAAATGACAAGGTTGCGTAGTGAAAGTTCACGTTCTTATCTGGGGAGATCTGTTTAACTTGCAATGCAGGTTGTTGTTTGAAAATAGCAGTTGGGCAACTGCATTAAATGTCCAGGCGACCTGATGGCTATCCGTCGGAGATCGAGCAAACTTAGATAGCAACACAACAATTGAGCATAGCGCTTGTTTGGGTAACTTCTCAGGTGATTAAACAGAAGTCAGCAGACGGCATAGTAGCCAAATGCCCATCGTAATAGTTGGGACAGGGTGAAGGCCTGAACCTTTGTCAAAGAGGAGCCGAGCTTGCCTTTCTCATGCTAGACATGAGAGGCGGTAAGATTTCGCAGCCAGCTTTGGGATTGATTGCGAAGGCGCAATTGGTTTTATTACGCGAAGGAAGCGCCCCGTGCGGACCCGCATGCGGGGTGCTGGTGTGCCGTTAAAGTCGCACAAAAGATGGCGGAAGACCCGCCGAAGTCTGCTTGCAGGAGTCGGCTTCAAACCAGCCTGAGCGGCTGTCGTTAAGAGCGGTGGTCGTGAGCGTCAGGTGAAAAGGCTTAACTTGATTAAGTCAGGTACGAAATAGAAAGATGAGCGAAAGCGAACCATCGATGACGTGTCGTAAGCGTGAAAATTGACATCAAAAGTGAGGTTGCACCACTGCTTCATGATGAACTCAGAGGATACCCTGCTTACTGTCTGAGTGGTGTTCGGCATAAAGATGGCATGAGTCTATTTCAGGCTTTTGTGTGGAAAACGGGAACCTGTCGTTTCGATGCTAAGGGAGTGATTCAAGTGGAAGCCCCACAAGAATTTGAGTACCGATGCGAAGCACAGGGACGGAGCAATGCGTAGTAGTGATGAATGCTTTGTAATGAGGCAGGAGCGAAGGCGTTGCATTGATTGGTATTGAGCAACTGAACAACTTGAAAAAGGAGGATTCTCTTGAACAAGACAAAACCCTTGCCAATTAGTAAACGGCAAGTTTGGGAAGCGTATAAACGCATACGAGCCAATAAAGGCGCAGCAGGGATAGATGGACAAACGATTGCAGATTTTGAAGTGCATCTTGAAGATAATTTGTACAAACTTTGGAATCGTCTCGCATCGGGAAGCTATCATCCTCAAGCAGTAAAGCGTGTTGACATACCTAAAGGCAATGGTGCAACAAGACCGCTCGGAATTCCAACCGTGACGGATAGAATTGCCCAGATGCTGGTGAAAATGCACCTTGAGCCTGAACTGGAAAAGCACTTTCATC
>Ga0209184_1000228_pt1 | contig 71953 bp, 68 predicted proteins | sample EN8Hudsemesocosm_2_FD_184627 | JGI IMG/M metagenome (GOLD analysis project Ga0209184, IMG submission 184627) | Methane-oxidizing microbial communities from mesocosms in the Hudson Canyon - EN8C Hudson Canyon (SPAdes) (version 2) | ecosystem: Environmental > Aquatic > Marine > Cold seeps | place... | reverse complement strand
TGAATGGCTTGAAGTACTGCGTCAGTCATTACTGGCGGCTAAAGTCATTTCTTATGCGCAAGGTTTCATGTTGATGAAACGTATTTCGGATGAACGTAATTGGCAGCTTAATTATGGCAAGGTTGCCCTAATGTGGCGAGGTGGCTGTATTATTCGTAGCACTTTTTTAGAGGATATTAGTAACGCCTTTCAGACGAACCCTGAATTAGTATTCCTGGGTATGGATGAATATTTCAAAAACCTCCTAATTCGCTGTACGCCAGCTTGGCGAAAAATTATCGCGAAAACCTTCGAAATTGGGCTGCCGATGCCGTGTACTGCATCTGGCTTGTCATTTTTTGACGCCTTTACAACAGGTAACTTACCGGCGAATTTACTACAGGCCCAGCGAGATTATTTTGGAGCACATACTTACGAGCGAAAAGATAAACCAAGAGGTGAGTTTTCACATACCGACTGGACGGGTAAAGGCGGGGCAACTGCTTCAAGTACTTATAATGCGTAAGACCCTCGAATTGGCGGGTTCTATTTTAAATAATTGAACTCAAAACCCAAAGAAGACGTCTCGTGACGCTCAGGTTTATTTCTGATTTGTGTTACTAAATGCCGCTTGTTTGACGACTGAATGGGGCTGCTTAGCGTTTGAAAGGAGATTTCCGTTAATTTGTAGACTAATGTTAATTGAAGTTGAGTAAATAAGTTTATGCTCGTACATTCGTTTTCTGTTGGTTCAAAATTTATGTTTTAGGCAATCTAAGCAGGATATTATGAAAAAAACTTTTCAAGTTATCTTATTTATATTGGCTGCTATAGTCAGTACTTTCTCTTTATGTGAAGAGACGATCAAGATCGTCACGGAAGAATACCCACCTTATAGCTATTCAGAAAATGGCAAGATTACAGGTATTGCAACAGAAACTGTTGAGGCGGTTTTAAATGATTTGGGAAATGAAACTGAAATAAAAATATATCCTTGGGCTCGCGCTTATAAAATGGCATTAAACGAAAAAAACGTACTTATCTTTGGGCTAAATAGAACACAGGAAAGAGAAGATCTATTTAAATGGGTTGGGTTTATTACATCAAATAGCTTAGCTTTTTTTTCGTTACAAACAAGAAGCGATATAGGCATTAATTCTTTAAATGACGCAAAGAAATACGACGTGGGAGTTATTATAGAAGACTCGGGGGCACAGCATCTACTATCAAAAGGTTTCACTCGCATTACTCCAGTTAACAGCGATATACAAAATTTAACAAAGTTATTAATCGGTAGAATAGATTTATGGTTAACTGATGAATTAAACGGATATTATGTGTTTAAAAAAAATGGACATGATCCAAATAAATTTATTATAAAATATGACTTTCAGATCTCAAGTGGTTTATATATGGCTTTTAGCAAAAATACCTCAGATGAGCTAGTGGAGGAATTTAGGGAGTCTCTTGATAATATTAAGGAAAATGGTACGTATAGTAAGATAGTACAAAAATACAAATATAAAACTTGGACTTCCCACGATCTAGTTGACTAGTTCTTACGTCCGCTACACGTAACAAAGCTATCTCAATAAAGTTGGCATTTAATGATTTCTAGATCAACTTTTAAGCAGCAATATCATTAATCGCACGGTGACCGCTAATGGACTTTGCCCCCTATACAAAGTTAAAGGACTGTGGGCATATCAAGGTGGCATGCCCTTGTCCGTTTGGCTACAGGGTTACCACCCATCTCTCAGGCTTCTAAGACCAATAAATACTGACTTGGGATCCGTTTTTTGATCGCTAAATTTGTTTTTCAAGTTGTTGATAATTTCTTTATTTTTCAGTCTAAAGAAGGGATTGATTCGTTTTTCAACGCCCAAAGTAGTTACGGTTCTGTCGTCGGGTGTCTGTGTCTCTGCTACGGCTAACATCTCGGCGGCAAATTTATTTCCCGGTTCTTGTTGCTGAGAAAATTTTAGATTGGTCACCATGTAGTCGTGCCCCGGATATATCCGGGTGTCGTCAGGAAGTTTGGCTAGTTGATCGATAAACGTTTGGTACAAATCATCGATATTTCCCCCATAGCGGCAGTTACCGGCACTGGCGTTAAACAAGGTATCGCCACAAAAAAGAGCGGGCTCACCCAGTTCAGATAGCAGACATACATGCGCTGAAGTGTGGCCTGGCGTATGCAACACGCGAAGGCGTATCTCTTTCCCAACCGCTATTAGATCCCCTGCGCTTAACCCGACATCTACATTGGGAATGCTGATCATGGCATTCTGGTGGGCATGTATTTTGGCGCCTGTTGCAGCGACGATGCCCGGGTTACCTTCAATGTGGTCAAAGTGTTCGTGCGTGTTAATTATTGTGGTGATTCGTGCTGAATGGCGTTCAGCCTCGGCCAGGCATTTGACTACGTCTAACGGATCCAAAATGATTGCTTCTTTGGTTTTTTCGCAGATAATTAGATGGCAATAGTTGCTCAAAAAGTTATCCATGTATATTCGAACGATTTTCATCTTTATGTACCTGTGTGTATTGTGAGTTTTGATTGGCGGTGATTTAGTCGTATCACACCATAAGGATAGCAAACGCTAGAACAACCTGGCTTGCCGACCCGACGATAAAGCTAAGGGACTTGATCACTGGCACTGCGAGCACAAGAGTGAAAAAGTGTACGACACGGGCAAAGCTGTAGACTACGGCGGCCATGACGGTCGTTTCGTTACTTATTCCCGCCACATGTGCAATAAGCACGAGAGGAGCGAAAATAACCAAATTCTCTACTGCATTGCGGTGCGCTCGGTCGACTCGGCTAGCCCAATGTGAAACAGCTACTGGGTTACTAGGGTAGCCCAGTGCATCCGAAACACCTCTAACTCCGACGATATTGAGCATGTAAGGTAGCCACATCAGTGCGGTAAACAAGGTGATCAGGGTTAAGCTTATAAGTTCAGTAGTCATAGCGTTCTCCACATTGGTACTAGAGTTAATAAAAGGGCTGATGGAAGGAAAGGCAAGCGCATCTCCTTCGTTTAGCTATTAAGCTTCTTGCGCCATCTGTTGATTCCTCATGTTTTTTAGCGCGTCAATCATCGGCTTTTCGGTTTTCATACATTTCACTAGAACAGGGTGTGCCATTACCTTGTTCAAATGCGCGTTCAACTTCGGCCACCGATTTGAATCTACCTCAAAGTCGGCATAGGTGGCATTGATGATTGCCGTTGCCACTGCAATATCTGCTAGCCCCAGTTCGCCAAAGAAGAAGCCTACTTCTGGAAGTTGCGATTCGACGTAGTCAAAGATGGGAGGCACGAGGTTATCTATGCTGTTTTTCACTATGCTTTCGTCGGTAGGTTGGTTTTTAGTAAATGGTTTGGTCAAACGCTCCATAAAAATATCGGCAGCGCAAGGCTTGAACAGCATCGAACCTCCGTACTCTTCCAACCAGCGACTTTTGGCGCGATCCGCAATACTTGTGGGTCGGACGGTAGTGTCTGGATGTAGTTCTTCCAGATATTCGACAATCACATTGGAGTCACAAATAACGACGTCGCCATCTTGTAATGCTGGTATTTTTCCAAGAGGGCTAATGGCTAAATATTCAGAGGTTTTTGTTCCTGGATAAATGTCGACCATTTCATAATCTATACCTTTAAGCTCAAGGGCTACGCGTGTTTTACGAACGAAAGGGGATATTGGGATTCCGTAGAGTTTCATGTTTATTGCTCCTGACAAATGAGTAAGTTAGATGCCTGTTCAGACGTCTAGGTAGAACTTTACATCTGGTAAGGTTGCAGTATAAGATCGGTTAAAGACGAAAAAAGACCATTCAGGACATGCCTATGAAAAAAGTCGTTATTCTAGCTGCCGAGAACTGCGTTTTATCCACGATTGCTGCGCCTATGGATATGTTTCTACAGGCAGGTGTTTTGTGGAACATTACTATCGGCGAGAAACCTAGACCCGAGTTTGAAGTAAAAATTGTGACGGCTGATGGCCAACCCATTACAGCACTAAACAACGTATCTATCGCACCCGTATGCTCTATGCACGATATCTCCGAGGTCGACCTGATCGTTATCCCTTCGCAGGGTTTTTTCTATGATGTTAAAAGCGATACCCACAAAGAGAAGGTTGCTTGGTTAACTGAATGGTATGAGAAAGGTGCTGACCTTGCAGCGATATGCGCGGGTGCATTTACCTTAGCATCAACCGGTTTGTTGAATGGACGAAAAGCGACGACGCATTGGGGCTTAGCCAACCAATTTAGGACACTGTTTCCGGAGGTTGACCTGAGGACGGACTGTATGGTCACGGAAGATGAACGTTTATTTTGTGGTGGCGGCATCACGGCCGATTTGAGCCTTTCGCTACATCTGATCGAAAAATACTGTGGGCGAGAGGTGGCGTTGCAAGGTTCAAGGTGTATGTTAGTCGATATGGATAGGACCTCTCAGGCCCAATTTGCGGTCTTTCTGCCTAATAAAGAGCATGAAGATGCAGAGATACTTCAAGCCCAGGAGTGGATCGAAGAGAATTACCAAGAAAGTATTAAAATAGAGGTGTTGGCTGATATTGCGGGCATCAGTCTGCGGCAGTTTAATCGCCGATTCAAGTCGGCAACAGGCGAAACTGCCGTTAAGTATCACCAGTACACTCGGATTGAAGCGGCCAAAATACTCTTGGTCACTACTAACAAATCGTTTGAGGATATTTCGCCTATTATTGGATACGAAAACGTTAGTTTCCTGCGTCGGGTGTTTCGGAGTTGCACTGGAATTACACCAGTAGAATTTCGTCGAAAGTTTGGTAAACCTAGCTAGTGACCATCCAGAAATGACACCTATTTCGCTATTTCTAGATAGGCACTAGCTAAGTGCTCGGGTCATATCTACTTATTAAGCTAATACTAGAAGCCTAGTTTGGTTTTGAGATAAGCATGCTTATGCTTGTCTCGATGCTGATAAAAAGTTTTTCTGTATTATCGCGCTATAGCTGGTACTCAGTGAGCAGCCGTATCAATCCCTGTCTTCCTTTATTTATTGGTTTACGTGTCCTAATCGGACCTTTTTTGTCTTTTCTAGCGCTTATTTCGTCGGTGGTTACGGAACATAATCTCTTACCGCAAAAAAAAAGCAAAGAGGCAAATCGATGAAAAAACATAATTCTAACCCCTCTACAGAGGGGTATGAGAAAAAATATCACAACAATATAGCTTCAATTTTTGATGCCTGTGCTGAGAAAATTGCGAATGTTAGTCTTTCGCATCCTGGCAAGGTATTGATGACGACGATGGTGATTATCATGGCCATTGCTTATGGAGCTCAATATTTATCTTTTTCTAAAGACTACCGGGTGTTTTTCAGTGATGAAAACCCTGAGTTGGTCGCGTTTGAAAATTTCCAACAAACCTATGCTAAGCCCGATAATATCCTCATTGTTGTCAGTGCAAAGCAAGATTCTGTTTTTACGGCCAACACGATGTCAGCCGTTGAATCGCTAACCGAGCAAGCATGGTTGGTGTCTTATGCTTCTCGCGTTGACTCGGTGACGAACTTTCAACACACGTGGTCGGAAGAGGATGACTTAATCGTTGAAAATCTATTTTCAAACTCCGCAAATTTAAATACAAACGAACTACAACGCCTTGGTGATATCGCATTGGATTCACCACTTTTGAACGGTAGTATCCTCAGTCGTGACGCCAAAGTTACCGCCGTTAATGTCACTTTTCAGTTCCCTCAAGAAAGTCTAAAAGAAGTACCTACAGCCGTTGCCGAAGTTAGAAACTTAGTGGCTGAATTTGAGCAAAAACACCCTGAGTTAGATGTTTATCTTTCAGGTCTTACCATGTTAAATAATGCTTTTTCTGAAGCCGGTAAAGGGGATGCAATGTCCTTAATGCCAATAATGTATTTAGTATTGTTATTGATGATTTTCTTAATACTACGCAGTGTAAGTAGTATTGTCGGCACCTTGGCTATCGTTATTTTTTCAAACCTTTCTGCAATTGGGTTTGCTGGTTGGGTCGGGATAAATTTATCACCGATTTCAGTGATGGCTCCTGTTATTGTGATGACGCTGGCGATTGCAGACAGTATTCATATTTTGATGACGACTTCTGAATTAATGGCTCAGGGTAAATCAAAGACACAAGCCATTCGTGAAAGTTTAAAGTTAAACTTCCAAGCTGTCACTCTAACTAGCTTAACAACCATTGTTGGGTTTTTAGCATTGAATTATTCGGATGCGCCACCGTTTTGGCATTTAGGCAATATGGCAGCAATGGGAATTTTTATCGCATGGTTAACGGCGGTTATCACCTTACCTGCTATCATACAAATATTACCGTGGAAGGTTAAAAAGAAAGGCCTTGATGAAAACCCAGGCTTGCAGAGTTCAATTCTTTCATTTATTGGGACTCTGGTGACTCGCCACTACAAACCTATATTGTGGGTGTCTATTACGGTGGCCATCGGCATCAGCTCTCAAGCGTTTAAGAATGTGATTGACGACACCTTTGTCGAATATTTTGATGAGCGGGTAGAGTTTCGTACAGATACTGACTTTACTCAAGAAAATCTTAGTGGCGTTTATCAACTGGAATTCTCTTTGCCGTCCCAGTCTTTAAATACAGGCAGTGCGGCAGATAATATTGGTGCAGTTTCAGAGCCAGAGTACCTACAAGCACTGGAAAGGTTAACAACATGGTTCAGGCAACAACCTCAAGTCCATCATGTTTATAGTTATAGCGACATCATCAAGCGTCTCAATAAAAACATGCACAATGACGACGAGGCTAAGTACCAGGTTCCGGATAATCGTGAGCTCGCGGCACAATACCTTCTGTTGTATGAGATGTCCTTACCGTATGGTTTAAATTTAGATAATCTCATTGATATTGATAAATCATCATCGCGGATCACCGTGACATTAAACGATGCCAGTACTGCCGAAATCAGAGCGTTTTTAGATAAAACCGGTCGTTGGATGAAAGGCAATATTCCTAACTATATGCATGCTGAAGGCACCGGTGCGACAGTAATGTTCTCGAACATTCTTAAGCGCAATACCGACAGCATGTTAATGGGTAATGTCATGACAATATCCATTATCACGTTGATTTTAATTTTCACCTTAGGCAGTTTACGTTTTGGCTTATTAAGCATGATTCCTAATACGATTCCTATCCTGATGACATTTGGTCTTTGGGCGTTAATTGATGGCGAGGTGGGCGTTGCAGCAGCGGCAGTAACCGCAACGGCTATGGGGATTATCGTGGATGATACGGTGCATTTCTTATCTAAGTTCTTGCATGCGAGAAGAGAGCTGGGCTATAACCAAGAAAATGCGGTGCATTATGCGTTCCGCATGGTCGGTTCGGCTATGTTGGCTAACTCCATTATCCTTATTACGGGCTTTTCAATATTGGCGTACTCTACGTTTAAAATGAATGCGCAAATGGGTTTGTTAACCGCAATAGCTATCGCTGTAGCACTGATCATGGACTTTTTATTGTTGCCAGCATTATTAATGTTAGGTAGTAATAAAATTAAGCAAGCTGAAAACAAGCAAGTCGATGCGATTAATTTAGAAGGCAGCTTGGAGGGGCAAACACGATAATTCATTTCTGATAATTCTTTGGTACCAAATAAAAAACAGTTTGTTCGAACTGTTTTTTATTTTCGTAGTGTGGACAACTTAGCCGTTGAAAATAAATTCCGTTGATGGCCGAGGTAAAATGTAATTGTTATGTCAAAACGTGTGTGATTGCATGATTTTCAGCGTCAGTTCTGTCAACGATATCGTAATGTCTACTTTCAGAATGCTAACCAGATTATTCTTCTTAAGAAAATTTAGTTCGCTAAGAAGGCTTGACTCCTTAAGAAAAAACCTCTCTGTTTGTGATGTTAGCTTTTGGCACGAAGAGGCTTACTAGTTGCAAATCAAGACACCCTTGAATAAAACTTTATTTCACAAGATGATTCAATTTTATTCCCTGATTCACAAAAAATTTGATCCCCTAGGGTATCCACATTTATGGTTTTGGTGTCTTGATTTTATTTTTACTAAAACTCTCGCCAATTAGTACCTAACGGTGGGTAAAGTTATTTTTATTCATAGCGTTCTAACTTCCTAGATGTTTCTAGAGCTTTCTCGTAACTCGAACCAATTTTGTTGTATAACTGCTTAGGGTGAAAGCCTTCTTCATATGTTTCTCCATCACTTTGATGGTGCATCTCAGCGATCGCACAGTGTTCTAAACATAGTGAAATTCCATTTTCTTTTACATAGCCACCACAGGGCATCAGAGATCTATCAGTTATATGATGGACGTCTATATTTTCAGTTTTTTTGCAAATTACACATTTATTTCTGTCTCTTTTTAATACAGCATCGCGAAATTTCTGACGAATCATCTTCTTTTTGGCACTCATGAAGAACCTCTATTATTTTGGGGTAACAGGGATACATAACGTTGTTATCCGATATCGCTCACATAAGAACGGTATGCGTGACTTTCACAGTTTACTGATAAACAAATTAAAATTGGGACATCATAAGTAGTGAGATATCTCTTATCCGATATTTTGTTCTTACCACTCATCTATTTTTCTCTGTTAGTTATTAGCTTTTGATCTATCTCTTGTTAACAATTTATACAGTCTCTGCGTTTTCTTTCTTCCTCATAAGAGGGTTATCTATATCAATATCCTCAACGCTAAAGCCTTGGGCTAATATCTCATCTCGCTCAGACAGAATTGATTTAAGAGCCTCTATACTCGCTCCTTTTGTCGCCCTTAGTGGTAAGCGAATGTATTTTTCCTGTGAGACCCGACGATGAAAGACCGGCTCAAATGAAAGCTTTTTGGTTTTTTTCTTAGCCAATTCTTTCTTACTTATATTGTTCATCATCAATCCTTGATTATTCGTAAAAAGAGTAGGGCTTAAGTTTCATCAATGTTTCATTTCACTCACGATAACCAATCCTTTGAGTACATTCTATCCATTACAGAGCGAGCTATTCAAGAATAGGTCTCTTAGGAAGTATTACGTCGGTATCACAGCCGTGAAATGGATTGTGAGCCTGGCAATGTTCGAGTTGACGTATATGTGCCACTAATATTCGTTAATGCATATTTATGTGATCAACGTCTTTCGGATATGGGTTATGCTAGCTACTATACACAAAAAATATGACCAACTGAGCAATAGAAAGGCATTAGCATCTTCATGAACGAGTTTCTTCAGCCGCTTGACCAGACATTGGGCCTGGTTATCCAGCATAGGGTTTTGATAGCTGGTGCGCTGGCTTTGCTCTGGGGTGTTCAGATCTTTAATTTTCTCAGTGGTCAGCGCCTGTCTCGCCGGGGTATTGTGCCGAGAACCGCTTCCGGTCTGGTGGGTATTATTCTGGCTCCAGTACTTCATAATGGTTTTGGTCATCTGCTCGCGAACACGATTCCATTGTTGGTGTTGAGTATCTTGCTACTTAGTTTTGGCGAGCAGACTTTTGTTGCGGTTAGTATTTTTATCACGCTGGTTGGCGGGTTGGCCGTATGGTTATTCGCTTCTAAAGGAGCGCATGCAGGCGCTAGCGGGTTGATCTTTGGTCAATTTGGTTATTTACTCACTTATGGACTGCTCGCACAAACCGTCTGGGCGATTACGGTGGCTGTTATAGTCGCACTGCTGTATGGCGGCTTTATTGGTAATGTGTTACCTAAGTTTAAGCGATATAAACGTGTGTCCTGGGAGGGCCATTTATCGGGGTTACTAGCTGGCATCGCGGCTGCGTACTGGGCCATTCCTGTGCGAGTGCTAGCGTTAATGTGAGTAAGGGTGACATAAATACCCATTTTGTTTTCCTCATCTTTTGGTCAGATGGCGAAAGCTTGAAAGGGGGTGTTGAATCCATTTTAAGGGATGAGCTTGTTCTCCAATCACGAAGGCCTTTTTTTCTTGGATAAATAGTCGAAGTGATTCCATCATCCAAGTTGCTTTAAATATTTTAGGCACACCGCATTCCACCTGGTTTTTTAATAAAAAACTGGATCAGGCATATTCAACGTGTTATCGAATGATGCATTCTTCTGGGCAGCATTGTTCCAATGCATCTGCTAAGTCCCTTAAACGTTGAATAACGTCGCCCGTACGTACACGATAAATAACCTCTTTTCCTATTTTCTCAGAGCTTACGATCCCACCGTCTTTTAAGGTTTTTAGATGGCGTGAAACTACAGATAAGCTTTGCGGGCAACACTCGGCAATCTCTGAAACGGTTTGATCAGCGCTCTTTTGCGCAAGTGAAGCAAGAATATTAAGGCGTGATGGGTCGGCTAAGGCTTTAAAAAACTCCGAGTCCAATAATTTTGCCAAGTCTCCAGAGCTACATTCGTTGATAGAGTCTAGGTCACTCATTTTTTCTTCCTTTATTCATCGGTACTGTAGACAGTGGCAAAACCGCCACCGGGTGTTTTCATATTGGTCGCTTGACCTCGATAAAGTCTTGCTGCGAGTAACAGGTTATCCCCGTTGTAAACATAGTTTCGAATATCCACCTTGAATTCTTTCGGTTCACCGTCCTGAATCAATGTCCTCCGGCTAGGAGTCACGAATTGTTGGGCAATATAGTTGTTTGATTCTACGATCCACTCCCAAGTTTTTCGAGTTAACTTGGCTCCATGGTAAGTTGCTTTGCTACCGTAGCCTGTCATCGGCTTAAAGAAATAGCTTTTTTTGTGCCCCCATAGAGTGTCGGCATTTTCTTTTGAGACGATAACGGTTTTAGGAATACTGTTTAGAAGCAGAGTTTTTGAATAATCGTCTATCCCGAGAGCATCAAGAAATTCTTTATTCGAAAGTAAACTCAAGAGCCGTTTATCGGCGGAGTGTCCATATGCTCTTGGGTTGGGGGTTAATACGATTTGATCATTAAGATAAGCTTTTTTGATATTTAACAGCTTTTCTCCTTCGAGATAGAAATCGGTATGCCGATTGTAGATAAGGTCAATCGTATTGCCCTGATAATTGAGTTTATTGCCGTCATAGTCCAGTTCACTAGGGTCTACAATAAAAGCTTGTATTCCCGCATCTTGGAACATCCTTTGAAATATTTTGAATTCATCATACAGAAATTGTTTTTCCGGTTCGTCGTCTAAAATAGCAATCGTTCGGAGTACCCCTCCAGGTACCTGTCGTGAATATTCGTGTTTAAACATTGCAAGTAGGGTACTTTCTAGCGCCTCATCATTGTTCGTAGGAGAATTCATTAAGGAGCCTATTCGATCACAGCAGGGGGACTGGGTTTGACTTAGATAATGGTTTAGATAGATTGCTCCCGCATTGGTATTTACTTCGATTAATTTAGGTCCATCGTCACTAAGATGGAAGTCATAGCCAAAAAGCACCCCAACTGCTTTCGTGGGGTGTGTGACGATTGATGGCAGGTGTTCTTTCACTTTTTGTTGAAAATCAGGGCGTTTGCTCATATCCGTAAGGGTTCTAACAATCGACCGCATTGTTACGATATGTTTGTGTGAGACGAATACAGGGTGATTTGCCGTCATTGCGTCGAAGTTTCGAAACCCTAGACCTATGTTAACTAAATTAGGGTCTGAAAAAATCCAATCGCAACTCTGATTTAGGCTTTCAGTTATTGTTGAATCTGGCATGATAGATCCTTGAAAATTTACAGTACGTTTATTATTCATACATTTGCACAAGTATGCAAGTATGGTTTCAGAGGCGGTTGCATTTAAACGTTCGCTGCGAAAAATCGATTTGCGATTTTGCAGTAGAACAATCTTAAAATCAGATAACCTCTGAAACTTCATATGCATTCGAATCTAGTTTTTCGGTGGGCCGGCATGCTGGTAAACGTTATGCCCGACACTCAGGAGATTATAATCCATGGTTGGAGTGCTAAATGTTCGGTTTTAAACCGCCCATTATTCATGGCTCATATATGGTTTCGAAAGCATATTCTGAACTTTATAAGCAAGACAAAATACTGCCTTTAGAAGGTGTTTTTCAGTTTAAACCCCGCTTTATTTAACTGGAAAAGCTGATCTAAGACTAAAGGAAAATAATGATCATTGGGCGATACTTGTGAAGTCATCCGACAGTGATCATCTTCATAGGCATGTACTTTTTAATTGAATTTTAATATATTTACTTTACTCAATTAATAATAGTCGGCCATTATAGAAAATAATGGGTTCTAGCCTTACATTTGAAATGCTTTTAATGTCCGTTAAAAGCAGGTGAGTTCAACTGGTCGATACTAGCAGGACAGATAGGCATGAATTATTTCTGAGTAGATTCCTCGATACAAAAAAATGAGCTATAGCTAAAAATGCTGCCACCAAGTAGAAGAAAAACTATACCTTCATCGCTAATTCCAAAGCAAATCAGATCAAATGCTATTACTTAGAAAAATAGTGAAGATTATCCCTTTAAATTTTTAAGTCAGCATCTTTCTTAGTAATTTCTCACAAGCTTTTTGATCCATATATTTAGGCACAGGATAATTATAGTGCGCCTCCTTTAACGCGGCTTTGGCTATGAAGGGGATATCTGTAACCAGCAGAGCTTCTAGTTGTTTCGGGATTTTAAATGCATCCAACATTGACCTAATGTGATCGATAAACTTCTGGGCTAATTCAGCATCCGACTCATTGGCTTTTTTTAACCCGCTCACTTCGGCTAGTTCAGCCAATCGCGAGGCAATAACATCTTTTGAATAGTCCAAAACATAAGGCAAGACGATAGCATTTCCCATACCATGAGGCGTACCGTAATAGGCTCCAAAATTATGAGATATAGCGTGTACATAACCCACGCTGGCTTTTGTGATTGCCAAACCTGCGTAAAAAGAGGCTTGAGACATGTTTTGTCTCGCTACAAGGTCAGCGCCATTTATCATAACCTTATGTAGGTTTTCCATAATTAACCTTGTGGAAGCAAGGGCGTAAGCATCGGTTTCTTGAGATGAATTTACCGATATGTAGGCTTCTATGGCATGGGTCAATGCATCCATTCCTGTGGCTGAGGTAATGGATGCAGGTAGACCGGTCATTAGAACTGAGTCTAGTGCAGCCATCATAGGTACCAGCTTAGGGTCAATAATCAGTCCTTTTTTGTGGGTAGCGGGGTCTGATATTACTGCCCCTACAGTAGCCTCTGATCCTGTACCTGCTGTGGTGGGGATTGCAAAAAAAGGCATAGGAGCTTTCCATACGCGAAACATACCAATCATCTTTTCTATAGCTTGGTTATTGGTCGCGCCTGCCGCAATCACTTTCGCTGCATCAATAGAAGAACCACCGCCAACAGCCAATATGGCATCACTGTTATTTTGTTTTAAAAAAGCTAAGCCTTTATTTATTTGATCGTAAGTAGGGTCAGGTAACACGCCATCAAAAATAGTCGTATCTACGCCGTTTTTATTTAATTTTTGCTCAATATCATTCAGTAAACCTAAGTTAACCAACATTGAGTCTGTCACAATCATTACTTTTTTTACGCCCATCTGAGCAATAGCGTCGCATAATTCGAGTGATGAACCTGGCCCAGTAAATAAAGTTGGCTTGGGCAAGGGAATAATTTTAGAGGCAAGTTTAAAACCTTTCACTATGCCTTTGTAGGCTTGAACTTGAATTGGAAATAACATGGCTAATGTACCTTCTTCTGTCTACCTATTCAGTATTATAAATCAAATTGGAGTAACTCTTTTACCGCTATGGATTCGTCGGTGAGTCGGTCTGGGTTGATGGTGAGTTTTTCAGCGATGATTTTTTTACTCAGCATAAATTCTTGTGGCCGGTTAACGCATTCAGCTGAAATCAATTGACCGTCTTTAAAGTAAAAAGCCGCGAAGCTGCGGTCTGTGAGTTTGTCACCACGAATTATTACTTGGTCATAACCTTGGCTCAGGCCGGCAATTTGCAATTTTAGATTGTATTGGTCGGACCAAAACCAAGGCAAACTTTTGTATTCCTTCTTAACTCCACATATTGAGGCGGCAGCTGTTTTGCCTTGGTCGTTGGCGTTAGGTACTGATTCTAAACGGATGCGGCGATCGTAAATTTTATTGAAGTGATTGGTGCAGTCACCGGCGGCAACGATATTGGGATCGTTGGTAACACAGAATTCGTTTACGATTATGCCATTGTTTACTTCAATACCGGCTTCAACGGCGAGTTCAATATTGGGTAAAATACCCACGCCAATCACAACTAAGTCAGCAGGGAACTCCCTGCCGTCGGAACAGACAACTTTTTCAGTATGGGTATCGCCAGTAATACTTGAGACGGAAATGCCTGTATGAATATTCACGCCTTCTTCAGTGTGAATGCGCGTGTAGAACTCAGAAATTTCAGGGGCGGTGACGCGTTGTAAAATTCTTTGCGCCATCTCTAACACAACCACGTTCATTCCTTGGCTTTTTAGGGCTGAAGCTGTTTCTAAACCGATATAGCCTCCACCAATGATAACGACGTGCTTATCTTTCTTTACGTGCTTTTTAATGCCTTCTGCGTCGGCTATGTTTCGTAGATAATGGACGCCTTCGAGTTCACCGCCAGGTAGAGAGACTTTTCTGACTCGCGAGCCCATGCAGAGTGCAAGTTTGTCATAGCTTAGCGCTTGGCCATCGCTGAGCGTAATTGTTTGCTGATCTCTATTTATGCCTGCAACACGGCCTTGGAGAAACGTGATGTTATTTTTTTCATAGAATGCAGCCGAGCGAATAGCCAAACTTTCTGCGGTTTTATCACCGGCTAAAAAAGTTTTAGACAGTGGCGGGCGATGATAGGGAGGGTAGGGTTCATCGCCGATCACTATAATCTCGCCATTCCAGCCTTCTTTGCGCAGGCTTGGGGCTAGTTGCGCTGCCGCGTGACTCGCCCCAATAATAATACATTTTTTTGTCATGATGTTTTAGCCGTGATCTTAACCATTAGTTGAGTATAGCCCTTAACGAAATTAGACTGTACATACTGAGGGTCGTCAACTACTTCAATATTATCAAAACGTTTTAATATCTCTTCCCAGAGTATGCGTAATTGCATTTCTGCTAAACGGTTACCCATGCAGCGATGAACGCCAAAACCGAATGAGAGATGGTTTCTGGCATTTTTACGGTCAATCATAAAGTGGTCTGGCTGATCAATGGTTCGCTCATCGCGATTACCAGATACATACCACATCACGACTTTATCGCCTTTCTTAATCGTTTGTCCGTTTAGTTCGACATCCTCTTTGGCAACTCGACGCATGTATGCCAAGGGGGTTTGCCAGCGAATAATCTCAGACACCATATTCGGGATTAAACTTGGATTGTTTTTTAGCTTAACAAACTCATTTGGAAACTGGTTTAGTGCATGAACCCCACCAGTCATAGAGTTACGCGTAGTGTCGTTACCCCCGACTAATAACAGTACAATATTACCTAAAAACTCCATGGGTCGGTTGATCATATCTTTAGTGTTTTCATTGGCGAGTAATAAACTAATTAAGTCAAAGCCAAGTTCTTCACCTGCTGCTTTTTTCGCTTCTTTTTCACGCCACAGCAGTGAAAACTGTTTTGCCACTTCAGCAGCGACCGTAAATGCTTCATCTGTTGACCCTGGCCCACCCGTTGTCTCTGGGCTGCTTGCTGCAACATCTGACCAGTAGGCCAGTTTATGGCGTTTTTCGTAGGGGAAATCAAACAGGGTAGCCAGCATTCTTGATGTCAATTCAATAGACACCGTCTCGACCCAGTCAAAAGGTTTTCCAATAGGAACGCTGTCTAATACCTCCGCAGCACGACTTCGAATAAGTGCTTCCATTTCCTTCAAGTTTTTTGGTGCGACAACCGCTTGAACTGCCTGCCTTTGTACATCATGTTTAGGCGGGTCCATTGCAATAAATGTTTCAATTGCAAGCCCCTCAGGCTGGCCCCCAAGCGAGATAATCGGTTCAGCTGAGAACAGGTCATGATGCTTGTCTACAAACATGATGTCTTCATAGCGCGTGACAGACCAGAAGGGGCCGAATGGGCTTTCTTTTTGGTAGTGGACAGGGCATTCGTCCCGCAGGCGTTTAAAGTAGGATTGCCAACGATTTTGTTTAAATAGAAAAGGATTGCTAACGTCTATATCTTCAAGCGCAAGGGTGGATACGTCAGGTAGCGGTGTCTCTTTGAAAACATGTACCGGTGAACCTTTAAATATTCCTTTTTTAGCTTTTTGGTATAAATGAGCGCCTTTAATTTGTAGGTGTATTGGAATCAATGAAGCGCTTTTTTCTATAACGGGAGATAGTACTTTCATGTCGATACTCACTATTTACAAACATTTTTTTCTAACAGCGCTCGAATGCGAGCTGTCAATTGGTCAGAGACTACATTTGAAATTCGGGTAGACGAATAACCATGCCACCCATAGTTTCCGACATGGGTATTTGGCAAGACAAGCGAGATGTGCCGACTTTTTCTGGGTTCATATCTAACATCTGGTTTTCATCCTCAGTGGAACTGCCAGTTGTACCTATCCAGTTATTATCGACTATCACATGGCAGGTTCCGCAGGCACATGCGCCGCCGCAATCAGCATCGATACCAGGTATGCCATTATCCATCGCTGTTTCCATTAAGGATTTACCCTCTTCAATGTCAACTGTATGTTGCGTGCCGTTATGTTCGATAAAAGTAATGTTGCCCATAAGATCCTCTGCTATTAACTAAGTGCTTGCAAGTTAGCGATACCACTTGGGCACCAAACATGCTTGTAAGTCATGGGTCTAGATTACGGTGATGTATGAGTAGATAGGAGGTCATTTATTGACAATACGGGGTCATATTTTGCCATGCGGGAGTCATTTGTTGACATGGTCAGCTTATTAAAAGACACTTTATCGACTTACTATTTAGATTAATTGTTTTTGGCATCCATATTACGAGGGCTAAGCTTGTGACTGATCATATTGAAGAGACGCCACAATCTGTTGCTAATATCGCGTGTATACCTTCTAATTACTCACGTCTGATTGCCCGTGTTTTAGAATTACAGGTCCGCGAATTACCCGCCTTGTTGGCTTTGACTCAGGTGACTATCGAGCAGTTTATGCAAGAGGATTTTCTGTTGACTTCTCAGCAGCAGATTCAGATCTTACATAACAGCTTACGAATGTCTGATGATGAGGCATTTGGTTTACGATTAGGCAACCGGCTAACGCCTCCTACTCATGGGGCGATGGGTTTTTTAGCTAATAGCAGCCCCAACTTATTTATGGCAATAAAAGGAATTCAAACTTACTTACCTACACGAATGAACTTTGCTCGACTAGAGTTGGTTACAAATCAAGAGTGGCTGGAGTGTTACTACTATATCGATTTAGACGTAAGTGACGATATTCGCCGTTGCTTGTCTGAGATCTCTGCAATAATTTTTTTCCAGTGCGCTGAGTTTATCGTAGGGCGTCCCTTAGATGAGGCAATAACCTGTTTTTCCCATGCTGAACCTGGTTACAGCCATCGTTATTCAGATTATTTACCCGGACAGTTCGAATTTTCTACGGCACACATTATGATTAAAGTGCCGATGTATTTATGCCAAGTACCTAATGTATCCGCTAACCATGAGAATTATTTATTGGCATTGCAGCAATGCGAAATAATGCTGAAACAACTGCACTCGAATAAGGGGTCGTGTAAATACCAAATACAAAAAATGATGCTTTCTCATCCACCAGGGGTATTAAGCGAAGAGGAGGCTGCCGCCGCACTGTTTATTAGTAAACGTACTTTAGCCCGAAGGCTTCAGCAAGAAGGTACAGGTTTTCGTCAAATTCGGGATGAGATATTATCGCAACAAGCGAGCGCTCATTTACGTGACAGTCGCATGTCAATAGAGGCGATTGCTGCTTTACTTAACTATCACGACAGTGCCAACTTTCGGCGCGCATTTAAGCGCTGGTTTCGCCTGAGCCCAGATCAATTTCGGCAGCAATTAAATAAAGAATGACATAGGTTTACTAAGGTTTCGTCGTAAATGGCTCTCTTGTGTCCGTTTTTGATTCTGTAGGTCTGGGCTAACCCGTTCATTATCACGATGGCAAGCCCCTAGTTTTGGCTGGACTTTCAAACTTCAGAAAATAGTAGTGGCGACAGTTATGTGGGCAATTGGTATGAAGCAGGAGCTAAAATAAACCGATTTGAAATAGAAATTAATGAAAAAACTGGGTGCTGGATCATAGCTATAATTAGATCTGAGCAAGGCAACAAGATGAAATTAAGGGATACGATGTCATCTTGTTGCCTTGCTTCTCAAAAATTAAAACAGAGGAAATAGATATGAATGCACTTGAGAACAAAATTCCACCACCTATCATCACTGTGCTGTTTGCTTTTGTGATGTGGTGCATTTCACTTTTTACGCCAGCTCTTGAAGTAAATGTGACGGCGCGTGAAATCATATCTTTAGTTATTCTTTTATTAGGGGTCTTCTTTTGCATCGCCGGCATTGTTTCTTTTAGAGCGGCAAAAACGACGATTAATCCATTGAAGCCAGAGGAAGCAACCTCTCTCGTAAGTAATGGTATTTACAAAATTACTCGCAATCCTATGTACGTTGGCTTTGTATTAGGTCTGATTGCATGGAGTGTGTATTTGTCATCTCCCATTACATTTTCTGGTGTGATACTTTTTATTTGGTATATTACACGGTTTCAGATTATTCCTGAGGAGCGCGCACTTAGAGAAATATTTAGTCCTGAATATAGTAACTATCAAGAAAAAGTACGACGGTGGTTATGAGGCCTTATTAAGTTTTATACCGACCATAAAGGTCAAATAGGCAATATATTCTAAGCAAAATAATTAGAAAAGGTAATTCTAATACCTTAAAAACCTAATCTCTTGGTGAGCGCTAATGGCACTCGTACCAAACTGATTACTGTTCATTCAGTGGCTTGAGTTGCTGTATGGGAGTCATTACTCATAAGCAACTCTTGTTTAAATAACCGAAGCTACATGCCGACATTAAATTTCGATATCTTTACTTCTATACCTTAGTTTTCGTGACAATCTCACTATGCTTAATTTCAGAACTCTCAACTTTTAAGAATCGGATGGATTAAAACTAATTCTGAATACTACGGTTTCGGCCGAAGAGGAGTTCATAAGCAGTTCTACGTCGTCATTCCATGGATGAATAGCCATAGACTTACCAGAGTAGATTTGATTCGGACTGTCTTTCGATGCTGGAAGTTCCAATAACGGTTCTATATTTAGTGGATTGCCCTTACTTATGATCAGTGCAAAGTCCGCATCAGTATCTAATGTAACGATCGCGTCTAACGAGTTGAAAAAATTACCGTCGGCAAGAAATTCCATCGCATCATCCCGTATAGGTCTTGCCTCTATAAAGCGAGGGTCACTGTGAAATCGTGCGAAACTTTCAATACTAGGGATTAGAGTTAGTGCTCCCTGTTCTGGTGTCATGCCTGGGTTGTTTGTCGCCAGAACTACAAATGAGCAGAGAGGTTGAATGCAACATTCTTCTAATATTGGAGTGATAACAGGGAAGTACTCCCCAAACACCTGCATTTCTTTGCCTTTGGTCACCTTTCCAAAGGCAAAATCAATAAATGAGTCAGGTTTTAATGTTAATTCAAAAGTCATAATTCTTCTCCAATGTGTTTCGTAAACTGTGAATTGGCATTATGGAATTATTAATTCCGGAAATCAAGATTTCTACTAACAATTTGCGGAATTAATAATTTCCGTTATTGTTCTTTCCGGAGTAGAGGGTTTTTGTTAAGATCTCGGCTATGACTAAAAACATACACAGGCGCCCCGATAATTCTAGGGGACGAAAGCGCGACACGGGCCGTACAGAGGCAATACTTAAGGCTGCTGCAGAGCTACTGCTAGAGGTTGGCTTTGATAGATTTCGCATCCAGGATGTGGCGACTCGTGCCGGCTCGGGTACAGGAGCTATCTATCGACGTTGGCCTACAAAAGAATCACTCATGATTGAAGCGATCAGGAACATGCCTGTTTCCGAGGCTGAGGTGACTGACGACCCCATCGCAGACTTGCGAGCCATCGTTAGCCCAAAATGTATCAGCTCTGCAGAAAAACCTGATCTGGTGCCTGGCCTTATTTCCGCGATGCGTTCTGACGCTGGAATTGAAGAAGCGGTCAAGGAAGGTTATAGTCTCGAATACCTACGAAATACCATTGCACGTATAATCGGTGCTGACCATCCACACCTCGACCTGCTTACAGACCTTACTCCAGCAATCACACTACTGCGATCTTCCTTTACACCTGAGACAATCGATCCGCAAGCAATGACTGACGAAATAATATCGCTCATTCTATCCGTAGCTAACGACCCTTCGATCTAGTCTGATATCGAAGCATAAGACAGGCCTATGGAGCCAACGTGTTCTTACTTAGTTGAAAACTACACCTAACGATAAGGTGGTGATTTTGAAAAGCAATTAAGTAATAGTCTGGGTCTCATAGGTTCTTGGGTGTTATTGGTAAATAGGCATTTTTTTATTTAGAAAGAAAAAAGGTGAACCAATAGGTTCACCTTTTGATAACTGCAGAGTCTTTTATGCAAAGCCTCTGATGCAGAGTTTCTTAAGCAGATAGTACGCTTTGTACTGCTGGCATTAGCTGACTCTTACGAGACATCATGCCCGGCAAATACATCAATTTGTCTTCGACTGCTTCACCATAAGCCGTACCAGCAAGTTCTGCTTCAGCACCTGAATAAATAACTAAGTGAGAGTTTTTAGTTTTAGTATCAACAATTGCGAAGAAGATGAAATCTAAACCTTGCTTGGATTTTTCGCCTTCCATTTCAGATAGCAGGTCAGCTTTACGTTCAAGCAGCTGTTCTGGCAATAATGTTTCAGCAACACCAAACCCAACTTTCTTACCGTTGATTTCATAGTGCTTAAAGTCACCTTTTAATACATCATATGTAGATACATCAGCAAGGTCTGATTTAGCTTCCATCATAGCTTGGCCAAAAGCGTATAGATCTTCGATGCCCGCTATTTTAGCTAGCTTTTCGGCGTAAGGCTTATCTTGTGAACACGTTGTTGGTGATTCGAAAATCAAGGTGTCAGAAAGAATACCTGCCAATAAAACACAAGCAGTTGTGCTGCTCATATCTTTGCCCATTTTCTCGAAACGATCTGCTAAAATAGTCGCTGCGCTGCCCCAAGGACGAATATCAACAGACATAGCCGTATTGAATGTAATTGGCTGATCTTGAATCGCGTGGTGATCGATAATGGCAACAATGTCTTTGTTATCCACATCTTTGTGTAGCTGTGTTTTTTGGTTGAAATCAACCAAACCTACTTTCTGACCTTCAATTTTAGATATCATTTTAGGCACTTCAACGCCACAATAATTAACAACAAATGCTGTTTCTTTGTTCAATTCACCTGCGCGACGTGGCTCACCACCAAATAACTCGGCAGCGCCAATAGCAGAACCAATGGTATCGCTATCTGGGCTAAGGTGGCCTAACCACACTAGATTATCTGTTTCGTTGTTTTCTGGTGATTCTAGATCAAAAAAAGCCATTCGATATACCTGTATATACTAACTATAAATTGGTGGAGCTTACAATTGGCGCAATTATAACCACAAAAGCTTTTTGGTTATAATAATTTAGTGTTTTTTTTCGTGTTCCCAAAGGATAGTGCTGCCATTTGATGACGTTCTTACTAAACGAGTCTTGATTAGCGGGCTGCAGGGTTAGGTATTTTTGTTTAGACGTTGAATCGATTTAGTTCAATGCTTAAGGGCTGGACCCATATTGCTTATATATGCACGTATGGGGGGAAGTTGGGTGCATATAAATACCAAGAATGTAGTGAGGTTATGGCAGCAGTTCATAATTATGAACCTTATGTGCTTTTAAGGTAAGAGTATTCAAATTGGATTGTTTATGGATGCTCTCAAATACCAAGTTTCACAATTATTAAAATGTGATTGACGACGATTTAGTACGTTACTTGAGTTATTGAAATTCTTTGTATCTTCATTTTTACGGCGATCTTCGAAAATAGACGTAATGTTAGTGCTAGTTGTCTTATCTGTCTGCTTTTTGGTAAGCATATACTTCACCTGCTTCTCTATTTTAACTTTTTCATTATCTTAAAGAACTAATTATAACAAGCTTAGTTCACTCATAGAATTGTGAAAGATTAGATTTAACAGTTGTCTACAAAATCGATACCTTTTTGATCTATTGAAAATAGCATGTTAAGTTAAAATGGTTCTTTTATATCTATATTAGGTGCCTAAAATACAAAGGGCTTGCCATGAACATGCCTCAAATAACTTAGCAGATATGCCCATTTCTACTTTGCGAATGGTTGTTAGTTAAAGCGTTATGTTTTTATTAGGTAGAAATAGTTCGGATTTCATACTAAATATATTCATATTGTCATCAATATCACTAGCTTAACGTTAAGTTTATACTAGAATTTAGTCTAAATTATTTATGGGGAAAGGGCGGTGCTCAATACAGTGTGGTCATTTATTATTAGGTTCTTTATTTTATGTTCGGTTATTAATACGGCAAAAGTTCATGCCGAAACCTTACTGTTTTATGATGATTATCCACCTTATTCCTATACTGAAAATGCGGATACTAAAGGACTGTTTTTTGAAGTTGTTTCTACTGTTTTTAAAAGCATGGAAACAGAATATATGGTTGAAGCTTATCCTTTTAAGCGTGCGTTAATTATGGCAATGGAGGGTGAAGGTATTGTTGTAGGAATTTTTAAAACGGATGAACGGTCATTGAAATTGGACTTTTCCAAGCCGTTTTATCATGAAAAGTCGGTACTCTATGTCAACAAAAAAAATACATTTCCTTTTAGTTCGATAAATGATTTGAAGGGCAAGCGGGTCGGTGTAAAACTGGGTTGGAGCTACGGTGCAGAGTTTGATCAGGCCAAAAATCGCAAGCTATTTACCACAACGGTGGGTTTACCAAAACAAATGTACCATTTACTGGCTTTAGGAAGGCTCGACACAGTTGTCGACAATGAACTTTCGGGAAAAGGTATTATTAATGAGTTGAATCTTAATCAAAAGATTGAAGCTTTATCTCGGCAGTTAATAATTGGGGGGATCTATATAGCGACTAAAAAGGGCACAAATACCCAGCTGATCAAAAAATTCAACCATCATGTGTCCCGCATTAAAGAGAGTGGCGTGTATGAAAAGATACTAGCCAAATATTCCATACCAGCGAATGTTAGTTTCACTAATGAGCCTCAATAACTAGTTACAAGCCTTCATCCATATCACTTTCAAGTTTAATCACTATTACTCCCGTGGGAGTAATATTTTATAATCAAGATGAAGAGAAATCTTGACGCTCGGCCCCTGAAGTTTTCTTTACCCCTCCACATTGTTCTGAATATTAACGCGAGAATAGATAGTTTCTACTATCAGTAAAACTAATAGTGTGGCATTAGAATAATTCATTGGTTTAATTAATTACGAGCGGATAGCATAGTTTTTGTGTTGTTCCGTTCACATATCTCAATTGATAACGCAGCGGTAGTCACAGAGAGTGACGGGTTTAAATTCAGTTGTTGAAGGGGTAGGTGATGGCCTATGCAAGTATAGGGCGTAAGCGAATTTATTATGAAACGCGTGGGCAGGGTCAGCCTCTGTTATTGTTGATGGGGTGGCAGGGTAATCGAACGTGGTGGCCGGAGTCTTTGCTTTCGCGCTTGGAAGAGCATTTTTTGCTGATTTTGATGGATCACCGTGGCACGGGATTTTCACATGACCCGATGGGTATTTACAGTATTAAATCTCTCGCAAAAGATGCCACACTAGTATTGAATGATTTTGGTTTGTCCTCAGCCGCAGTATTGGGTGTTTCTATGGGTGGTATGGTCGCACAAGCTATGGCAATTCATTATCCTAGTCGTGTGGATAAGCTGATACTAACTTCAAGCTCAGCAAAAATAGGGCTTATTAGAGGGTTAAACAAAGAGCAAAAACAAGCTTGGATGTCATATCTTCGTAAACGTGATCGTGGTTTACAAGCGTTCATCTTAGACCTACTTTTTTCAAAAGATTGTAAAAATGACGATAGTTCAGCCATTAATAATTTTATTAATCGAACGAATCAACAACCAACGCCAACGCGCACCATCATCAAGCAATTTATGGCGGTTCAGAAGTTTGATAGCCGTAAAAAACTGCAGAGCTTTCGTAAACCGACATTAGTTGTCTCTGGGGACAACGACATGATTATTGGGGCACATCATTCCGAAGCCTTATGTCAGTATATACCTCAAGCAAAGCTACACTTAATTCAAGGAGGAACGCATGCCATGTTGGATGCTAAAGCAGAAGAGCTAGGGCGAGTGTATCTTGAGTTCTTAAGCCATAACGCAGTGACTGAAGAATAGGTTAAACGCTTAGGCTTAAGTGAGCTTAAGGTAAGTAGAATTACAGCATATAGGAGTACTATGTTTAACATACGAGTTGAAAGAATTGTAAAAAAGCACATCAATGATGTATTTGAAATGTTGGCTGCGCATGAAGACTATGGTCAATTTTCAGGCATAAAATCTGCGCGTTTATTGGAGCGTGGAAAGGCGGAGCGCAATGGTGAAGGCGCATTAAGGGAGGTGGATTTGGGGGTGTTAGTATTCCAGGAGCGAATTACGAATTTTGAACGTCCGTATCAAATAGATTACAGTATTGAGTCTTCCAAACCTTTACCTATTCGTCATGACCTCGGAGAAATTAGATTGAGCGAAGAGGGTGAGTTTACCCGAGTGGTGTGGGCCTCGAAAGGGCATATACAGATTCCACTGTTAGGTAGTCTTTTGTTTGATAAGCTATTTAACAAACAAGGCGCAGCGGGCTTTAATTCGGTGCTCAAGTCGATCGAGTATCGATAATCATGTTATTCAAACCTCCACGACTACTACGAAATAGACATGTTCAATCGATTCTGGCAAGCAGTAAACTGCGAAAGCCGAAGTTACTTAAAGCAGCAAAAGAGATGTTGCAAGTAAGTAGAGAGGAGATTTTAAGCGCAGGGGAGAATACACGCTTACATTGTATTATTTCTGAGCATGAGTCGCATGGCTCAAATCATAATCGCCCGTTAGTTATTCTTCTACATGGCTGGGAAGGGAGCGCTGAGTCAAGTTATATACTGTCTTCTTCAGGCTGTCTTTACAACAATGGTTATGATGTTTTACGACTCCATTTACGTGACCACGGTCCAAGCCATCACCTTAATGCTGAGTTATTTCACGGCGCACGAATTGACGAAGTCGTGGCAGCGGTAAAATCGATAAATTCTTTATTTACACGAGAGTCTACCTATCTTGTCGGCTTTTCTCTTGGGGGGAACTTTGCTTTGCGAGTTGCTATGCGAGCTAAAACCTATGATTTGAAATTAACAAAGGTGATCGCTATTAGTCCGGTTGTCGAGCCTACCAATACCATGACGGCTTTAGAAAAAGGTGCTGCTTTGTATCGTGCTTATTTCATGCGCAAATGGAGGCGATCTTTGAAGTTAAAACATCAAGCTTACCCTGAGAAAGTCGTTATTGAAGATGTAAAAAGTTCACGGGATTTAATGGCATTGACAGAAATGTTAGTCAAACAGCATACCGACTTTAATAGTGTCGATGATTATTTTCATAGTTATGCGTTAACTGGAAGGGCGTTATCTGACATTGATGTACCTACAATTATCATCACATCGAAAGATGACCCTGTGATACCTATTAATGATTTCGACGAGATTAAGCCCTCACCACAGGTCACCGTTAATATTCAAACTTATGGTGGTCACTGTGGTTTTATAAAAGACTATAAACTCAACAGCTGGGTTAATGATGTTTTACTGCAACAGCTCGATGCACATTGATGCTGATGATAGAGTAGGGTGGGCACTCTTAAATAAAGTAAGAGTCATCATCTCTACGACGTGAAATGATGACTCTTGTTGTGCTTATGAATTCAATCTAATTAATACATAGCGGCAGCAGTTTCTTTGTACATATTGTTAATGATTTCTGGCCCGTCAATCTTCTCATGACCTTGTCGTATGATGATCAGATTATCTGAGGGGGAAACAATGACCACTTGGCCGTTGTTTCCTGACGCGGCATAAAGGTCGGCAGGCGCATCAGGAAAAATCACACCTGTTTGTTCCGCATTATTGCTAATAGCTGGGTGACGCCAGGTATCGTTTTCCCCTGTATTAATCCACCATAAGTAGCCATAGGCATTGTTAAGGTCTGATCCGGGAGATATTGCTTCGGTTACGTAGCTCTGCGGTAAAATCTGTTGTCCATTCCAGTTACCATTGTTGAGAAACAAATACCCAATTCGTGCCATGTCTCTCGCTATTGTACGTAAATGTGAGGGCATGATCATTTGTCCCTTATTATCGGCAAACACCGTCGTATTGTTCATACCAAGCGGCTCAATCAGAGCTGTAGAAGCAAAGTCAGCAGTATCCTGTCCTGTGGCCACACTGAGCACACGATCTAGGTTTTGAATAGCCAAATTATTGTATCGCCACACTGAACCTGGAGTATGCTGCTGGCCACGGCCAATTGCGTACGCTGTCATGTCACTTTTACCAATGGAGTCCTCTTTTCTAAAATGCCAGTTGTCCGAAAACTGGCTAAAGCGCCTGCCGGAATCCTGCGCTAATAACTGCTTAATTGTAACAGGTTCGCTTGCGTTACTTTGCCACTGTGAAATATAGTCAGAGGCCTTATCATCAATACTTAGATACCCCATGTCTTGAGCTATTCCAACGAGTATTGAAGTAAATGACTTCGTCACAGACCATACATTCTTTTGGGGAGATGTTTGGCCCAGACCGTTCCAGTATTCTTCCCAGATAATATAACCGTCACGGATAACAATCAGACTGTCAGAATTGATTGACTCCGCATAGCTTGAAACATTTTGTAGAAGCGCTGGATCAAAATTATGATTTTCAGGCGAATCGGTTTGCCATTCCGGAATCGGAAATATTGGGTCTTGAGCATAGCTGGGTAAGCTAATAAGGAATACAAGAGAAACTGCAATAAGAGGTTGGATCAACTTCCCCTTTTTTTTTAATTGCAGTAATTTATTAGAGTTATTCATGTTTATCTCCTAGTTTATTCAGCCTTCGCATAATGCTAAGGTGAAATAATTATCTATTGTTATTTTGATATTTCTCCATGCTCTACTTTTCTCCGTGTTTATCCCTGTAGTGCCCCAACCACCAACTCACTGTAAATAGGGCTCCTAGATCGAATTCAATTCATTGATTAAATAAAAATGATCAAAGCACAATAAAGTTATCAAATGTACTCAGGGCAGTGGTTTCTCCTTAATGTCAAAATGTAACAAGGTGTTTCAAATACTTTGATTTGAAACATATGGATACAAGTATTCCCGCAGGTTACTTCTACATAAACTAGGTGTGCTGGATAAAATGCCGTGTCCTCGTTATGCTATATCTACAAAAGTGACAAGTTATGGCTATCACAATAATAAGAAAGTCATGAGGTATCCGATGGATAACACCCCACAACGTATCTTGATTGTTGAAGACGATAAAAAACTCCGTGCTTTGTTAGAGCGCCATCTCCGTGAATACGGCTTCGACGTGCTCGGAGCTGATGACGGTAAGCAAATGGCAAAGGTATTGATGCGCACGCATATTGATTTGATCGTGCTTGATATCATGCTACCGGGAGACGATGGCCTGACAATTTGTCGTGACCTAAGAGGGCAAAAGAATGATGTACCGATTCTGATTTTAACGGCAAAGGGAGATGATCTGGACCGGATAATAGGCTTGGAAATCGGTGCGGATGATTATCTTTCAAAACCTTGTAACCCTAGGGAGCTGGTTGCGCGCATCAAAGCAATCTTACGACGTACTGGGTCGAGAGTATTGGGCGCACCGTCGACAGATGAAAATCAGATATATACATTCGGCCCCTTCGTATTGGACCTATCCGCGCGTCATTTACTTAAAAATGGGAAAATTTTATCGATCACTACTGGAGAGTTTGTATTACTCGCCGTTATGGTGAAACACCCTAGAATATCTTTGAGCAGAGACCAGTTGATGAGCCTTGCCAAAGGACGAGACCATGCGGCTTTTGAACGTTCGATTGATATTCAAATCTCGCGTTTAAGAAAAATTATTGAAGATGATCCGACGAAGCCTCAATACATTCAAACAGTTTGGGGTACAGGTTATGTCTTTGTTCCCAAATAGGCCTGCTCTAGTGACTTCTTGTTTTAACACGACTTTCACAAGAACGTTCCTGTTTTCTATCGTTTTGACACTGCTTATTGCGTCTGTAGTCTGGGTGGTTTTTCGTTACTTTGCAGCTCAACCAACGGCGGTTTACCACGCTCAATCAATGGTCGCCAAATACCAATTGGTCGAACATAATTTTAAACGTCCAGTTAAGAAGCTTCCTTTTCACTATTTAGTTGAGAGGCAACCTAAACCATCAAACGAATTGCAGTTTTATTGGAAAAAAGTAAAGGAAGAGATTCAGCGAATCTTGCCTCAAGGCGTCCAAATCGCGCATGATGAAAGAGGCGAAGAAGTTTACCTATGGATAGAGTCAGCGAAAGGTACAGACCAATGGGTTGGGTTGCAGCTATCACAAAATAGGGTGTTATCTCCGTATTATGGGTGGACATATATACTAACGATATTAGCGCTGTTTATTATTCCTTCCTATATTTTTGCCCTTACTTTAAGTAAACCTTTTGCCAAATTGTCTGATGCGGCGGAAGTTATAGCAGGAGGCGGTATTCCTAATATTGAACCACATTATTGGCCCTTAGAAGCAAAAAAATTGGCAGACACACTTAACATTTCAGCTTTAAAGTTAAAAGATCTGACCGCCTCAAAAGAGGAAATGCTGCTTGGCATATCCCATGATCTAAGAACACCCTTAACTAGATCTCGGTTAGCGGTTGATTTTTTACATAAGCACGAACCATCATTAGTGGAAGGCGTTTTTGCTGACATCGATGAGATGGATTTGATTATCGATCAATTTATATCATTTGTTCGTGAAGGTAAGTCAGAAAAGTTTGAAGTAGTGGACATAAATGAATTAGTGAGGAGTGAATCGAATAAATTTAAAAATATCGGTTTGGGGTTAACAGCCCGTTTTGAAGCAAGGGTTAGCCCTGTTTCACTCCGCCGTATGCTGGGTAATTTGATATCAAATTCGATAAAACATGGCATGCCCCCCATCGAAGTACAGACTGAAAATGATGGTGTTAATTGGTCTATTACCGTAATAGATATGGGTAAAGGGGTTCCTGAGGATTTGATTGATGAGATGATCAAGCCGTTTAGAACTGCAGAAGTATCTGGCTCCAACGGTAAAGGAGGTTTAGGTCTCGCCATCGTCGATCGAATTGTAGCGAACCAGGGTGGTCAGCTAGAGTTCGAGCATCTGGGGAGTAAAGGGTTTGCAGTTAAGGTCAGTTTTCCAATAAAATTTAATGAATAATTCACTCAAAGCTAGCTGCTTTCCTACATTAGAAAAAGATCGTACGTGTTCAAACCCAACGGTCTGCCTACGCCTCAAAAGGTTTGGATTCTTCTTATTCACATTTATTAGCCTGATTACCCTATAATCTGAAAAGTCTAATAATGCTACTGGTTGAAAACCTACTATGTCAAACGAAAAGCACCAAACCATCAATGATGAAATTCAACGGGTTACTATCAATCATTATGAGTTAAATGCAGAGTCTTTTTGGCAAGGAACACGGGATCACGATGTTAGCCAAAATACCAATGCGTTTTTACAGGTGCTGCCCAAGGACAGACCGCTTGATATTCTCGATTTTGGTTGTGGTCCAGGGCGAGATCTAGCTGTATTTAAACAACTCGGCCACCGGCCAACCGGCTTAGATGGCAGTGAAACCTTTTGCATTATGGCCCAGCAATACAGTGGTTGCACGGTGTTACATCAACAATTTTTGAACCTTGAATTGGGGGTAGGCAGCTTTGATGGTATTTATGCTAATGCCTCAATGTTTCATATTCCCAGTCAAGAGCTTCCTCACGTATTAGCGGCTTGTCACCGGGCATTAAAACCCCAAGGAGTTCTATTTACATCCAACCCACGAGGCGACGCTGAGGGCTGGCAAGGCGAACGCTACGGTCATTATATGGAGTTTGAGCAGAGCCAGTTCTATCTTGAGCAAGCGGGTTTTAGTATTCTCGATCATTATTACAGGCCAGAGGGGAGGCCTCGTCATGAACAACCCTGGCTGGCTATTGTTTGTCAAAGAAATTAAGAGCTTACTAAAGTATGCCTCATTTACACCTTTTTACTGATGGCAGCGTACATACTCAATCAAAGTTTGGGGTGGCCGCATATCTGTTGCTATCGGATATCAATGCGCCAATAGACTTATTAGAGGAGAGGGTGAAGCTTAAGCAGTTCGACAACACTAGCTCCACCAAATTAGAACTACAGACCCTATTATGGGCAGTGAATGAGGTGAATGCGAAAAATAACGTCGAAGACCTTATTCTTACTATTTATACTGATTCACAGAATATAATTACTCTGCCTGCTCGGCAAACCCGATTAGAGTCGAATAATTATATTTCTCGTAACCATAAACCGCTGGCGAATACTGAGTTGTATCAGGAATTTTATAAGTTGATCAATGACTGCACCCGTAGCCATACCAACTGTAGCGCTAATACTTACACCTCAAATAAATATATCTTTGTAAAGATAAAAGGTCATAAAGTTTCAAACGATAAAAATAAGATTGATCAGCTATTCAGTTTGGTCGATCGAGCGGCTAGGCGTGGGCTTCGAGAGGGTGTTGGGTCACCTGGCTAAGTGTTTAAAATATATGATAAGGCCTTAAGTATTCGTTAAAATTTGCTCATTCCGGCAGAATGATCGCATGATCAGTTATTGTGCTAAATTTGATGTTCGCTCACGTGAAGTATATTTAGTTAGCATTTAAAAACTAAACAAAACTATGAGTACGGCGATACTTGTGTGCTGGATAACAGCCTAAAATACGAACATCTTTAGCAAAAAAATCCAATTCTTCTAAGGCATTCATCATGCTTTTCTGCTTAGGGTATCCTGCAAGGTCTATATGAAAATGACTGGCCTCCATCGTGCCACCATCCATATAACTTTCAAGCTTAATCATGTTGACTCCGTTGGTAGCAAAACCACCTAAGGCCTTATACAAGGACGCCGGTATGTTTCGTACCGAAAATAACAGACTCGTAATATAGGCTTGTTTGGGGTTATAGGCTTGTTCACAGGCATTTTTTGCCAGCACAATAAAGCGTGTTGTGTTACCACTTACATCCTGAAAATTATCTGCTACAACATTCAAACCGTAAAGCTCTGCAGCCAGCGTTGAAGCAATAGCACCATGACTCGTATGTGGGTGTAGCGCTACCTTTTTAGCGGCCAAATCTTTAGCTGAAAGCGCCGTATCAACCGCCACTATTGGCGTAATGTTTAATGATTCTAAACGATGAAAACACTGCGCTAACGCTTGTGGATGTGACGCTACGGTTTTAATTTGCATTAGCTCAACGCCAGGCAAAGCCAGCAGACAATGATTTACGGGCTCAAAATGCTCACCCACAATTTTTAAATGTGTTTTTGGTAATAAACGGTAAATTTCCTCTACCCGACCTGCGGTAGAATTTTCTAAAGGAATCATGGCGTACTCAGCCTTTTCCTCCTCAACCAATAACATCGCAGACTGAAAATCTTCACAAGCAAAGGCTTGATGAGCAGGAAAAACAGTTTTACACGCTAGATGTGAATAAGCACCTTCTACTCCCTGATAAGCCACTTTTTGTTTGTTTGTTTTTTGATCATGTTCAGCCACAACGCTTTTATTCCTTAATTTAAAATGTGTATTCGATGCCAGTAGTGTACTTCATAATAGCCATTAATAAACTCAGGTAAAACATTCACCAAATGGGTATGTTCAGCAGATAGAATATGAAAGAATGTTGCATGAAATATAGCCCACTAGAAAGTGGGATGTCCAATATACAAGGTTAGTTGCTTAACAATGATAAACGTATGCATTTATTGCGGTAAGAATAAGCCGGAGGCGCTTGAGGAGTGTGAATCATGTTGTCGTTCGCCAAAATCACACATTGATGTCATACATTCAATCATATTGTGCTTCAGTGAAACGGAGCCGTACCTAAACTTTTTGAGTCTTGATGAGATTGAAGAAATACGGAAAAGGCTAGTTGATGGTGCTTCAATATATATAAACTCCGACGTTTTTAACAAAGCCGAAGAAGCTTACAGTGCTGTTAAATCAAATAGAGGGCCTAAGGTTATACAGTCTTTAGCTAATATTTCATATCCTATTATGGTCATTATTTTAATAACAATGTTGGCAATGGTATTTATCTAAGAGTAGTAACCTCTAGGGTTCTATATTTAGATTAGAGCATTATTTAGGCCTAAACATTGAAAAAAAGCTTCAAGTGATTACGCATTTCATCATTTAGATAACAAGTCATAAACTTGCCCTGACGCTCCACGGTGATGAGGTCAGCATTCACCAATTCTTTAATATGGTGGGAAACCGTTGGAGCACCGCAATTTAATTTCTTAATAAAGTCCGTTAATCCGCATCCTGAATCTGAAGACTCAACTTGTTTGGAGCGAGCGTCTAGTATTTCTAGATAAATTTTCAATCTATTTGGGTTCGACAATGCTTTAAAAGCATTTGCTATTTTGTTGTGATCAATCACTTTAACTCCTACTTCTAGCTGCTCTAGCACCATTGCTAACATTTTGATAGTTACGAAACTGTCGCATAATAATAGCAGATAATCTTTTTCAAATAAAAAACGCATTTTATTATCTGAAATACTACTAGTTGTTGTATTTTCTGTAAAAAAGCTATTTTAGTAGTTTGATAGTTTGACATGCATCGAATTATAATATAATTTGATAGGTATCGAAGTGTTTAATAATTAATCGCTTTATGAGGGCTGAATTTATGTTTAAGCGGTGTGGGTGGGCGTTATAAAATATATGAGTTGATAACTAAGAGAGCATTTTTTCAGATATCTATAGTGCTTGAAGATCTTTTTTTTTACCGGATAACTTTAATGAACTCGATTACCCACTTAATATTTCTAATAGGAGCTTTGATTTTGGCTATTTCGCTTAGCGCTTGCGTCAGTAATACGGTTAATAACAAGCTTGAGGCTTCTGCCCACTACAAAGATGGGGAGTTTATTAACAGCGAACCTTTTGCAAAACCCACCTTAGGAAAAACGCTAGCCATCATTAAGCGCTTTATATTTGAAGATAAAATTAATACGGAACCCAAGCAGCTTATTCCAGTGTTAAAGATTGAAGCAAACCAGTTTAATAATCGCGTATCTCAGCAAACTGCTGTTTATCGCTTAGGGCATTCAACCATACTAATGGAACTGAATGGGAAGGTTTGGCTGACTGACCCAGTCTTTTCAGAACGGGCTTCGCCTGTGCAATGGGCCGGGCCAAAACGCTTTCATCCGACGCCTATTAATTTGGGTGATCTACCAAATATAGCCGGTATCATTATATCTCATGACCATTATGATCACTTAGACAAAAACACCATTAAACGAATTCACCCTAAAGTGGATGGATTTTATGTACCTCTGGGCGTCGGGCAGCATTTATTAGATTGGGGCGTACCAACCGATAAAATACATGAGTTTGATTGGTGGCAAGAAAAGAAAGTTGGTGATATTTCTTTAATTAACACGCCTGCCAACCATTTCTCTGGTAGAGGTCTGACCGATGGTAATAGCACCTTATGGTCTTCTTGGGTCATTAAAACTCCACAGCATAGTTTATTTTTCAGTGGTGATTCAGGTTACTTTTCTGGCTTTAAAGAGATTGGTGATAAATATGGGCCTTTTGATTTAACCATGATGGAGAATGGTGCTTACGATGAAAGCTGGGAGTTTGTACATATGACGCCTGAGCAAACTCTTCAAGCGCATCAGGATTTAAAAGGAAAGGTCATGATGCCTATTCATAATGGCACCTTTGACTTAGCCTTTCATGAATGGACAGATCCATTAGAACGTATTAAAAAATTAGCTTTTGAAAATCAACAAACTCTAACGACACCACAAATCGGAGAGCGGTGGTCAATAGATGATGCTGCACCTCAAACTAGCTGGTGGAGAATATAGTTGTTTTATTAAAATTTTGGAAAGAGGGTAGTGTTCTGTGTTTTTTTGATAGTCCGTAGTGAATTAACCCTGTTTAAACAGGGTTAATAATAAAGCAGGCAGTTCATCTTAAGTATTACGTGGGGCACATCCTGACCAGCGCTTATAGGCGTGGCTGAAGTTAGCGGCGTCACTGTAGCCTAAACGCTCGGCGATTTCTTCCAATGTCATACGGGTATCGTTGAGGTATTTATCTGATAAAAGATAGCGAAACTCATCCAAAATTGCTTGATAGGATTGGTTTTCTTTATTGAGTTTTCGGCGCAGGCCACGAGAACTTATGTTAAGGCCTTGAGCGCATTCTTCCATGGTGACTCGATACAGAGGGGTGCTTGAAAGGTAAATCTGTACTTTTTCGACGATACTTTCATCAATACTCAGTTGTGGGCGGGTTTGCTCTAGCTGCTCCTTACATAACTGCATGGCCAACACATTATGTTGTGGTAATTCATATCCCAAGTAGTCTTTGGAGAAACGTAATTCTGTGAAGGGTTGGCCAAATAGAACCGGGCAACCAAATAAGAGTGAATAGTCTTCAGTGGGTGAGTTATTTTCCCAAGCGAAGTAAATTTCTTCTACGGGTTTATCCTTCTGTAATAACGCTTGAAGCAAAACAAAAGTGGCCGAAACATCTCGCTCGATCATTGGTTGTGCTAGGTCAGCTAGTTTAGGCTCTTGCTTTTTTGCGTTTGAAATACGAATACCTGCCTGATGCTCTTCTTTGAAAAAACTGATGTTGTTATATGTGTAGGTAAAGTCGACAAACTGTATCCCCAGTTCGATTGCCTTCTCGACTGTGGGGCTACTGATCAGTGCTAGCCCCCAGATACCATAAGTGGCTAACTTAAGGTTAAAACCAGCTTCGAGAAAAATACTCGGTTTCTCAGAGATTTGGAGTAAGTTGCGGTAAAAGCAAAGTTCTTCTTTGGGTAATACCGTGGCTTTAGGGTCGTTTAAACGTGTGCTTTCAATCTGGGTATTTTGCAACAACGCTTGTTTGGAATAGCCTTGTTTCTCCATCCATTTGAGAACCTCAAGTAGTCCGATAATTGAATGACGGGTACTCATAAATCTGCCTATCTATTATTTTTATCATGTCCGAAATTAACAAACATCTCATCCTTTTTCAACATGTCTTAGGATTGTCTAGGGCGCTAGAATGTTATAACAAAATCGTTAGGGTCATATCTAAAGTACAGTTTTGGGTGGTCTGCTTAGCCAAATTAAACAACTTCAACAAAAAAAGGTAGACATTATGGGAACATTGAATTTTGATTATGTCATCGTAGGCGCTGGTTCTGCAGGAAGCGTACTTGCTAATCGCTTATCTCAAGATCCTAATAATTCTGTGTTGGTTTTAGAAGCTGGTCCGCGAGATAAAAGTCCGATGATTAACATCCCCGGCGCGTTCGCTTATTTTATGTATAGCAAAAAATATAACTGGCGCTATGAGTCTGAACCCGTTGCCGATATTAGAAATGGCCAAAGTTTATTTTGTCCACGAGGAAAAACGCTCGGAGGGAGTAGTGCGGTGAATGCCATGGTTTATATTAGAGGCCATCGCTCAGATTATGACGCATGGGAAGCACAGGGTAACAGCGGTTGGGGTTTTGATCAGATGCTGCCATATTTTAAAAAGTCAGAGACCAATGAGCGTGGTGGTAGTGAGTATCATGGTGATAAGGGGCCGTTATATGTGTCGAATACGCACAATACCTATCCTCTGAATGATCTATTTTTAGATGCAAGCAAACAAGCGGGTTACCCCTTAACAGATGATTTTAATGGCCCACAATTTGAAGGTTCGGGGTATTACCAATTTACGATTAAAGATGGTCAGCGCTGTGGCGTTTCGCGCGCCTATCTAAAGCCCGCAATGAAACGCTGTAATTTGTTTGTTGAATGCGAAGCCTTTGTTGATCGTATTCTTTTTGATGGTAAAGCTGCGCAGGGTGTCGAGTTTACCCAACAGGGTGAAAAGCACACTGTTAAGGCGCTTAAAGAAGTTATTTTATGTGGAGGGACGTTTAATTCACCGCAAACACTCATGCTATCTGGTATTGGCGATAAGGAAGAATTGCAGCAAAAAGGAATAGACGTTGTGCATGACCTTCCGGGTGTCGGAAAAAACCTACAAGAGCATGTTGATGCATGTGTGTTGGTAAAGAGTAAGAAAAAGGATGGTTTTTCTACAAGCCCTATTGGCTTGCTTAAAATGCTGCCAGATACCCTTAAATATTTCACCTCAAAAAAAGGAAATCTAGCAAACTCTATTACACAAGCTGGAGGCTTTTTAAAATCAAGCCCCGAAGTAGAGGTTCCTGATATTCAGCTGCACTTTGTGCCGCTCTTGTTTGATGATTGTGGGCGCGACTTAGGTTTATTATCTGGCCACGGTTATTCCTTACATGTATGTGTGTTACGTCCTAAAAGCCGTGGAAAACTTAGTTTAAAGTCGGTTAATCCAAGAGATCCTATCAAAATAGACTTTGACTTTTTCTCTGATCCAGCCGATGCCAAAGTATTGGTTAACGGTATTAGGGTTGCACGTAAGATATTGGCCAGTTCAGCTTTTGATGAGCACCGAGGTGAAGAGTTACATCCTGGTGCAGGTGTTGAATTGGATGAAGCGTTATTGCAAAAGTGTAAAGATCGCTTGGGCTTGGTTTATCACCCAGTTGGCTCGTGTAAAATGGGCAATGACCCAATGGCCGTGGTTGATAGTGAGTTGAATGTACATGGGATTAATAAGCTGCGAATAGTAGACGGCTCGGTGATACCCACGCTGATAAGTGGCAATACCAATGCACCTATTATCGCCATGGCTGAGAAGGCTGCAGATATGATTCTTCGACCAGCCGTTGAAAAAGAGCACACTACAGTTCAAGAAACCGCTTCGGTTGAATGAATCCAATACGCGAGCGGTGAGAGCGTTGAATATGAATATAAAAAGAGTAGAAAAACACATCGGAAATAGTCCGCTTAAGGAAATTCCTGAGGATTATTATCGGAATGGGCAAGAAAATTGGTTTTTGATTTCCGAAGGAGTCGATAAGGGGAAGAAGCTATTCTTCTATGATTTTACTCTCGGTGATCCTAGGGAAGGTGAAGGCGATATTCCCGTGGTATGTTTTGTTCATGGAAACCCTGAATCTTCATACACCTTCTCGCATACGCGAGATGAGTTGGTGGCTAATGCGAATTTGCCATGTCGTATTATTGCGATGGATCATATCGGCTTTGGTTTATCTGATCAGGCTAGTTTTGAGATGGTTGATATGCATCACGCACAAAACCTTTCGCAGTTAATTGAATACCTTGATTTAAAGAATGTCACCTTAGTGATTCATGATTGGGGAGGCGCGATTGGGATAGGCGCATTTATCGATCAAGCGAAAAGAGTAAGCAATATCGTATTGATGAACACCACTGTATTTCCCATTCCACTGCAAGGTCTTAACTACACTCGTTTTCCCTTTAAGTGCCTAAACTGGAATAGTTTTGGTTATCGAATTCCCTGGCAACTTTGGAAGCATATAGCACCTTTGGTGATGTTTTCAGGTGTAGGGCAGCGCGCTTTTTTCAAACGTTGTGCAGATTTTATCTGGCGTTCATTCAGAGGTAAGTTAAACCAAGGCGAACGTCTCTACCGTGATATGTTTTCAACGCGTATGAATGCGCTAAGTTCAAAACGGAATGTTAAACAAACCAAAGTATGGGGGCATGGCTATCGTTATTATGACTCAACTCATGGTATGCAGAGCAACCAACGGTTCTACAAAAATATCCAAAGAAACCTACCTATACATTGGGGCCTAGAAGGGCAAAATATTGGGGTAAGAGCATTTTTTGGCGAATGGGACCCCATTGCTCGACCTGAAGTGCAAGAGCAATGGTGCGAAGCCTTGCCTCAAGTGGAGGGTCATATTCAAACTTTTCCTGATGCTGGTCACTTTGTAGAAGAAAGTAAGTTCAAAGAAATTGCAGAGGGTATTATCGACGTTGCCAAGCTGAAAAAATAATATTATCTGACTTTCCCATTGTCGGGATTTTTATATAGAATGTTGGCAAAAGGCAACTAAGGAAATATTCAGAATGACTTGGGCACCCCACGCAACCGTTGCAACAATTGTTGAAAGAAATGGCAAGCTATTGCTCGTTGAGGAGTTATCTCATAATAAGCAGGTCTTTAACCAACCCGCGGGGCATATTGAAGAAGGTGAAACCATCTTTGATGCGGCAATTCGAGAAACGCTGGAAGAAACGGGTTGGCACGTTGAGTTGAAAAGCTTTCTGGGTATTTATACCTATCAGGCCCCTCAAAATGGTGTTACCTACTACCGCTTTTGCTTTGTAGGTGAAGCCATAGAGCAGCTTAAAACTACATTGGACAAAGATATTATCGCAGCTCACTGGTTGGAACGACGTGAGGTGCTTGAGTTAGGAGAGCGTCTTCGTAGTCCATTGGTTAGCCGCTGTGTGGAGGATTATTATACGAAACCACACTTAAGCCTAGATACCATTTATGAACACTAAACTGTATAGGTCAAACTTTTTCTGGTCTCTTAATTTGAGCTATTATTAGGGAGGCTGGTTAGGCCTAAAGCTCTATAAAAGATCCTGAAACTTACGCGAAATAATCGTCATAACAATGGCAGCTAAGCGAGCATAGATATCACTCATATAGGCCTTGTTTGGCAGGCTGTCTTGTAACTTTTTCTGCACAGTTTCAAAGCGGGAATAGCCTTTGCTTTGATCTTCTTTAAGGCATTTCATAACACTTGCCATGATTTGTGAATAATCACTTGAACCCATATCTTTCATGATATCCTGAGCGTGCTGTTCTAGCTCATCGATGCTCATGACCTTTAATTTAGAAACTAGTTCTGACTCTTTGATTTTAATGATTTCGTGTGAGCTTAAAGTGTTTTCTGACATTACATTGTCCTTTGCTGTTAAAGCTTAATAATTGATTGAAATTTACCGGCATCATTAAAATTAATCGCAAAGCTGCCTTCAATACCATTATGAGTTGTATATTTACTTAATATATTTGCTGGGAATTGAATGGATCGCCCATCTCGGCTTGTTGCATTAACAAGGTTTGTTTCACCACGGTAGATTTTCATCCATTCGTCTTTTGTGATGTATATGTCGATAATAACTTGTTTCATTCGTTTAGTGATCTTGCCGTACTTATTGGTGGTTAATAAACCAGTAGTCTTGCCAAAAACGTAATACTTTTGCAGGATATTTTATCTTTCCCAAGCTACCATTATAGCGTCCTAATGCTCTAATTAAATTGCCTTTTTCTTTATCGATATAGTGCTTGAGAATAGTACAGCCATAACGAAGATTTGTTTCTATGTTCGTTAAATTATCATCAGGGCGGCCGATTTCATTTTTCCAAAAGGGCATAACTTGCATTAAGCCTTGGGCGCCAACGCTTGATATGGCAAAACGCTTAAAAGCACTCTCAACATGAATCAGGGACATCACTAGCTCAGGCTCTATGTCCGCGCGTTTAGCTTCTGCATGAACGCGTTTCAATAATTCTAAGCGTTGCTCAGGGTCCTTGATATAACGTTTCAAACGCCCTGACATGTCTACCAACCACACTTCTGCATCAAAACGGTCATAGAAACTGGATGATTCATTGACCGTTTTAGTGAGTAGTGCGCGAAGCTCTGCATCGGGCACTTGTTTAGCTGTAGCTGTTCCAGTTAAAAGAAACAGCGCACAGAGAAGTAATGATAAAAATTGAGGCATATGTCAGTTATACATAGCCTAATTTTTTGCAAACAAAGGCAATGCCTTCTTCAAGCGGAATGTCTTGATTTTCGGTATCAGCTCTACCTTTGTACTCTAAGGTGCCGTTTTTAACGCCTCGGTCACTAATCACTAGTCGGTGAGGGATGCCGGTTAGTTCCATATCTGCAAATTTAAACCCTGGGCGCTCATTACGGTCATCCATAAAAACGTCAACGCCTAGTTGTTTTAACTGTTTGTATAGTTCTTCTGTTTTCTCGGCAACAAGTTCTGATTTGTGCATGTTGAGCGGAACAAGTGCTAATTGGAAAGGTGCAATTGATTCGGGCCAGATAATGCCTTTGTCATCGTTGTTTTGCTCAATCGCAGAGGCAACGATACGTGAAACACCGATACCGTAGCAGCCCATTTCCATAACAGTTGCTTTACCATTTTGGTTTAGCACGGTTGCTTTCATAGCAGTGCTATATTTATTGCCTAGCTTGAAAATATGACCGACTTCAATACCACGTTTAATCTCTAGTGTACCTTTGCCGTCAGGGCTGGCGTCACCTTCGACAACATTTCTTAAATCAACCACTTCTCCGAGTGCAACGTCCCGCTCCCAGTTTACGTTCGTAATATGGATGCCATCTTTGTTAGCGCCACAAACGAAATTAGCGCTTAGTGCAGCACTACGATCAACAAAACAAGGAATGGTTAAGCCAACAGGGCCGATAGAGCCCACGTTAGCACCAAGTTCTTTTTCTACTTGTTCTTCACTAGCCATGACAAGCGGTGAGGCGATACCTGCAATTTTCTCAGCCTTAATTTCATTTAAATTATGGTCCCCGCGTAGTACCAACGCAATTAATGGCTGTGAAGTCTCTTCACCATCTTTCTCATCATTTCTTTCTCCAAGTACAATAAGGGTTTTGAGTACTTGCTCTGCTTTCATCGATAAGAAATTTGAAACTTCTTCAATGCTTTTTTTGTCAGGGGTCGCGACTTCTTGCATATCGCCAGATGGCGCAGTACGTTCACCTTTTGGTGCGAGCGCTTCTGCTAATTCAATATTCGCGGCATAATCGCTTTCAGTACTAAAGGCAATATCGTCTTCTCCTGAATCTGCTAACACATGAAACTCATGTGATGCGTTTCCACCGATGCTGCCAGAGTCTGCTTGTACTGCTCTAAAGTCTAAGCCAATACGATTAAAAATACGGCTATAACTGGCGTACATTGTTTCGTACACTTCATCTAATGATGCTTGATCGGCATGAAAAGAGTAGGCGTCTTTCATTAAAAACTCTCGAGCACGCATTACACCAAAGCGAGGACGGCGTTCATCACGGAATTTTGTTTGGATCTGGTAAAACGTTGTGGGTAGCTGCTTGTAACTATTCAGCTCATTTCGAGCAAGGTCAGTGATGACTTCTTCGTGCGTTGGACCAAGGCAAAAATCTCGTTGATGGCGATCTTTAATGCGTAGTAATTCACCGCCATATTGTTGCCAACGACCTGACTCTTCCCATAGCTCTGCAGGTTGTACTACCGGCATAGATAATTCCTGTGCACCAGCTTCATCCATTTCTTCTCGAACAATTGCTTCTACTTTTCGTAGAACTCTTAACCCCATGGGCATCCAAGTATATAAACCTGATGCCAGTTTTCGGATCAAACCCGCGCGTAGCATGAGTTGATGGCTGATTACCTCAGCATCTGCTGGAGTCTCTTTTTGAGTGGCAATTAAAAAACGGCTGGCGCGCATAAGGCGGTAGTTTCCTGTTTAAGCATATTGAGTAATAAAAAATTGAGGCTATTTTAAATCTCTAAACGCTTGCCGTATAGTCTTTAACCAGAAAAAGAGTGTTAATCAGCTTCAATTGATCAAATAGGAAAAAATATGACTTTAAATGCATCTCAAGTACAAGCATTAATACGGGCATGGGTGCCGATGGCGGAAGATATTGATTTACAGGTCGAAGAGGCGAGAGAAGGGTATGCGAGAATTAGAATACCCTTTCAGGAAAAATCAATACGTCCTGGTGGAACGATATCTGGGCCTACCATGATGGCGGCAGGCGATACAGCGATGTATGCCGCAATTCTGAGTACCTTGGGTGAGGTGTCCATGGCTGTTACTAGCAACCTAAATATTAATTTTCTTCAGCGACCAGACCCTTGTGATCTAATTGCTGAAGGCGTCATATTGAAGTTAGGAAAAAGAATGGCATTTTGTGAAGTGGGCGTACGTAGCGATGGCTCGGATGAGTTGGTTGCCCATGTTACTGGGAGTTATTCATTACCGCCCACGTAACTTAACTGTTTTTTATAAATGTAATAGGGTGTTATTCTTTAGCTTTGATAAGTTGAATTATTCCTAGAAATATCTTACTGGTAGCTGAAACTATAGTGGCTCTATCTGCTTCATAACCAGACATTAACCAGCTTGTTGCTGATTGCCGCATCGCGCCGATAAAGGAAATTCCAATAATATCTTGTTGTTGGCGGTCAATATTTAGTTCAGGAAAAGCGCGCTGTGTTAATGCAATTAGCATTTGAGCAAAACCATTGATATAGCGTGAGTAAAATTCATTGATTTCTGGGCTGATACCTTCTAGTTCAACCATACAAATACGTGCAATCTTGGGGTTTTCTAACATCAAGAAGTAGGCGTTTAAACCCGCAATAATTGCTGTATCAGCATCATTTTTTTTATATTCATTTGTAATGGCATTGAGTATAGCCTTACCTAAATTTGACATGCATTGCTCATACACGGCGATTAGAAGGCTTTCTAGGTTTCCAAAAGATTCATAAAAATATCGATCTGTTAATTGGGCTTCTTTGCATAAGCTACGAACCGTCGCGCTTCTGAAACCTGTCGTTCCAAAAACATTCAAACCAGCTTGAAGAAATTGCTCCCGCCGTTGGTTTTTACGATCCTCGAGGCTCAAACCGCCATAAGTTCGACCTGCTTTCATTGGTTGCGCATTAGACTTAGTACTTGTCATATTATTCATGCTGGTTTTTGTGTAAGCGTATTGTGTAGTTTGCGTTATTTGATATGTTTTGTTTAGAAAAGTAAAGGTTCATTCGTTGGTAAATTTAATTTGACGACAGTTGTCGTCAGATGTTAGTTTTATATGATGTTGCTTGTCGTCAGAATTCTTATATATGACTTAATCGATAAAGTGCTAGCATGAAATGAGCAGTGCAATTGTTCAGAGCAATATAATAAATCCAGATTTGAAACGGCGGAGCGCAGTGTGAAAAAAGACTATAAAGTAATTATTATTGGTAGTGGCTTTGGTGGACAATTAGCCGCGTTGAATCTCGTGAAAGAAGGTGTTGAAGATTTTTTAATGCTAGAGCGGCGCGAATTTATGGGCGGAACCTGGAGTCAGAATGTCTACCCAGGTGCGGCAGTCGATGTACCTTCAACTTTATATTCTTTGGCTTGTGAACCTTATGACTGGACGCAAATGTATGCAGAGCAACATGAATTAAATAACTATACTGACTACATCATTAACAAACATAATCTGCGAGAAAAAACAGCCACTAACACGAATGTGACCAAAATTGAATGGGATGAAAGTCTACAGCGTTGGTGTGTTGCTGTAGAAGGCGGAGAATCATATCAAGCCCAGTTTGTGGTGAATGCTTCAGGGCCATTGAGCACACCAGTGATTCCTGATTTTAAAGGGCGCGACACTTTTAAGGGTAAATCTTTTCATAGTAACAATTGGGACAGTACTTACGATTACAAAGATAAGCGTGTAGCCATTATTGGTAGTGGTGCGAGTGCCGCTCAAATTATTCCTGCGATCGCTAGTGATGTCGACCACTTGGATGTTTTTCAAAGAACGCCACACTGGGTGATTCCCAGAAATGACTATGTATTTAAAAAATGGCAGCGCGTAATTTTACGAAAAAAGTGGGCCTATAAGGCTTTGCGAGTATTGGTTTATTGGGCGCTTGAATATCGTGTGATCGGCTTTAAGTATTCTCAGAGTATGCTAAATTTCATTGGTAAGCGTAACGCCCAAAAGTTGATTAAGAAACATATTAAAGACCCAGAGACACAGAAAAAAGTAACGCCTGATTTTGATTTTGGTTGTAAACGCGTCATTTTGTCTGACACCTTGTATGAATCATATGGTCGGAATAACGTGCGGCTATTTGATAAAACTAACGGGATTAAAGAAATAACAGAAAATGGAATTATTACGCAGGATGGCGTTGAACATGATCTGGATTTGATCGTATATTCAACAGGATATGACGCAACGGATGGCGTAATTTCTTACCCTGTTGTAGGTCGAGAAGGTAAAACTTTAGCGGGAGCATGGTCTGATTACCCCAGAGCGTACTTAGGAACAAGTGTTCCGAACTTTCCTAATCTATTCGTTGTAACGGGGCCAAATACAGGAATAGGGCACACTTCAGCGTTGTTCTTAATTGAGTCGCAAATGAGTTACATCATGGCGTGTATCACACAGCTAAAGCAACGTAATAATAATGTCATTGAAGTAAAAGAAAATGCAGAACAGAAATATACCGATCATATTCATAGCGAAATGACCAAGACCGTTTGGCAAAACGGTGGATGTAACAGTTGGTATAAGAGTAAAAGCGGTAAGGTAATTGCGATGTTTCCCGGCTTTAGTTTTACCTATCGTAGGTGGGCGAAAAACTTTAAGTCGGTCGATCACTTGTTTGATGGGGAGTAGGCATCTGTATGAAAGATTTTAATCAAAAAGTAGTTGTTATTACTGGCGCTGCCTCAGGAATGGGGCGTGCTTATGCGTTAGCCTTTGCCAAGGAAGGAAGTCGCTTAGCTTTATGTGATTTTGATGAGCAAGGCTTGCAAGAAACGCTTACGTTAGTCTCAAGTCTTACGTCAGAAAAAATGTGTACTAAGGTATTTGATATTTCGAATGAACAAGCGACTTTTGAGTTCGCATCTCAGGTCAAAACTGAGCTGGGTAATGCGCATGTTGTGATTAATAATGCGGGTATTGAAGGCCGTGCGAAACCTGTTTGGGCAACAGATGATAATTACTTTAAGCGCGTTATGGCTGTAAATTATTTTGGTGTGGTGAATGGCACACGGGCATTTTTACCGCAACTGCAAGCAGAAAATCTTGGGGTAATCGTCAATGTATCCAGTATATTTGGCTTGGTGGGTACACCCAATCATGCTGATTATTGTGGTAGTAAATTTGCTGTGAGAGGTTTTACTGAAGCGTTGATGGTTGAGTTGGCGTCTAGTGATATACAGGTTCATTTATTACACCCCGGTGGGATCAAAACCAATATTGCACGCCAAGAAAGTAGTAAGGCATTTTCGGAGCACTTTCTCACAACGTCAGCTGATGATATTGCGCAGCATTTAATAGCGAGTATTAAGAAGAATAAACTACGGATTATCTATGGCAACAGCGCAATGAAAACTTGGTTGGGCACACGATTATTATCGTTGAAGATTTTGAGGAAGGTTCTCTGGAATGAAATGAAAACGTCGATTGACCTTAAAGACTATTGAGTTTTGAGTTAGTAAAAGAAAAATAATTTAAATAGGATCACACTATGAAAAACTTAAATAATAAAGTTGCCGCAGTGACGGGGGCGGGCTCGGGTATAGGTCAGGCACTAGCGATAAACTTAGCGGAGAAAGGTTGTCATTTAGCTTTGTCGGACATAGATAAAAATGGCTTGACCGAGACAGTCAAACTTTTAAAACCTTATAAAATAAAAGTAACACAGCAAACGCTAGACGTTTCAGATAAAAAAGCAGTTTATGGCTGGGCAGACCAAGTAGTAGAGGATCATGGCCAGGTTAATTTAATCTTTAATAACGCAGGCGTCGCGTTATCAGGAACCGTCGACTCATTATCGTTGGAAGATTATGAGTGGGTGATGAATATAAATTTTTGGGGTGTTGTTTACGGAACAAAAGCTTTTTTACCTTATTTGGAAAAGTCAGGCGAAGGGCATGTTGTTAATATCTCAAGTGTATTTGGCTTAACGTCTCAGCCATTAATGAGTGGCTACAATGCAAGTAAATTTGCTGTGCGGGGCTTTACGGAATCGCTTAGGCAGGATCTAGAAATTTCCAATTCAAATGTAAGTACAACGTGCATTCATCCAGGAGGTATCAAAACTAATATCGCTAAGTGTGCACGAATGAATAGTAGTGTTGAAAAAGTTACTGGCACCACTCAAGAAAAATCACGTGCTGAATTTGAACGTATGTTTGTGCATACCGCAGATAGTGCTGCTAAAACAATCCTCAAAGGTGTCTGTAAAAATGAGCGTCGTGTGTTGATTGGTCTTGATGCAAAATTGTTTGATGGTGTAGTGAGAGTTTTTCCTACTGGCTATCAATGGCTGTTTACGAAAGTAGCCAAATGGCGTAAGAAATCAGCCTAAATATTTAATTGTATTCCAAGTAATTTTTTTGCGGAGGTTTTAGTCGAAAGGTGTTTCCAAAGATTTATTCTTAACGTATTTTGAGTCATGAAGATCTTTAAAGTGCTTTGGCATCGCTTTATTTGTAATGAATTGTGTTGAAGAGAGGCAAGGGATTTACACGTCAATATATTGAACTAGACTTTAAGCTATATGTTCACTTGATTCTCCCAACCAACATGAGATCTGCATGACGAGAATACTCGCCTCTATTGTCTTTTTATTAAATATTTGTTTTTCATGCTTGGTTTCTGCGCAAACACCTATTTATTCTAAAGCGCCGGTTAATATCGATGTAAGCGCTAAAGACTCAATTAATCTAGGTTCAAAACTTGAATATTTTGAAGATCCCAGTAATGAACTTTCTCTAGCGGATGTTCGGCGCTTAGAAAAACATGCTTGGATGCGTAGTGACAGTGAAACGCCGAATTTTGGGTATACCGATAGTAGCTATTGGTTTCGTTTTCGTTTAAATAATAAAGTGTCTTGCTGTGGCGCACTAACTGAAAACAAAATTATCGCGATTCAATATGCATTACTTGATCATATTGAATTTTATGAAATCGTTGATGGTTACATTATGAGTTCCACCGTCACTGGCGATATTTACCCATTTTCTCAGCGCCAGATACGACACAGGGAATTCTTGTTTCCTATTTCTTTGAAGTTTGATGAGCCTGTTGATGTTTATTTTAGGGTGAGCACGCAAGGGTCAACTCAATTTCCCATCTCAATTTGGAGTGCAAATAAATTTAGTTTCGAAGATCAAGATGAGCAAGTCGTTAAGGCGGTTTACTACGGAATGATACTTGCCCTAGTGCTTTATAATTTATTCCTGTTTGTATCCATTAAGGAGCGGCCTTACATTTATTATGTGGGATTTATGGCTTCAGTGCTGATGTTGATGGCAGGCGCTCATGGTTTTCTCTTTCAGTATGTATATCCTGATTCACCTAGTATACATAACATGAACCTCCTGGTTACGGTGCCGAGTACGGTGCTTTTTGCCACTTTATTTTCATCTTACTTTCTTCATCTGAGTAAACTAGCTCCTAGACTAAATGTATTGTTTAATATTTTGGCAGTCATTTTTATACTTTGTATTGTGGGAGCTTTTATTGTGCCTTATGGAATTTCAACGCGTATTTCGATGTTTCTTGCGATACCAGCGAGTATTGTGATTATGTTTACTGGCCCTTATGCTTGGTATAAAGGGCAAGCGGGAGCTAAGTACTTTACCGTAGCGTGGGTATTCTTAATGGCTGGGATAGTTATTACTGCGGCAAATAAATTTGGACTGTTGCCTATAAATGTATTTACTGAAAATGCTATGAGCGTGGGCTCCTCGATCGAAGCGATATTATTAAGTTTTGCGCTGGCTGATCGTTTTAATACTGAACGATTTGCAAAGTTTAAAGCACAGAGAAAGCAGCTTGAAGAGGCAGAACAAAGAAAAACAGCAGAAACCAAGCTTTATTATCAAGCAACTCATCAAGCGGTTAATGGTTTTCCAAATATTGTGATGCTACAGAAATTATTGCATAAACTACTCCATTCTGAATCTCAGGGCTTGCGGCATTTTTCATTAGTGTTTATCCATTTAAGCCGTATTCAAGAGGTTAATAATACGCTAGGACATGCGAATGCCGATATTGTTTTGAGTATTTTTTCAAAGCGGCTATCGAATATCAAAATTGATGACAATGTATCTTTAGTGATGGAAAAAATTGATGGAACGACACATTATTTTGCCCATATTGAAGGGGTTATTTTTGCACATATTCTTAAGTCGGGAGAGCAGAGTAAAGCGTTAGAAGCGGTTGTGAAAATTCGTAAAGAGTTAGCGGAACCAATAGAATTTAATTGTATGGAATTAGATTTAGGTCTGTCTATTGGTATCGCCTCGTACCCGACTCATGGGGCTGATATTGAAACGATTATACGTCACGCACGAGTGGCGATTGATAGTGCAAATAGTTTAAACGACCATACTGGCATTTATTCACAAGAGATAAATCCATACAACGCTAGACGTTTAGTCTTGATGGGAGAGCTGAAAAAAGCGATTGAAGGGAATGACTTAGCCTTGCATTATCAACCGATTATCTGCTGTGCAACAGGTGAAATGTTAGGGGCAGAAGCATTGTTACGGTGGAATCACCCAACTTTAGGGTTTGTACCGCCTGATGAATTTGTATTGGTTGCCGAGAAAACGGGTATTATTCGATCGCTTACTTATTGGGTGTTGGATAATGCCTTGGCTGCTCAAGCAATTTGGCCTCAAGGAAGTAATAGAAAAACAATTTCGGTGAATATTTCAGCTGTAAACCTTCACGAAAAAGATTTTGAGAGTAATTTGTTGGCGCTGTTAAATAAACATAAGGTGCGCCCACAAGATCTTGTGTTGGAATTGACAGAAACATCGGTGATGACGGACCCTGAAAATGCGATGACTGTATTAAAAAACTTAGCTGCTGTTGGTGTGAAAATTGGCATTGACGACTTTGGTACCGGACATTCGTCCCTGAGCTATATTCAACAACTCCCAGTATATGAAATTAAAATTGATCGCTCATTTGTCATGGCGATGGATCAGGTATCTAGTGATGAAGTGATTGTCAAAACGACGCTGAATTTGTCTCATGATCTTGGTTATAAAGTGGTTGCAGAGGGGGTCGAAAATCAGAATGTACTTGATAGGCTAGGTAAGATGGGTTGTGATCTAGCTCAGGGTTACCATATCGCGAGACCGATGCCGCTTGAGGCGTTAATGGAGTGGATAGAAGAACGAGAGAAATTGAATAATATAGTTGGATAAATACTCACTTCCGCTTTTTAGGTATACGGAAGTGAGCCTTTCATGCTTACTTACTTATCTGAGCCTTGGCCAAAATCAGTTGCACCAATTAAAACCGACATGTTGCCATGGGGGTGTTTGTTCTCATACATAAGCTGGTGAGAATTAGGTAATTCATCATAGATAAATGTTTTGGACAAACAAGGGTCTACTTTTTCTTGGGTGACTAAGTCATTAATACCGATTGCTTGGTCATCATTAGCGAAATGAGAGCCTTGTAAGCGTTTTTGACGCATCCAGTGGTATCGAAGGTCAAGTGTTGCGTTAAAGCCTGTAGTGCCCGCACATACAACAACCATACCGCCTGATTCGCAAACAAAAATCGAAGTAGGGATAGTCGTTTCGCCTGGGTGCTCAAATACGACATCAACACCGCGACGCTCTCCCAGAATTTCCCAGATAGCTTTACCAAAGCTGCGCGCACCTTTTGACCATTTAGCGTAGGCTGCTTCGTCTTTCCAATGTGGCATCATGCCCCAATGGTCAAAATCTTTACGGTTTAAACAGCCAATCGCACCTAAGCTTTTACAATATTCAAACTTGCTTTCATCTGACACAACGGCAATTGGCTTAGCGCCCATTGCTGCCGCGATTTGAATGGCCATACAGCCTAAGCCGCCTGCGCCGCCCCAAATTAAAACGACATCATCCTTTTTGATTTGATTCGGTGCCCATGCCATTAGCATACGGTAGGCTGTTGCGCCGACTAGCATGTAACTTGCAGCTTCTTCCCAGTTTAGGTGTTTTGGTTTAGGTAGTACCTGATGGTCTTGTACTTTTGTAAATTGTGCAAAGCTACCGTAGTTAGTTTCATAACCCCAAATTTTATAAGAGGCGTCATACATAGGATCTTTGCCTGCTTGCTCCATTTTGCAATTCTTTTCCCAAGAACCACAATGAACAACAACTTCATCACCTACTTTTACGTTGGTAACATCTTTACCAATTTTATAAACGATACCAGAAGCATCAGAGCCTCCTATATGAAACTCTTCGGGTTCACCTGCCTTATTTCGTGCACCAATCACATTGACGGGAACACCTAAGCCGGCCCAAACATTGTTGTAGTTGACGCCTGCCGCCATGACATAAACAAGTACTTCGTCATCTTTAATCGCCGGCGTATCAGTAACTTCTTTTTCAAACGCTTGCATTGGTTCGCCAAAACGTTCAGGACGAATTAACCAACCGTGCATTTTAGCAGGAACTTCCCCGATAGGAGGCGCATCACCAATGTTATATAGTTCTTGTGTCATGTGTATTTCCTTTATAATTAAAATTTTTGTCGCAAGTTTTTATTTTTGTTTTAATAATCTTTGTTGTTAATATTTTTGTTTAATTTAGATGCGTTAAAAAGTCAGCAATAATCTGCTTATAACGTAGTTCTTTTTGTTCTAAAGTACCAGTACACAATGTCTCATCTTTAGCATGATGTTCAAAAATGGCCATGCCAAACTCACCGTAAGCATGCTTAATCCACTTATGTAAAAAGTAGTTCTCTTGCTGGTTTAGTCTGTTTTGACATATTTTTTCATGAGTTTGCTCAAGAATAAATTGGCAAAATTCATCAATACCTTTACGTTTCGTGGCGCTCGTTAAGAAGATATTTTTCTTTTTGGCTTCTTGGTGATCCACATAAATACTTGCCAGTTTTAAACTAGATTTTAGTAAGTGTAAACTTTTTTTAGCTAAAGCATCTTCATCGCATTTATTAATAATAAACGTGTCGGGCACTTCCATGATACCAGCTTTCATAAACTGTACTTGGTCACCTGCTAAGGGTTGCATCACCAAGCAAGTATGATCACTTAATCGCTGGACTTCAATTTCACTTTGTCCGATACCAACTGTTTCGATAATAATTACATCAAAGAGCTTTCGGAGCAAGCGGGTGACATGAAAGGTGCGTTTGCTCATGCCGCCTAAATCTAGTTGGGAGGCTTGAGAACGAAAAAATAGTCGATTGTCTTTTACCGGAAAAATGACGCGGGTACGGTCACCTAACAGGGCGCCACCTGAGTCGTGGCTAGAAGGGTCAATCGCCAAAACAGCAATAGAAATATCTGTATTATCTTTTAAAAGAGATAAGCACGTTTCACCAATCAGGCTTGATTTACCCGCACCAGGAGTACCGGTAATACCTAATACCAAGGCTTGTTTATTAAACTTGCCAGGGTGGTGATTAAGGTAAGAAATAATTTGGTGGCGTGCAATCAGATTGTCAGTGGTGTTGCGCTCAAAAATAGAGATTAAACGCGCAATCGGCCATTTCTCATGCTTTTGTGCTTTCGATAATAATTCTTCGAGCTCTTGAGGCAGCGCTTCGTCCATTCTTGAAAGAAGCACTTCCTGTTCATTGCTCTGACCGGCTATCTGTTTATTGAGATTTTTGGGCATTAATGACATCCATGATTTCATTCATTACAGCCATTAAGTCAAAATCTTTAGGGGTGAATATACGTTTTACACCCTTTTGATGTAGTGTTTTGAAGTCTGGTGCAGGAATTATTCCACCTAAAATAACAGGGATAGATTCTTTTGCACCGTTGCTTTCAAGTTCTTCAAATAGCTGATCAATAATTTCGTTGTGTGAGCCGGATAATAATGAAATTCCGATCACATCGACGTTTTCTTCTAATGCTGATTGAACAATGTCAGCAGCGCTTAAACGAATACCGAAATAAATCACATCAAAGCCAGCGTGGCGCGCGGCAACCGCAATCATTTCAGCGCCGTTAGAATGGCCATCAAGACCTGGTTTACCGACCACAATTCTAGGGCGATAACCATGAGTTTCAATGAACCGCTCTATCTTTTTACGCACTTCAGAAAGAGTTTCAGACTCTATAGATAATGATTGTCCATCGACGCCCGTCGGTGGACGGTATTCACCAAAGGCTTCTCGTAAAGTGTCTGACCATTCGCCTGTTGTAATGCGCGCTTTTGCACACTCAATTGAAGCTTGCATCATGTTTGTGCCAGACTTCGCCGCTTCAGCTAATTTTTTAAGTGATGCTTCTGCACGTGCGGGGTCTCGATTTGCACGTGTTTTATTTAATGCGTCAATTGTCTTTTGAGCGGCCTCAGCATCGACTGAGAAAATACCGCCATCACTGTCGCTTACAAGAGGAGATTCAATTCCGTCAGTCCATTTGTTTTTACCGACAACGATTTGCTCACCTTTAATGAGCTTACTCATGCGTGCGCCTTGTGAGGCAACAAGGGAAGACTTCATATAACCGGTTTTGATCGCTTCAACACCGCCGCCCATTTCAATAATTTTATTTATTTCGGCAAAAGCTTGTTCTTTTAATTCTTTCACCTTTGATTCGATAACGAGTGAACCCTCGAAAATATCAGGGTATTCAAGTAAATCGGTTTCATAAGCCATGACTTGTTGTAAGCGCAAAGACCATTGCTGATCCCAGGGGCGTGGCAGTGATAGTGCTTCGTTCCAGGCTGGGAGTTGTAGTGCACGGCAGCGTGCATTACGACTAAGTGTGACACCTAAAGTTTCAATCAGAATTCGCCAAGCATTATTTTCAGGCTGTTCTTCGGTTAACCCAAGTGAATTCACCTGTACACCGTATCGGAAACGGCGGTATTTGGCATTCTTAACACCATAGCGTTCCGAAGTGATTTCATCCCACATTTCGCCAAATGCACGCATTTTGCAGGTTTCTTCCACGAAGCGCATACCCGCATTTACAAAGTAAGAAATACGACCTACACAGCGTTCAAATTCATCCTCATTAAAGCAATCGCGTTCTTTGATTGCATCAAGTATTGTAATGGCTGTGGTTAAAGCAAAAGCGAGCTCTTGAACAGGGGTCGCACCAGCTTCTTGCAAATGATACGAACAAATATTTGAAGCGTTCCATGAAGGAATATTGTGTAAACAGTATTCGTACATATCAACAATGATGCGAATAGAATCTTCGGGAGGAAAAATGTAGGTGCCTCGCGCAAGATATTCTTTGATCAAATCGTTTTGTGTTGTGCCTCTTAATTTACTGATATCAACGCCACGTTCTTCTGCCATAGCTACATACAGTGACAGCAGCCACATGGAGGTGCCGTTGATGGTCATAGACGTGTTCATTTCATCAAGAGGAATATTGTCGAAAAGAACAAGCATGTCGTCGAGAGAGTTGATTGGCACACCTACTTTACCAATTTCAGGCTTCGCAATATCATGGTCTGAACTGTAGCCACACTGGGTGGGTAAGTCCATGGCAATGCTGAGCCCTGTTTGACCTTTGGCTAAGTTATTCCGGTAAAGTTCGTTTGATGCCCAAACATTGGTGTGCCCTGCATAGGTGCGGAAAATCCAAGGGCGATCTTGGCCAACTTTGCCTTCTTTATCATAAATATGATGTGCTTTTTTCTCGTCGCTCATTCTTGTTACTCCAAATAACTAAATACGCTAGGTTTATGCTGCATTCTCAAGCAATGAACGAGCGATAACTTTCAGTGCTAGTGTTTCTTCAGCACCTTCAAATATTGAAAGTACGCGAGCGTCAATCCAATAACGACTAACAGCAGACTCTTCAGCGTAGCCCATACCACCATGTATCTGCATCGCTTCGCGTGTTAACCATTCAGAGGACTTACATGCAAATAGTTTAACGAGGCTGGCTTCCATCTGACCCTTACCTTCATCCATTAATCGACCAACAGTGTAAGTGAATTGACGCGATGCGGTCATTAATGTCGCCATACGAGCGAGTTTAACCAACGTTAGCTGGTAGTTACCCAGCGGCTGACCAAATACTTTTCGCTCTTTAGAATAGCTAATTGCTTTTTCGTAAGCGGCTTGCATTACGCCGTTTGCGCGTGCTGCCGTTTGGATGCGGCCGCCTGAGAAACCTGCCATGGTGTAATAGAAACCTTTACCTAAGCCTGCTTCGCCACCCAATAAGTGGCTGTCAGGAACAAAAACATTATCAAAGAATACATCGAATGAGTGCATGCCACGATAGCCAATGGTAGGGATTGCCTTACCTGAAATAGTGCCGCCATTTTCTAATTCGTGGCTGAATTCATGGCCGTCTGTAGAAGGTTTTTCAACCAAGAACATACTTAAACCTTTGTGGCCAAGCCCTGGCTCTGGGTTTGTTCTGGCAAGAGTTAATAGCACGCCTGCTTTTCCGCCAAAGGTACACCATGTCTTCGCGCCGTTAAGTACCCAGCCGCCGTCTACTTTTTCTGCTTTTAATTTCATACCAGCTACATCGGAACCAAAATCTGGTTCAGTGATTGCGACAGCGCAGAATGGTTTTGCCCAAGCTAATTTAGGTAGCCAGTGCTGCTTTTGTTCCTCTGTTCCGCCTGCTAAAAGAGCACGAGAGAGAATTTCTGGGCGAGTGATTAAACTACCGGCTGCAGCTAGTGAGCCGCGTGAAAGTTCTTCTGTTACAACGATCATACCGACGTTATCTTCTTTACCATCGGGAAGGAGACCGTCATATTCTTCAGGGATTGATAAACCGAAACAGCCCATTTCAACGAGAGGGTTTAGAATTTCATCTGGAATCATTAAGTCATCGCGGTGAATATGTTCAGCTTTTGGCATCACAACATCTGTTGCAAAGCGCTGAAAAGATTCGCGCATAATTTGCTTGTCTTCATCAAGTTGAGCATCAACGATGTGACCATTCTGCTCAAGCATAAACTTACCTAGTTCAACAAACTTGGTTGTTTGTTGGTGTTCTTGGCAAAAGTCTTGTGATTCTTGTGTCTCAAATGCAGCGGAAAACTGTTCTGCAGATAGTCCATATTCATTTCGGCGTGCTGCTAGACGGCCTTTACTGTTATGTACCGCTTCAGCGCAAAACATCAGTGCCAGTTGCTCCTCTAACTCACCGCTTGATGTAGTGTTATCGGCAAAGTCACAAAATACACGCGCTGCCGCTAATTCAGCAGAAGAGTACGCAAGTTCGTAAGACACAAGTTGGTAGTCATCTAATTTGCTGCCAGAAAGTCGGCCTGACTCATTTATGCATAAACTCTTGATATGACTGAGAGCAGTATCTATTGCACCTTGTGCCTGAGCAACAACTGAACGAGCTTGCGAGATAAGATCTGAAGAATTCTGAGACAAAGCGGTCTCTCCTAGCGAATTTAAGCGCTGAGTTAAATGGTTAATATAAGTTTTATTTGTAATTAACAGGACATGGTATAGGAAAGTAAAACCTAAAAAAAGAGACTTGGCGGTATGTTGATATTTATTGGTGCATAGAGCAGGTGTAAGCATTAATTTGTGCTAGTAAAGTGCTTGTGTTTAATAGGAATGTTATTGCTAATTAGACTTTCTTTACTGAGAAACTATACTGAAATTTAGATGTGTGCTGAATAAAAAATATACAGCTATTTTTTTGTGTAGAATATGCTCAGATGCGCTTGGTGTGTTTAGGAACTTTAGGAGGTGGGATGAAGAAATCACTCAGTTTAAGGCTTAATTTACTTACAAGTATATTTGTGATCGCTTTATTGTGTGTTTTTGGTGCTTATAACCAAATTCAAACGCGAGGCGCGTTAAGTGTAGGGCTAGATCAACAAATTGACGCTACGGTTAATCGTTTAGCGAAAAGCTTGCCTGCTACGATATGGAATTATGAAAAGGAGCAAATGCTCAGTATTGTATTATCGGAAATTTCTGCTCAGGAAGTAGGAGGGATATTTTTATTTGATGATAAAAGTTTGATGTTGGGTCGAATAATCGATGAGCAGGGAGAAGTAATTGAGTCTGAATTACCACTTGAATTAGGGGCGACGAAAGAGGTCGAGCTAAGTTATGAAGATTCTGGTGAAGTGAATATAGTGGGGCGTTTAGTGGTGCTTGTTGATGAGGGCTCCATTGATAAACTACTTCAACACTCTTTAGAGCGTACTATTGTTCAAATCATTCTTATGGTCGTTTTATTGGTCACAGTATTAACGCTTTTAGTCAGAAAGGTTGTTATTAGACCGCTAAATGAGGTGGGTAAAGCTTTGAGTGATATCTCTCAGGGCGACCTTACCACGCACTTTAATATCACTCGAAAAGACGAAATTGGTACGCTGCTTACAAGCATTTCATCGATGCAAAAAAAACTACTTGAGGTGGTTCAGAAAATTAAAGGGAATTCAGACCAGATATCCTCTGCCGCAATACAGGTTAGTGATACGGCGAATGAGCTAAGTAATGGCGCAAACGATCAAGCTGCGGGTGTTGAGCAGACAAGTGCTTCTGTTGAGGAGATGGGGGCGTCCATTAAGCAGAATAATGAAAATGCGCAAACTACTGACAAAATTGCTACTGAGTCAGCAAGCGCTGCTTCTGAGGGAGGGGAAGCCGTTTTAGGGACGGTTTTGGCCATGACTCAGATTGCTGAGAAAATAACTATTATTGAAGATATTGCTTATCAAACCAATATGTTGGCGCTTAATGCTGCGATTGAAGCCGCAAGAGCGGGTACGCATGGTAAGGGTTTTGCTGTGGTTGCCGCAGAAGTTAGAAAGCTTGCAGAGCGTAGTCAGCATGCTGCGTCCGAAATTAGTACGCTGACGAGTGATAGCGTAAAAGTTGCTGAGAAGGCCGGAGCGTTATTAGAAAAAATGGTGCCTGACATTTCTAATACTGCAAGCCTAGTTCAGGAAATAAGTGCAGCATCAGAAGAGCAGTCAAGTGGTGTGGGTCAGATTGCTAATGCAATGCAGCAGCTTAATGGCGTTACTCAGCGAAATGCGGCTGGGTCTGAGCAACTGGCTGCGACGGCTGAATCTTTGCAGGAACGTTCTGCAAACCTACAGCAGGCTATTTCGTATTTTACTTTGCGAAGTGAAGACTAAAATGCTTTTAAAGAAATAGCTTGATGGTAGGGCTTTGAGTTGAAGTTTGTACCTGAATAGTAGTTGTTCGAATAATATTGAATTTTCTATTTTTAAATTAGGGCTTATGTGTTTGGTTCTACTTTTTGAAGGTTAAGGTTATCTGTGTGATAGCAGTTTCTACCGGCATCTTTGGCTTCGTACAAAGCAGTGTCAGCGGTTTTAAGGAGTGAGTCCTGATGCTCATTAAATTCAGGGATAATACTTGCTCCACCAATAGAACAAGTGATGTTGATGGTTTCTCCGTTATTTTCGAGTGTTAAGTTTGCTACTGCCTCGATCATTCGTAAGGCTAACATTCTAGTCGCCTCTGCATTGGTGTTTGGAAGCAGAACAACAAACTCCTCTCCTCCATAGCGTGCAATGCAGTCGGTAGGGCGGGCAACAATGCTACTGATAGTAGATGCAACAACTCTCAAACACTCATCACCGAAAACGTGACCGTAGTTATCATTTATGTTTTTAAAGTAATCTAAATCGATCATGATTAGGCTAAGCTGGCATTGAAGGCGCGAGCAGCGTTGCCATTCTTTTGTAAATTCTTTATCAAAGAACATTCTATTTCTTAGCTGGGTTAGCGGATCTGTGGTGCTCAGTTTTTCCATGAGTTGAGCGCGTTCTTCAGCGATCATATGGTTCGTGACGGCCGCCCAGTAATCATCATGCGTGGCTCTGGTTGAACTATAGATGTAGATTAGCCCTATGGTGGTTAATGCTGCGAGACTTAAGCTTTGAGTATCGCCTTGGTAGAGAAGTATAACGATAAAAGGCACAAACATAAGAGAAGGGTAAAGTGTGCGAATTTGAGATGAAATACTGAGAGTACAAGCGCCACCTAATGCAAAGGCTGGGGTGATAATTAGCATAATTGTTCGAAGGTCAGTAAGGCGGTCATCGAAAAGAATCCATGCGGTCATCCCACCCCAGTGGGCTGCTGCAGCTAATATTGTTAACACTAGCCATTGGTTCATAAAAACCACTTTAGCGCCTATATTCTGTTTCAGGCTAATAAAGTGCAGTATTCTGGAAACAAAAATACCAAAAATGATACCAGTATTTAGATAAAAGAAGTTTGGATGGTGAATGTTAACTTGATAGCTGAAGGAAAGGATTAGCCATACGCAAGCGTAAGTTAATATGCCGCTTTTAGCCCGAGCGGTCAGGTCGTATAAGGCATGTGCTTGTAGCTGATCGTGGTAGCTTTGCATTAACGGGTTTACCCTAAATTATTTTTGAATGCTTTATTTCAGTATAGAGCAATAGTTTTACTGTGATTGATAAGTTATTGCGATTAAGGATAAAAATGAGTTAGGGGGTGATGACAATTTTTCCTATGTGCTGATTCGCGCGTAAATATGAAAAAGCCTGATTAAATTGGTCTAAAGAAAAATGTTTCGCAATGACTGGCTTCAATAGTTTGGTGCTAAAGCCTTGTCGGATAGTATTGATCGCTATTTCTTTGTTTGTTTTATGTGTCAATGTTTGGTCGACGGTGTAGCCTTTAAGCGTTAATAATCGCTTCATTAAAACGCCTGCATGTATATCCATAGGTAATCGATCTAACATGCCATGAATGATTATGCGACCTTCTCGCTTTGACCCTTTAATGAGTGCATGACTCATAGGGCCTGCGACGGCATCAAAGACTAGATCACTTCCGTGATTAGAGGTGTACTCTCGAATTTTATCGACATAATGGTTGATTTGACCATTCGGATTAGTCGCTTTGTGGTCACTTGCTTGGGTGATGACATGTTTTGCGCCAAGTTTCATTAGAGTTTGAGCTTTCTCTTTGGAGGTTGTTGTTGCGATAGGGATAGCGCCAATCATATTAGCGATTTGAATGGCGGCGATACCAACGGAGCTAGAGGCGGCAGTTATCACGACCGTTTCACCTTTAATAAGTTTACCTGAATCTATTAATCCACCCCAAGCGGTGAAATAAGCCATCCAGATAGCGCCGGTATCCTTATCATGCAGCCCTGATGGGCTCTGAATTAATGTATCGATAGGATAATTGCCATATTCAGCTAAGCAGCCTTGATGGTGTACATCAAAGCCCATGGGAGAAACCCCGACACGGTCACCTACTTTGAATTGCGTGTCGGTATTTGGGCCTATTTTTTCAACAATACCCGCACCCTCAAATCCAAGGCGGCTGCCAGACTCGGGCTTAATAAAGTAACGGTTTTGAGTGTAAAGTAAGTCGCCTCTGTTTAAGCCAATTGAAGTTAACTTTAAGCGAACTTCTCCTTTGTCAGGATCTGAAAGAGGGTACTCTACCAATTCTAGGCTTTCGGGGTTTGTAGATGACGTTAAAGTGAGTGCGTGCATAGGAAATAAAACCAATTTTTTTATGCAGAATAGAGCAATTTTAGAGTGCCGTCCAAGGCCAATTGGTAGATTTAAAAAAATGTCTGGTTTATCCTTTTCATAATTTTAGTTACAGTAACTATATTCTATTATCGAAAAACAAAAAATAATCAAGACGAGCGAAGAATATGAAGGCTATTTTATCAGGAATGCGTGTTGTAGAAGCGTCTGCATTTGTCGCTGCGCCGCTAGGTGGGATGACATTGGCGCAATTAGGTGCAGATGTTATTCGAATCGACGCAATAGGTGGCGGTTTAGATTACCGACGCTGGCCTGTAACAAAAGATAATGCCAGCTTGTTTTGGGCAGGATTGAATAAGTCAAAACGCTCAGTTGCCATTAATTTTAGATCGCCAGAAGGCTCTGAGCTAGCAAAACAAATTATTACTGCACCTGGTAAAGAAGCGGGTATGTTACTGACCAACTTTCCACCTAAAGGTTGGTTGTCGTATGAAGACTTGTCTGCAGTACGTCCAGATTTGATTCAATTAACGGTGCAAGGTGATCGTCATGGCGGTTCAGCTGTCGATTATACCGTCAATCCTTCCATTGGTTTGCCTTTCCTAACAGGGCCAGCTGATAGTAATACACCTGCTAATCACGTGCTGCCTGCTTGGGATTTGGTTACTGGGCAAATGGCTGCTCTGGGTTTGCTTGCTGCTGAAAGGCATCGTACCCGCACAGGTGAAGGTCAACACGCAAAAATTGCATTAGCTGATGCTGCGATGGCTGTTATGGGACATTTAGGCTTTATTGCTGAAGCACAGCTTGGCGAAGAGCGTGAACGTTTTGGTAATTATTTATATGGTGCTTATGGCTGCGATTTTGTGACCGTAGACAATGAGCGAGTTATGGTGATTGGTTTAACAAAACGTCAGTGGAAGTCGCTTTGTGTCGCCACTGGAACAGAGCAGGCGATGGTAGATTTAGCCATTAAGCTAGGTAAAGATTTTTCTAAAGAAGGCGACCGTTTTGAGTCTCGGGATGAAATATCCGCTTATTTTAATGCTTATATATCGAAACAGAAATATACCGATATTGAAAAAGTATTTAATCAAAATAGCGTATGCTGGAGTAAATATGACACGGTAAAAGGGATGGTTGAAACGAACCCTGATTGCTCTCTGGCAAACCCAATGTTTTCTCAAATAGAACAACCTGGTATCGGGTCTCATATGGCCGCAGGTGCTCCTTGGAGTTTTTCTGCTTTTGAGCGAATACCTGCAAAGCCTGCGCCTAAATTAGGCGAACAAACAGATGAAGTGCTTGCTGATGTGGTGGGTTTAAGTGCCGCTGAAATTGGTAAATTACATGATAAAGGTATTGTCGCTGGTCCTGAAAGCTAGAAATAGAATGTGACAGTGCTTGAGCTAGCGCGCTTTAAATATATAGTGTGTTTTGAGTCTTTTAAAAATAAAAGAAGTGACGAAAATATGACCGACATTGATATTGCCTATCTACAAGAGTGGGTGGGTAAACAAGAAACAAAAGAAGACGATATTAGTCTGTTTCAAGCTCAAGCATTAGCTGCAGCCTTAGATAATGAAATAGTTCCTCAAAAAGGGGACGAATTACCGCCTTTTTGGGAGTGGATGTATTTCTTAGCAACACCTAAAGCGAATGCTACAGGGGCTGATGGCCACCCTGATAAAGGTGGCTTTTTACCTCCGGTGCCATTGCCACGAAGAATGTGGGCAGCCGGTGAAGTTGAATTATTTAATGCTTTAGTGATTGGTAAACCTGCTACACGTTTATCAACCATTGACTCGGTAGAATTGAAATCAGGTAGTACCGGAACGTTAGTTTTTGTGAATGTTAAACATGAAATCTCCCAAGATGGGGTGCTTTGTATCAGTCAGGTGCAAAATATTGTTTATCGTGAACAGCCAGCCGCTGACGCGCCCATGCCACCAGTAAAAGAAGCGCCTACAGAGCAGGACTTTACTAAAACGATTACACCCGACCCTGTTTTATTATTTCGCTACTCTGCACTGACTTATAACGGTCATCGCATTCACTACGACCGAACTTATGCAACAGAAGAAGAGTTATATACAGCTTTGGTTGTGCATGGCCCATTACTGGTCACGCTTTTATTAGAGTTAAAGCGAGATAATGTGACAGATAAGGCGCTGCGAAAATTTAAGTTTCGTGCAGTTCGACCGACTTTTGATAATAAAAGTTTCATAGTTTCTGGTAAGCAAGATGGCAATACACTGTCACTTTGGTCAGCAGATCAAGACAATGCTTTATGTATGACTGTTAAAGCTGAGCTGTCTGATTAACCCCGCAAATTTTAGCCAAATGATATTGTCGTTCCTAAGTGCCATTTTATTTCATATTTGAGGTGTAAATGGTGCTTTGAATCGATAAATACGCAAAGCAAAGAGAATTAATATGCAAAAAATAACGTATCCAGGCTGGCGCACCGCGCTATTTATACCTGTTCATATCGAAAAGTTTGTGGCAAAAGCGCATACGCGTGGTGCGGATGCTTACATTCTTGATTTAGAAGATAGTGTTCCGCTAGCGCAAAAAGATGAAGCCCGCGATTGTGTGATACCCGCTGCTAAGGTTGTTAGTCAAGGTGGTGCGGATGCCTTGGTTCGTATTAATCTTGATGCACGATTTGCAGTATTGGATATTGAGGCCTCTGTTGATGAAAGTGTAAAAGCGATTGTAGTGCCTAAAGTAGAGTCAGCTGAGCAAATTAGAGGGTTCTCTAAACGAATTTCTGAACTTGAGAAAACTAAGGGCTTACCTGAAGGGCATACCGCATTAATTCTAATGATAGAGTCAGTCGATGCATTGCCAAACTTGGATGAGATTGCAAGTTCCGACCCACGAGTGGTAGCGATGATTTTAGGCTCTGAAGATTTCTCGGCGACTGCGGGAATGCAGCCGTTACCTCAAACATTGTTATTGCCTAATCAAATGGTAGCTTTGGCGTGTCGGCGTGCGAACATTATGCCGCTCGGCTTTCCTGGTTCTATTGCTGATTATAGTGACCTAGATGCATTCAGAACAACAGTTCAACTTGCTAAACAGCTAGGCTTTGTTGGCGCATTTTGTATTCACCCTAAACAGGTTGCAGTGATCAATGATGAGTTGACTCCTTCTACAGATGAAATTGAGCATGCTCAAGGCTTGATACATGCGTTTGAAGTAGGGCTAGCTGCTGGAAAAGGAGCGGTTGAATACAAAGGTAAAATGATTGATTTACCGGTTGTTGAGCGTGCGAAAGAGTTGTTGCGTAATGCAAAGGCCATCAGCTAAAGAGCTTTCTATTTGGTATAGGCTTTGTCACTACTTAAGGGGCTTTTACAAGCGCCGAAAAAGGCAGGCTTATACTATTTCCTTTTATGAATTGGTTTCTCTTTATACTTAATTGTAACAAATTGTTATTGACCCTAAAGCATGATCTCCTTATTATTGCGCCTCGTCAGGATACTATCGAAATCTACAATAATAAACAGGGATGAATAAGCTTTAGCGGATTACTTAGGTAGCTGCGCTATATTCTAAATAAGGCTATATGTTGTGCTGCCTTGTCCTCCTATCATATCGATTCAATTGCCCTGTGTTTAAAAAATGGAAAGAGATAAGCCTTCGAGTTAGCTATTGGCTCGTATGAATATGTGAAGGCATTAACAAGGAGAGAATCATGTCAGTGGTAAAGCTCAACGAATATATTTCAACAAACGATCGTAATGAGCAATCTAAAATTCGTGCTGAACGCACTAAAATGCTTATTAATATTTCGAAGAAGGCACGTGAGGAATCATTAACGCTTCAAGAAACAAATGACTTGTATGCAGAATTTAATAAGACTTATGATTTGAGTAATAATGCAGCGTTTAAATCTAAAATAAATGCCAGTGTGATAAAAGTAGAAGAGCCTGCTAGTTCAATAAATACATTAAACCCAGCAAATATGATACGTACAATTAAAACAACAGAACCGCTTAATACTATTGGCTTAGATGGTGTGGATGAAAGTTGGGCAATCAAGCTACTCAAAGAGAGTGAGCTGGAAGAGGGGGAATCAAAGCTTCGTAAATATACACGGATGATGATTCAACCTGTACTTTGTGAAGCGTAAGTAGATTTAAAGCAGTATTAATAGCTTGGCGATGAGCGAAGTGAATCCCTACAGTTGCTGAATTTCGGGCTTTGTTGGGGGAGCACTTTACTCATCCAACATAGTTTAAGCTATTAAGACCCTTCCGCCCCCATTCTAAAGCTAAGCTTCTTGTTAATAATATTCGGCTGTCGCCATTCCTATACCTTTAACATGTTCTGTAACACCTTCGTGCTCAATCGTTAAATCAACATCAACTAAGAAATAATGCTGCCAGGCATTAGAATAAAATGCTTTAACAATCATTCGAACAGCCCAGCTAACTGAGCCTAAAACGTCAATCGCAAGAACTTCTTTAGATACCTTTACCGAACCACTTATTTTAATACCATCGCGCTCGAGATTTAGCTTCCAACTTGTTGGTGGGTCATAAGGTGAGTCTTCATGAGCTGTAAACCCTTCGCCGACATAATTCCAGTCTGCAAACATGCCGATGGCTTTATTGTTTTTTGCGAGATAAAGCATTTGTGGTTTTTGAGGGCCGTAGTTAAATTTAGTGGTTATTTCATGTAGATCTATCGTCCAGTTTTCAGAGAAAAACAACAGGCGGTACCAATGGTCTGAAAAATCAGGCACTTTGGCATTAGCATTGCCATGATCTAGATAGCCATTAAGATTTAGAGTGCTACTTGTGCCGTCATCAGTTTTAAATTGAGCAACAACTTTACCTCGGGGAGCAATCATCTTGAGACCCCAATAACTATCTTTTGCGTCACCTAAATATAAATTACTATCACCTGATTGAGCGCCCGCCTCAACATGTTTCATGTCTATTTTGACCTCAACAGGGTCACCGTTGGTATCTTCTCCCTGATAGTAAATAGCAGTGTTGTCATCGCTGACTTTGATATAGCTATGCTTACCAAATAACGTGCCTTTCACTTGGTCTTTTTTGATTTCATCACGGTCAAATTCTTGGTGGACCGTTCTTACCTTATCGTTCTCAATCCAGTTGATATCAAATGCCCCCATCCCTTTATTAAAAGGGTTGTAGTTCGTCATACTGATTAGCGCGGTGACTACATTGCCATGCGTATCGAAAGCGTTTAGATAGAAGCTTTCACCGTATCCGTCAGCTTTAGTCGGGGTGTATTCGTAAGAAGATTGATCTAGGTCTGAAAAACCATTTGTAGCAGAAGGAAAGTAAGTGATTTTTTGGCTGGCCAGTACAGTATTCGAAGACGTGACCATCATTGTCACAAGAAGTATTGCCCATAATGGGTGTAGCACGTCCATATCCTTAATCCTGTATCGCTATTAGAGTAGGTATATTAAACGAGATGTTTTGTTTAGTCGCAGGGGGGGCGCACGTTTTGTGACATATCAATGAATTTAATAAGGCACTATTCAAGAGGGGGCTTAAATAGTGCTTTTTATTGAGGCAGTTTTAAACTGCATCACTTCCTGTTTCACCGGTTCTAATTCGAATAACTTGCTCTAAGGCAGATACAAAAATTTTACCGTCACCGATCTTTCCTGTATTTGCAGCATTGGTAATCGCTTCAATTACTTGATCCGCCATGTCTTGGCTAATCGCTACTTCTACCTTTACTTTAGGTAAAAAATCAACAACATATTCTGCACCACGATAGAGTTCTGTATGGCCCTTTTGACGACCAAAGCCTTTAACTTCTGTTACGGTAATGCCTTGAACGCCTATTTCAGACAAGGCTTCGCGCACATCATCTAATTTAAACGGCTTAATAACAGCTGTTATGAGTTTCATATACATCTCCAGTATTTTTATTCCAATATAAGACAAAAATTTTATTAAATTAAGTAGTTAAATAGCACTATAGCGTGTTATTCATTAATGCCTAGTAATTCGACATCAAATATCAGGGTCGAACCGGCCGGTATAGGTCCTGATGCACGGTTGCCATAACCCAAGTCGCTAGGTATGAATAGTCGGGTTTTTTCTCCCACGACCATTAGTTGTAGGCCTTCTGTCCAACCTTTAATAACTTGATTTAAACCAAAAGAAATCGGCTGGCCGCGTGCAACAGAACTGTCAAATACAGTGCCATCTGTGAGAGTGCCATGATAGTGAACTTTAACTTTATCACTCTGCTTAGGGTGTGTGGTACCGGTTCCAGGGGTTAATACTTTGTATTGTAAGCCAGAAGGTGTTGTTTTTACGCCATCTTCTAGTTTATTGCTGGCAAGGTAGTCGATGCCTAGCTGAATATTTTCAGCTGCGGCTTTTTTATTGCTTGAAGTACGCATAACTACAAAGATAGCAACAGCAATCACTATCACGGTAAGAACAATTTTTAACACAGTATTTTCCTTTAGTTAGGTTAGGGTGTCACAAATTTTCATCACGCCCTGTCAGGTGTTTATTGATAATAAGCTGGAGCGTGTTTAATAGCCTTGTTTTGTTCAAGGTCATGCTGAATCCAAAATTGTGCCTTTTTTTGTTCTACAAAGGTTTCAATTTCTTCCATTGCTTCCAGTGTTTGCGTTTTATTAAAGTTAAATGAAGGGACTCTTTTGTTCGTTCGGTTATCAGTAAAATGATACAAGTCGCCTGATAATAATATGGGGCCGGATTCTGCTAAATCAACAAACAATACTTGGTGACCGGGAGTATGACCAACAGCGCGTTTAATTACGACAGTGCCATCGCCAAATACATCAAAGTCTCCTGATATGATTTTGATTTTAGATCTATCAAGGTCTTTATAGCTGTCAGGGTTAAAACCTGCTGCGGCAGGGTCATCGCCAAAAGCAACATCATACTCTTCTTGTTGAATAATGAGTGCAGCTTGAGTGAAAAGGTTCGCGTTTCCTGTATGGTCACCATGAAAATGAGAAATGCCAATAAAGTCGATGTTAGTAGGCTTGATGTTAATTTCTTCAAGTTGTTCAGCTAATGGGTGGCTTACGCTAAGGTGAAATTTTCCTTCCCAAGCATCCATACCTTTAGGGCCTAAAGAATCACTTAGCCCTGCATCCCAAAGTAACATGCCTTTTTCATGCTGTATCAAATAACAGCTGTCGGTCATTTGTTTTACTTGTCCTTCATTGATGCCGGGAGTAAAGATAGATAAATCGCGAACCTCAATATCACCACAGTCAAAAACGTAAAGTTTAGTGAGATCTTTAGATGGCGAAATACTAGCGCATGCACTTAGAAGTGATATGGCAAATAAAGTGGTCAAGGCCGTTAAGCTGAAAGTTATTTTCTTTGGTAGAAAGAATTTTGAAAGTACTTTTATGGAGCTAGAAAGTGAAGACTTAGAAAGCATTTAAAATAACATCCTTTTAGTGGTGGTCGTTCTATTTTGAAATTAGGTATTAAACTAACTATATGATGCCTTCATCCAGTGCACAAGCCATTGCGGCACCAAGTTCATGGCATTGTTCTTCAAAATGAGTGTCGTAATCACCGCGTAATATGATTGGCTCTTGTACCCAGCGCCATTTAAGTCCTGTGGTAATGGTTTTAAGCGCGTTGAGTGTGCCTGTTCCATCGTGGCCTGCACGAATATAAGCAGCGCAGGGCAAACCTTGCTTTACTTCTAAACAAGCGTAATAGCAGCGATCGAAAAAGTCTTTTAAAGCGCCGCTCATATAACCTAAATTTTCAGTTGTACCTAAAATTACGGCATCTGCAGCGAGTATATCTTCTGCTTTGGTATCAAAAGGTGACAGAAACTTTATTTGGGTATTTGGGAGGGTGTATGAAGTTGCACCTGCAAGTACGGCGTTTTTTAGTTTAAGCGTATTGGGAGAGGGAATGTGGGCGATGATGAGTAACGTTTTGCTTGTCATTGTGCTCACTCCTTCGATTTTAGTTATAAGCTTGCTCCACTTATGTTTCAACTCATAAATGGAGCAGGCATGTTATAAATAAAGTTTAGTACACTGACTCTGCTTGGCTCAATGCTTTTTCTGTATCACATTGATGGCCTTGGTCATTTAATACTGCGCCTAATGAAGCAAGGCAGAATAATACGTTCTTTTTGCTACAACCATTACCCATTAAGCCAACTCTCCATGCGTTACCTGCAAACTTACCTAAGCCAGCACCGATTTCAAGGTCGTATTGCTGAAGTAGAGTGGCACGAGTTTTAGCATCATCAACGCCGTCAGGAATTTTCACTACATTTAGCTGTGGAAGACGAATATCAGCCGCGACTAGCATTTCAATACCGAGTACTTCAAGACCAGAAACCAGTGCTTTATGGTGAAGTGCATGGCGTTCATGAGCGGCTTCGAGACCTTCTTCTTTAAGGATTAGTAACGATTCATGCAGCGCATATAAACTATTTACAGGAGCCGTGTGGTGATAAGCTCTTTTAGCATTTTGTCCCCAATAATTCATGACTAATGATAAGTCTAAAAACCAGCTATGGCTTTTACTTGGTTTATTTTTAATGACTTCGACTGCTTTCGAGCTAAAACTAACTGGCGATAAACCAGGAATACAAGACAGGCATTTTTGAGTGCCTGAATAAATCGCATCAATTCCCCACTCATCTACTTTTAATTCGGTCCCACCTAAAGAGGTAACGGCATCAACGATAGATAAACAATCGTATTTTTGAGCAATAGCGCAAAGCGTTTTTGCATCAGAACCTACACCTGTAGACGTTTCGGCATGAACAAATGCTAGCATCTTGATATCAGGCTGCTTCGCTAACGCGGCTTCAACCACGGCAGGGTCAACGGCTTCACCCCATTCAAATTCAAGTGTTTCAACCTGAGCTCCGGCACGGGTTGCCACTTCTTTCATACGCATACCGAATACACCATTGATGCACACGAGTACTTTATCACCCGGTTCAACCAAATTCATAAAGCAGGTTTCCATGCCAGATGAACCCGGTGCAGAAACCGGAATGGTTAGTTCATTTTTAGTTTGGAAAGCATATTGAAGCAGGCTTTTAATTTCATCCATTAATGTGATGAAAGTTGGGTCTAAATGGCCAACAGTTTGTTGTGAAAGTGCTTTTAAAACACGTTCTGAAACATCAGAAGGGCCTGGACCCATTAGAATTCTGCTGGGTGCTTGAAAAGATTGCATAAATTGTTCCGTGTAGAGTGTTATGTGGGAGTTTGTTGTCGTGGGGTCAGTATAGCGGGGAGAATAAGAAAAATGCACATCAAAATGTTAGATAACAGCTTTGATGTGCATTAGTTTTGCTTTTTAGTGGTCTATCTTGCGCGTTTTAAGCTGTTTTTAGTGAAGTCGCCATCTTCAAGACCTGTTTTAAACTTGTAGTTTGTCCACACTAAATCAGTGCTTTTTCCTGTTTGGTGGTTCTGCATCGCCATTTTTTCTGGACGCCAGAATTGACCAAGGTATTCTTGGTAGTCGCTTGATATAAGCGTTTTTAACAATGATTTCTTACGATCAAAAAACTCAATTTTATGAACGCGGTATTCACTTTGGTCTATCCAAGCTGTCTGGCTGGTATAACCCGAGTTCTTATCTGTTGGAATACGTTTCACGACAAAACAAGTAAATTCACCACAGGCTTCGTCTTTTAAATACTCGTAAGTATATTTTTCTATTTCTTGAGAGCTAAGATCTTCAAAAGCAAATTCACTGCCCATAAATGGGCCTGACTTGTTTTTAGACGCAATTCGTTTTACACGCTTTAATGCTGGAAGGAATAACCATTGGTCATCGGCATCCGTTTTATGTGAAAACGTTAAAAGCGCTGTACCACGTACGTCTTTAGGTTGGTCGAAAATTGTCATGCTCTTGTCGCCATCAGCTTCAACTTCAAGGCTTTTAACACGTAGGGCGCGTACACTTTCTTCGCCACGCTTATTACGTAAGGTCATAGTCATATCGGCAGTACTGTCTAACCAGCCGGTATTTCGTTTATCTGACTCAACTGCAATTGCTAAGCCTTTTTCTTGGGGTGTTTCTGCGAAACTAACGCTTTGAAAACAACTTAGTAAGAGAAGTGATGAGATAAGTTTGGTAGATCTTGAACGAATAAGCATTTATAAACCTCTAGCATTATTTTTAGTAAACGGTACTTAAGTGTAAATTTAACATTACTTTTAGTCTGAGTTCGATCTTTATCTTGGGAAAGTCTTTTTCAACCTCTCTTTTTCGTCATAATTTAGTTTTTTCAAACAGCGTTATTCCGGTGCTGCTTCTCCTTGTCTGAGTGGCGCTATGTATTCACTTTGTTTTAAACGCTTTTTCTTACTATCTACCAAATAAAGAAGTAAGGGGGGGAGAAAAAAGAAATCGACCAAAAGTGCCACAATGATCGTGACTGCGGTCATAAGTCCCATGTCTGAATTCATTGAAAAGTCTGAAATTGCTAGCACTGAAAAGTTTGCAAACAAAATGATGGTAGTGACAAAAAGCGCGACGCCAACGGTATTGAAAGCGTAATGAATAGCGTCTTCAGTTGAAAGTTTGTTCTCGCGTTTTGCGCGTAAAAACTTACTCAAAAAATGCACAGAATAGTCGACAACAATACCAAGGGTCATCCCAAAAACGACGGATAAGCCGATACCTATTTGGCCATTCACAATCCCCCATATCCCAAAAGCGACCAATGCCGGTAGTATGTTTGGCAATAGGCTGATGACGCCATAGTAGGCTGACTTAAGGCTAATAGCTAAAATGATGGAAATAATGATTAGAGCAATGAAAGTGCCTTGTAGCATTGATCTAATATTAGATTGACCGATGTGAGCAAACATAACATCACTGCTGGCCCCATTAGAAAACTCAACTTCTGGAATGTTGTTTCTAAACCATTCAGTGGAGCGTGTTTGTAGTTCGAGTAATTTTGCTGTGGATGTTTTGGATAAAGAGCCAGTTAAACGTGTTTCTGACTTATCAAAATTAACCTGATTATTTAAGTCGAGGCCAAATGGCAATGACATTTCATATAAGAGTAAATACTGCGCAGCGAGCTCTGCATCTTCAGGAAGCTTATAAGCTTCTTCAGCATCCCCATACATATTTTTATTCAAGCGTTTCATGACATCCGTAAAGGTGGATACATGCTGTACTTCTGGTTGAGCGCGTAGCCATATCGCAGCTTTTTCTAAGCCTTTTAAATATTCTGGTTGGCTGATGCCGCCTGCTTCAGACGCTTTAACGATAAATGATATATTGCCTAAACCGGTTAATCTGTCGCGGGTGAAATCAGCAGCCTCACGAGCGCGCATTGATTCGTCAAAATACTCGACCCATACGTCATTTAATTCGTTTTGTGGTAAGAATGAGATGAATACCGTCATGATTGCAATACTGCTTATCAGAATTAACTTTGAGCGCTTAATGATCCCGTTAGCCAATTTTTTTGGCCAGCTGTTTGCTTGCTCCTCCTCGTTTAAGGCTTTTACTTTAAAAGGCAGTGCAACCACTAAGGCTGGTAATAACCAAACAGAGAATATCCATGCGCCGGCGACACCAATCGCTACAATATTGCCTAAATCCTGAAAGGGAGGAGAGTCACTAAAGTTAAGTGATAAAAAGCCAATGATGGTGGTGATACTGGTTAAGAAAACCGGTTGTTGGTTAATTCTGAGACTTTCTACCATCGCCGAAGCTTTGTTTTTTCCTGTCTGCATTTGCTGGAAAAAAGAGGCTAGTATATGAATAGAATCGGCCACAGCCAAGGTCAATATCATGGTGGGCGCATTGGCGGAGGCGGTTGTGATATCAATACCTAGCCAAGCAGAGATCCCAATAGCAAAAAATATAGAAGCAAAAATAATAATGAATACAGCGCTTGTTCCTGATATGACCGTTGTAATGCTAGCGCTTGCTGCAAACATATAAGCAGCGATACAAATCAAAGTGATGAGTAATGCTAAGGGAACGATATGTGTAAGATCGTAGATCGAAGCTTCTTTAAAAGCGTTGTCGACAATGATTTGACCTGCTAGGTATATTTTCATGTTGGGGTATTGTTCGTTTATTTGGCTTTGCATTGCATAAGCTGCCAGTGCGACTTCTGGTGTTTCCTTGCTCGGATTAATCCCCGGCATTTCCATTGATACATTGATGGCAGTTACGTCTGCTTTTTCAGCAATTAATCGATTTAATAACGATGGTTCATTTAGCGCCACAGATTTGGCAAAATTAAGCTCTTGGTCGCTTCGATTAAGGGCGTCGCTGACTAAATTATCAACCAGTAAATCATCGTCTTCTGCAATGGTGTGTTGATAGTT
>Ga0209184_1000227_pt1 | contig 72449 bp, 68 predicted proteins | sample EN8Hudsemesocosm_2_FD_184627 | JGI IMG/M metagenome (GOLD analysis project Ga0209184, IMG submission 184627) | Methane-oxidizing microbial communities from mesocosms in the Hudson Canyon - EN8C Hudson Canyon (SPAdes) (version 2) | ecosystem: Environmental > Aquatic > Marine > Cold seeps | place... | reverse complement strand
AGCGAATTGGAACCACCTGATCCCATCCCGAACTCAGACGTGAAACGATTCAGCGCCGATGGTAGTGTGGGAGTTCCCATGTGAGAGTAGGTCATTGTCAGGCTTCTATTAAAAACCCCAGTAGGTCATCCTACTGGGGTTTTTTTATGTCTGCAATTTAGGTTTTGAGGTCTTGGATCACCTAATGCATGCAATATACTAAGGCTACTAGTAAGGCGGGCTCCGCGCACCAAATGGTTTTAATACTCTACTATCTGGGGTGATAGGCTAACTTAGTGTTAGGTAAGAGATAATCTATCGCTGAGAGTTTATTTTATATCTTGAGGTCACTATAGGGTAAGCTCCGCGTACTAAATGGTTTTAATACTCTGCTATCTTGGGCTACTTACCTCTCTAATAAGGCAAATGCTAATCAGGTTTCTATTAAAAGACAAGATAGGTCTTTCTACTGTTTGTATCTCTATGTTCGTCCCGGAAAAGGTTGGATTCACTTTATTAATCCACAAGCTACTACAACATTAGAGTGTTATATAAAGATAAGGATTGGAATGAGTAAAACGAGCCCCAGTAAGGCTAGGTTTTACGCATCACGATATGACTTACCTCGTTCAGTAGCTATCAGAAAAACTGGCAGTTAACTTTTATTTTTAAGATGTTGTTCGCGCTTATTTAATTTTTCTGGAACAAGAATGATTAATTTTAACTGGGAATAAAGTAATTAGTAGGGAGAGAAAGCTTTAAAGGGGGAGATATAACTTAAAAGTTTGTACGAATAATAAGTAGGGTGTAAAAAAGGCCCCTTATAGGAGCCTTGATGTTTTCTTAACTGTTTAATACTTATTCTGGCGTTGTACACTCACTAGCGCCAGGGTTTTCAGAGCAACGGATTTTCCAGAGAAGCTTAAGCGCTTTAGGGTCCATTGTACCTTCAGCTTTTAGTGCTAAACGAACATCACGACTTAGCTTTTTAAATTCAGCTCTTGTCTCTTCAGAGGTCTTGATCCAGTATTTAGCAGGGATCTCTTTTTCAGCCTCAGCTACAAGCTTATTGATTGCTTTTAAGCGTCCAACAATATATTTGCGCATATTGTTGCCGAAGTCAGCTGGCCACTGATCTTTTTTCGTGATTGTTTGTAGCATTCCGTAATACATCTGAAAGTCTAAAATACCACCTTTGTCGCCTAAACCGTGATAAAGCTCAAATGTGTTGTAGGCAAGAGCCGGCATGAATAAAATATCGATGTTGCCGTTATTAAATTGACCAGAAAAGGTTGCTAAAGATGTTCCTACAGGTGACGCGCCAACCATGTTAGCTAACTTAAGAATCTGTGGGTCTTCATTAAGGATAGAAATTTTCTTGCCGCTAAAGTTAGCAACGGTATTGATATTTTTATCATTTACAAAAGCGTACATAGAGCCTACTGGCCATGCTGCTACTGCTTCATATTGATCATTTACCATGATCTTGCCAGCTTTAGGATTTGATAAAGTGGCAATAATCTTAGAAAGACCAGTGTCTGATGTAATGCCACCTATAGCATCAAGCGTTCCTGCGAAAGGTACGAATTGACGTGAAAGAATTGAGGTAAGGTGGGCTGCATCACACACACCTGCTTTAAAGTCGTTAGCAGCGACTTTTTCATCGGTGTAAGCAATAAGTTCCAGTTCAATACCCCAGCCAATGGCTTTTGGTATTAGATCTGAGTAAAAAGTCATAACAGGTCCATTTTTCCCTACTGGATCCCAAGTACAAATACTTTTCTTCTCTAGCGCTAGACTTACGCTGCTATAAAGAAGTATTAATACAGCAAAAAATATTTTTTGTGGCGTCATCTTGACGATTCCCCGGTTTTGATTTTGATTAAAAAAAGAAGCGAGGATTTTCGTCGATATGATTAATAATTTCAACGTTATTTCGCTAGAAAATAGGAATAAGCCGCAATAAAAAGTAATTTAAAGGCGATTAAGTTATTAGAATTTAAATATTTATAGTTTTATCGTTATAAGATTGATTTTACTGAATATTTTTCACATTACGAGGTATGCGTGTACGCTAAAGTGTGAGTGTTTGTATTCACAAAATATATGAATTATGTGCACGTATTTAAATGAGCATATGCTTGAAATCGAAAGGCGTACTAGCTTTCTACTCAAATAAACGTAAAATTGTAGAATCTTGAATATTAGGAGTCGGATCTGTGTCTAACAAGAACAAATTAGTTATTTTTGATACCACTTTAAGAGATGGTGAGCAAAGCCCTGGTGCATCAATGACCAAGGATGAAAAGTTGCGAATAGCTAAGTCATTAGAAAAAATGAGAGTTGACGTTATTGAAGCTGGGTTTGCGGTTGCTAGCCAAGGTGATTTTGAGTCCGTTAAAGCGATTGCAGATACGATTAAAAATTCAAGAATATGTAGTTTGTCCAGAGCTTTAGATAAAGATATTGATCGTGCAGCAGAAGCGTTAAAAGGAGCAGAAGCTTCGCGTATTCATACGTTTATTGCAACGTCGCCTATTCATATGCAATACAAGTTGCAAATGCAACCTGATGCAGTTGTAGAGCAAGCTGTTCGTGCTGTAAAAAGAGCGCGTAATTATACAGATGATGTTGAATTTTCTTGTGAGGATGCTGGTCGATCCGAAATAGATTTTCTTTGTCGAATAATCGAAGCTGCCATTAACGCAGGTGCGTCTACGATTAATATACCTGACACTGTTGGTTACGCAATTCCTGGTGAGTTTGGAAGCACAATTAAAACCTTGCTAGACCGTATACCAAACTCCGATAAAGCTATCTTTTCTGTGCATTGTCATAATGACCTTGGTTTGGCTGTCGCAAATTCATTATCAGCCGTTCAAAATGGTGCAAGACAAGTAGAGTGTACAATAAATGGCCTAGGGGAAAGAGCAGGTAATGCTTCTTTAGAAGAAGTAGTTATGGCTGTTCGAACGCGTTCGGATTTATTTGATTTTGATATGAATATTGATGCTACGCAAATAGTGCCATGCTCTCGACTTGTTTCGACAATCACTGGGTTCCCAGTTCAGCCTAATAAGGCGATAGTAGGTGCCAATGCATTTGCTCATGAATCAGGGATACATCAAGATGGAATACTTAAAAACCGAGAAACATACGAGATTATGCGTGCTCAAGATGTAGGTTGGCATACTAATAGCCTTGTCTTAGGTAAGCACTCGGGTCGAAGCGCTTTTAGAGTTCGTATTGAAGAATTAGGTATTTCTTTAGAGTCAGAAACAGCTTTGAACGAAGCGTTTACAGCCTTTAAAACGCTAGCAGACAAAAAGCATGAAATCTTTGATGAAGATCTACAGGCTCTATTTAGTGGCACAAAGGCCGCTGGTCGGCATGACAGATTTTCTTTGGTTTGTTTGTCTGTATGTTCAGAAACGGGTGTCACTCCAATATCTAAAGTAACTTTGATGGTTGATGGTGAAGAAAAATCCGCAGAAGGTAGTGGCAGCGGGCCTGTTGATGCAACATATAATGCGATTGAAAGCTTAGTTGGTTCGGGTGTTAATTTACAGCTTTATTCTGTAAATAACATCACCAGCGGTACCGATTCACAGGGAGAGGTGACCGTTCGTTTAGAGCTTGGTGGCAGAATAGTGAATGGTCTAGGTGCTGATACAGATATTGTTATCGCATCTGCTAAAGCTTATCTTCATGCGTTAAATTCAATGTTGGGGGAAGACGTTAAGCAGCACCCTCAGGGTGATGTATAGTTTTTATTAATATGGATATTCAGTCTCGACAAAACCAACTTTCAGAAATGGGCGTACCTCAATGGTATGCCCGTTTTGTTTTAGTAGGTGCAGCAGAAACTCCTGAAATTAATATACAGCCACTGACGCCTCCAGAAACTATAGTAAAAGTTCAGAGTTTACCTGTTATCAGTGAAGCTGAGCAGATGGAAAACCCTCAGTTAGTTACTCGTGCTGATGCGGAGGCTGTTGGAGTATTAATAAGCGAAGCTTCGCAGTCTTTAATTAAAAGCCCTCCTTCTGAAGTGAGTGCTTTGTCAGAAATATCGGTGCTTAAGCTCGAAAATGTTGGTGATACCGAGCTTAAGAGTGTTGCATCAACTGGTGGCTTGGAAATTCCAAATGTTTCACTGGGGGCCTTTGTTGCTGAAGGGTATGTTGTAGTGTCTGAGATGGGGAGTAATGTATCGCATCTTGAGGAGGTATCTTTACTGCAAAATATTATTAGTGTTGTCGATAAGCCTTGTTCTAAATTTGAGTTTGTCGGTAATTTTAGCTGGCCTGTATTTCACTCTGCCAAAGTTTTGATAGGGCAGGAATTGTTGCATGAAACACTCATAGCGCGATGGTTGGTTTCGTTTAATCTGGCTCAGTGTAGGGTGCTTTTATGTTTTGGGGGTCAGAGCAAAGAATATGTGCAAGCTTTACTTAATGATTCGTCACAGGAGTTAGGTGGGTGTAAAGCTATTTTTTTTGATAACTCATTAACGGACTTATACAAAATGCCGTTGCGAAAGAAAGATGTTTGGAAGGTTCTTTCTGAAAATTTGGACATATTTAATAGAGTTGGTAAGGCTTGATGGTTGAGCAAAGCCAAATACATATTCGAACAATAGATATTCAAGATATTCCTCGTGTAATGGAGGTTGAGCGAAAGTGTTATCCAATACCGTGGTCTGAGTCAGTTTTTGAAGGGAGTGTTACTGGAAATAACGAATGTTGGCTTATTGAGTATCAAGGTTTGTTATGTGGTCATGCTGTTGTTTTAAATGTATTAGATGAAGCTCATTTATTAAATGTTTGTATTGCGCCTGAATTTAGTCGAAAAGGATTAGGGCGAGTTTTATTGCAGCATTTGATTTCACAAGCTATAGAGCGAAATGCCACTGTGTTTTTTTTAGAGGTAAGGGCATCAAATCGTTCAGCTATAGACCTTTATTTTTCGGAAGGATTTAATGAGGTTGGTCTAAGACCTAATTATTATCCTAGTGAAGAAGGTTCGGGTCGAGAAGATGCATTACTTATGACGCTTGAGTTATCTTTGGATCAATATATTTAATTTTTGTTTTTAATATTACTTGTTAGTAGGTGCTTGGTTTAAATGTCACAGTTTATTGAAGAAGTTTCTAAAAGAAGAACTTTCGCTATTATTTCCCACCCTGATGCAGGTAAAACAACGATTACTGAAAAGGTATTGCTTTTTGGGAGCGCTATTCAGCAGGCGGGTACTGTAAAAGGCAAGAAGAGTGGTCAGTTTGCAAAGTCGGATTGGATGGAAATGGAGAAGGAGCGTGGGATATCTGTAACGACTTCTGTTATGCAATTTCCTTATAACAACAAGCTTGTAAATCTGCTTGATACACCGGGTCATGAGGACTTTTCTGAGGATACATATAGAACGCTCACGGCAGTCGATTCATGCTTGATGGTTATTGATGCGGCAAAGGGTGTAGAAAAAAGAACAATAAAATTGATGGAAGTAACGCGTTTACGAGATACACCTATCGTGACGTTTATGAATAAATTGGATCGTGATACAAGAGACCCTATTGATTTAATGGATGAAGTTGAAAGTGTATTGGATATTGCTTGTGCGCCAATTACATGGCCGATTGGTATGGGGAAAGAATTTAAAGGTGTTTATCATATATATAAAGATGAAATTGTTTTATATAAAACAGGGCAAGGGCATAAAATTCAGGAGTTGAACGTAATTAAAGGCTTAGATAATCCTGAGTTGGAGAATGCGATTGGAATGTATGCTGCTGAGTTACGTGAACAGGTAGAGTTGGTAAAAGGTGCGTCTCATGAGTTTGATCTTGAGTTATTTCTAGCGGGAGAGCTAACGCCTGTTTATTTTGGTACTGCTTTGGGTAATTTTGGTGTTGATCACGTCTTGGATGGCTTAACTGAGTGGGCGCCAGAACCTCAATCAAGAGCGACCGTTGATAGGGTGGTTGAAGCGAGTGAAGAAAAATTTAGTGGGTTTGTGTTTAAGATACAAGCAAATATGGACCCTCAGCATCGTGATCGAATAGCGTTTTTACGTATTTGCTCTGGTAAGTATCAAAAAGGCAAAAAGTTTAAGCATGTGCGACTAGCCAAAGACTTTCGTATATCTGATGCGGTAACATTTATGGCTGGAGATCGGACACATGCTGAAGAAGCTTTTGCTGGAGATATTATAGGTATACATAATCATGGAACAATTCAAATTGGAGATACTTTTACTGAAGGTGAAATGATTCATTTTACTGGTATTCCCAATTTTGCGCCTGAATTGTTTAGACGGATTAGGCTAAAGGACCCGTTAAAGATGAAACAGCTAAATAAAGGCTTGATTCAGTTATCTGAAGAGGGGGCTGTGCAGGTTTTTCGTCCGTTAAAGTCAAATGATTTAATTGTTGGTGCGGTAGGTGTCTTGCAGTTTGATGTGGTTGTGCATCGTTTAAGGTCAGAGTATAAAGTTGAAGCGGTATATGAACCAATCAGTGTAGCGACTGCTCGGTGGGTGGGTTCTGATGACCATATAAAATTAGATGTATTTAGGAAGAAGTGTTTTGATAATTTAGCCTTAGATGGCGGCGATAATTTAACCTATATTGCACCAACGATGGTGAATTTACAGCTTTCTGAAGAGCGGTACCCAGAAATTAATTTCCATAAAACAAGAGAGCACTAGTTTGCGCTTAGGTTTCTCATGCTGAATAGAAAAAGGATGTAAATGCGCTTTGCGGATACTCACTGCCATTTAGATTTTTCTCAGTTTGATCAGACGCGAGATGAGCTGCTAGCAAGTTGCAAGGCGTCTGCGATTGATCTGATTGTTGTGCCTGCAACAGTGTGTAGCGGGTGGGATAAAATTATTAAGCTTTGCCAAAATAATCGGCAGCTTTGGCCTGCGTTGGGTTTGCATCCATATTTTGTCGCGGAGCATGAAGAGGCTCACCTTGAGGAGTTGGATAAGTATTTAGCGCGCAATACTGCTTCTGTCGTTGCGGTTGGAGAGTTGGGGTTAGATGCTTTTGTTGATGACATGGCTTGTCAGCAGTACTTTTTTGAATCTCAACTATTTTTGGCGTCTAAGCACAAGCTTCCTATTATTGTTCATTCTCGTAAAACACACGCTCTTTTGGTTAAATATTTAAAAAAGCATTGTTTGTTTGGTGGTGTTGTACATGCGTTTTCTGGGAGTAAGCAGGAGCTAGAACAGTTTGTAGCGTTGGGGTTAAAAATTGGTGTTGGTGGCGTGATAACTTGGCCTAATTCAACTAAAACTCGTAAAGCGATTCAGTATGCGCCTTTAGAAAGTCTTGTATTAGAAACAGATTCGCCTGATATGCCTGTTGTGGGTGAGGCTAAGGGACAATCGACACCTTTGAATGTGCTGCGCGTGTTTGAATCGCTATGCGCGCTTAGGCAAGAGACTCCTGAAGAGTTAAGTGTGGCGTTGTGGAATAATTCGTTGGCGTTATATGCTTGCAATAAGGCTTAAATTTATAGTTCTTTAAGAAATATTTATAGATTGACTGGATTTTAGACTTAAAAATATATTATACTTCGCGCCCTTGAATTATTGGTGTGTCTTTTGAGTACAGCCCCGTCTCGTTAGTCAGGCCTAATTGATGAATATTGAAATACCCATATGTGTACGGCTGAAATGGTCGACCATTTTTTTTGGGTTATGCATGCTCTTTAGAGCTTAAGAAGGCGGGATTAAATGAAAACGTTAAGTGCAAAACCAGAGTCGGTTAAAAGAGACTGGTATGTAGTAGATGCTACAGATAAGACGCTTGGTCGATTGTCAACTGAGATTGCAAGTCGACTAAGAGGCAAACATAAAACAGAATATACACCTCATGTAGATACAGGTGATTATATTGTTGTTATCAATGCTGAAAAAGTTACAGTAACTGGTAAAAAGGCGAAGGATAAAATATATCATCGTCATACTGGTTACATTGGTGGCTTGAAATCAATTTCTTTTGAGAAGTTGATCGATAAGGCGCCTGAAAGAGTTATACAGGGCGCTGTTAAAGGCATGCTTCCTCGTGGCCCGTTAGGTCGTGAGATGTTTAGAAAGTTGAAGGTATATGCGGGTGATCAGCATCCACATACAGCTCAGCAACCACTAGTTTTAGATATTTAACGGAAGGCGGTTATGTCAACTACATATAATTATGGTACTGGTCGTCGTAAATCTTCTGCGGCTAGAGTTTTTTTGAAGTCTGGTGGCGGAAAGATCGAGATTAACGGTCGTTCATTAGAAGATTTTTTTGGTCGTAAGACTGCTCAAATGGTTGTTCGTCAGCCTTTAGAGTTGGTTGAGATGGCAGATAAGTTTGATGTTAAAGTCACTGTGAAAGGTGGTGGAACAACAGGTCAAGCTGGTGCAATTCGACACGGTATTACGCGCGCATTGATGGAATATGACGAAACTTTACGTGGCCCGCTAAGACAAGCAGGTTGGGTAACTCGTGATGCTCGTCAAGTTGAGCGTAAGAAAGTTGGTCTACGTAAAGCACGTAAGAAGCCACAATTCTCTAAGCGTTAATTTATATTGTTTCAAAAACGCTTGTCAGCAAAAGCTGGCAAGCGTTTTTTTTTGTCTGTTAATATTGCAATCTATGTGTCAAAGTCGCTGAAAGTTGTTGATGCGAGCAGGTAATTTAATTACTATCTGTGCTTTTAAAATCTGAAGACAAGTATCTGTTTGTTTTAAGAGCAAAATAATATTGATTGAGTGATAGAAATAGTGGTTAGTGCTGCTTTTATTAAGCACTACAATCGTATACGTATATTTAGTTATCGTTATTTTTTAGGAGAGGCCTGTATGAGTGATGACGGGGTTAACACTAGCCGACGTCGATTTTTAATCGGTGCCACATCGGTAGTTGGGGGTGTGGGAGCAATAGGTGCTGCGGTACCATTTGTTGCGTCTTGGAATCCAAGCGCAAAAGCTAAAGCTGCTGGTGCGCCAGTCAAAGCAAGTATTGGCAAGCTAGAGCCAGGACAGCGAATGACTGTTGCATGGCGAGGAAAGCCTGTGTGGGTTATTCGTCGTACGCAGGAGATGCTGGATAATATTGCAACGCTAACAGATAAGCTTCGTGATCCAGAGTCAGTAGTGCCGCAACAGCCTGAGTATATCAAAGGAATTTATCGGTCTTCTCGCCCTGAATTTGCGATTATTGTAGGTATTTGTACGCATCTGGGTTGTTCACCTCAGTTTGTGCCTGAAGTGAAGCCGCAAGAATTTGATGCAGATTGGGTGGGCGGCTTTTACTGTCCCTGTCATGGTTCTCGCTTTGACTTGGCTGGACGAGTATTTAATGGTGTTCCTGCGCCGAAGAATCTAGAGATACCTCCACATAAATATATTGACGACTCGACCGTTATCATTGGTGTCGACGAGGAGAGTGCTTAATGCAAAAGCTAATAAGTTGGATTGATGCGCGTCTGCCAATTGTAGACGCTTTTGAAAATCACATGAGTAAGTATTACGCACCAAAGAACTTTAATGTTTGGTATATTTTTGGTGTGCTCTCAATGTTGGTGTTAGTTAACCAGATATTAACCGGTATTTGGTTAACGATGAGTTATACGCCTACAGCAGAAGGGGCATTTGCTTCTATTGAATATATTATGCGAGATGTTGAATACGGCTGGTTGTTGCGGTACTTGCACTCAACTGGGGCTTCTGCATTTTTCCTCGTAATTTATCTGCATATGTTCCGTGGAATAATGTACGGCTCGTACCAAAAGCCAAGAGAGTTGATCTGGATTTTCGGTATGACAATCTACCTTGCTTTGATGGCTGAAGGTTTTATGGGGTATTTGCTTCCTTGGGGGCAGATGTCTTATTGGGGGGCTCAGGTAATTGTAAACTTGTTTGGTGCGATCCCGTATATTGGTGATGATTTATCGCTATGGATTCGTGGTGACTACCTAATTTCAGGTGTTACTTTAAATCGTTTCTTCGCCTTGCATGTTGTGGCATTGCCAATTGTTATTTTAGCATTGGTTGTACTGCATATATTGGCTTTGCACACTGTCGGGTCAAATAACCCAGACGGCATAGAAATTAAAGAAACTAAAGATGAAAATGGTATACCTTTAGACGGCATTCCTTTTCATCCTTATTATAGTGTGCATGATATTGTTGGCATTGTTGTGTTCTTATTCGTTTTTTGTGGCGTAGTCTTTTTCTTCCCTGAAATGGGCGGCTATTTCTTAGAAAAACCAAATTTTGAACCCGCTAATCCATTAAAAACGCCTGATCACATTGCGCCGGTTTGGTACTTTACGCCATATTACGCCATGCTAAGAGCTATACCTGATGCCTTCTTAGGGGTTGTTGTGATGGGCGGAGCGATAGCGATTTTGTTTGTTCTTCCGTGGTTGGATCGTAGTCCGGTTAAATCTATACGGTACAAGGGCGTGATTAGTAAAATTGCATTGTTGTTATTGGTTATTTCTTTTGTTGTGCTTGGCTACTTAGGGGTTGTTGTTGCAACGCCAGAACGAACAATGTGGGCAAGAATTTTAACGGCTGTTTATTTTGGCTTCTTTATTTTGATGCCATGGTATTCAAAAATTGAAAAAACTAAGCCAGTGCCAAAGAGGGTGACAGGATAATGAAAAATTTAGTAGTAGTGCTATTTATTTCTATGTTCTCTTTAGGTGTGCAGGCTTCAAGTGCTGCGCATCCAATGGATCATATTAAAACTGATTTGAATGATAAGGAGTCTTTGCAAAAAGGTTTCGCTTTGTTTTCAAATTATTGTTTTGGTTGTCACTCATTGAAATATGCGCGTTATGAGCGAACTGCAAATGATATTCAAGTGCCTTTGAATATTATGGAAGAAAATATTTTGGTCGGTGATACTAAGGTTGGTCAGTTAATGACAAATTCAATGTCTTCTGATCAAGCTAAAGTTTGGTTTGGTAGTTCGCCGCCAGATTTAACGCTAAGTGCTCGTCTTAGGGGTCCTGATTGGTTGTATAACTACTTAAGAGGCTTTTATGCTGATGCTAAGCGTCCGTATGGCGTTAATAACGTTATATTTAAGGATGTGGGTATGCCTCATGTGCTTGCGGGCTTGCAGGGTATGTGTGCTGAAATGCCAGAACTTGGTATTGAACCTGTTGTCGATCCATTAAGTGGGAATATAGTTAAAAGCAGTGGTTGCCAAGAGTATGCAGTGGAAGGAGCTTTATCTCCTGCAGAATATGATGAAGCAATCTATGACTTGGTTAACTTCCTTGCTTATGTTGGTGAGCCATCAAGAGCTGAAAGTGAAGATATTGGTCGTTCTGTTTTAATATTTTTACTGTTTTTGTTTATATTTGCTTATTTCTTAAATAAAGAATACTGGCGCGATATCCACTAGCGTCAACTTTGGACTCTAAAAGGCTGTTAACAGAGCTATGTTAACGGCCTTTTTTATTTTAACTTGTTTAATTTGCACGCTGATTTTTTAAATCGTGTATAATTTCGAAAATTTTAGGGCTAGTAGGTTGAAAGCAATCTATTCTGGTTTGTGTTTTGTCGATTTAGGGTGAGGTAAGAGTATGGGAGTTGTGGCTAAGCGTTCGTCAATGACGTTTTATTCTGATGGTGAAAGTCATTACAGTCATAGAGTTAGGATTGTTTTGGCTGAGAAAGGTGTTGCGGTTGATATAGTTGATGTTGATCCTGCTAATAAACCAGCGGAATTATCTGATCATAACCCTTACAATGATTTACCAACTTTAGTAGATAGAGATTTGGTTCTATATGAATCAGATATAATGATGGAATATTTGGATGAGCGTTTTCCGCATCCGCCTTTATTGCCTGTTTATCCTGTTGCGCGGGCTCAAAGTCGTTTAATGATGTATAGGATTCAGAAGGATTGGAGTCGTTTGGCTGATGCGATATTAGAAAACCCTGAGTCCAAGCAAGCAGATGGTTTCCGCAAAGAGCTGAAAGAAAGCTTAATTGCGACTGCGCCAATTTTTGCAGAAAAACCATTTTTTATGGATGACGATTTTACGATTGTAGACTGCTGCGTATCTGCACTATTATGGCGTTTGCCTATTTTGGGTGTTGATATAAATGTGGCTCAAGCAAAGCCTATTTTGACTTATATGGAACGGATTTTTGAACGAGAGTCATTTAAGGCAAGCTTGTCGGAAGTTGAGCTGGAAATGAGACACTAATTTTAATTTTATTGGGTGAGGAGTAGGTATGACGCCAAGTAGACCATATCTTGTACGTGCACTAAATGATTGGATTCTTGATAATGATATGACGCCTTATGTCGTTGTTGATGCAGGTCTCCGTGGTGTAAGCGTTCCTGAAGATTATGTATCTAATGGGCAGATTATTCTTAATATGAGCCCTGTGTCGGTGACTGATCTTTTTATTGATGGGGAGGCTGTTGGGTTTAAAGCTCGGTTTGGCGGTGTTCCTATGGAGGTTTATGTTCCTATAATTGCTATTATGGCAATTTATGCAAAAGAAAATGGACAAGGCATGGTGTTTGGTTCGGAGCCTGGTGCGCCGGAGCCACCTAATCCTGAAAATTCGTCAGGGGCAGAAGATAACGCCCCTCATTTGTCACATAAGCCGTCGCTGAAAATTGTTAAGTAGTGTTATTGTATGAGTTTTAAAAAGGGTTTGATGTTTTCATCAAACCCTTTTTTATGTAGAATTACCCGCCTCCAAATAGCTGGTTCTCTATTTGATGGCAGAGGGTGTTCACAGCAAGCAGTTGAGACTCCATTGCGCGTGCAACTGATTGATTATATAAAAGTATTTCAATATCGTCACCGTGTTGAACGGCAGAAATTTTTCCGTTTTCAAACCCTGTTATAGTAATTACATGAATTTCCTTTTCGTGTGCTGTTTGAATCGCTTGTACAATATTGCTGCAATTTCCTTCTATTGATAAAGCAACCAAGGTATCGCCTTCGTTGCCTATTGCTCTTATCTGTTTTGAATAAACCTGATGATGATTGCCGTCGCTAGCAATAGCAGACATTGTGGTCGAGTCTACAGAAATATTTATTGCAGGTAGACTCGGGCGCTCAAATTCTTGTTGATGCATTAAACAGGTGGTTAGTATTCCTGCAATAGGTGCGGAGTAACCGTTGCCACAAATAATTAATTTTTTATCACTTAATAGTGTTTGGCCAATAAGATTACATGCATCATTAAGTTGAGGGGCAATTTGTTCGATGTGTGATGCGGCGCTATCAATCGCCTCACATAAATAATTTGAAATAGGGGAGAGTTCATTCATGATTTTTTCTTAGCATGTAAATGCAGCTTTGTACCAATCAATTTGATGCTTGAATGGTAGTAATGTTGCAGGTGATATGGCAATGACATCGAAGCGTGAGTTAAGATGCCACCAGTTGTTTTGCATGAGGAATATTTCTGCACTCTTAATGATTTTCTTCTGCTTAGATGAAATGACGCTTTCACTAGCGCTTCCGTGTGTTGTACTTTGTCTATATTTAACTTCTACGAAAGTGAGGGTGTCTCCGTCTTTCATAATTAAGTCAATTTCTCCAAAACGAGTACGAAAGTTCTTTTTAACTAGCGTTAGTTTGTATTTCTCTAAGTATTTTAAAGCGATACCTTCATAAACAAGTCCTTTGCTTAGCATGCTGGGTTACTCCTTTATTGAAATTGTTTTTCCTTTCCTGAATTTTGCCCATTCCATATCTCGGTTAATTTGTCCGATGCTGTTCATGGATAAAATTCCAGTCTGACCATTTATTTTACTATCATTTACTTCTTTTAGGAGTGTTAATCGTGGTGCTAAATTGAATGCATCTACGCCTAAAGCATAAAATCTCATGTATTTTTGTGAAGATTCAGGAATGATATTGTTAATTTGTTTCTTTATATCAATGGTGCTGCTGAGCATCCAAGGCATTTCTATGAATTCAATCCCTTCAAGGTCGTTGTTGTCGTTGTTGCCTGTATGAACTTGTGATGTGGAAAAAATTGGAATTGAGTTAGCGTAGTGGTATGCAAAGAGTGGGTTGATTTGCTTTGCCATGTTGGGTCTCGCAATCATTAATATAGCATCAATGTCCTTTCTTCGGCGGGGTTGAAACTCAAATCTAGTTTTGGTGATAGCGCGTATTTTTTGTGCTCTTTTCTTACTCTCATCTGTTGCAAGTAACTTCGCAACAGTTTTGGATAGCGATGCTTGGTCGCTATAGAAAACGCTTTCAATTAGCGTATTTTTTTCAAGCATTAAGTTATTTAAAAAGGAGTCGTGTAGTCTGAACCCCCAGTTGCTTTCTGGGGCAATGACACCAACTTTGTTTAACTTTCTATTGCTGAGTCGTTGCGAAATTTGCTTAGTTTCGGCCTCTGGTGCTAATCCAAATTGAAATAAATTTTCAATATCTGCTTCGGCATTGTCTAGATAGTTAAGTGCGAGTGTATTCGTGTTTAGTCGTTCAAGTTTTGTTAGTTTATTTAGAGATTTTTTGTCTAGAGGGCCTATTATTAAGGCGCTTTGGGTTTTATCTTGGCTATCATAAAGGTCTTCAATATTATTAAGGTGTGTGTCAAAAAAATCAATTTCAATGTCATTGCCAAGCTTAGATGGTGTGTTGTAGTAGCTTGCCATGAAACCGTTTTGTATTGCTTTGCCTGCCTCTGCTATCGGTCCGCTAAGAGGTAAGGCTAAGGTGATTTTAGTAGGCTGTGTGGTTGGTAGCTTGATTAATATTTCTAGCTCGCGAGGTGGGTTAATTGCTGCAGGGTGGTTTGGCCAAGATTTATTCCATTTGCTTAGGGCGAGGTATTGAGTGTCAAGATTAATTTGGTTTTGTTTAATTGTTTGAGCGAGTGTGAGCCACCCTTCAATATCTATATTCTCTCCAAAGTACTGATATTGGGAGAGAAATGTTAGTTCTGCATTTCTTAGCTCTGACCATATGGTTTCATGGTTGGCTAAGTAAGCGTCTCCTTCAAATAGTCCGGAATTTTCGATAAGGATTATTGCTGCTTGTATTGGGTTGCCAGTTATTTGATATGCCTTAGAAAGTAGTAGTGTAAGTTCTAGTTGTTGTGAAATGCTTGATTGGTGGAAGTTTAGATTTGCAAATAAAGGGAGTGCTGCTTCTAGTTTGCGAGGATTGTTTTCTAGTAATCCGAGCTTAAGTATTAATAGTAAGTATTTTTGTAGTTGTTCATGGTTTAGGATGTTTGGGTCTACCGTGACTAATGCTCCGTTTGTTTGGGCAATAAGGTTACTCTCCCAATAAATAAGTGCGGCTTGTAAGTATAGGTCTGATCTCTTTGTTGTATTCTGGGTTGTTATTGCTTGAGAAATTAGTGTTTCAGGGCTTAGGTGTACAGGCTTTGTTTGTGTGTTTTTAGTAGGCGAAGAGGTGCTGCAGCCTAAAATAAGCAGGGAAAAAATCAATGATTGTATGAGTATAAAAGCTTTCATTTGTGTTTCTGTGTTTTAATGTGTTGTTTGATTTGCGGATTAAGTTTTTTAATATTTACTCTTGCTTAGCATTAGGTGCGAATTATCAAGTATATTCAAGCAAAAGCGTATAGTTTTCTTGCTTGAATCATAAAGTAGTCATTCTATAGTGAGGTTGTGTGTCTTGGAAAGTGCGATTTATATTGTAGCAACGCCAATTGGTAATTTATCGGATATTACATTGCGAGCGATTGAAGTTTTAACTAATGTTGATGTGATCGCAGCGGAAGATACACGGCACACTCGTAAATTGCTGGATCATCATGGTATTTCGACTCGAATGGCATCCCTGCATGAGCATAATGAAACTGAGCGTGCTGCTTCCATGCTTGAGAAAATAGCGGAGGGTGGTTCGCTTGCATTGGTTTCAGATGCGGGGACGCCTTTGATTTCGGATCCTGGGCATGTATTGGTTAGTTTGGCGAATGATCTGGGTTTGAGGGTGGTTCCTATTCCTGGTCCCTCTGCGGTTACTTCTGCGCTAAGCGTGTGCGGTGTGCCTTGTGGGCGATTCATTTTTGAAGGCTTTCTTCCTGCAAAAAAGAAAGGGAAAGTAGATGTATTGATGGTATATGAGCGTGAGAAGAAGGCTGTGGTTTTTTATGAGTCGCCGCATCGTATTTTAGATACGCTAGAAACTATGTATGAAGTTTTTGGTGATAGGGTGGTGGGGGTTGCTAGAGAGCTAACGAAGCGTTTTGAAACCGTGCGCAGAGATAAGTTGTCGGTCATTCTTGAGTGGGTTCGTGCTGATTTGAATCAGCAGAGGGGTGAGTTTGTATTAGTGTTGCAAGGTAGTGATGCGGCGGTATTAAGTGCTTCTGATGTTGAAAAAGAAAAGCTATTGACTAGGTTGTTATTAGAGTTGCCTCCTAAAAAAGCAAGTGCAATCGTGGCTGATGTTTTGGGTGGGGCTAAAAAGGAAATTTACAATTTAGCGCTAAAACTAAAGCAAGAGAAACTTTAGGTTTTATTTAAGTGTGATTTGGTCTGTTTGTTTGGTTAAAATGTGATCTCCGATTTGCTGTTTTGGTTTGGATAGTGCAAAATATCACCAATAATTTAACAAGGATTTACAATAAGACTATGGATATGTTATTTCAGAAGCAGAAAGTTGCCATTTATGGGGTTACTTTTTTTATGGTCCTTTCGGGCGCTGTTAATGGGTTTGAATTGCTCTCTGAAGGCGCTATGGGGTCTGTTTCTGCTGTTTCTGCTAACTCTGTAGAAGAAATTGTTAGTGTGATTGGTTCAACTGCAGCGGGTCTCAAGGTTGATGATGAATATGACGAACTGCCCTTTCAGGTAAGCGCTGGAATACAGAATAGTGTTACTGAAGGTTACGATCTCGATGAAGTTAAATCTGAGCTGGACTTTGCTTTAACTCAAGAGGTAGAGGGGTGGGTGAACAGCTTAACAGATAAGCAGGGCTCTAATGTTGAGGTGGGGTATGTTGATGAACTTCCATTGTCGACGTTTGAAGATACTGCTGAAATTATTATTCAGGGGAACGAGGTTGAGAATGTAGTCTTCGACTCAAGCCTTACTGATGAAGATAATACTTTGTATGAAATAGGTCGGGTTGATCAAACTATCACTGTGATAAACAGTGGTGTGGATTCTATTGAATATATTGTTGAACGTCATATTGATCGAGTTGCAACAATCGATGCATTTAGACAAGATGATAGAACCCCTTCTATAGGAAGTGGGTATATTAGTGATTTAACCAGTCTTAGTAATATCACTATTGCTCAGGTTCGAAAGTAGTGTTCTAGCTGCTTTTAGGTTAAACGCTCATAAGATGAGCCTGCTGTTTATAAAATCCTTGTAAAATATTCTCAACCATACTAAAGTTGCTTTTGAGCTTGCTAGGCAGTCGCTGCATTTATTGGTTTTTATCAGTAAATGGAGAGGAAAGTCCGGGCTCCATAGAGCAGAGTGCCAGGTAACTCCTGGGGGGCGAAAGCCTACGGAAAGTGCAGCAGAAAGTGAACCGCCTAAGTTGGTTACTTTAGTAGCTGAACGGTAAGGGTGAAAAGGTGCGGTAAGAGCGCACCGCATGACTGGTAACAGCTCATGGCGATGGTAAACCCCACTCGGAGCAAGACCAAATAGGAATCTAATGGCGCGGCTCGCGTTGGATTCGGGTAGGTTGCTTGAGCTGAATGGTGACGTTCAGCCTAGATGAATGACTGTCCACGACAAAACCCGGCTTACCGGCAAGCTCAACTTATTTATCCTTTCTTTTCGGTCCAAGTTCCCCCATATTAATAATTAAAAATTCTTACACTTAAAGTAATTCCTTAACTTTGCCTTCTAACTGTCAGATTTATCTTCTTTTTATCGTTATTTTTTCGCCCTTTTTCCCCTCTTAATCGTCTAAGTCCTTGTGTTTTCGTTACTTTTTACGTTCCCATTGCTGCATTTTGCTTGATTTGTGGGGTTCTAATTCCTATAGTGGGTAAAAGTAGTAAAAAGTGGTTAAAACTGGTTTTTATTCGATAAATTATGAATTTTGGGGTTTATTTTGTTTCTTGGTAGTCACACGATCAATATGGATGCGAAAGGGCGCATGGCGATTCCGACAAAAATTCGGGAATCGTTAGCGTCTTTTTGTGACGGCCGTATTGTGGTGACTGCACATACCGAAGAGCGATGCTTGCTTGTTTACCCTGAAAGTCAGTGGGAAGAAATTTTACCTAAGATAGAAAACTTACCTAGCTTTAATAAAATGGCTCGTCGAGCCCAGCGTTTGCTGATTGGTTATGCTACACCATTAGAAATGGATGGCAATGGACGTATTTTGGTTCCTCCAACGTTAAGAGAGTATGCCAGTCTTGAGAAAAAGCTCATGTTGGTTGGGCAAGGTAAGAAATTTGAGTTATGGAGTGAAAACAGCTGGTTTGATTGGCTAGATACTGAAGATCAAGATGGCGATATCCCAGAAGAAATGCGGAACTTATCATTATGACTATCGAATCAACAGGGGCGCATGAGACGGTTTTACTTGATGAGGCTGTTGATCAACTCGTAACGGATGTTGGCGGGATTTATGTTGATGCGACTTTCGGTCGAGGAGGTCATAGCCAAAAAATATGCCAAGCTTTAAATGAAGGCGGAAAGTTGGTAGCGATAGATAAAGATTTAGTGGCCATTGAAACTGCTGAGGTTTTATTTAAAGAAAATAAAAAATTCATGATTTCTCATGGGTCTTTTGCAGAAATTGGTCAGCATTTAGACGAACTAAATATGCCTAATGTTCATGGAGTATTAGCTGACTTAGGGGTTTCATCACCACAGCTTGATAATGCTGAGCGTGGGTTTAGCTTTATGAATGATGGCCCTCTAGATATGAGAATGAATACTCAAGAGGGTGTTAGTGCTGCGAAATGGCTTGCATCCGTATCAATAGAAGAGCTAACAAAAGTATTAAAAGAATACGGGGAAGAGAAGTATCCAGGCCGTATTGCTAGGGCGATTGTAGAGGAAGGCGCATTACACCCGATAACGACAACTTTACAGTTAGCGAAAATAGTCTCCGATGCAAACCCTTCATGGGAAAAGAGTAAGCATCCTGCAACGCGTACATTTCAGGCTATTCGAATTAAGGTGAATAATGAGTTGGGCGACTTAGAGCAATTTTTAGAAGATGCTTCTGCTCGTTTAATTATAGGTGGGCGCTTAGTTGTTATTAGCTTTCACTCGTTAGAAGACAGAATTGTTAAGCGATTCATGAGAGATAAAGCAAAAGGAGTGACTCCGCCACCAGGAATACCAATTCTTGAAAAGGATATAGTTCGGAACTTTAGGTTGTTAGGTAAAGCGTTTAAGCCAAGTGATGAAGAAGTTGAGAGAAATGTACGTTCCCGCAGTGCTGTTATGAGAGTGTTGGAGAAAGTAGCTAATGATTAACTTTTTAAATATGTTCGTTCGAATTGAAGGTCGAGAATTTACAGTCAATAGGTCGGGGCGTAATTCGTCAATGTTACTTCATAAAATCGCTGATTTTTTTGAAGTGCTATCAGTAATGGTAGCGCAGATATCAATCAAAGGTTTGGTCGTAACGAGTATGTTGTTGTTACTTGTTTTACTTTCAGCGCTTGGTGTTGTTTATTCTTCGCACTTAAGTCGTCAGTTATTTTCTGAGCAAGCCGTTTTATTGGAGCGTGGCGATCAAGTTCAATTGGAATGGGCGCAGTTATTGTTAGAGCAGAGCGCTTGGAGCTCACCAAACAGGATAGAGCGAATTGCAGCTGATCAACTTGAGATGGCAGCGCCTGAGACAAAAAATATTAAACTAATTTACTGAGATCTCCTTAGATGGAAGTCAACCAAAAAAATAATAATGCAATATATATAGCCTGGCGGTTTTGGTTTCTGCTGGGTTTTTTGGCGTTGTGCGCTCTAATATTGTTTTACCGCGCGATTGACTTGCATGTGTTTGAACAGGCATTTCTTTCTGGGCAGGGTGATGCGCGAACCATTCGCTTTGAATTATTAGATGCACATAGAGGCGTTATTACCGACCGTTATGGCGAGCCTCTAGCGATAAGTGCACCTGTAGAAACGGTTTATGCAAATCCCAAGCAAATGAAGCTGACTGTAGGGGATATAAAGAATTTGGCAGAATCGTTAGATCTAAGTTTTGATTGGTTGAAGCGGAAGATCGACCGAAATAAGACTAAAAGCTTTATTTATCTTAAACGAAAAATGGCACCTCACGAAGTAGAGGCTGTATTAGCGCTTAATTTAGATGGTGTATATAGCCGGCGAGAATATAAACGATATTACCCTGCAGGTGAAGTCGCTGCGCATGTTGTTGGATTCACTGATATTGATGAGAAAGGTCAAGAAGGTATAGAGCTTTCTTATGACGACTGGTTAAGTGGTAGCGTAGGAAAAAAACGTGTGCTTAAAGATAGAAAAGCGCGAGTAATTAAAGATTTTGGTCCGGTTAAGGTAGCGGAGGCAGGACAGGATATACGGTTATCATTGGATATGAGGATCCAGTATCTCGCATACCGAGAATTAAAGGCTGCAGTTAGTACGCATAAAGCCCGGGCGGGTTCAATTGTCGTATTGGATATTAATACTGGGGATGTTTTAGCGATGGTTAATCAGCCTTCCTATAACCCAAATAATAGACAAAACATTAATGTTTCTCATATAAGGAATCGAGCGATTACCGATGTGTTTGAGCCTGGCTCAACAATGAAGGTGGCAACGATTTCTGCAGCGTTGGAATCAAATAAATATAGCTTATCGACAGTGTTGGACACCTCTCCTGGTTTTTTACGTTTAGGCCGCAAGGCTATCAGAGATCACCGTAATTATGGTGAGTTGAGTGTGTTAAATATTGTAGCGAAGTCTAGCAATGTTGGAACGAGTAAAATTGCTTTAGCGCTGAGTGGTGATGTTGTTTGGGATATGTTCTATCGGCTCGGTTTTGGCCAGGGGACAGGTATTGGTTTTCCTGGAGAGAGTATTGGATATTTACCAAACTCGACTCGATGGAAGCCATTAACAGTAGCAACGATGTCATATGGTTACGGATTGAATGCGACTGCTTTGCAGTTAGCACAAGCTTATATGATTTTGGGTAATGGTGGTCTTAAGCATCCTATAGGTTTGGTTTATCGTGATGAGGTTGATGCGGGTGAACAAGTTATACCTGAGCACGTATCGAACTCACTACGGAAAATAATGAAAGCTGTTGTTTCGAAGGGTGGCACCGGAACTCGTGCGACAGTTCCTCTGTATGATGTTGGTGGTAAAACGGGAACGGTTCATCGTGTAGGGAAATCGGGCTATGAGAAAAGTGAATACAAAGCATTATTTGCCGGTGTTGCGCCGATAAAAAAGCCTAAAATTGCGATGGTAGTCGTCATTGATTCGCCTGCGGGTGCGGAATATTACGGTGGAGAGGTCGCAGCACCGGTATTTTCTAGAGTGGTAAATGGCGCAATGCGAATATTGAATGTAAAGCCGGATAAAAGTTTGGCAGAGGCCTCGTTGAGTAAATCAGAGCAGGAATTTGGTCGTCTTCTTTTATCGCGAAGCAAGAGTTGATGATGATGCAAAATACTATTTCCAACTCTAAGAAAGTGCATCGTACATATACTACTGATTTGGTGCAGTTATTGTCTGGAATTTGCGATGTACCTTCCGTATTGAATACAGTTATCCATGGCATTCAGATGGATAGTCGAAAAGTAAAAAAAGGCGATTTATTTTTAGCGTTATCAGGTTGTCATTCTACTTCTACAGATCATATTATCGAGGCGATTGATCGCGGTGCTAATGCTGTTGTTGCAGAAGGGAAATTATTTAAAGGTCGTGTCTTTGAAGATGGTGATGCGGTTGAATTATTTGTCGATGATTTAAAACTGAAAGTTGGCGAGATAGCGGATAGATTTTTTCAAGCACCGAGTAAGGATATAACGGTGATTGGTGTGACGGGAACAAATGGCAAAACATCTGTTACGAGTTATTTAGCTAAATATTTTTCCTCTAATGGAATGAGTTCAGGTTTTATTGGCACGCTCGGGTATGGATTGTCGGATGAAAAAATATACAGTACTGAGCATACAACGCCAAGCGTTGTTGATGTGCACCGTTATTTGGCTGAGTTAAGAGACTTGCAAGTAAAAATGGTTGCCATGGAAGTTTCGTCGCACGGCTTGATGCAAGGGAGGGCGGACAATGTTCGCTTCGTTGGTGCTGTCTTTACTAACTTAAGTCGAGAGCATTTGGATTATCACGGCACAATGGATGATTATGCCGAAGCAAAGAGCCTGCTTTTTAAAAATAAAGATCTACGTTTTGCGGTCATAAATAATGATGACGCGTATGTGGGCGTTATGGCGTCGGGAATATCAGAAAATGTAATGGTGATTAAATACGGTATTGCTAATTCATCTGAGAGCGCTTCAGGTCGTGCGTCAAATGTTACAGCATCATCATGCGAATTTAAGGCAGGTATATGTGCTGATATAAATACCCCTGAGGGAATTGTGTCATTAAAAAGCTCCCTAATTGGTCGTTTTAATTTGAGTAATTTGTTGGCGGTTGTTGGCGTTGCTATAGCATCGGGACATACTGTAAAAAATCTACAAGTCATTAACGATATAGGCCCCGTTGTCGGCAGAATGGAAGTTGTAAAAGTAAAAGAGCGGGCAATAACGGTTGTTGATTATGCTCATACACCTGATGCCTTAAAAAATGCATTAGAAGCATTAAAGCCTCATTGTTTAGGTTCGCTATACCTTGTATTTGGGTGTGGTGGTGATCGAGATGTAGGAAAGCGCCCAGAGATGGCTGCTATTGCAGAAGAAATGGCTGATGTCATTGTTGTGACAGATGATAACCCTCGATATGAAGACCCAGAAAAAATCACAAGTGAAATTTTAATGGGCTTTAAGTCACAAGATAACGTTACAGTTATTCATAACCGCGCAAAAGCTATTTTAAATGCCTTGACTAACTCGAACGAGAAAGACGTTATTCTTATTGCTGGTAAAGGCCATGAAACGTGGCAGGAAGCACAAGGCGATCGTGCTTTTTTTAGTGATATAAGCGAAGTAAATAATTATATCGATAGACCTATTTCTAATACACAAGAGATGGAGGGGGAGCAGCAGTGATTGAATCCGCCTCGTTAAGTCAGTTAGCCGTTTTAGAGAATGGTATTTTAAATGGTGATGATACTTTTTTTAACTCAGTTTCAATTGATACCAGAACGATAGGGAAAGGTGATTTATTTATTGCTATCCGTGGTGATTCTTTTGATGGACATAATTATATAAACAAAGCAGAAAGCGCAGGTTGTTGTGGTGTTGTTGTAGACAAGGCATTGAATTGTTCAACTCCGAGTTTGCAATTAAATAATACGACGAAAGCGCTGGGCTCAATTGCTGGCATCAATCGAACAGCGTTTGAAGGTACTGTTTTTGGTTTGACTGGAAGTTCGGGCAAAACCACAACGAAAAATATGTTGGCGACTATTTTAAATTTGAAAGCGCCAACATGTGCCACAGCGGAAAATTTTAATAATGAAATAGGGGTACCACTGACCCTTCTTAGAATTACCGCAGAACATAACTTTGCTGTGATTGAGATGGGAGCAAGAACTCTTGGTGATATTGGTTATTTGGGGCAGTTTGTTAAACCTGATGTGGCGATATTATTAAATGCTGGTGTTGCCCACATTGATATGTTTGGAAGTTATGAGAATGTTGTCGAAGCAAAAGGTGAAATTTTTAGCGCTCTAGGTGATCAAGGCATCGCAGTTTTAAATGCCGATGACCCTGCTGCAGAAACATGGGCCAAGCAATTGCAAAGCAAAATGGTATATAGCTTTGCTTTAAGCGAGTCAGCATTTAGTAAGGCAGGCTTAAACACCTTACGTAAAGTTAAAAATAAATTGTGGGCTGAAAGTATAGTATGCCGCGCTAATTCGAGTACTTATATCTTACATTTTAATGAGTATACACAGAGAGTAAATTTGTCTGCGCCGGGAATGCATAATGTTTCAAATAGTTTGGCGGCAGCGGCGGCAGCAGTAGCTGTTGGCCTTTCGCTAGAGCTAATTGCTCAAGGTTTATCTAGTTTTGAGAGTTCTACGGGGAGGCTTGAAACAACCAAACTTGGGGATGATGTACTCCTTATTGATGATAGTTATAACGCAAACCCAGATTCTATGATTGCTGCTTTGAATGTTCTGTCATTATATGAAGGTTTTACAGTCGCGGTTTTAGGTGAAATGGCTGAGTTAGGAGAGCTGGCGGAAAAACTACATTGTGAACTTGCAGAATACGCGTCTTCTACATGTATTGATAAGTTTTATTTTGTTGGGGCTTATGCAGAAGCCATGAAAGTAATCATAGGAGAAAGGGCTCAGTGCTTTGAATCGAATGCATTACTCGTTGATCAATTAGGCAAAGAGTTAGTAAGCGGAGAAACAGTTTTAGTGAAAGGGTCAAGAAGCGCAGCGATGGATGAAGTAGTTAAATTAATGAAAAGGCGGGTTCAATAAATGTTGTATTGGTTAGCTGCATCATTATCGGAGTCAATAGGTTTTTTATCAGTCTTTCAGTATCTGACTTTAAGAGGCATTTGTGGGGTGCTAACAGCGCTCTTGATCGCCTTATGGGTCGGTCCTCATATGATCAGAAAATTAAGTCATTATCAAATAGGCCAGTCTGTTCGTGATGATGGGCCAAAGTCGCATTTGAGTAAGGCTGGAACGCCAACAATGGGCGGCGCTTTAATTATTGTTGCAATTGGTTTGAGTACCTTGCTTTGGGGCGATTTAAGTAATCGATATGTTTGGATAACCTTGTTTGTCACGCTCTCATTTGGCGCTATTGGTTGGGTAGATGATTACAAAAAAGTTGTAGAGAAAAATTCTAAAGGTTTGCCGGCAAAATCAAAATATTTTTGGCAGTCTGTGTGTGGTCTTGCTGCAGCATTAGCACTTTATTTTACCGCTAGTTTACCTCAAGAAATAAATTTGATCGTGCCTGTTTTTAAAGATGTAGTGATAGAAATGGGGCCAATGTTTATCGTCTTAACTTATTTTGTCATTGTCGGTACGAGTAATGCCGTGAATTTGACTGATGGGCTAGATGGACTGGCAATTATGCCGACCGTATTGGTTGCGAGTGCATTAGCTATTTTTGCTTACACCTCTGGGAATAGCGTTTTTGCGGAGTATTTACATATTCCCTATTTACCCGGTTCAGGTGAGTTGATTGTGTATTGCGGGGCTGTAATGGGGGCTGGTCTCGGGTTTCTTTGGTTTAATACTTATCCAGCACAAGTATTTATGGGGGATGTCGGAGCATTGGCTTTAGGTGCGGGTTTAGGGGTTGTTGCCGTCATCGTACGCCAAGAGATTGTGTTATTTATTATGGGCGGCGTTTTTGTGATGGAAACGGTCTCAGTTATTTTACAAGTGGCCTCATTTAAATTAACCGGGCGACGTATTTTTAGAATGGCCCCTTTGCATCATCATTTTGAATTAAAAGGCTGGCCAGAACCTCGTGTAATCGTGCGATTTTGGATTATTACAGTTGTATTAGTACTTGTTGGCTTAGCCACGCTTAAAATTAGGTAGCAAAAATAGTGAAACATATTGTCACAGATAAACAGGTAGTAGTGGTTGGTCTTGGTAAGACTGGGCTGTCCTGTGTGCGTTATCTGAGTCAATTTGGCTGTCGTGTTATCGTGATGGATTCACGTTTAGCGCCTCCTAATTTGTCAGAACTTAATAAAGAATATCCTAATGTTACTACGATTTTGGGACAATTTGATGAAGAAGTTTTATGCAGTGTTGATGAAATTATTTTAAGCCCAGGCGTTGCTTTAGCAAGAAAGGAGATTCAAGCAGCGATTGCTGCCGGTGTTAGAGTTAGAGGCGATATTGACCTGTTTATAAAGGCTGCAAAAGCACCCGTTGTTGCAATAACGGGCTCTAATGGTAAGAGCACTGTTACGACTTTATTGGGTGGCATGGCCATTAATGCTGGCATTAATGTTGGTGTTGGTGGGAATTTGGGGACACCTGCACTTGAACTACTAGATACAGAGAAGCAACTTTATATATTGGAACTCTCAAGCTTTCAGTTAGAAACGACTGAATCACTGAATGCAGAGTGTGTAGTGCTGTTAAATGTGACTGAAGATCATATGGATCGGTATTCAAATAAGATGGCATATTTGCAAGCAAAGCAGCGAGTGTTTCGTGGTGCCAAGCATGTTGTTATTAATGATGATGTAGTGCTAAGTCAGCCACTTGCAACGATTGATATGAAGTTAGTGCATTTTGGCTTATCAGGCCCTGATTTGAAAAAATTCTCAATAAATGAACGTAATGGCGAGCGGTTTATATCATTAGGTTTTGATGATTTATTGCCAGTAAGTGAAGTGAAGCTGAAAGGTCAACACAATTTAAGTAATGCTTTAGCTGCTTTAGCGCTTGGTTCCGTCGTGGGTATACCTACTACAGTAATGCTTGAAACACTTAAAACTTATAAAGGCTTACCGCATCGTTGTGAATATTTGAGAACAATCAATAGTGTTGATTATATTAATGACTCAAAAGGCACCAATGCAGGCGCTACAGTCACTGCGATTAAAAGTTATGGAGACGAAAGTTCTGGCAAAGTTGTGTTGATTGCTGGCGGAGAATGTAAAGATGCTGATTTAACTCCTCTAGTTAAACCAATGGCTGTATTTGGAAAATTAGCCATTCTTATTGGTGTTGATGCCGAGAAAATTGAACAGGTACTATCTAGTACAGTAGAAATTAAGAAAGTGGGTAGTTTAGAGCACGCTGTTCAATTGGCTCATCAGTTAGCAGAACCAGGAGATGTAGTATTACTGTCACCGGCTTGTGCAAGTTTTGATATGTTCGATAGTTATATGCATCGGGGTGAAGTGTTTTCAAAAGAGGTGGCAGGCTTATGAATGTTGCCATGAATAACTCAACAATGAATGCAGGCTTAGTGTCATATCACGCTAATACAAAATCAGTAGATACAACACTGTTATTCGCAGCATCTTCATTGTTGGTGGTCGGTTTAATTATGATTGCTTCTGCGTCTATTGACATAGCTGATGTACGAAATGGAAACCCATTTCACTATGCAATACGTCACGGTTTCTTTGTTGTACTGGGAGTCATTGCTGGCGCAATTGTTTATCAGATTCCAACTAGCTTGTGGCAAAAATCTGGTTGGTTAGCATTAAGCGCATCGTTGTTAATGCTTATAACTGTATTGATTATTGGTAAAGAAGTGAATGGTAGTACGCGTTGGATAGGCTTGGGTACCTTGAATATGCAACCATCAGAATTAACTAAACTTTTATTGGTGTCGTATCTTGCGGGATATTTAGTCCGTCGTCGTGAGGAAGTGATGAGAACTTGGTGGGGTTTCGCTAAGCCAATGTTAGTTTTAATAGTGGTAGCATTGTTGCTTCTTATGGAGCCTGATTTTGGCGCAACGGTAGTGATTGGCGCCGCTTTCTTAGGAATGATTTTTCTAAGTGGTGCAAAATTAGGTCAATTTATAATATTAATTACTGGTTGTTTGGCTGCAGCATGGGGGTTAATCCTATCATCTCCTTATCGTTTACAGCGGTTAACCGGCTATACAGACCCTTGGGCAGACCAATTTGGCTCAGGTTACCAATTAACTCAGTCATTAATTGCTTTTGGACGAGGCGATTGGGCTGGTGTAGGGCTTGGGAATAGTATTCAAAAACAATTCTATTTACCCGAAGCGCACACTGATTTTGTATTTGCTATTTTGGCAGAAGAATTCGGGCTTATTGGCACGGTAATAGTCGTTATATTGTTTTCTGTACTGGTGTATCGGGCATTGATGATTGGAAATTTAGCTGAACGAAGCAATAAGCTATTTAGTGCTTATTTTGCGTATGGCATTGGTATTTTACTAGGCGTTCAGGCGTTTATTAATATCGGTGTAAATATGGGGCTGCTTCCCACTAAAGGTCTAACGCTTCCTTTGGTGAGTTATGGTGGCAGTAGTTTGATTGTTAGTTGTATGTGTATTGGTGTTTTAGCTCGAATATATTATGAAACGGTTAATTTGGCTGAAGGTATCGAGACAGAAGCAGGAGATAATGATGCCTGATAATAAAACTCGAGATAAAACATTTTTAATTATGGCTGGTGGTACTGGCGGCCATGTATACCCAGCTTTAGCAACAGCAACAAAACTGATGCAACAGAACGATAAAGTAGAATGGCTAGGTTCTGTTGGCGGCATGGAAGAACAAGTTGTTAAAGCCGCAGGCATTTCTTTTCATGGTATTTCAGTGAAAGGTGTTCGAGGTAAAGGCTTGTTTAATAAGTTGCTCTCCCCAGTGAGAGTTCTATGGGCTGTTATACAGGCATTATTTGTCATTACTAAGGTGAAACCTGATGCCGTTCTAGGAATGGGTGGGTTTGCTTCAGGACCTGGAGGTGTCGCCGCACGTGTATTAGGTAAACCCCTCATTATTCATGAACAAAACGCTGTTGCGGGAATGACAAATCGGATCCTTTCAAGATTTGCAACCACAGTAATGACAGCTTTTCCTGGTGCTTTTTCGGGTGCTATTAAAGTAAAGCAAACCGGCAACCCCTTACGTGAACCAATTATCGACATTTATTATCAGCCAAAATTTGATATACCAAAAGATAGAAAAATTAATTTATTGATCTTGGGTGGAAGTCTTGGCGCATTAGGTTTGAATCAGGGTGTACCTGCTGCATTGGGAAAAATTGAAGAAAGCATTCGTCCAGATATTTGGCATCAAACAGGTAAAAACAAAGCGCAAGAAACTGAACTTATTTATAAACGCCATGATGTTGATGTGAAAATTACTGAATTTATCGGAGATATGGCAGAAGCCTATCAATGGGCTGACTTTGTGATTTGTCGTGCTGGTGCTTTAACAATTTCTGAACTATGTACCGTTGGGCTTGGTGCGATATTAGTCCCTTACCCTTTTGCTGTCGATGACCATCAAACTAAAAATGCATCCTCTATGGCAAAGTCTGGTGCTGCATGGGTATTGCCGCAGAGTGATTTAACGCCAGAGAGTCTAGCAGAAATATTAATCCCATTATTATCTAAGCGTGAGCGAATTTCTATTTTGTCAGAGGCAGCCCACAAACTAGGACAACCTGATGCAACAGATAAGGTTGTCGCAGAATGTAGGAGTGCATGTTATGCCTGATACCCCAAGAAAAATACCCAAAAGTCCTGTGCTAAAACATGCTGGTAGCATGATTAGTGATGTTCCTGAAATGCGTCGCATTAGTTTGATTCATTTTGTGGGAATTGGTGGTGCGGGAATGTGCGGAATTGCTGAAGTCCTAATCAACCAAGGTTACAAAGTATCCGGCTCAGACATGAATAAGTCCGCAACAACTGATCGTCTTGAAAATCTAGGTGCAACAATATTCTTTTCACATGATGAGAGTAATGTGACATCGGCCAATGTTGTGGTCGTGTCGACGGCAATTAATGAGTCTAACCCTGAGGTGTCACAGGCTAGGAAGCAACGAATACCGGTTGTACCTAGAGCTGAAATGCTGGCAGAAATTATGCGCTATCGACATGGCATAGCCATTGCTGGAACGCATGGAAAAACAACTACAACAAGCTTAATTGCTTCGATTTTAGCTGAAGCTGGCTTAGACCCAACTTATGTTATTGGTGGGCGGTTAAATAGCGCGGGTAGGAATGCCAGTCTTGGTGGCTCAAGATATTTAGTAGCTGAAGCAGATGAAAGTGATGCGTCATTTTTACATCTGACACCTATGATCTCTGTCGTGACAAATATCGAAGCAGACCATATGCATACGTATGGAGGTGACTTCTCACGCCTAAAACAGACCTTTCTCGATTTCTTACACAATCTACCTTTTTATGGTGCGGCAGTGATGTGTATTGATGATCCAGTGATAAGAGAGCTGATTCCATCGATATCGCGAGCAGTCATTACTTACGGTGTAAGTGAAGATGCCGACTATCGTGCTATCGATATTCAACAAGAAGGAATGATCAATCACTTTGTGGTGAAACGAAATGGTGGTCATGACGATATTAAAATTTCATTGAGAATGCCTGGTCATCATAACGTACTCAATGCATTAGCTGCAGTTGCGGTTGCAAGTGATGAAGGTGTAGATGATAAGTCAATTCAACATGCCTTGTTAGAATTCCAAGGAGTTGGGCGGCGGTTCCAAGTCTATGGTGATTATGAAACACCGAATGGCAAAGTTATGTTTGTAGATGATTATGGCCATCACCCAAGTGAAGTTGAAGCAACTTTACAAGCCATTAGAGAGGGTTGGCCAGAAAAGCGATTGGTGATGATTTTTCAGCCTCATCGATATAGCCGAACCAGCGATTTATATGAAGACTTCGTTAAGGTGCTTGCTGAGGTTGATGTCTTATTGTTGATGGATGTTTATGCCGCAGGAGAAAAGCCTATTCCTGGTGCTGATAGTCGTGCGCTTTGTAGGAGTATTAGACAGCGTGGCGGTTCAGAGCCTATTTTTGTCGAAGCGGCAGAAAACATTGAAGAGATTTTAAAAAACGTGCTTCACAGTGGCGATTTTTTATTAACACAGGGTGCGGGAAATATTGGTAATTTGGCAGCGCGATTAGCTGAAAGTAAGTTGGGGTTTGAATGATGAGTTGTTTTCGGGCTCCAGAAAAGTTGATAACAAAGTTAGGTCGTGTTGCTGTCGTGATGGGGGGGAACTCTGCTGAGCGCCAAGTTTCTTTAAAAAGCGGCAAAGAAGTATTAAGAGGGTTAAAAGCAGCTGGCGTAGATGCATTTGAGTTAGATTTTCACGGTGATGCACAATTATTTATTCAAGCACTTATTACAGAACATAGCTTTGATAGAGTGTTTTTGGCATTGCATGGGCGAGGTGGAGAAGATGGAACTTTGCAGGGATTGTTCGACACCTTAGAGATACCGTACACCGGAAGCGGTGTGATGGGCTCAGCTTTAGCGATGGATAAAACACGTAGTAAATATCTATGGCAGGGTATGAATTTACCCACACCTCAATTTGCTTACGTTGAAGAACTAAAGCCAGAGCTGGTGACTCAGTTAGTGTCGTTAATTGGGTTTCCTTTAGCGGTAAAGCCATCAAGAGAGGGTTCTTCAATTGGGGTGTTTAAAGTAAATAATCAAACCCAGCTTGAGGCCGCCATTAGTGCCGCTTTGAAAATGGACGAACAGGTTTTGCTTGAACATTGGGTTGAAGGTAGTGAATACACAGTTGGTATTTTAGATGGAAAACCACTTCCTATTATTGGCCTAAAAACAGATCACGTATTTTATGATTACGAAGCAAAATATGAGTCAGAAAGTACGCAGTATTTATTACCTAGCGGGTTAAGTGCAGAAGAAGAGCGAAGTGTAGGGAATTTAGCTGAAAGAGCATTTACTGCTCTGGGTTGTACAGGCTGGGGGCGTGTTGATGTAATGCGCGATAGTAAAGGGCGGTTTTGGCTTTTAGAGGTAAATACTATACCCGGAATGACGGATCACAGCTTAGTTCCAATGGCTGCAAAATCAGCAGGTTTAAGTTTTGAAGAGTTAGTAGTTACGATTTTGACTCAAACGCTAAAGTAATGAATATAAACGGAGCAAATACATGAGCAATGAAGCGAAGGTTAAAGTAAGTAGCCGTGGCGCGAGTGTTGTTATGTCATCCGAGCGAGATTACCAAGCATTAGCTGAAGAATTTGCACCAATTTTGAATTCGTTGAAGCGTGTCTTGTTTGTACTGGCCTTGCTAGCAATATTGCTAATAGTCAATGCGCAGAAACAGTGGTTTTTACAGTTGATCGATCATGAAATTACCACCATAGATGTTGAGAGTGAATTAAAACATGTAACACAGGCACAAATTGAACAGATTTTGCCGGCTGTGATTGGTAGTAGCTTCTTGATGGCTGACCTTGAAGGCATCAAGTTGAAAATTGAAGCATTGCCATGGGTGAGTGACGCAACTGTTACAAGAGTGTGGCCGAGCGGTATTGTGTTAAAAATTGAAGAGCAGATAGCGGTTAGCTACTGGAATAAATCAGCATTTGTTAATAAAAGTGGTGTGGTTTTTCAGCCGGACTATTTAGATAACAATTTAGGTTTACCAATTTTGATAGGTGTAAGTGATAAGAGTCCAGGGGTGCGTATTGAAATGTTAGCGGTATTAACGCGTCTGCAAGCACTTTTGAGTGAGTATAAATTAGGCGTTGTTGAACTTGAATTAAAGCCTAGGGGGGTATGGGATGTTTTACTTGATAACGGTATTTCAGTCGCGCTAGGTGCTCAGCCATTAAAGGATAAGGTTCACCGCTTAGGAGCCGTCTTTACGCAGGGTTCAGGCATTGATTTAGCCGCGATAAAACGAATTGATGCACGCTACCCCAATGGGGTTGCGGTGGAATGGAAAGAACAAATCATGCTAGCCGGCAGAGGCCGCACGAAATAAGAAATTTGAAACGAATTCATTGAGAAAAGTAACTTGGGATTACCAGAATGACTGGGTCAGCAGAACAAAATTTGACAGTAGGTTTAGATATTGGGACATCAAAAATTGTCGCAATTGTCGGTAAAAAAAATAGCGAAGGCCAGATTGATATTATTGGTATTGGCTCGCATGCCTCAAAAGGTTTAAAGCGTGGCGTGGTTGTGAATATTGAAACAACTGTGAATGCGATTCAGCGTGCTATTGAAGAGGCTGAGTTAATGGCTGGGTGTCAAATTCACTCTGTTTATGCAGGTATTGCAGGTAGTCATATTCGAAGCATGAATTCTCATGGCATTGTTGCGATTAGAGATCGTGAGGTTGTTCAAGCTGATATAGATCGTGTTATTGACGCCGCGCAAGCTGTTGCTATTCCAGCTGACCAAAAGGTCTTACATATACTACCTCAGGAATATGTTATCGACAGCCAGGAAGGCATAAAAGAACCTTTGGGGATGTCAGGTGTGCGATTAGAAGCAAAGGTTCACTTAGTGACTTGTGCGGTTAATGCTGCTCAGAATATAGAGAAATGCGTTCAGAAATGCGGCTTAGAGGTAGATGACATCATCTTAGAGCAACTAGCATCAAGCTATGCCGTTTTAACTGATGATGAGAAAGAATTAGGTGTTTGTGTAGTAGATATCGGTGGCGGCACAACAGATATTGCGATCTTTACCGGCGGTGCAATTAGGCATACTGCAGTGATACCGATTGCTGGTGATCAAGTGACCAACGATATAGCAATGGCTTTGCGTACTCCTACCCAAAATGCAGAAGAAATAAAGGTTAAGCATGCTTGCGCGTTAACCCAGTTAGCGGGTGCAGAAGAAACAATTAAGGTTCCTAGTGTGGGTGAAAGGCCACCGAGAGACTTATCACGACAAGCCTTGGCGGAAGTGGTTGAACCTCGTTATGAGGAATTATTTACATTGATTCAATCCGAGCTACGTCGTAGTGGGTTTGAAGATGTTGTTGCGGCAGGTATCGTTTTGACGGGTGGGACCTCTACGATGGAAGGCGTAGTTGAGTTGGCTGAAGAAATTTTTCATATGCCTGTTCGATTAGCATCCCCGCAAGGCGTTGCAGGTTTGGCTGATGTAGTAAACAACCCAATGTATTCCACAGGAGTGGGGCTCTTGATGTACGGCTTACAGCAACAAACGTCAGGAAACACTCCGAAGAGCAGAGTTGAAGACAGTGAAAGTTTAATAGATAAAATAAAAACATGGTTTACCGGTAATTTTTAGAAAACTATAAGAACTAAATAAAAGATAGAAACAACTTAAGCAACAACTAGCAGATTTTAAAAAATATAATTAGGAGAAAAGTGATGTTTGAACTCGTAGAGAATATTTCACAGAGTGCAGTCATAAAAGTTGTCGGAGTAGGTGGTGGTGGCGGTAATGCCGTGCGTCACATGCTCAAGGGCGATGTAGAAGGTGTCGATTTTATTTGTGCAAATACGGATTCACAAGCATTAAAAGACTTAGATACTAAGTCAGTTATTCAACTTGGAAGTACTATCACTAAAGGCTTGGGTGCAGGAGCAAACCCTGAGATTGGTCGTCAGGCTGCACTAGAAGATAGAGAACGCATTGCAGAAACCATTAAAGGTGCTGATATGATTTTCATTACTGCCGGTATGGGTGGCGGAACTGGAACGGGTGGAGCGCCAATTGTTGCTGAAGTTGCGAGAGATTTAGGTATTTTAACAGTAGCTGTTGTAACAAAGCCTTTTCCTTTTGAAGGAAGCAAGCGAATGAAAATTGCTGATGCTGGTTTGGCTGAATTAGCAGAAAATGTAGATTCATTGATTACGATTCCTAATGAAAAACTATTAGCGGTGCTGGGTAAAAATACAACTTTACTTGATGCATTTGGTGCGGCAAATGATGTATTACAAGGTGCAGTTCAAGGTATTGCTGACTTAATTATTCGTCCGGGTATGATTAACGTCGATTTCGCGGATGTTAAAACGGTGATGTCTGAAATGGGCATGGCGATGATGGGGACAGGTACGGCTAGTGGTGAAAACCGAGCTAAAGAAGCGGCAGAAGCAGCTATTCGAAGCCCGTTATTAGAAGATGTTAACCTTCAAGGCGCACGCGGCATATTAGTGAACATTACAGCGGGTGTTGATTTGAACTTAGGTGAGTTCTCTGAAGTAGGTAATATTGTTGAAGAGTTTGCTTCTGATTCTGCGACGGTTGTTGTTGGTACGGTTATAGATCCTGAAATGACGGATGAGTTGAAAGTAACTGTTGTCGCAACAGGGCTTTCATCTGTTGTAAGTAAGCCTGTAAAAGTGGTTGATAATACAACAAAGGCGGTTGATGGTACGACTGACTATAATCAATTGGATCGTCCTGCAGTCATGCGTCGTCGCCCTCAAGTTGATCGTGTTGGTAGTGCAGCCGTTGATACAAAATCAGGTGCTCAACCAAGTGTTGATTATTTAGATATTCCGGCATTTTTGCGTCGACAAGCAGACTAGGAAGTTTTTGTCGGTATATGAGCGCGGTAACAAAATTTAGGCATTGTGTTAATGCGCCCTAAGATAGTTTGCTCAGGGCCCATAACGCTTGTTTAGCTGGTGTAACGGTATTCAAATATTAACATTTAATGAATAGTCGTAAGTTCAGGTTGGGTAAGTTGGAATAATCTGGTAATATGCGATTGTTTTTTAACCAATTCTGCTAGCAATGAAGGTTGATACAGTCAAACTATGATAAAACAGCGTACTTTAAAGAATACGATTCGAGCCACTGGAGTAGGCTTACATTCAGGCAAAAAGGTTTATTTAACCTTAAAGCCGGCACCTATAGATTCAGGGATTGTATTTTGTAGAACCGATTTAGAGCCAGCTGTAGAAATACAGGCAAGGGCTGAAAATGTTGGTGAAACACTATTATCAACAACGCTTGTGAAGGATGGCGTTAAGGTGGCTACCGTTGAACATTTACTTTCAGCAATGGCTGGTTTAGGTATTGATAATTGCCATATTGAGTTGAGCGCCGAAGAGGTTCCTATCATGGATGGCAGTTCTGGCCCGTTTGTCTTCTTGATTCAATCAGCTGGGATAGAAGAGCAGGATGCTGCGAAGAAATTTATCCAAATTACGCGTGAAGTAACCGTTGAAGAAGATGGTAAAAAGGCAACGTTTTCGCCTTTTAATGGTTTTAAAGTAGGGTTTTCGATTGATTTTGACCACCCTGTATTTCATAGCCGTAGTCAGGAGGCGTCAATTGATTTTTCGAGCACTTCCTTTGTTAAGGAGGTAAGTCGTGCGCGAACATTCGGATTTATGCGCGACTTTGAGCGTTTAAGATCGATGAACCTTGCCTTGGGTGGTAGTTTTGATAATGCTATCGTAGTAGATGATTACAAGGTTTTAAATGAAGATGGCCTTCGTTATGATGATGAATTTGTTAAACACAAAATTTTAGATGCCATTGGTGATCTTTATTTGTTGGGTAATAGCTTAATTGGTGAATTTAAAGGGCATAAATCTGGACATGATTTGAATAATAAGCTTTTACGTAAATTGATTCAAACAACCGATGCTTGGGAAGTGAAAACTTTCGAAGATGCTAGCTCAGCGCCAATTTCGTATATGAAACCAATACTTGCTACAGAATAGGTATAGTTTATTTTGTATGTGTTGCGAGTTGAATTAAAATTGCTTTAAGTTTTTTATCTTCCGTAAGCTCAGCTTCTTCTGTAAGAATCTGGGCATTTTTTTTGCTTAAAGTGCGTGTAATTGTAGGAGTTGCTTTTTTAAACTGTCCAGGCCTGATTTTAATTTTTAGGTCTGAAATATAGTTTGGTTTTATGCGGTAATTAAATTGATCGATGATGGTGTTTTTATTAAAGCGCAGTCGGGTCATTAGTGATGCCGATTGGCACGTTAATATTAATATGTTGTCTTGAATGCAATTAACATGAAATTTATTTTTGAACAATGCCGGCACTGACTCATTAAAAACGTCCGAAAGGTTTTGTAGTTTACTGGCACGGTTTAATAAAGAGCTAAGTTCTGAAGACGCGTTAGTGATTTTTTTAGCGTTTAAAAGTGGGGCTAGTTGTTTTATTTTAGGTTGTCGTCGCAACATCTGTTTTTCTATATAAGTAAAAGTATTGGAAGGCCGATATACTACTGGAAATAGCATAAAATTAATGTAGATTTTGATGTTTTAAAAATTTAGCTATAATAAAAAATAGTAACTCGTTATTAAAGCGTCGACACTAAGAAAATATAAGTGCTCTTATTTCTGAGCATAAAAATTGAGTTTTGGTATTTATGAATATAATTTTTGTTGGTCGAAGTCATGGTAAGTCTAAAACGCTTCAATTGGGTAATAAGCACTTAGCATTGATTGCGATGCTTGTGGGTGGCGTATTGTTTGCACTTACTACGGCTGGTTATCATCTTAAAGGGGTGTTGGATGAGAAGGCTGGTCTGGATACAACGCTAAATTCAGAGACCGTCGCTGTTTGGAAAAATGAAATTAAAGCACAACGAAGTGATGTAGAAAGCTTGAAGCGTAGTGCGAATGAAAAAGTAGACGCCCTAACACTTACAATGGGAAATATGCAGGCGCGTTTATTGCGATTAGATGCGCTTGGGCAGCGATTAACAGAAGTCGCTAAACTAAAAAATGGTGAGTTTAACTTTACAAAATCTCCTGCTTTAGGTGGCCCTATTAATCAAAGCGTGGGCGTGTCTTATGTTTTGCCTGGGCTTGCTGAGAATATTGAGCGTATAGAGCATAAAATTACAGATGTAGAGCAACAGCTTGAGGTCATAGACTCTTTATTTGTGAGTCGTAATATTCAAAAAGAGTTATTTATTGCAGGAAGACCGATTACTTGGGGCTGGATGTCTTCAGCTTATGGTTACCGAACTGATCCATTTACTGGAAAAAGGGCCTGGCATGGCGGAGTAGATTTTGCTGGGAAAGAAGACAGCGATATTATCGCGGTAGCTTCAGGTGTCGTTACGTGGTCTGGGGATCGTTATGGTTATGGGAATTTAATCGAAATAAACCATGGTGGTGGCTACACTACACGTTATGCTCACTGTAAAGAATTATTTTCCAAGGTAGGCGACATTGTAGCGAAAGGCCAAGTACTTGCTGCTATGGGAAGTACTGGTCGCTCAACTGGGCCTCATGTGCATTATGAGGTGAGAAAGAATGGAAAAGGGATCGACCCTAAAAAATATATATATCGCGCCAGCCGTTAAAGTTAGAGCTGGTGCTCATAATTTCCTTTTTAACTGATTTGTTTTCAGTATTTTCCTTGTAAAACTTTTACTTATACCCAATATAGACTTTGAGCCATAGTTAAATCACTGTAGACTGGTGGCTTTTCAATAATTCGGGGTGGAAGAGTCTATTCGTGTAGGCATTCCCATAGCGTAGTGTTTAATAGGCTTTAGAAAATTTATACCTAATACCCTCCTGCTGAATCCCTCTCATTATCACTTTAAAAGAACAAATAGAAGATTATTATGTTTTCATCAGCTTTGACTAAAATTTTCGGTAGTAAAAACAAACGTGAACTTAAGCGTATGGGGAAAGTCGTTACCCAGATTAATGCTTTAGAAGAAGGGTTGTCTAAGCTTAGTGATGACGAATTAAAATTAAAAACCGACGAATTTAAAACACGTATAAAAGAAGGTGAAACACTAGATCACGTTTTGGCTGAAGCTTTTTCGGTAGCGCGTGAAGCAAGTAAACGCGTGATGTCTATGCGACATTTCGATACACAGCTGATTGGTGGTATGACTTTACATGAAGGTCGTATTGCCGAAATGAGAACAGGTGAAGGTAAAACATTAGTCGCAACCTTACCTGTTTATTTGAATGCGCTAGAAGGAAAAGGTGTTCATCTAGTAACTGTAAATGACTACCTTGCTAAGCGTGATGCCAAATGGATGGAACCTTTATACAACTTTCTTGGCTTAACAGTTGGTGTTGCATATGGAGGCCAGTCTCCAGAAGAGAAAAAAGCGGCGTATCAAGCAGATATTACTTATGGAACCAATAATGAGTTTGGTTTTGATTATCTTCGGGACAACATGGCGTTTAACCCTGAGAGTAAAAACCAGCGCCCGTTAAATTTTGCGATTGTTGATGAAGTTGATTCGATCTTAATCGATGAAGCCCGAACACCATTAGTTATTTCAGGTGCGGTTGAAGATAGCTCAAAAACTTACAAAATGATTAATACATTATTGCCATCTCTAGTAAAAGCGGAAGTGGGAGAAGATGAAAAACCCATTGATGATGGACACTTTACAATTGATGAAAAGGCAAAGAATGTAGAGTTAACTGAGGTGGGGCACACTTACCTAGAATCATTGTTGATGGAAAAAGGCATTCTTCAAGAAAATGATAGTTTATACGCCGCTGCAAACTTAAATCTGTTACACCATGTTCAGTCAGGGTTGCGTGCGCATCATCTCTATGTTCGTGACGTAGACTATATTATTCAAGACAAACAAATTGTCATTATCGATGAACATACTGGACGAACAATGGCTGGGCGTCGTTGGGGTGAAGGTTTACATCAGGCGATTGAAGCTAAAGAAGGTCTAGCGATACAAGCAGAAAGCCAAACGCTTGCATCGACGACATTCCAAAACTACTTCCGTATTTATAATAAACTCGGTGGGATGACCGGAACGGCTGATACAGAGGCATTTGAATTTCAACAAATTTATGGTTTAGATGTTGTTGTTATTCCTACCAACAAACAAGTACAGCGAATAGATTATAATGATTTAGTGTACTTGACTCAGGAAGAAAAATATCAAGCAATTATTGATGAAGTAAAAGAAATCGTAGCCGAAAAGCGCCCTTTATTAGTCGGTACTGCATCGATTGAAGCATCAGAGTTATTATCTGGCGTACTCAAGAAAAGCGGCGTTAAGCACAGTGTATTGAATGCTAAACAACACGCTCAAGAAGCACAAATTATTGCTCAAGCAGGTATGCCAGGTGCGGTCACTATTGCAACGAATATGGCAGGACGAGGAACGGATATTGTACTGGGTGGTAATTGGGAGGCAGAAATTAATGCACTTAAAAAACCTACACCAGAGCAAGTAGAGAAGATTAAAAGTGATTGGGCTGTTCGTAATAAAGCAGTTCTAGACGCTGGTGGCTTACATATTCTTGGTACAGAGCGACATGAATCTCGTCGAATCGATAATCAGCTGCGTGGTCGATCCGGTCGACAGGGTGATCCTGGAAGTACGCGCTTTTTCCTATCCTTAGAAGATAACTTAATGCGCATGTTTGCGTCTGATCGTGTACGGGGCATTATGCAAGCTCTCGGTATGGATAAGGGCGAAGCTATTGAACATAAAATGGTGAGTAATGCGATTGAAAAAGCGCAGCGTAAAGTAGAAGGCCGAAACTTTGATATTCGAAAGTCACTTTTAGAATATGATGATGTCGCGAATGACCAGCGAAGTGTTATTTATGACCAACGTAACCATGTTATGGATTCTGCGGATATTTCTGATGTTATTTCTGGGATTAGAACTGAGGTGGTTGATGAAACCATTAGTGATTACATTCGGCCTCAAAGCCTAGACGAACAGTGGGATATTCCAGGTTTAGAAAAGAAGCTTGAAACAGAGTTTGCAGTAACCCTACCGCTACAGACTTGGTTAGATAATGATGATAGTTTGCACGAAGAATCTTTGCGGAAGAGGATACTAGAGGATATTGAAAAGGCTTATGTAGAAAAAGAAGAGGCAGCTGGCGCAGAGCCTATGCGTAATTTTGAGAAACAGGTCTTTTTACACATTCTTGATACACTTTGGAAAGAGCACCTCGCTGCAATGGATCATCTGCGCCAAGGAATTCATTTACGAAGTTATGCTCAGAAAAACCCAAAGCAAGAATATAAGCGCGAATCATTTGAATTATTTCAGACTTTATTACAAAACTTGAAAAATGATGTGGTAAGAGTGACAAGCCACGTTAAAATTCAAACAAAAGAAGAGTCTGAAGAAATAGAGAGAAAGCGTCAAGAAGCGCTAGATAGGCAATTAAGTAATGCGACAACAGAGCATGCAAAAGCTAATGGTCTTGAGGGCGAAAATGCGTCACAGGGTCAAAATGCTAAAAAAGAACCTATGACTCGTGATGGCCGAAAGGTTGGTCGTAATGAAGCTTGTCCTTGTGGTTCGGGTAAGAAGTTTAAGCAGTGTCATGGTCAAATAGCTTAAAAATATGTGTGAGTAGCAAAAAATTGTTTTTTAGGAAGTAAAAATGGCAGTAGGAAGTGGTGTTTTACCTGAATTTCCAGCGATCAATGGTATTCGTTTAGGGGTTGCGGAGGCTGGTATTAAAACAACAGGTCGTAAAGACTTGGTGTTAATCGAGCTTCAAAAAGGTAGTACGTGTGCTGGTGTCTTTACTCAAAATGCATTTTGTGCGGCGCCAGTTACCTTAAGTAAGCGTCACTTGGCTGCTAGTTTTATTAATAGTAATCAGTCAAAATTGAATCATAGCTATTTGCTGATTAATACCGGAAATGCAAACGCAGGAACCGGTAAGCAGGGGATGGAAGATGCAGTCGCTTCTTGTCAATCAACTGCTGACCTGTTCTCGGTTGATGTTGATCAGGTGTTACCTTTCTCAACCGGTGTCATTGGTGAAAAACTTCCGATTGAAAAAATTCAAAAAGGGTTACAGGGTGCCGCCGATGATTTGAATGGCAAGCACTGGCTTCGGGCTGCTGAAGGGATTTTAACGACCGATACGCGCCCAAAAGGATCTGCAGCAAGTGTTCAATATGGTGGTGAAACCATTCTTATCAATGGCATCAGTAAAGGTGCAGGAATGATAAAACCCAATATGGCAACGATGCTAGCTTTCGTCGGAACGGATGCATCCATTCCGCAATTACTGACTTCTGAGTTGGTGAGTGAATTATCTGAAATTTCATTTAACCGTATTACGGTTGACGGCGACACCTCTACGAATGATTCCTGTATGCTTTTTGCCAGTGGTACTTCTACTGCACCAGAAATAGATGTGGAGCATGAAGATTACCCTAATTTTAAAGCAGCATTGAAAAACGTATTTATTGAGTTAGCTCAAGCGATCATTCGAGATGCAGAGGGCGCTACCAAATTTGTTCCCGTTATTGTGGAGCAAGCTGATAGTACTCAAGAGGCGCTAGATGTTGCTTATACTATTGCGCATTCTCCTTTGATTAAAACAGCGTTTTTTGCAAGCGACCCTAACTGGGGGCGTATTTTAGCAGCATTAGGTCGTGCGCCTATTGATGCTTTAGATTTATCTAAAGTGGAAATTTTTCTCGGTGATGTTCGTATTGTAAATGCTGGTGAAAAATGTACCGATTATACTGAGGCGCAGGGGCAGGCTGTAATGGATCGTGAGGAGATCACGATCCAGATTAAATTGGGGCGAGGTGAATTTACTGAAACTGTGTGGACGTCTGACTTATCTCAAGATTATGTGAAAATTAATGCAGAATACCGTACCTAGCTCACCTTCAAACCCTGAAATCGTTCATGTCGCTGTCGCGGTAATAGAACGATTTTCTTCCGCAATACATTCTTATCCTACGTTGCCATCTTGTCGGGAAATACTTATTTCTAAGCGTGCTGATGATGTTCATCAAGGCGGGTTTTGGGAGTTTCCAGGAGGCAAAGTAGAAAAAAATGAGCAAGTCATAGAAGCCCTTTCCCGAGAGTTGTTTGAAGAGCTTGGGATCAAAGTCTCTTCAGAGCATGTTAGTTCTTTAATCAAAATTGAACATGATTATGGTGATAAACATGTATTACTTGATGTTTATACCGTTCATGAATTTCAGGGTGTAGCGACCGGCAAAGAAGGGCAGCCCATAAAGTGGGTGAAAGAAAAAAATCTTCTGAATTATACATTTCCTGATGCAAATCAATCGATATTATCTGCTTGTAGGTTACCCTCTTGTTACTTTATAACGCCAGACTATGAAACGCTTGAGGAGGCCTTATTTGGTATTCGAGCGCAGCTTGATCAAGGCGTCCGTTTGTTTTTACTTCGCCAAACAACGCTTGGTGTCGAGGAATATGAATACTGGGTTGAATCTATTCTGAATAGCTTGCCCAGTGCACGAGAAAAGATGTTGATAAGTGGTCGTGTTTCAATGTTGGGCGGTGATTGTCTAGATAATAATTGGGTTGCAGGTGTCCATCTACCTTTTTTTCGTGCAGCTGAGCTTACGTCACGGCCTATTGGTACTACAAAATGGTTAGGGGTGTCTTGTCATTCGTTTGATGAAATAAAACATGCTCAAATGATAGGCGCTGACTTTATAACAGTTTCGCCGGTATTACATACGTCAACACACCCAGAAGCGAGCCCTTTAGGTTGGGAGGTATTTAGTGATTTAGTTCGGCAGGCAAATGTCCCTGTTTATGCCTTGGGTGGTATGATGGAAGAAAGCTGTCGTCAAGTACAAAATGCTGGAGGCCAAGGTATTGCAGGTATTCGCTTGTTTTTACCGAAGTAAATGTTAAGAATAAAGAGAGGGATTATGTCGGATACGTTAACGCACTTGAATGAGCATGGTGCAGCACACATGGTGGATGTTGGTGGAAAGGAGATTACCCATAGATCAGCGCGTGCTGAAGGTTATGTGGTGATGAAAAAAGAAACTTTGTTAATGATCACCGAAGGGCGGCATAAAAAAGGTGACGTGTTTGCGACGTGTCGAATTGCGGGTATTATGGCTGCTAAAAAATGTTCAGAATTAATCCCTTTGTGTCATGCGCTTAATCTCAGTTCAGTGACATTAGAGTTAGAAGCTATTCATGAAAGTGCGGATAGCCAGCCGAAGGTTAGAGTAACAAGCACGTGTAAGCTTGATGCGAAAACAGGTGTCGAAATGGAGGCATTAACCGCGGTAAGTATAGCCTGTCTGACATTGTATGATATGTGTAAAGCCGTGGATAAGGGTATGATTATAGAGCAGGTTCGTCTGCTAGAAAAACAAGGTGGCAGAAGTGGCCACTACAAACTATCGCAGTAAGGCTGGTAGGAATTGATTATGAAAGAAGTGCGTACGCAATTGATTGATAAGTTTGGTCGACGAGTGAGTTATGTTCGCATGTCTGTCACTGATCGATGTGATTTTCGCTGTGTGTATTGCATGGATGAAGAAATGACTTTTGTGCCGCGTGATAAAATACTGACATTTGAAGAAATGCAGTTAATTGCAGAGGCTTTTGTTGAGCTAGGAGTGTCTAAAATTCGTTTATCGGGAGGTGAACCGCTGATTCGAGGAAATGTACTTGCTCTCTGTGAAGCAATTGGTTCGCTAGAAGGTCTTGATGAATTGGTCATGACGACAAACGGTTCTCAACTTCCACGTTTAGCGGAAGGTCTAAAAGCTTCGGGACTAAAGCGCCTTAATATCAGTTTGGATACGCTGAAACCTGCTAAATTTAAAGAACTAACGCGGGTTGGTGACTTAAGTAAGGTGTTAGCAGGTATTGATGCTGCGATTGAAGCTGGTTTTGAAAAAATAAAACTAAACGCAGTTATTTTAAAGGGGCGCAATGATGATGAGGTGGTCGATTTAGTTTCTTTTGCCATCAAGAAAGGCCTAGATATTAGCTTTATTGAAGAAATGCCTTTAGGTGCTATTACTGAACATAATCGTGAGGAAGCTTTTTGTTCAAGTGATGAAATTAAGCAGTCACTTGAAAAGCGTTGGACCTTAACCTCTAGCAGTAAAGGTAAGGAGTCGGATGGGCCTTCTCAATATTATAGATTAAGTGGTGGCGATATTTCAGGTGTTGTTGCAACAAAGGTTGGTTTTATTTCTCCTCATAGTCATAACTTTTGTGGTGACTGTAATCGAGTTAGGGTGACGGCTGAAGGTCGATTGTTATTATGTCTTGGCAATGAGCATTCGATAGATCTTCGCGGGCTACTTAGGGAGCACCCTAGAGACAAAGGACGTTTGAAAGATGCAATTATCGCAGCGATGGATTTGAAACCTGAGCGTCATGAGTTCGATCATAGTAATGAGCCAGATATCGTACGTTTTATGAATATGACGGGTGGTTAGTCTTTATTTGTACGTAAAATGGATAACAGTTTTCGCTTCTAAACCCTAAAGAAACATTGTGATACAATGCACACTTAATTAGCAGTAGTCTGTATTCAAATCAGCCTGTAATATAATTTTTTTAAAGTGTTTGAGAGGTTTATCTGTGGAAGTCCGTTTTGTCGAAACTTGTCGCTTACCGACACCTTTTGCGGTGTTTGAGATGCATGGCTTTGAAGAAGTCGAGTCAGGTCAAGAGCATGTTGTACTGACTTTAGGTGATATTTCTGATGGTAAACCTGTTCTTGCACGAACGCATTCTGAGTGTTTAACCGGGGATGCGCTATTCAGTATGCGTTGTGACTGTGGTTATCAGTTAGAGCAAGCGATGCAGTCTATTGCGGATGAAGGGCGAGGAATATTGCTGTACCTTCGTCAAGAAGGTCGTGGTATCGGATTACTGAATAAAATTCGGGCGTACCAGCTACAAGATCAAGGTGCGGATACCGTTGAGGCAAATGAAAAACTTGGCTTTGCCGCAGATCTTCGAGACTACAGTATTTGTCATGGGATGCTTGAGCATCTTAATGTGAAATCACTACGTTTAATGACCAATAATCCTCGAAAAATAAAAGCGTTAGAGCAGGGTGGTGTGCATATTGATGAACGATTACCGCTTGAGGTTGGTCGCAACCCTCATAACGAGAGCTATTTATCAACGAAGGCGAGCAAATTAGGACATTGGTTGAAAAGCCATCAGGATGATCTTTAGGTGTAGAAATAAAGCCGTAGATTGCATTCTTAAATTAGTATAAACAAAGAGTTTCAATGTCCTACATTGCCTTGTCTTTACCTTCATTCAAATAATTTCCGATTTTTGCTAAAATACCTTGAGCATCTAATTCGCAATTCTGCAATAAATCACTAGGCTTTCCATGAGCAACAAATGTATCCGGCAAGCCTAGGTGAATGATGGGGGTGTTGATATGTTGCTCTCTCAAGTATTCTGATACACCGCTTCCTGCTCCGCCTGCTACAACGTTTTCTTCTATTGTCACAAGTAAAGAGTGCGAGGAGGCGAGTTCAAAGATTCGTTTGATGTCTAAAGGCTTAATAAAGCGCATATCTACTAATGTGGCATTCAGCTTAGCTGCAACCGTTTTTGCTGCTTCAAGCATGGACCCAAATGACAAGATTGCAACGTTTTCACCTGATCGTACCGTTAGGGATTCACCTAAGGGGATTGGGCTCATTTCGGTTTTAATTTCTGTACCTGGTCCTGTTCCACGAGGGTAGCGAACACTTGCTGGGCCTTTATGTATAAAGCCGGTATAAAGCATTTGGCGTAGCTCGTTTTCGTTTGAAGGTGCCATGATGAGCATGTTAGGTATGCAGCGTAAAAAGGATAAATCAAAACTGCCGGCATGTGTCGCGCCATCTTCGCCCACTAACCCTGCTCGATCTATCGCAAAAAGCACATCAAGATTCTGAATGGCGACATCATGGATAAGTTGGTCGTAAGCGCGCTGTAAGAATGTAGAATAAATCGCGACAACAGGTTTTACACCTTCACAAGCAAGTCCAGCAGCGAGTGTTACCGCATGCTGTTCTGCAATGGCAACATCAAAATAGCGACCAGGAAAGCGTTCAGAGAATTTAATTAAATCTGAGCCTTCACGCATTGCAGGGGTGATGGCGACTAACTTAGGCTCTATTTCTGCCATATCGCATGCCCATTGACCAAAAACGTTCGCGTACTTGGGCTTTTGAATGCTTGTTTGGTTTATATTTTGGGTTGGGATATCTACTTTAGGTTCAATTTTAGTGATGGCGTGATAAGCAATAGGGTGTGTTTCCGCAGGTGCAAAGCCTTTGCCCTTTTTAGTGATGATATGAAGAAATTGCGGGCCTTTTAATTCTTTCATGTTTTCTAACGTGCGAAGTAGTGTCGGGAGGTCGTGGCCATCTATCGGACCTATATAGTTGAAACCCAACTCTTCAAAGAGTGTGCCGGGTGCCATGAAGCCTTTAACATGCTCTTCGGTCTTTTTAGCAAACTCCATTAAATTCGGTGTTCCACTCAAAACTCGTTTGCTACCATCTCGAACTTGGTTATAAGTCTTGCCTGACAAAATACGTGCGAGGTGATTTTTTAAACCGCCAACATTGTTAGAAATCGCCATGTCGTTATCATTTAAAATAACTAGCATGTCTGGTCTCACATCCCCAGCATGACTTAGAGCTTCAAAGGCCATGCCAGCAGTTAATGCGCCATCGCCAATCACCGCAATGGCTCTTCGCTCTTGGCCTTGGAGCTTTGAGGCTAGTGCCATTCCCATTGCTGCACTAATAGATGTGCTGGAATGCCCTACACCAAAAGCATCATATTCACTTTCTTCTCGTGCAGGGAATGCCGCAGGACCATCATGTTGACGAATTTTAAGCATTTCTTCTCGTCGGCCGGTAAGAATTTTATGAGGGTAAGCCTGATGACCTACATCCCAAACAATACGATCCTCTGGTGTATTAAAAATATAGTGCAGTGCTACCGTTAATTCAACAACGCCTAAGCCTGCACCAAAATGTCCGCCTGACTGACCCACGCTATACAGAAGGTAAGCCCGTAGTTCATAACTTAACTGGGCTAATTGCTCTTCTGAGAGTAAGCGAAGTTGAAAGGGCGCATTCACACGGTCTAACAGTGGGGTGTTAGGACGTTCAGTCGGAATTTCTTGAAAGATAGGCGTTGTCTGCATTAGGTGTAAAAATGTCATCAAAAATGAGCGGGAAGTATAACAGATATAAAGCGCGGGTTACGACGCTTAATACAGTTGCGACATCTAAATAGCTGTTGTACTGAGCCTGCTATCATACAGGCTACCGATTAAAGCGTTCGTTTAACAATGAAATGGCTGATTTTTGCAAGTTTTGAGGTGTCTCGATCTGTCATTTTATTAAGTGAAGTTAGTGCTTCTTCGTGGAGAGACTGTAGCTTCTTTCTTGCACCGTCAAGCCCGAGCAGTGCTGGATAGGTCGGTTTATTGAGAGCTGCATCAGCACCTTGAGTTTTGCCTAAAGTTTGCGTATCACTAACGATATCAAGAATGTCATCTTGAACCTGAAAGGCTAAACCAATGGCTTGTGCGTAATGTTTAAGGGCTGCTTCCTCCGTAGATGTGATTTCACTTGAACTACAAAGGGCTCCCATCATTACGCTAGCCTCAATTAAGGCGCCGGTTTTGTGTTTGTGCATATTTTCAAGTTGTTTGATCGTTAGGTTTTGGCCAACGGATTCGAAATCGATAGTTTGACCTAGTACCATGCCGCGAGCACCACTTGCGCGAGCAAGCGTTTGAATCATTTTAATGCGGTTGTTAGCGGCGAATTGGTTATGGTTATATAAGTGGTTATCTTGAGTTAATAACTCAAAGGCCATTGTTTGTAATGCATCGCCAGCAAGAATTGCCGTAGCTTCATCGAAAGCTTTGTGACAAGTCGCTTGACCGCGCCTTAAATCATCATCATCCATGGAAGGGAGGTCATCATGAATTAATGAGTAGGCATGAACTAATTCTACTGCGCAAGCAGGTAATTTCGCATGTTCTTTTTTGACGCCGAAGCTTTCTGCGCTAAGAAGTACCAAGATAGGACGAACACGTTTTCCGCCAAGAAGAGTGCTGTAATGAATGGCTTTTGCTAAAGTCGTGTCACAGTCGCTTAGTTGGTGAATCGTGCGTTGTAATTCGTCATCAATGAATGACTTATAATCTTCAAACACTAATTATTCTCTTCGGTATTTAGAGGGTTTAACTCATAACTTTCATCTTTTTGAGTTAATTTTGAGACGCGCTGTTCCGCTTCTTTTAGCGTTGACTGACAAGTACGAGTAAGTTGTACACCTTGTTCAAATGCCTCTAAAGATTGTTCTAATGAAAGTGTACCTTGTTCCATTTTACTAACGATATCTTCAAGTGCCTGTAGTGATGTTTCGAAATCATCAGCTGATTTATTTTGGGGCATATAGGTCTCTATGAAAGCATGTTTACGATTGATTTTTTATTTGTTATTTATGAACTTGTTTATTGTATAGGCAACGAGGGAAAATACGTGTAAAAAATCATGATTTTTTACTAATCCCGACTACACTATTTGTAAACTCTCGTATTTTCTCTTAAAAACAAAATAATTTCGATGAAAATAAGGTTATTGCAACAACCTATAAGTATACAGGCAGATGAATCACTCTTGAAATAGAGTTGACGGTTTTGTTTCAAGTGATCAGGGGTTGTTTAAGACTTGTTTAGGAAAATGAAAAGCATGTTCAGAAATATAATGCAGCAGTATATTGAAAATGTTAGGAGCATTTTGTGGATTTAGCAACCCTTATTGGGATGATCGGTGGTATCGGAATCGTTATTTTCGCAATGACTCTGGGTGGGTCGTTGTCGATGTTTGCAGATGTTCCTTCTGTACTCATCGTGCTTGTAGGGTCAACCTTGGTCTGCATGATGAAGTTTAATTTGGGGCAGTTTTTAGGTGCAGGGAAAACGGCGGCTAAAGCCTTTATGTTTAAGCTAGATTCACCTGAAGATATGATCACCTTAGTAGTTGAATTAGCCGATGCGGCAAGAAAAGGCGGGTTGTTGTCGTTAGAAGGCAAAGAGATAAGCAATAGCTTTTTGGAAAAAGGAATAGGTCTTTTAATTGATGGTCATGATGCCGATGTTGTTAAAACGGTATTGATGAAAGATAAGAATATGGCGGTTGCCCGACATAAAACGGGTGCCAGTGTGTGGATGTCATTAGGAGATCTTGGTCCTGCAATGGGCATGATTGGTACACTGATCGGCTTGGTGGCAATGTTATCGAATATGGATGACCCAAAGTCGATTGGTCCTGCGATGGCGGTTGCTTTGTTAACGACCTTGTATGGGGCAATGTTGGCGAATATGATTTGTATACCATTCGCAGATAAACTTACGATTAGAATGGAAGAAGAGAACCTGATTAAATCAATGGCAATTGATGCGGTTTTGGCCATTCAAGCCGGTCAAAACCCACGCGTTATTGAGGGTATGTTACGAACATATCTAGAAGAAGGTAAACGACCTGTCGCAGAAGAATAATTCAGGCTTGCACGCGTTTAATTAAGAATAGTTAGCCATAACAAGTTTTAGGTAAAGAAATAAATGAGTGATGAAGAAGAGCATGATTGTGACTGTGTCCCCGGTCTCCCCGCATGGATGGGAACCTTTGCAGACTTAATGTCGCTATTGATGTGCTTTTTTGTTTTACTTCTATCGTTTGCAGAAATGGATGTACTCAAGTTTAAGCGTTTAGCAGGTTCTATGCGTGAAGCGTTTGGTGTGCAAAATCAAGTTAACGTAAATGATATCCCTAAAGGTACCAGCGTTATCGCGCAAGAGTTTTCTCCTGGCAAACCTGACCCTACTCCCTTGCAAATGGTAATGCAGCAAACGACTGATGCAGATAAGTCCACGCTAGAAGTTTTATGTGAAGCCCAAATTGAAAAGGCTGTTGCCGAAGCATGCGATGAGTCGACCGATAATGCACAAGATAAAAAAGCACAAATTAGTGAATTCGTCGCTCAAAAATTAATGGAAATGGAAGAAGAGGCAGAAACAAAAGCAGAAGAAATCGCTGAAAAAATGCAAGAAGAAATTGCGAAAGATATGGTTGAAATTGAAACGAAAGGCAGGCGAATTGTCATTCGGATTCAAGAGAAAGGTGCTTTCTCATCAGGGTCTGCAACCTTGCAGGATGAGTTTATTCCTGTGCTTGATAAACTAATTGATATGCTGGAAACCATAGAGGGGCATATTGCTGTCGAAGGACATTCTGATGATGTGCCAATAAAAACATTTATGTTTCCGTCTAATTGGGATTTGTCTGTTGCGCGAGCTTTAGAAGTAGCGCATGGCTTGTTTGATGACGGTTATATAGAACAGGATCGATTTACCGTCGCAGGTTTTGCTGATACACGGCCTTTAGTACCAAATGATACAGCTGACAACCGAAGACGAAATCGTCGTGTCGAAATTATTTTGCAAGAGAAGACGGATAAACAAGTTAAAAAAGAATTAAAAGAAGAAAGCAAAGCGATTGATGCTAATCCAGGCACGATTAATGAAATTTTTGAATTAGACCCCGACGAAATATTTTAAATTACGTGCTTTAGGTCGCATATAGAACAGGGATAAAAATGACTGCGCCACATGATGAAAGACGACGCTATTTTCGAGTGAATGACTTAATAGGAATTCGTTATCGAATTTTGTCGGAAGGTGAAACCGAATTAGCTATGCAGGCGAAGCCATCGTCATTGAAAAGTTTATTGTCTCAAATGGATGAAGGTATTACGGTTGCTTTAGCACAAATCAAAAATACCGACTCAGATGCTTATCACGTACTTCACTTATTAAACCAGAAACTCAATTTAGTGATTGGGCATGGCTTTGTTAAAAGTGATGAAAACGCTGCATGTATGCGAGCATGTGAGGTTAACTTGAGCGCTTGTGGTATTGCCTTTCCATGCTCAAGCCCTGCCCAATTAAATCAGCATATTGAAATAGAGCTTAGTTTATATCAAAGTAATGTGCATATTACTTTGGTCGTAGCGGTAATTGCTTGCGAAGATTACCTAGATGAAGTAAATGACAATACACATCTGATTCGGGCCAACTTTATTAATATATCCGACGTAGATCAAGAACATCTTATTCAATATGTAATTAAGCGGCAGGCGCAACAGTTGAGTGAGCTGCGGGAAGCAAAAGTATTGCTTACTGATGGTGCTGTGGAGCGTTAGTTATTTTCTAATTGGCTACCATTTATTCGTACAGATTTTATTTCGTCCAGTTTGTTTAGCTTGATATAGCGCTCTATCTGCAGCTTGGTATATTTCCCATGCATTATTTGATGATGCCGATGCCATCGCAATGCCAAAAGAAGCCGTGATTTTAATATCTTCACCTTGCCAAGAGCTAGTGCTTTGCTCTATGGCTTTTCTAATTCGTTCTGCTAAAAGAGACGCTGAGTTTAAATCACAATCGCATGCAATGATGCTAATTTCTTCTCCTCCTACTCGAGCAGCAATTTCATTTTCACGGCAATTGGCCATAATTGTTGATGAGACGTTTTTTAGTACTTCATCTCCTGCAGGGTGTCCATACTGGTCATTGATACGTTTAAAAAAATCAAGGTCAATTAGAATCACTGAAAACAAGCTAGCGGTGCGTTGGTGCCGTTTGAACTCTTGCTCCAAGCGATTTTTAAAGTATCTCTTATTATACAGCGCCGTTAATTCATCCGTTAAAGCTAGATCAGTAATCATTTGCTCACGTTTTCCAATCAAATAACCCAGTGCTGAAAAAACAATAGATGTGGCGACAACCATATAAACATATAGAAGCTCATCAATCTGAGCGGTATCAAAAGGATCTCTACCGGCTAACCATTGAGTCAAAACCCAACCAAGCGGAGCGCCCAAAGCAAGCAATAAACCATAAATTGCCCGCAATAAAGGAAGAGGGATGAATCGCGTTAATTTATTAGAAAGCGTTACGCCAGCATTACGAATCAATGTCATTCTGAGTTAGCATCCACCGTGTTTATTTAGTAGTTTTTATTATGGTTATTTTTTTAGGTTATCATGAATCCTTAAAAATTGGCTGACTTTTATCAATAATAAATATCGCTGGTGGGTGAAATAATATTCAATATAGTCTAGCTTGAGCTAGGCTTATAATATAATAATATTGATGGTACGGTGGTTGGCATGTTAGTAAAAGAAGTGATGAATAAAGATCCTCTGATCGTAAGTTTAGAGACGAGTCTAAAAGTAGCGATTTCAAGCATGGCCGAGACAAAGAGTTCGTGTCTGTTAGTCGTTGATGAGCAGAAACCGGTCGGAATTGTGACCGAACGTGATGTAAGTATTTTATTTGCAGAAGTGTTGGCTGGTCGGGGAGACTTAGAGCGTCAAGTACAAGAAATTATGACTACTGAACCTGTATGCGTCACCGAAAATAGCTTATTTAAAGATGCTTTGATGCTGTCTAGAAGTCGAAAATTACGTCACTTGCCGGTATTGAATGGTCAGGATTTATTAGCAGGTTTAGTGACGCAAACTAATTTGGTTGATGCTTATGCTGGCTTGGTTGATAAGCAGGATGAGCTTGAAAGTAGTGTCGAACAATTAAAATTGTTATCACTTGAAGATCCGCTATTAGGTATCGGCAATCGTAGGGCGATGGAAGTTGATTTAGCGTTCACCGAAGCTGATGCGATTCGACATCATAAAACATATGCTGTCGCCCTGTTAGATATAGACTTCTTTAAGGGGTTTAATGATACCTATGGACACCAAACGGGCGATGACGCACTGCGCGTGGTTGCGCAAACCATAAAGCAAACAGTTAGAACATCAGATCGGGTTTTCCGTTATGGCGGAGAAGAAATTCTTATTCTAATGCCTGAAGCTAATATGGAAAGTGCATTTAAGTGTGCTGATCGAGCACGCAAGGCTGTTGAAAATTTGAAAGTCCCGCATGAAGGATCTCCTTTAGAGATTTTAACCCTGAGTGGCGGTGTGGCATCGGAAAAAGAAGGTGTATGGATGGACCTTGTCGATAAGGCTGATAAAGCATTGTATCGGTCAAAAAATAATGGGAGAAATTGCACCACTAGGGATTAGCGATTACAGATTAGCTTTTCATTTTTGTATAATACTTATGTATTAGCACTTATTTCATTCAGTACCTTGCGTATTGAGTTGGTGAGTGCTGAAAACCTTAGCACCGAAATAGCCAATGACGGTGTTGAAGTGTTAGATATACTTAAAAAAGCTCAAAATGAAACACCATATTCTTTAGTGTTAATGGATTGTCAAATGCCAAAGATGGATGGTTACGAAGCCACAGGAGCGATTCGTGAAGGTGATGCTGGAGAAGCTAATTGTAATATTCCCATTATTGCCATGACAGCCAATGCGATGAGTGGCGATAAAGAAAAGTACTTAGCGGCAGGCATGAGCGATTACATTAGCAAGCCTATAGAGCAGGAAGAATTAGCAAGCTTAATAAGCAAGTGGGTGCATGACCGGCATCAAAATACAGGTTAAACTCGACTGAATACAATAAGCAGTCGGTGTTGTGATTTTTATGAATGATGCTGCGTTGTACTTCTATTTAATTCGCTTGGTTTTCTGTCATAACTTGCTTTATCGGTGTGTTGGCAGGTGTAAAAGAGGGGGTTTCATGATGAAACTTATCTTTTAGTCTAAAGTGTTCGAGCCAATCCGCTTCTGGCGTATTTTGAAAGTGATGGTCTATCTCTTCGAACCATTTGATATGCGCTAATGATTGGGCGGAAGGTTTTTCGAAAAGAAGGTGTAATGACTGCTCATATTGTTGCAGGGCAGTATTGATATCTTGGTTTTTATGTAAGCAATTAGCCAGCGTGTATCCCATCGTGAATGCAGAGGTTAATCCCTGGCCAGCGCTGTAGTGGAATGACATCGCGCCATCACCTATTAATGTTACATTCTCATGAACTAGGTTTTTGGTGGTATTCATTTTAAATGCATACCACGGTAAGTTTGCTGGCGTGAGTGAAATGTTGTCGCCATTACTGCTAAGTATTTCATTTAAGTAAGGAATTGATTCTTTTGGAGACTTGTCTTTGAATTTTCCTGAGTCAGCGCATTGGTTAGACATTTCTATAATCACAACTTGCTTGTTTTCTGTTATCGGGTAAGACGTCATGATAATCACGCCTTCGGGCGCTTGGAAAGTGTAAAAGCAAGCTTCTTTTCTGGTTTGACTCGTTTCGTTCATAAACCACGAAAATTTCAATTTAGCCGTATGTACATGAGGTTTTAATTTTTTTTCAAAGTGGCGCCTCACGATACTGTTTACACCATCGGCACCGACTAATAAGTCAGATGATTTTTTGAGCCGTTTGATATCGGCCGGGGTTATCTTTCGTTCTTTTATTTTTACTCCTAATGACAATGCTTTTTCATGCAGGTAACGCATGAGTTCAAATCGAGTTACGCTAAAACCTTCCGAGAAATCAAAGGTTCGACTGTCGTTATTTGTTTTGAAAAGCGCCTGTGTAATTAATGGTGTTTGGCCATTAGGAAATAATGCTTGAAAATAATTTTTATCTAATCTTTCTAATAATGCAGTATTCAGGTTTTGCAGGGTGTAGCCTAGCCCAAACGAATTAACTGATTCGTTCCTAGCTTCATAGACTGACACGTTAATCTCAGGGTTTAAGGTTTTTATCGCGCTAGCAAAATATAAGCCTGAAGGTCCGCCACCAATAATAGATATTTTCATGTACCGTAAACCTTTAAATAATACATAGTGATTAGGGGATAACTTAATAGACTCAACTTTACACTGTATAGATATGAAATCAACACACTTTTAACCAAAGTGTGACTAAAAGCATATTACTATTGTGTTCGTTGTATTTAGGATCGTGTTGAATATCTAATACTCTAGCAAAACACTCGTCAGTTAAGCAGCAGTAAGTTAAAATAACGCATTGTTTATTCTGGAGATAAAATATTCGTGTCGAGTAAAAACTATCATCATGGCGATTTAAAAGATGCGCTTATTTCATCTGCACGAAAAATTCTGATAGAGCAAGGCGCTGATGCTTTATCGCTTAGGGCGATTGCATCGGATGTAGGTGTGTCGCATATGGCGCCTTATGCACATTTTAAAAACAAGAAAGCGCTATTTCAGTCTATTGCCGCAGGCGGGTTTAGAGAGCTGTCAGATAAAATGTTGTTGGATAGTCAAAATTTTTCCAAAGCGCAAGATTTGATCTTAGCCTATGGTGCAACGTATGTAGAGTTTGCGCTAGAGAACCCTCAGTTATATCGCTTAATGTTAGGGCAGGTGGAAAATACCGGGCGTCGAAATCAGAGCGCTTCTGATCAAACAGATCTTGATATCTCATTAATGAGTCCAGTTATGTCGTCGGAGTTAGAGGTCAGTTCTACTCGCCCGTTCCTATTGCTACATGACGCTTTTGCTAGAGCAAATAAGCAAGATGATGATGTACAAGTCAGAGCCCAAGCTGTCGGTGCTTGGGCAATGGTGCATGGTATGGCCGCATTAATTATAGAAGGGCATTTCACCATTCCGGATACGATGTCAGTGAAAGCATTCCTAACGATGACTGCAGTACAATCGCTTCGCTAGAAAGCTTGTTTGATCAACTGGAGGTTAAAGTATGATTTCAATATCTTTCGTTGGAAATGCGACGCATGAGTGTATCCAGCCAAACTGCTTATCGGATACTCTTAGGTGAGCTTCGGGTGGGTTAAATACTTCGCCTGAAACTAACTTTACTCGGCACAAACTGCACTCTCCAGAACGACAAGCATTTTCCGCAGAGTAGCCATTCCGTTCTAAGCTATTTAATAAGGGCTCACCTGCTTTGGCTTTAAAGCTACCTTTACCTTTTATCGTAATGGTTACTTCGTCTTCCATGCTGATGGTTTCTGGCCAGTCATTTAATTGATTGGGGTGCTTTGGTGGGCCATTTGCTTCAATACGAACAAAGCGTGACTCGACACCTAAATTACAAAGTTGTGCTTGGCAGTGTTCATTAAAAGGGGTGGGGCCGCAAACATAAAACATCTTGCTATTCACATCTCCAACAAGTGATTGAATTAACTCATCCTCAAGGTGCCCTGTTAAGCCACTATAACCCTCTGGTGGGCGGGAAATAACTTCTGTGAGCTTAAAGTTGTCGTGTTGTTCGGCTAGTGAGCGTAATTCATCAATTAAGATGACATCATCAATGTAGCTTGATGCGTAGATAAAATGAAACTGATAACCTAAGTCACTATCCAGTACATTTTTAAGCATGCTGATCGCTGGGGCAATACCAGAACCGCCTGCTAAAAATACCAGCTCCTTACCATGAAAAATGGGGTTATGATAAAACGTACCCATTGGGCCTGTACTAAGAAACTGTTGTCCTGTTTTTATATGGTCCAGAAGAAAAGGAGTAACAAAACCACTTTGAACACGCTTTACGGTTAAATCATAATAGTTTCGCTGCGACGGGGATGAGGATATCGCGTAAGGGCGTGCGGTTTGAACGCCATCAATTTCAACAAACAGATTGATATATTGACCTGCTTGAAAGGGTGGTAACGATCCACCTGTTGAAACTAAACGAAAGGTTTTAGTGCTTTTAGTTTCTTCAATAATTTCAGAAACTTCTAAGGTGAGGCGTTTAGGGTGAAGCTTGGCGATGGTATTAGCTGTGGCCCACTTTTGGTCTGAGAAATCTGAGCCAGTTTCAGCGAGATCTTCTTTAACTTTAACGGCTTCTTGATAACCGACTACTGCGCTTAATACGTTTTTTGTAGATTCAGTCTGCTCTGATTTAGAGAAGGAATTAGGCATTTTCAAGCTCCTGTTGTGCTGATTTTAATTGCTTTAATACCGCGCGTGCAGTCGATTCGCCTGCCATGTAGGTCGGTTGAAAGCCGCCCATGTTATTCCAGCAGCCCGCCATATAAAGTCCTGAAATGGCGTCAATACGCTCTCTAAATAATTCAGAGTCTTGAGGGTTTTGTTTGAAACCATAAATCGCACCATCAGGTGTATTGAGGTAGCGCATCATTGTAAGCGGAGTTGCGACTTCGACTTCTTCGATATGGTCGCGAATCTTTGGAAATGTCTTGGCAATGACATCGATTAGCTTTTCAGCAAAGTCATACTTGGTTTGAGCATACAGTTCTTCGGGAATATCATTCCATACATCACCGTATTGTAAGCAGACTAATGAAACGATACTTTTTCCTTCGGGTGCAAAGCTAGGGTCATCAAAGTTGTAGCACGTTAGCATGCCTGCTACGGGTGTATTCATGGTGAGCATTCCTTCGTGCATCTTTTCTTCATCTTGAGTGGTGCAAATGAAGTTTGAAGCCGAAGTTACGCCTAGCTCTTGTGGGGTACAATCAAGCCCCATATAAATGACAAAGGCAGATGTTCCCATGCGTCGCGATTTGAAATCTTCTTGAATAGCAACCGGAGCGTGGTCGTGATCTAATAATTCATTGTAAGTAATGATGGAGCTAGCATTGGATACGACTGCTGAACAAACGATTTCGTCGCCAGCTTCGGTGAGTACGCCGCGCACTTTATCGCCATCTGTCAGAATTTTTTCAGCGCCACAGTTAAAGCGAACTTCACCGCCAGCTTCCATAAATGACTCTAACAATGCACTCGACATGGCTTGAGAGCCACCCTTGATATGCCAAGGTTTAAAAGCAGCATAAGCATAAATCATCGAGGCTAAGTCAGTGAAAGGTATTTCACTCGGGGGTAAGCCAATGTAACACCAATAAGCGGCTAGAATTGTTTTGAGTTTCTCATCGTCAAAGTGTTCATCGAGCACATCTTTTGCTGAGCGCATACCGTACTTAATATAATTAGGGCAGCTTGCTTGCAGCATCTTTTCATCATTAGCTTTACGTGCTCTGGGCAGCATCATAAAACTTTCTATGGTGATGGTTTCACATAGCTTCATAAAGCGCTCAAGGCTTTCACTTTCTGAAGGGAAGTCAGTTTGTAATTGGCGACGTAATCCAGTCCAGCTCGCAGGAAGCGTGGTGTCAATTTCACCCGGTACAACGATTCGGTACAGTTGGTGTTCTTGAACAAACTCAACTTTATCCATCACGCCTAATTTATCGAATATTTTACGCATAATAAAAGGCCGATCTTCAGTACCTAAGCCGCTGAGCTGATGTAAGGCAACTTCAAATTCATATTCTCCCCGTACAAAAGAGGTAGCACAGCCTCCTGGGATATTATGGCGCTCCAGTAATAATGTTTTGCTACCACCTCTTTGTAAAGCTGTAGCTGCGGTTAACCCCGCATTGCCTGCGCCGATTACGACTGCATCATATTGATTCATATTACTCTCCTGCTTTATTAGTGCGTCTGCGTAAATAATCATATTTGTGTTTGAGTGTATATTGCACAACAAACTATACACTGTAAAGTTTAATTTTAAGAGATTAAAACTTTATCGGGTGTTATGCAGGTTGTTAATTGTATTGGTTAATACTGGAGCTTAGTCTTATGGCTTGGTTATATTTGCAGTGTTTTGGCGTTAGGGGACTTAAGTCCCTTAGTTCCATTAACAAGATTAAGCGTCGTATTAAGGTTTTTTAGCTCAGCGGTTGCTGCTCTTAATATCGACGAAACAGACCTTATTATCGAAGGGGTGATATTTTTTTGAAACGGCCACACAGACTATTTAATTTATGCGCTAATTGACTAACGATTTTTTGCCCGCTGCGAGAAGGTGAACATCCCAATCTTTGCTTCAACATCCAGAACAAAAACAGTATAGTTTGTTGCTCGGCTTACGGATTAGACACTTGCCTATGCCTGCTTTCGCTAAAACTTGAGATACCATTATAGGATTTCTAGTGCTAAGACATGGACTCTGACAACATGATGATTAATCGCAATATTGCTATATTAAAACAGCAATTGCATATTTTAATTCAAAGCAAACGCATGGAAGAAGTAAAGTGCGTTGCACAGAATATACTTCATATAGCGCCTAAAGACTCAGATGCTAATTTATGTCTTGCACAGATTTACGAATCAGAAGGTGAGAGCATACGGGCAGTTGAATACTATTGGGCTGCAAGTAAAGCGTCTCTTCCGGGTAAAACCAGAAATTTGATTTTGGAAAAAGCGGTTGATTTATGTAATCGTAACAACCTATTTGAGCATGGTTTGAAACCCGCAGAGGCGTTTGTCCAAGCCCGTCCAGGCTATGGAAAAGCACTTTTTTTCTATGGTCTTTTCTTGCACAAGGCTAAATTTTTTCCCAAAGCAATTGAATATTTGTCGAGTGCACATGAAAAAATACCAAGCAATGTTTGGTGCCTAAACTATTTGGCTTTGAGCTATGCCTATAGTGGTCGTGCTGATGAAGCTATGCGTTGTTTCGACAAATGTGAGGCGCTCAATTCAGAGGAGTATCGAACATCGACCTTTCGCGTTTATGCATATAATTGCATATTTAACGTGAACGAGCGAGAGTCTTATTTAGCTCACCGGAAATTCGGAGCGGGCCTTGAAGACCGTTTTCCTGAGAGGGTCATTAAGCGGCAGAAGCCCGTGGGCGAAAAGCTGCGTATTGGTTATATTTCTGCAGACTTTTATTGGCATTCGGTATCGTATTTCTTCCGAGCAGCGCTATTAGGGGACGCCAGAAAAAACTTTGATATTTACTGCTATTCTGATTGCGATAAACCGGATGGAATGACCGAAGAACTGATCGCAGCCAGTAATGTCTGGCGCGAATCGCGCGCTTTGTCGGATCAGCAGCTGTGTAATCAAATTTTAGCCGACAAAATTGATATATTGGTCGATCTTTCGGGCTATGCCAGTCGTAACCGAATGGAAGTTTTTGCTAGGCGTGCCGCCCCAATCCAAGTTACCTATCTGGGTTATCCTAATACCACCGGTTTATCGCGAATTGATTACCGGTTGACCGATGAGCAGAGTGACCCCGAAGGTATGACTGAAAAATTCCATACTGAGGAATTGCAGCGACTGCCCGGTGGTTTTCTATGCTATTACCCAAATGTTTGTGCGCCAAGGGTGGTGCCGCTCCCTGCTAGTCTAAACGGGGGGCAGGTTTGCTTTGGTTCCTTTAATGCCTTCCAGAAAATAGGTCCTCAGCTACTAGAGGCATGGGCAAAGATATTGAAGCAGGTAGAGAACGCTAAGCTGATAATCAAGGCAGGCCCACTTCACGATGCTGAGCTTTGCACATGGGTTCGTCAGCATTTTGAACGGGAGGGTGTCGATCCGCTACGTGTTGAGTTAATGGGGTGGACCGGAGGCAAGGCAGATCACCTAGAGTTGTACAGCAAAATAGACCTGCACTTAGATACCTTCCCGTACAATGGTACGACGACGACTTGCGAAGCTCTTTGGCAAGGCGTGCCAACGGTAACTTTCGCAGGTGAAGTGCATCGAGCCCGCGTAGGGTATAGCATTCTGTCTCAGCTTGGCATGGAAGATTACGTAGCTCACAATATTGAAGACTATATTGCTACGGCTATTGAGAAAGCGAACGATATTGCAGAATTAAGTAAATTACGAGTCCAACTGCGAGAGCGCATGCAGAAAAGTACTTTGATGGATGTTGAGCATTTTTCCGACAAGCTGGCAGATGCTTATACTAAAATGTATGTTAAAAACCTTAGCTTACCTGCAGTGTGCGAAACCTAATTCTGGCTATACTATGCAGTTAATACTTTATTTGACTGTGGCGAGTGCCCGAAATAGATTTTACTCCCGTGGTGTGCTGTTTCTTAATATGCGAAGCGTGGTTGCATGAAATAGTTGTCTTTCACTATGATGGTTGATTTCATTTTAGCTTGGAGCCCAAGACAATCTGTCCATTTGCATTTCAGTCTTGTATTTATGGAGAGGCCTTTGCTGGCACTTATAAATCACTAGCCATCTAAGCTAGCTCTTAGTTTTTGTAGTTGTGATTCAAGTGAAACACTCACGCTGGACGACATAGAGAAAAAACTCAGAAGTGTTTTCAAATTAGAGTCATTGTCGCTCGCTAAATGCACTCTTTGCCATAAGGCCTGATTGACCAGTTGTAATTGTTTGTTTCGATTAATTAAGCCTTTTAAGTCCCAGTCCGGTGCTCTTTCTTCACGATATTCAAAATATTGTTGTAATAGATAAACAGATACAGAGCGCAATATAAATTCATTACTTGATGAAAACGGCATGTGGTGCATAGCCATGGGTTTAAGTTGGCTTAATATCGGGCATTTACTGGTTGCTAAGATTAAGCCCATTAATGAGCGTAAGCCTTCTTCAACATTTGTTCGCTTACTATAGGAGCGATCTGAGGCGATGACATTAATGTTTACTTTTTGGCTTGCGGGCTTGGTTTGAAAATCTTCAATGACGTCTTGAATATCAAATGCAGCAGGGCACACCGCTGTATCTTTTTCTGTTAGGGGGCAATTGCTACATTTGCAGTGTGCTAATAAAACCCAATCTGGGGTACTGGTTTTATTGACGTCGCTCCTCATTTGAGAGCGCTCAACATCAACTTCATAACTCAGGTTTTTGTCGTCTTCAAATTCGAAATTGTATTTAACTTTCATAGGGTGTCCCGATTAGGTTAGGGCCAATAACAGCAATAGTCGATAAGTCACAAATACTTAATGCTTTAATCGGTGGTGTGTTCATCTTGTGAAAAGCTATTTATATAGTAGCTTGAACTTAGGTAATTACTACGGTGAAAATGTAATTTTCGAACAAATATTATTACTAAAATTATGTTTAAGCGTGTGACTTCAAGCTGGCAAATTTAACATTGCCTTTGTTGATCGTGTTATCGTCCCGCTTTTGTGACTTACCTAGTGTATTTAATGGCTAATAATATAATGATTTGTTTATGGGTGAATCCGTTGTTCGAGATTCATTACCTAGTGATTTTCCTCTTTTATGGTACAAAATAAAAGGGATCTTAGCTACAATACAGAGCTTTCAAGGCTCTACATACTGGGGAGTCCTTTAACGGATTATGCTAAAGCCTATTTGGACGGTTTAGAGATTGAGGATCTAGAGTATTAGTTTAGGCCTAGTGTCTCATATTGAGATACTGCTAGCCTTAAATAGCGCAATACTCAAACCATTTCACTTGGTTCATTTACAGTGATTATTTCATCGTTGGCTGGTGAGTTTATTTGGAAGTCTAGGCAGGCAAAGTGATCATTTTCCTGAGCTTCTTTTTGTGCAGGTTCAGTAAAGAAATCATCAATATAGTTATTTAAAATTACTTTATGTGTAGGTCTTGGTGCTTGTACAGGTTTAGAATTTTTCTTTCTTGAAATTGGATTTCTAAGCAATGGTTTTTTAGTTGCTTTCTTAGTTTGTGCGGGCTCGTTTATCGAAGTGCTATTGGTAAACGAAGCAATATCTTGATCGGAAGAAGTTGAGACTTCTAGTTCAGGAAGTTTATGGAAATAGTATTTTGGAGCAGGCCTGGTTTGGTTAAATGCATGTAGAGCGGGGCGGATCTCTGTTTTAGTCACAGCAGCTTTGTGTTTAGTTTTCAAACTAGGGTTGGCGAATAACTTATAATGCTTTCTAACTTGGAATAGCATTACGAGAACCAAAAATAAGTTGATAGCTTCAAGTGTATGAATAAAATTTGTAGTCAAAATCGTACTGCTCGCCTAGGAATGAATGAAATATTATTATTAGAATCTATTCAAATCCCTTAACTAGATTAGCTTGAGAGGCTATTCCCTATTCTCTTGCGAAATATATCCTATCTTAAAAAGTATAAAACTGCATGCTTTTATGCTCGAATTAAATTTTTTGTAATTCTGTGGAATATTAAAAAACACATGTTCATTGTTTAAAACGTAAAACATGTGCTTAAATTTGTGAGTTTAAAAAACTTTTGAGACGAGTTGGTCTGGCAGAATTGTTATTAAGCGACTAAGAACTGACCAAGGGAGCTTGGGTACAATAATATCGGCCTCATGTTTATGGATGCCTTTAAAGATCGCTTTTGCGGCTTTTTCAGCAGTGATGACAAAGGGGTATTTGTCCATATCGTCCGCAAGCTCTGTTGCAACAAAACCAGGGTGCACCGTCGTCACTGAAATACCTTTGTTTCTTAGCTCCATACGCACAGCGCCTAGGTAATTAGAAAACCCTGCTTTTGACCCTGAATAAGCTGCACTACCGGGAATTCCTCTAAACGCAGAAACAGAAGAGACCCCAACAATTTGACCGCTCGGCTTTTTGTTTTTAAATGGCGATGTATTTCTAAATAATGTGGCGGCAGCATCTACAGTGGCCATCGCTGATATAAGGTTGATTTGAACCACATTACGGTTAATTTCAAAATCATCTTTACCCGTTCGGTGAACCGCAGTGATACCTGCGTTGGCAATGACGATATCGATGCCGCCTAATTCATCACTAATTGACTCGAATACAGGTAAAATTTCTTGGTCGTTTGCCACATCGAGAGATCGAATAGCAACGGGGGAACCGTATTGAGCTAGATCGTTTTGAAGGTGTTTTAAGCGGTCAATTCTACGAGCTACTAAACCAAGCGCGTAACCATTTTGAGCGTACTCATAAGCTAGTGCTTTACCGATACCGGAGGATGCACCTGTTATAATAACTTTTTTCATAATTTATCCTAATTTTAAATACAATTATGCACCAGTAAACTGAGCTTCTCGTTTTTGTAGAAAAGATAGCACACCTTCTTGTGCGTCTTTACTTCTCATGATCGATGGCATTGCATCACTGACATGTTTAAAAGCAATTTCCTGAGATTGACTTCTCGACATTTTGGAAGATTTTAATGAGGCCTGCACAGCTAAAGGGGCAGCCTTTGCCACCTTTTCGGCCAGTTCAAAGGCGCGTTGGTGTAAGTTTTCTAATGGTACAATTTCTTGAATCATCCCCCATTTTAAGGCTTGTTCTGCCGTAAAAGTATCGCCGGTTAATAGATAACGCTGCGCATTTGACCAGCCAATTTCATCCTGCAACTTGATCGTTCCCCCACCACAAGCATAAATGCCACGATTCACTTCTAATTGGGCAAAACGCGTATCGGCAGTAGCTATCCGTATTTCGGTATTTAGTAACAATTCCAATCCAGATGTGTAGCATAAACCTTGTACTGCGCAAACCAGAGGCTTACTTAATATTTTTCCTTGTAAGCCATAAGGTGATAGTTCGTCTTCATCGAGTTCTATATTTATACCTTTAGCAAATATTGGTGCCCATTTGTCCAGCTCCAAACCGCTAGTGAAGTTTTTGCCGGCAGCGCGAATAATGCCCACTCGTAAATGACTTTCATGCTCTAATCGGTATAGCGCTTTAGAAAGCAGCTTAAAACTTTCAGGGTCTAGTGCGTTGTATTTTTCTGGGCGATTAAAGGTAATCGTCAAGATATGACCATATTCTTCAATTAGTACTTTCGTTTGCTCTGGGTTCTTCATTTTATGTTCCTGTCTATTTCTATCTATTCCTGTCATGCCTAATTGCTTAATCGGGGCAATCGCGACCTTAAAACCAGTCAGCTTGCATATCTGCGCACGTGCTGTTGAGTTCGCATAATATTTCTGATTGAGAAGATACTTCTCCTAACTCCCATTCAATAAAATACTTACAAGCTTGTATTTTTCCTGCAAGAAATTTCTGGTCGTCTTCACTCTCACTAGAAGAAAACGTTCTAATCGCTTTGTCGGCTATTTCTAGCCATAACCAAGCCACTACAATTTTCCCCATCATATCCAGATATAGAGCGCTATTTGCTAACGTTTCATCGATCTTTCCGTTTTGGAGATTTTGACCTAAGGTCATGGTGGTTTTCGAAAATATATTGATCTTTTGTTGATATATTTTTAACAAGGATGAAAGGTTTTCGTGCTCTTTACAGCTTTCAAGTGTTGCTTGTACTCGCTGCATCAACAGTTGAAGGCCTTTTCCTTTATTCATCCACAGCTTTCGGCCTAGTAGATCCAGAGACTGTATACCATGAGTGCCTTCGTGAATTGGATTAAGGCGATTGTCTCGGTAGCATTGTTCGACTGGGTACTCACGTATATAGCCAGATCCAGCTAAGACCTGTATAGCAAGATCATTAGCTTTTACTCCATAATATGAAGGAAAGCTCTTCACGATAGGTGTCAGTAAATCTAAGAGAATACCGCTATCCTGTCTGTTTTCTTCTTCAAGGCAGTCTCCTTCTTCAAGTTCATCCATCAGCCTGGATGCAAAAAGGCAAAGGGCTAGCGAGCCTTCAACGTAAGATTTTTGTGCTAGTAGCATGCGTTTAACATCAGCATGTTCGATGATGTTGATTGGCTTGCTGTTTTTTTCTTTTTGCGATGGCTTACGGCCCTGAGGGCGGTTTTTAGCGTATTCTAAAGATTCAAGATAACCTCGATAACCGATCATCGCTGCCCCCAAACCGACACCTATTCTTGCTTCGTTCATCATTTTGAACATGTATGACAAACCTCTACCTTCTTCGCCAATTAGGTAAGCGGAGCAATGATCATCTTCACCAAAATTCAGTACGGTGGATGTCGTGCCTCGATAGCCCATTTTGTGCAGTAATCCGGCTAGTTTTACATCGTTACGTTCGCCTAGCTCACCATTTTTACCCACGAGATACTTGGGTGCGATGAAAAGACTGATGCCTTTTACCCCGTCAACAGCGCCTTCTACTCGTGCAAGCACCAAATGAACGATGTTTTCCGTAATATCTTGATCTCCGCCTGAGATGAACATTTTCTGGCCTTTTAGGTAGTAGCTACCGTCACTTTGTGGGATCGCCTTTGTATTTAGATCTCCCAAGCTAGAGCCTACATCTGGCTCGGTCAGTGCCATCGTGCCAGCAAATCGACCGTTATACATACCCGGTAAAAAGCGGGACTTTTGATCTTCATTTCCAAACGCACTGATTAGATTAGCCGCAGCGGTAGTTAAAAAGGTATAACCAGCGGTGCTAGGATTAGCGGATGTGAATAGGCCGCAACAAGCAGAATTAATTAGGGTGGGGAGTTGCATACCGCCATCTTCAAAGGGCTGTCTAGCATTAAGTAAACCTGCCTTGGCGTAATGCTTCCAAGCTTCTTTTACTTCTGGAATAGTAGATACTGAACTGCCATCAAATTGTGGCTCGTGCTCATCTGCTTTGCTGTTATGTGGCGCGAAGTAGGTTTGTGCAATATGGTTTGCCGTCGTGATAACGCTATCAAAAGTTGCCTTATCATGTTCCTTGTATTGATTGTATTGAGTGAGTTCCATCGCATCGAATACCTTGTAGAGCAAGAAATCCAAATCTTGTCGATTTATTAGCATGGTGGCGTCCTTCTGTTACGAGCATAAATTGTGATTAAGTTGATGGTATTAAGTATGCCTCTTGATGATCACAATGAATATTGTCAGTATTGACATTATTGGTGTTAAAAATGACAAATGCGTTAGATCGGAGGCATAAATGAAACACGTGATTATTGCAGGCTTTAATGGTGCTTTATCTACCGCCATTACCGGAGTCTTAGATATACTTTCTTTAACGGGGGTGAGTTGGGAGCTTATTATGACTGAGACACCAAAACCTAAATTTAAGGTTTGGGTCGCGAGTGCGGATGGTTTATCAATCAAGTGTATTAATCACGTTGGTATAGAGGCCCACATGAGCTTTGCTCAGGTCATGGGCAGTGACCAGGTTATGGAAAATCTTATTGCGATTATCGTGCCGACCATTGGTAGTCCTATCGAATATACCCTTATAAAAAATCCTGAGATGAAAACGTTTCTACAATGGGGCTTTGAACATGATTTGATGATTGCGGCTAATTGCACTGGCAATTTCTTTCTTGCTGAGGCTGGCTTGCTCAATGGACGACGAGCGACCACACATTGGGGATATAAGGAAATGTTTGAAACGCGTTATCCTCAAGTTGATTTACGTGCAGACCAACTCATTACTGTCGATGGTAATATTTATTGTGCAGGAGGCGGGTTGGCATGGCTTGATCTCGGTATTTATATCATAGAAAAAGAACTTGGGTATGATGTCGCACTACAAACAGCTAAAGCATTTGTGATCGATTACCGAAGAGAGAGTCAGTTAAGTTATAGCTTGGCACGATTGGCGCAAAACCACCATGACGAGCTCATTGCTGGTGTACAAACTCACTTTGAAGATTATTACCATCAATCACAAGATCTCGATGCTGTTTCCGCTAAATTCAATGTTAGTAAACGTACCTTAATTAGGCGTTTTAAGGGGGCGCTAAATAGTACGCCTTATGCTTATTTACAGCGTGTGCGTATCGAAGCTGCACAAAAACTACTGACCGAAACTCAATATGATCCTGAAAAAATTGTACTGCAGGTGGGTTATGAAGATATAAGTTCTTTTAGGCGTCTGTTTAAAAAACACACAGGTCTTACGCTTTCTGCTTACCGTAGTCGTTTTGCTAAACGGGTTTAAGGAGAAAGTTTTAAAACTAACATTCAGCAAGAATCGGGTCGTTTCATCTTAACGTGCAAAGCATACTTCTTTCAAACACATAAATGATGAGGAAGTTGATATGCATAAAACGCTTGAACCCGCGATTTTATATTTTGGTACGCCAGTGGTGTTAGTCACGACTCTAAATGAAGATGGTACGGCAAATATAGCGCCGATTTCCTCGATTTGGTGGTTATCTTGGAGTTGTATGATTGGCTTAGACGCCTCTTCTAAAACGACTGAAAATTTATTACGTACGGGCGAGTGTGTGTTGAATATGGCCTCTGATCAACAAGTTGAATCCGTTAACCGGATTGCAAAAACAACCGGTCGCCAGAAACTTCCCTTACATAAAAAAGCTTTAGGGTATCAATACGAGGTGAATAAATTTTTAACAGCGGGTTTAACTGAACAACAATCAATAAGTGTTAAACCGCCACGTATTGAAGAGTGTCCTGTGCAACTTGAAGCAAAATTAGCTAAAACAATACCTTTTGGTGAAAATGATTCAAAGATGGCAGTTCCCTCAGTCGCGTTTGAGTTAAGTATCGAGAAGGTGCATCTTGATGAGTTAATATTAAAAGATCCGAATAAGCCTTATGTTGACCCCGATAAGTGGCATCCATTAATAATGAATTTTAGAAAATTTTACAGCACAGGTAGTTATATACATGAGTCAAAATTAGCACAAGGCTCAGAAGCGCAGTATGCACCATGGAAGCAGAAAGGGCTAAAAAGAAAACTAACCGAATGGGTTTTAGCAAAAAATACTAAACGCTATAAAAATGCGATACGTAGTACCGACTAAAAGTCTTGATTTCAGTCCCAATTTTCAAGTTAAAAACTAGAATGGCCACAAAGACCCGCTATACTCTAAAGTATAAATATAATTGTTACTCGGTCGGCCATTTAATATTAAGCCTGTTGTATTGTCAGTGTCACTTTCATTTAAGGGGAGCTGAATAGTACGCTTACAATTGCCTGCATTGACGTCGTTCGTTTAACTAACCCTATTTTTTTGTGTTTTAATTGACTCAGAGCTTATAGCAAAAGAGAAGATTTATGGATGACATCTTTCAATCGAATATTCTGATTTGTGATGACTCAGTATCAAATATCATGATGCTGCGAGCTTTATTAGTATCGGAAGGTTTTACGAATGTTATTGGAATTACTGACCCAGAAAAAGTATTACCGATGCTTGTAGAGTCAGATTTTGACCTTTTGGTTCTGGATATAGAAATGCCCGTTCTTGATGGGTTTGAGGTGATGGAGTCTATCGAAAATTCTTCACTTAAAAATAGACCGCCTATTTTAATCGTGACCGGATCGCAAAAAGTAGAAGTTCGAAATAGAGCGCTTCAATCAGGCGCTCAAGATTTTATTCATAAGCCTATTGATCAGATTGAGGCGGTATTGCGAGTCAGCAACTTATTGCGGGCACATACGGCTTATAAGTCTAAAATGAATGCGGTCTCAATATTGGAAAAAAAGATAGAGGCGCGTACTGCAGAGTTGTCTGAGGCAAATCAGTTCTTAATTAAAAGTATGGCGCAAATTGCTGAATTTAGAGATAAGGAAACTGGGAAGCATGTCTTGAGGGTAGGGCAATATGCTCGGGTTTTATCGGAAGTATATGGTTTAGTGCCTGAAATTTGTTATTTGATAGAGAAGGCTGCCCCCCTACACGACCTAGGAAAAATAGCGATTCCTGACTCAATCTTATTAAAGTCTGGTCCGCTTGATAAAGCAGAACGTAAAATAATGAATGGCCATAGTAAAATTGGCGCAGATATATTGTCTTCACGTAGTTCTATGTTAGTAAGTATGGCCTCAACTATCGCGCTATCTCATCATGAGCGTTGGGATGGTACGGGTTATCCTTCGGGGCTTGCAGGTGAATCGATTCCTATTGAGGGGCGGATTACGGCGATTGCCGATGTGTTCGATGCATTAACAACTGTGCGTCCCTACAAAGAAGCCTGGACAGTGAATGAGGCTAAGGCACACCTAGAAAAAGGGGCGGGACATCTCTTCGATCCAAACTTGGTTGCAAAGTTTATCGAAAATTTAGACCGTATTCTTGAAATAAAAAATACTTACGTCGATGATGTCGATACCCTAAATGTAAGCTATAGCTTCAATTAAGAAATTAAACGAATTACATCAATCGTTTTGTTATTGACCAAATCCCCAATGGTATACTCCCCTAAGTGTGCTAAGTAATGCTCTTGAGCTTGCACTAAAATTCCTTTTAGCTGACAAGCTGTTTTTAAGGCGCATAAAGGCGCATCGCAGTTAACCGGTTCAAGTGTTTTTTCCATAAGTAAAACTACTTCTTTGAGTGATATTTCACTTGCTGTAACGCCAAGTTTTACACCTCCATTTTTTCCTCTAGTTGCTTGTACCCAATTTTGGTGTACCAGTTTATTAACTATTTTCATGGTATGACTTTTCGAAATATCGAAGCTTTCTGTTAATTGTCGAATAGTCGTGATTTTGTCTTTTTCTAGGGTAGCTAAAAAAATCAAGATCCGAAAAGCATAGTCGGTATGTTTGGTTAATTGCATTTTACTGCCTATACGTTCAGCTGAATGTGTGTAATTGAGTATAAATTCTTGCAATCCAAAAAGATACATGTAAGATGAACCTATTAAAGATGCATCTTACATGTATCTTAAGTTAATCAAGTCATGCTAGGAGTTTATTATGTTAAGTCAAGAAACAATCGATACGGTTAAATCTACCACTTCGCTGCTAGAAGAGAACGGCGAGGCGATTACAAAGTTCTTTTATAAGCGTTTATTTGAGCGACACCCAGAGCTAAAAAATGTGTTTAATCAGGTGAATCAAAAAAGAGGTGACCAACCTCGAGCATTAGCTGATGCAGTGCTTGCTTATGCTAATAATCTAGACAATATCGAGGTTTTAGTACCGGTAGTTCAGCGTATAGCGCACAAACACGTAAGTTTAGGGATTAAACCAGAGCAATATCCTATTGTTGGGGAAAATTTATTAGCGGCGATTCAAAACGTATTGGGTTTACCCGATGCGCACCCGGCTTTATTAGCATGGGAAAAAGCTTATGGCGTACTCGCAGATATCTTTATTAATACTGAAGAAAGTATCTGCAAAGAAAATGAAGAATCAGAAGGCGGTTGGAGGGGGTTTAGAGAGTTCGAAATTGATAAAGTGGTAACTGAAACTCCAGAGGTGAAATCGTTTTATCTGAAACCTACAGATGGAAAAAGTATTCCAGCCTATTCAGGTGGGCAATACATTGGCTTGAAGGTAAACCCAGAAGACTCTGAATTTGATGAGATTAGACAGTACTCATTATCAGGAAAGGGCGATGACGATTTTTTACGTATTTCAACAAAAGCAGAATTTAGTGGTTTAGTTTCAAATCATTTACACAGGAGTGAAACGGGAGATAAGGTTTTATTGCAGGCACCAACGGGTGTATTTACCCTTAACTCTAATGCAAAGAAACATGTACTTATATCGGGTGGTGTAGGTGTCACCCCCATGATTAGTATTCTATACGACGCGCTTGAAAAAGGGGTGCAGGGTGAAAATTTATTATTTATACAGTGCGCCAGAGATCAGGATAATATCATCCTAAAAGAAGAGCTGGGTGAGTTATCTACTACTAAAAACTTCACTTACAAAACCTCTTTAGAAGCGGGCGAAGGTGCTGACCATTTAGGCTATTTGAATGAAGAAATTGTACAAAAATGGCTGGATGAAAATAATATTAGTGCTGATGGAGAAACAGATATTTATTTCTGCGGTCCTAAGCCTTTTATGAGTGCAGTGAACCAACTGTTTAAAGGATTAGGCTTTGATGTAGAACAAATTCATTATGAAACTTTTGGGCCCTCGCTTGAGCTTTAAGCAAACAGTATTGATAAGTCACTTCCTTCATTGGAAGTGGTTTGTCGTGGCTTTTTTTGTTGGCAGTATTCTAAATCTGATTAACCAGTTTGATGGTTTGTTTGGAGGGATTCAGGTCGATTACCTTAAACTGCTTGTGACCTATTTTGTACCATATTGTGTTTCAAGTATCTCTGCTTGGTATTCAATAAAGGTATGAGAAATCTATGATTGCAGGTTGAAACGGTTTCTAGGTTTTATAGTTTCTGAGCTTGCTTTAATCATTGTGTTTTAATTTTTTCTCAATTATTTTGGTGGTAGATTAAAATGATAGATATCGTTAATCAGAAAAACGCATATCTATGCCAAGTAATAAAACAGGGTCTATTTTATCCGCTCTAAAATACTGGCTTTGAGTGCGGTTGCTTAAGTTCTTAAGGGCTAAATGAAAATCGACTAGTTTTGATGAATGGTGAGTCATTTTCAAATTAAGTGTAAACCAGTTTTGAAAATTCTGATTTCCTTCTGGCTGTCGTAACTTAACCTCATGATCCTGCATATAGTATAAATTACTGTTGAGGCTCCACAGGGCATTAGGGTGCCAGTTAGCATTGAATCCGCCATAAGTTGTAGGTGTGGCTTTAGATGTCGTGTCTTTTAGTGTTAGTGGTGAATTCAGATTAGCAAATTGGTCTTTAATCTTAGTTTTTTGTACGGTTAAAAAGGTATTTACATCCCAGTTTAAAGCTTCGTACCCCCAATCAACAGTGAGACCTATTT